>Ga0316207_10000179_pt1 | contig 127017 bp, 98 predicted proteins | sample 6weekpyrite_MG_FD_204943 | JGI IMG/M metagenome (GOLD analysis project Ga0316207, IMG submission 204943) | Microbial mat bacterial communities from mineral coupon in-situ incubated in ocean water Damariscotta River, Maine, United States -... | ecosystem: Environmental > Aquatic > Marine >...
CCTGTCAGCACAAAAACGCGTACGTCCACTCAAGTTCAGTCAGTCCGAACACCCTGATAAGGTTCGCGGCCCGTTCCTTGATTAAAAACCAGGTTATGGTCGGGGCTGTGAGAAATGCGGGCTAGCCCAAAGCGTCCCCACTGCAGGAGGTACAGTGACCCTCACTTGATAACCTTCATTCTCCTCCTCGAACCATCCTGCCCTCAGTAAGCGACGATATGCCATAACCGCGGGCGTGCTATCAGATTCTCCCACAGAGCTCTGATCTGCTTCCTCCTGCCATATGACCGACATAACAGCCAATCGCTCTTCGATTTCATGCCTGACGGTTTCTCTGGAGGGGAAGACATCAGAATGAATCTGATCAAAAAAAAGCGGGTAGAGATCCAGAATTAGTGCAGCATAGATGCGGCGATTTCCGCCCGATAATGGCGAGAATAATCTGTCAGGTATTCTGTCGAAAAGTTGTTTCATACCACTTCGCTATAAATCAGTCGTTCTTCCCAAATAGAACCGCCCGAAGTTTTGCGAGCGCTTCAGCTTTTTTCCTAGCCTTTAACTTTCGCACATTTTGGAGTTTCCAGCGAACGGCTGGTAGCGCTTCCGCCTGGGGATAAGCGAGACGTCCCCACTCGGGCTCACCTTCCTTGAATGAAATCAGAAATACCTTGTGTTCATCAGTAAGGTGAGCCGTTATGCCTTCCAGCATCTGTCGTCGTGCTTGCTCCAATTCTGCAACTGCCACTGCTTGTAGAGACATCCCGCTAAACTGCTGATCAAATACTGGCTGCAAAGGGATCATATTCGGGGCAAGCAGCTCGGATATCGGTCGGCTACTGCCCAACAAGTAGATAACAAACAAATCCACCAGCTCTTGTGAGAAGCCTTCACTCTCCAACAGGATCTTGATATCGAACAGGTCACGGGGATGTTGCCTATCCAGCGCCGCAATCAACTTGCCTGCGTACAGTTCATCCCGCGCAATGACCAGGGTCTCTACATAACCAAACTGATCGGCAACAGGGTCGCTAGCAGGCATTTCTACCGCCGACAGTACACTGCCTCGTAGAACCGGGGACACCTCAATCTTGATCTGAGCTCCATCAGCCGATACCTGGAATTTTTGACAACAGCCGCCCTCGCCAACAACTGCATTCACTGTTGCGCCATAGATGACCCGCTCTATTGTCTCAGCGATACGCCGTAGGCCATCCTGTATGGCAGAAAGCGCCACATCGCGGCTATCCAGTGGCAAATAGGCCAGGTCGATATCCACGGAAAGGCGCGGCAGATCACGTACAAACAGATTGATTGCCGTGCCACCCTTCAGTGCAAAACAGCCCTCCCGTGCCACCAGCGGCAACACGCGCATCACCAGTTCAACTTGCCGGTAGTAAGGGTTGTTTCTATCCAGCACGGAAGACCTCCGGCACGGTGATCTGGTAGCGTTTATCGAGCCGGCCACCACGGGTGATCATCCGTTTCCCCTTGCCAAGGTCGATGGCGTCGACCTCCACACGTTTCAGCCATGGATAGTGGTAGTGTTCCGCCAAAAACAGAAAAAGGCGTTTGGCCTTGCTATGGGTACAGGCCTTCAATAGTGCTGTTACCACCGGCGGTTTTGCCGTGGTGAGCCCTTCGAAGAACTCTGCTGCGAAGGTGAACGATGAAACCGTCTCATCCACCTCGCTGAGGACCTCCAATACAGCGCGTTCCGGTGCAGATGCACGCAAGGTCCAATCGCGCACCTTTGTTGGAAGCTCGACCCATCCTTCCCCCGGGTCAGTGGCGAAGAGTCGCCTCCGATGAAATGCCCATTGGCTATCGAGTTCCAGTTTTCCTACCCAGGCAGGCGGTTTGTCCTTCCCCCAGACATGGATAACAGATTCACCGCCGAGAGAGAGATAATGTGCCAACCCCTGGCGGCTTAGGGCACTCACTCCACCGAGATGCAGCTTGAATTCTCCCAGCCGTTGCAGGCCCAGCAATACCCCCTCCCAGCTTATCGGGACTCCGGGCCGGGCATAGGCGCGGTTGCCGAGTGCCAGCAACCAACCACTCTGGACATATTTGTGAACCAACTGCGGCGTATAGCCATTGGCCGTCAACCAAGTGCTAGGCACAGCCACGCCTTCAGGAACAGCACTTTGGAGCCAGTTCAGCTTATCGTCTTTTCGTATACCCACGGTATATGTATACCGTATATTATAAACCATCGCAATTAAAGATAGTTTATTTTCCACCCCATTCATCTACCACTGATTTATCTTTCTGTTTTTTCTTAAACTCCAGTAATCATCAACATTCCAGAATGCAACCTAACAAAACCCTGGATTTCTGAAAAAAGAAGGTGGCCAGGCCGCGGGAAAGCAGTTCATCGTGATAGTAGTTGAGTGAAGCCATACCCCGTTTACATGTGAGTATCGACAAAAAAGCAAATGTTTTGCATATGACTGAGGATACTGTTATCGCCGTTAAGCAACACAGTAGCTGAAGAAATGGTCAATGAATTTCGGACAAATTAAATAAAATCGAAACCTTGATAAGCAAGGCCGACGCGAACCCTCAAAAATTTTTCATATATCTTACTTGTTTTATAAAAATTTTTAACTGAAATGGCGTCCCCAAGGGGATTCGAACCCCTGTTACCGCCGTGAAAGGGCGGTGTCCTAGGCCGTCTAGACGATGGGGACGGACAGGCACTTGTTGTTTCGCTGAATTGCTAAGATCCGGATCACGAAATCTGGTGGAGCTAGGCGGGATCGAACCGCCGACCTCTACACTGCCAGTGTAGCGCTCTCCCAGCTGAGCTATAGCCCCTCAAAAGCGAAGCGCGCACTTTACGATAAGTGCCCGCTGGTGTCAACAAAAACTACGCCACAATGGCCTTTTCTTCGATGATTTTCAACGCGCGATCAAGACGTTGCAAAACACGCTCGCGGCCGATCAGAAACAGCGTCTTATCGATCGATGGCGAGACGGTGCCGCCTGTCACCGCCACACGTAATGGCTGCGCCAGTTTACCAAGCTTTATCTCCAGCGTTTCAGCCGTCGCCCTGACGGTCGCGTGGATGCTCTCAGGGCTCCACTCTTCGAGAGCAGCCAGATTATCACGCAGTGCGCTCAGACCCGCCTGGATTGCAGGTTTGAGCTGTTTGGCAACTGCCTTCTCGTCATAGGTCTCAATATCTTTGTAGAAGTAGATGCTCCCCTCTGCCATCTCGACTAGCGTCTTGCAACGCTCTTGCTGCACCTTGACCAGTTCGAGCAGATCCGGCCCGCTGGTCGGGTCGATGTCGAGGTTGCCGAGGTGCCAGCTGAGGTGGTGGGCGATATGCTCCGGCGAGCTCTCCTTGATGTAGTGCTGATTGAGCCACAACAGTTTGCCTGTATTGAAGGCGGATGCAGAGCTGTTGATATCCTCGATATCAAACAGATTGACCATCTCATCGACACTAAAGATCTCCTGGTCACCATGTGACCAGCCGAGCCGCACCAGATAGTTGAGCAATGCCTCTGGTAGGTAGCCCTCTTCACGATACTGCATCACACTGACCGCGCCGTGACGCTTGGAGAGGCGCTTGCCGTCGTCACCAAGAATCATCGGCACATGTGCGTAAACAGGCGTCGTACCGCCAAGTGCGTTGAGGATGTTGAGCTGACGCGGGGTGTTGTTGAGGTGGTCATCACCACGCACTACATGCGACATCTGCATATCGAGATCATCGACAACGACCGTCAGGTTATAGGTCGGACTACCATCGGAGCGGGCGATGATTAGATCATCAAGTTCGCTGTTATTAAAGACCACGCGACCACGCACCAGATCCTTGACCACCACCTGCCCTTCGGCCGGGTTGCGAAAACGCACCACCGGGCTACCGCTCTGCGCAGGGGGAACCGTCAGGTCACGGCAACAGCCGTCGTAACGCGGCTTCTGTTTGTTCGTCATCTGTTCGGCGCGCAGCTCTTCCAGTCGCTCTTTAGAGCAGTAGCAGTAGTAAGCCTTGTCTTCATCGAGCAGCTTATGAATCACTTCCTGATAACGCTCCATCCGTTCGGTCTGGCGGAAGGGGCCTTCATCGTATTCGAGCCCAAGCCATGTCATCCCTTCAAGGATGGCATTGACGGATTCAGCAGTAGAGCGTTCAAGATCGGTATCTTCGATACGCAGAACAAAGCGTCCGCCATGTTTGCGCGCGTAGAGCCAGGAATAGAGTGCAGTGCGGGCCCCACCAACATGTAGATAGCCTGTCGGACTAGGGGCAAAACGTGTACGTGTAGTCATAATCTCCGAAAAATCACCAGAACCAGAGGAAAATATTCTAACAGCTAAAGCCATAAAAACCAGCCTGATTTAATGCCCCCGCACATCAATTCACCTACTACACAACAAAAACCACACACAAACAGGTAATTACCAAATGTATAGGCACCACGCCAATGCTGCGGGAGATCGCTCCTCCATAATAAACCCTGAGTGATTACACCGCCTGCCCGAGGTACTGCTCAGGGAACGGACTGAGCCCAACAAAGAATCCATGCTATATGCAGATCTATCTAATTAGCAACCACTTATGGATGAACAACTATCTGAACACCTGACATACATAACACCTCAGCGGCAGCCGTCTCTTCTGATCTTCAAGTCCAGGCTCAACTATTCTTTCATCACATAGACACCCGCACCATTTTCGGCAATGCCCGCAAGGTGCTGGATTTTCTTAATCAATGCCTCATCAATCCTGTATCCCCTGGCGATTAACACCATGCCGCTTTTTGTCATGAGATCTCTTCCCAGTACCATCCCCTCTTTTAGTGCATCGGCAGACATATATACCGCCTCTTCCTCCGCTTTACTCTCCTTGTTATCAGCCTTGATCAGGTTCATAAACACATCGACGACCTGCGGTGAATAGCGCTTCCCTCTGTTATTGAGAATAAAGTCCTGCGCCTGTGCCGCAGAAAGTTTCTCTGACATTAGCATCCCTGCCCGCAATGCATCATAATCATCCGCCACCGCAAGAATATACGCGCCTAACGGAACCTCCTCCTTCTTTAATCCATCGGGGTAGCCACCACCGTCAAACCATTCATGGTGAGAATGAATGATCTTTGCTGCCCCATGCAATATGTCCAGCGGCATTAACAACATTTCACCAACAATTGAATGTCTGATCACTTCCTCACGGTCATGATCTGATAGTTCATCAAAAGGCGTACTAAGCAGTCTATCCGGCAGGCCAATTTTCCCGATATCATGAAGAAGCCCGGCAAAAAAAATGTCCTGTGTTTCTACCTTGTCTACGCCCAGGGCGAGGGCCACTCTTCTGGCCATATTCGCAACTCGGCGCGCATGCCCCGCCACCTGACCCTCACGGGCCTCAATAATATTCGAAAAAGTCTTGATGGAATCGCCGTAACCTTTTTTCAGGGATTCATACGCCTTCTCCACCATACCCACCGTCTGGCTTAATTCTGCGGTACGGGCCTGCACCTTATTTTCAAGACCCTCGTTAAGCTCCTTGAGCTCTCTATTCTGTTGCTCGACTATCTCTTCAAGCCGTTTCTGCTCTAATGCCCGCTGCACGGTGATCTTGAGGTCACCATCTTCCCAGGGCTTGCTGATATATTTATATATCCCACCATTATTAATCGCAGCGATGGTTGCCGATATATCAGAATAGCCTGTCAGCAAGATACGTATGGTATTCGGCCATTTCACCGCCACCTGCTCGAGAAATTCATCACCACTCATCTCGGGCATGCGCATATCGCTGACAATCAAATCAATCGCCTCATTTTCCAGAATTTCCAGCCCTTCCTTAGCGCTACTGGCCGTCAGAATTCGATAACCTGAAGAGCGGAACAGGCGTTTTAACGAGGAGAGAATGTTCTGCTCATCATCAACAAACAGCAGTGTTCCTGATAACAAAGATTTTTGCTTATCATCTATAAGTGCGCTTTCCACAATACTAGAACCTCCACATCCATCCCATCTCATAATTGAGACCACTTAACTCGTCATGCATACTTTCTTTTGAAATCACCGGTATCCATTCCGAAAGCGTTGCGCTCACTCTCACTTCCTTACTCTCTGCTCCAGCCTGACAGGAACAACTACCAGGGAGTCCCGTAAAACCGGAATTCTCGCCAATAAAACCAAAGGTCACTGAGCAACATCCCCGGGAAGAAGCACCAGCAGCGTTCCCGTTTCACCAAACGAATATACCTGCCGATATGTAAAGACCTCCATTGCGCCGCCCCCCTGCAGCTCGAGCAACTGTTTCTTGCCCATTTCGCCTTCGAGGCATAAGGCATATAGCTGCGGTGGAAGAACTTCACTTCCGGGTCGTCCTATCAAATCACAGCTGCCAGCCTTTAATAATTCATGAGATTTTTTATTAGCAATTTCGACAACATTATCATCACCCATTCCGATAACACCAACAGGCAGGCTCTCCAGTGCCTCCTGAGAAGCATGAAGAGTATGAAAATTCAGCATGGTATATTCTTCCAGCTCCTGATTCGCCTTCTTCAGAAATTCGTTCGACACCCTTAACTCCATAGCCAGCCGTTCATTCTCGCGTACCAGCTCATAAAGCCTGAAGGCTTCTTCGATATTCTCCCGTAACAGTTCATCGTCCCAGGGCTTTGTCAAAAACCTGTAGATCGCGCCTTTATTAATTGCATCTGTTACCGACGCGAGGTCTGTAAACCCACTGAGCACGATCCGCACAGTCTCCGGGTAAAGCTCTTTCACCTGACTGAGAAATTCGACACCGCTCATCTCGGGCATACGCTGGTCGGACACAATAACTCCAACAGTATGGTCTTTAAGAACCTCAAGGCCTTCTCGCCCGCTGCCAGCAGTCAGAATTCGATATCCATCCCTGCGACAGAGGCGCTTGATGGCGCGCAGGATATTTTCCTCATCATCCACTAAAAGAAGGGTTCTTTCTTCGCCGGGCATATCGTTCAACAGCCACCAGAGACTATAGCGTTAGCAGGGACGCCTGCTAACGCTACTGATGCCGCGCAATACCCATGAGGCCTGCCCAGCAAGTTCCTGATCGATAGAGGACAGATGCACAGTGTCGAATTCAGGGTGCGCGTTGTGTTAACGCCAGGGTCGGCCAACCTAAATCTGCACCGAGGAACAGCGCATACAATCAGACGCAAGAGACCATCCATTTTTTTCATGCCATATTTCCTTATACTTTTTAAAAAGTTAACACATAATAAGATGTCAGCTCATCCATTTCCGGCAAGCCAACAACAGCGTAGCTTTCGACCAGCTTCTGAAAAAAAGGGGAGCCGTATATAATCCGTCATCAAAAACCATCGCACCACCGGCAATCATTAACGCTATCGACCTATAAGGTGTACGACTTAATAGTCATATCACCTCCGGCATCGCCGGTAAAAGCCCTTCTGGGATCTTTCAGGGTGTCATAACGGCGCGAAACGCGCCTTTGGAGCATCGCCGGGAAGCTATACACCACCAACCAAGCAGCAACATTTGCATCAGTGGCAGCGCTGAAAGCGCCCCACCGCCACCCCCCCCGCCGGCTGCACCATTCGAAGCAGCCGGTGGTGCATCCACGGCGAGTGGGCGCTTGCCGATCTGGCCAGGGTCTTCAATCACATAATTTGTGGAGCCATCCGCATCATTCGGCCCTCCATCCTGGATCGTCAATTGTATGCAGTAGTGACCGATGCCAAGACCTGGTTGATAGGCGCCATCCCCCGGTAGTGGACACTCTCCGGGCAGCCCGGGTGCCGATGCGACTGCGTTGCTGCCGTCTTCCACAAAATCATACCAGAGCGATCCATTATATTTTCTATATACGGCACCCGCTGGAATCGCCGCCTGTTGTGGGATCACGATACGCACTGACTGCCCGGCAACTGCCAGACCCGCAATCTCAAAATCGAAATAGCCACCCGTATTCTGCACGCTATCCTGCGGGTTTGTACCGGGCTGACCCTCGCCATCACCATAGCTGGCGATGTCCGCCTCCGTCACCTCTGCACCATCGCTACCGGCGGCAAATGCGATATCACCCAGGCGCAGTGCCAACCCGGCCTCGGTGCGCATGATATAGCTGGTCGGAGAATCCACTCGCTGCTGCAGCTCATTACTAGCCAGGGTATTACTATCGAGATAATCCGGCACCCCATCCCTGTCGGTATCAATATAGGACTCATCGGTGTCTACCACCCCATCGCCGTCTGTGTCGACAGCTGCAGTGATAGTGGGCGCCGTACTGACCACTTCGAACAGCATGTCGACCGATGTCACACCCGCCGGCACACCATCATCTGTAACAGTCAGGCGAACCTTGTAAAAACCGTCCAGCAGCACGGAGGGATCAAAGAGCAGCGTGGCCGGATCACCATCGTTGATATCGACCAGGTTATTATTTGTCAGGCTCCAGTCGAAACTATGTGTATCTGCAATATTCGCATCAAGCGTCGTTGCCGTCACCGTAACATTTCCATTTCCGCCTACGGCCAGTTGCGTATTCGCCCCCAGCTGGGTCGCTGTCATGCTGACGGTCGGTGCAATATTGCTCTCACTGATCGTTACCGTGTGAGTCCTGCGCCCACCTACAACGGCATTGGTTGGAGCTGCCGCATCCGGCGCACCCATTGTAAAAGTCACAGTTTCGCCAGAATCCCCTGCACCATCATTTACCACATTAAATGTAGCCGTACCGGTGGTTGCTGCTGATGTGATGGTGATAACCCCATCTGCGGCATCATGGTCTACCGGATTGGTCGCGGAATTAGTGCTCACGACGTATGGGATCGTAACCGGATAGGTCAGTGCCTGCTTGTTCAGCACCGCAGTTATCGTCACCGTCGCCCCATCAGCCACCACCTGATCAACAGTAAAATTCACCGTAGGCTCAGAGGGCGACTCGTCATCGAAGATTGTCACTGTCGCCGCCGTGGGCTTGTCGATCACATAGGCTGGATCCGGTAAAAGCGTTAACACCACCTGCTCATCCCCTTCACTGAGCACATCGTTTTGCGGAAACAGATTCAGTGTCACACTCCGATTCCCTACGCTTGCAGGGATAACAATGCTACTGCCAAGTGCAAGATAATCCACACCTGTACTGGCGGTACCACTGATCTGGTAATGAACAGTCATGTCCGCGACAGCAGAGCCCACGCGCACCAGGGTAAATGACGCATTCCCGGGGCCCGCTTCGCCGACCCCCGATTGAGTCGCGGTGACAAAGATATTTGACAGTGATTCGTCATCGATATTTGTAACCGCAACGTCTATCGCATCTATGCCACTGTAGATACCATCCAGCGACACCGCTGGCGCAGTGACGATGCTGTATGGCACGTTGTTGTCGACTACGACATCATCCTGGCCGATGACTGTTACGAGTTGCGGCACATTCCAGTTGCCCGTCGTAAAGTCCAGCGCAGCAGGCTCGACCTTACCTTCGCCACCGTCGCTACTCGACAGACCGATGGTCACAGTATCGCTCGGTGCTGTATTCAGCACCACGGTAAACGTTACCGCACCCCCCGTTTCAGAGGTCATCAACCCATCGGCAGCCGCCACCGTGATGCCGGCAACATCATTATCCACAATCGTCACCGTACTGCTGCCTGCGCCCCCTATCAGATAGTTTCCGGAAGGGACGAGCGTCAGCGTCACCTTTTCGCCGACATCCGCAATGGCGTCATCAATCGGTGTCACGCTGACGGTGGCGCCGCTCTGTCCCGCAGGGATAGTGAGCGAGCCAAACAGGCTGCCATAATCTACACCATTGGTGGCACTCCCGGTCACGGAGTAGAGTACAGTCAGATTGCTCGTCGTCTCACCTGTACGGGTAAACGTAAAGGTGCCGGTATCGGGCCCGCTTTCACCAACGTTCGTATCGGTCGCAGAGACAAACACCGTGTAGTCATCGTTGACATTTATCAGTGAAATTTCATTCACGGTAATATTGTCATACGCCGCATCACTGCTGATCACCGTTGCATATATTTTGTAAACCACATCGCCATCATCAAGCAGATCATCCAGACCATTCACGCTTACTGTTTGAGGCAGGTACCAGTCAGCGGGAGTGAACACCAGCAGCGGATTGCTATTAATAGCACCTTCACTACTATCACCTGAAAACAGTTCGACAAAGACATCGTCAGCGGGCAGGGAATCCAGCACCACACTAAAGGAGGCACCATCGCCCCCCTCGGTCGTTTGCATCGCCGTGATGGGTGTAGCAGTGACCCCCACAGCGCTAAGCGGCGGTGTCAGTTGAAGGTAGGCGCGCCCTTCATCGACCTGCACACCATCAAACAGGTCTGCGCCGACAACAACATCCGCATAGCTGTCATTATTGAAATCGCCCCCGCCGCCGACTGCAATCCCGTATTGTGAATTCGACTGGTCGCCCTCATAACTCAGGCCAGGTACGGTATTAACTCCACTCTCAGAACCAAAATAGATATTGGTCCGCCCTTCATCGATCTGATCATTGTCGAAACCATCGGCACCAATGATCACATCCGCGAAACCATCTCTGTTGATATCTCCACCACCAGAAACGGCTCGGCCGAAATAGGCATTCGGCTGATTGAGCTCCATCGTCAAATCAGCGCTCACAGGTAACCCGCCCGGCGTGGTGCCATAGAAGACAAATACCCGTCCTTCATCGATCTGCCCGTTGTCGTAGCCATACGCCCCCACCGCGACATCGTTGACACCGTTGCCATTGACATCACCGATATTAGCGACTGAACTCCCCATGAATGCCCCGGCCTGGTCACTCTCGACCAGCCATGAGGAGGTCGGCGTTATGCTTCCGGAGGCGGTGTTTGTCCCGTAGTAAATCGCTGCGCTTCCTTCATTGGCTTCACCATTGCTATACCATTCGGCACCAACGATCACATCAGAGAAACCATCGCCATTGACATCACCCGCACCGGCAACAGAGACCCCGAAGTGCGAGCCGATCTGGGCTGCGACCAGCGTCTGTACAGGCGTAATTGCAACTCCACTCCCGCCGCTGGTCCCCAGATAAACATAGGCAGTGTCGCTGCCATATGCGCCTACCACAACGTCGGCATAACCATCGTTGTTCACATCACCCGCACCCGCAACGGAGTAACCAAAATACCCCCCGTCGATCTGACCATCCAGCGTTGCAGCAGGGGTCGTCGACAGCCCATCCGATGCCCCCAGGTAGAGATAGACACGACCGCGATCACTATCAAGCGCACCACCCGCATCATGAGCGTAGGCGCCGACGATGACATCATCGAACCCATCGTTATTGACATCGCCCGCGGCCGCAACGGAATAACCGAAATAGGCGTTGAGCTGGTCACCTTCGTAATTGATACTCCAGTAGTCACTCAACAGGCTGGTTGCGGTTCCATAATAGAGCCTGGCACGTCCCTGATCGGAAAATACCCCGTCGTAAAATGGCACACCCACCAGCACGTCATCATAACCGTCACCATTTACATCTCCGGCAAAGGTAACCGCACGCCCTGTCCCGGCCCCTCCCTGGTCGAACTCAACAAAACTGGTGTTAGTGTTTCTGTTCGTTACCGCGACACTCGGCAAGGGAAGTCCGTTATAGTTCAGATCACTGCTGACTGCATTCGCAATATTAATGGTATACGGCTGATCACCATCCACCACTGTATCTTTCACACCTGTCACCTTCACTGAAACGCCATATAGCGCAATCTCCGGAGTAATGATCACCTGATCGGGGACATACCCCTCACCAGGTGAGCTACTGCTCAGATTGATAAACACATCGTCGCTCGGTTTTGACCTCGCCCTGATCGTGAACCATGCAGTTCCGCTATCCTCAGTTGTAAACAACCCGGTCGTTGGCGTCACCATAAACCCGTAGCCATCATCATCTGTTGTCGTCACAGCAAAATCGGAGGGATTCACACCGGAGAAATTGATATCCGAGCTAATAAAGGTCGAGGTTACGATACTGTAATTCACAGTACCGTCGATGAGCAGATCATTCTGAGCGAACAGTGTTACGTTCTGCGGCACGTTCCAGTTGGTCGGCGTGAAGGTCAACGGTATGAATGGCAACAGGCTCCCCTCTGTAATATCAGAGGTCGATAACGAAAAGGTCACATTCGCCACTGGCCTGCTGGCAAGGGTGATGCCAAACAGGGCAACCCCGCTCGGTTCGTTGACCGACCACCCCCCGCCAGGAGTCAGTACGACATCGGCCACCTCATCGTCGTTATTGGTGACCAGAACATCAGCAACAGCCAGGCCGGCGTAATTCGGGTCACTACTTCCCGCGCTGGTCAGGACCGTATAGGCGACATTCTGATCAAAACTGTTATCGTCCTCGCCCGTCACAGTAACTGTCTGCGGCGCACTCCAGTTCCCGGCATTAAATGTCAGGATATTGGGCAAGACCGTTCCTTCAGAACCATCACTGCTCGTGACATTGATCAGCACTGTATCGCTCGGTACTGTGGCCAGCCTAACGGTAAAGGTCGCCAGCCCACCCGCCTCAGTCGTCACCAGCCCCGCTGTCGGACTGACGATTACGCCACCGATACTGGTATCATCATTGGTGTTGGTGACCGAGACATCGCCTGCAATACGGTTGTTAAAAGTGGCGTCGCTACTGACAGATGCCGATGTGAAGACGGTATAGGCGATATCACCATCATTCACGGCATCATCGACACCGCTCACCGTGACTGTCTGCTGCCCCCAGCTGCCGTTCGTAAAGGTAAGGCTGGCAGGCGATACCGTCCCTTCCGTCAGGTCGCCGCTATCGAGATTGATCACCACATCGGCCGCCGGTGCGCTCGTCAATTCAACGGTAAAAGTCGCCGTCCCCCCCACCTCGGTGGTTGTCAGACCAGCGACAGGATTCACGATGATTCCACCCGCCGTACCCGAAGTGTAGAGCACCGTGATATCGGATAACAGCGGCTGGGCGATGCCGTCCGAGACAAGCGTGACCCTGTACTGTAACCACTGGTTATTCTCGCCATTACGCAGCATCGACGGGATCACCGTGCAAGTGATAGTACCGCTGCCGGAGCAGCCGCCGGCATAGGTGTTGGGTGAGCTCCAGTAACTAGCGGCACTGCCATCCGGGCCTGCCCATGCCGACCAGCTACCCGGCACACCGCCGCTATCGGGTGCAGTGCGTAACTGCACCCTGACACCACTATTGGCGGCCAGTGTTTCGACCCAGCTCAGTGCGGTAATCAGATTGGTGGCCGAGGTGGTGTTATAGGCGCTGGAGATCAGCGACGACTCAAGATCAACACCGCTATAATTAAAGGTAATTTCATCGAAAACAGGGGACGCAGTATTACCGCCATTGGCACTGAAATTTACTCGATACTGAAGATAACGCGGCGTGCCGAGTACAGAGATATCGGCACCACTGGAAAATATCTGCCAGCTACTCCAGGAACCATCCGGCACGGCCGTCGTTCCTGTTCTGACTTCGACACTCAATGTCGTACCTGTCAGGAGCGTAACGTTGTAGCTCATCGTCGTGAAGCCGAGATGCATGCCGAAATCGAGTACTGAGGAAGTATAGCGACCTGTTGCCGGATAGTTCTTTACCCCAACATTCCTGCGTCCATGCAACGTATTGCCGCCATCGCCGATCAACAGATCAACCACGCCGTCGTTATCCAGATCGGCCAGCGCCGGGAAACTGGATCCCCCCCCAACATCAGGCGCAAGCCAGGCCGCCTTCAAATTCCAGACCGGGGAAGCTGCGCTACCGATATTTTCATACGTCTCGGTATCCGTACCGGAACGGTCGCCAACAATCAGATCGTAGTCGCCATCACTGTCGATATCACCGAGGGTCGGCATTGATGTCCAGAAGCTGCCGTTGATGCTTGCGTTCCATTCACTCTTATAGACCCACACCACCGCGCCGGGGGTTGCCGCCTGGTTCTCGTACGCATAGAGTAGTTGAGTCCCTCCAGTCACACCCACCAGGGCATCGAGATCACCATCACCATCCAGATCGGCAAACGCCGCGTGGGGATTACTGCCACCCAGGCTATGATTGATATTCCATCCCACTTTGGTGTACCACAAAGGCGGCCCCATCGGCCCACCTCTATTTTCATAGGCTGTGACATACGCCCTGCCGCCGATACCACCGATAAAGGCGTCCTGGTCACCGTCGCCATCCACATCCGCCAATGAGGTGAAGGTCTGTGTCGCACCAAAGGTAAACGGCACGTTCCAGCTACTTTGGTACGCCCAGCCGATGGCTCCGGTATTCTGGTGCACACCAAGTGCAGTATTGGACCAGCCATCCCCCAGCAGCAGATCCAGATGACCGTCTCCATCCAGATCCCCCAGCGCCGGCGCCTGGAAGGAGTAGTTACCATCAGCTGGTGCATTCGCTGCGCTGATCGCGTATGACCAGGTATCCGTGCTATCCCACGCGACCGATTGCGAGAGCTGTTGCAGTAACAGGCGGTCGCCGGTGGCCACCACACCTTCACTATACGGATAAGCGGTATAGTGGATGGTGACATCTTTAAGAAGGGGTGTAACTGAACTATTCGTCGTCGACAGATTGGCCCGGTACTGCACGTAACGCGCCGTGCCCAGCGGCGCGAGACTGCCGCCATTCGCCACACCGTTGAGCCACACCCACGAGCCATCAGGGATTGAGGTATTGCCGGCACCGACATCCATCGTCAGTGTGGTATTCGCCGGGATCAGACTCGAAAAGTCGAGCGTGGTGTAACCGTCCTGCCCACCGGTATCGATCACGGCCGAGGTGTAGGTGCCAGCACTGTTATAAACAGTCGCACTGTTTTCGTAACCATACAGCGTCAGACCGTCATTGGTGCCGACCATCAGATCGAGATCACCGTCGCTGTCGAGATCGACCAGCGTCGGATGGTCATAACTGCTGGCGATCGCCGGCCCATCGAAATCCTGTGCCCACGCCGGCGTGCTGGGGATACCGCTATTGGTATTGGTAATCCCTTTCAGGCTAGCAGTATCGCGCCAGCCGACGAGTAGATCGATATCGTCATCGCCGTCCAGATCACCCGCGGTGGTCCTCGGGTAACCCTGCAGGCCATCCGGTGGGTCCCAGCTAATGGTTGCCGCATCTCTCAGCCATGGGGTTGAGCCATCGAACTGGTAGACCTGTATCGGTCCGGCAGAATAGTTTCCGCCGACCAGTAGGTCAGTCTGGCCATCGCCATTGAGGTCGACCAGCACAGGCCGGAATACATTGGAGATCCCGGAGGGGGTCAGGTCCCACGCCGTGTTGCGTGTCCATGCAGTGATATTTTTGTTGCCGGTATTCTCGAAGGCCCGAACAGGTGCGCCGCCATAACCGATCAACAGATCGTTATCACCATCACCATCGATATCGCCAAGCGCCGGGATCGCATTGTTGGCAAAGGTGCCGTCGATAAAACGGTCGATGCGCCAGCCGGGATAGGACTCCCAGCTATGGCTGTCGTCCGAACCGATATTGCGATAACCCTCGACGTTGCCGTTCGTCTGCCCGACCAGCATATCGAGGTCGCCATCGCCATCGAGATCGGCAAAGGTGGCGTTATCCCACCCCATGCCGGTCGCAAAATCCCAGGCAGGCCTGGCGACCCAGCTCTTCACCAGTGTTGCCGGCTGCAGGCTCACCGCCCCGTTGTTGATTTTTGTAGTACTTAACAGAGAACCTGTTGTTGAAAAGTCGTCGTAGGTGGTGTGCGTCTGCGAAGAGACCGCAATACCGAAATCGGCGTTGCTGGTATGGGTCAACGACTGCGCACGCACCGCCGACTGCAGGTCGGTACCGCTATTGATCACGGCGACCCCCGCCGCTTTACTGTAATAGGCCTGCCAGCCCGCCTGGTTTGTGAGATCGGTCGCGGTACACTCGGTACCGCTCCAGATGCCGTTGGCCGCCGCACAGGTACTAGCATTCCCGGGTGAGCCACTGCGCCAGTCTGTCTGCGAGAATCCACTATCGGTCGCCCCGGCACCATCATCATCGGTATTGGTTAGCGAGATGCTCACTGGAACGACGGCGTTGTAGACCGCATCGGCACCCACAGCCGTCGCGGCAGTCACTGTATAGGCGACATCTCCATCGTCAATGGCATCATCTATACCGGTTACGGTAATGGTCTGTGCAATATCCCAGTTGCCCGCGTGAAAGGTGAATGAGACTGGAGACACAGAACCCTCAGTCGCATCATCCGAGGTGAAGTTCACCGTCACCATCGCACCAGGGATGCTGCCTAACCTGGCCGTGAAACTTGCCGTTCCTCCCGCCTCTGTGGTCACCAGCCCCGAACTGGGTGAAACAAGTATCCCCGGCAGATCATCATCCAGATTACGTGCAGCAATATTGGAGAGCGCATATCCGTTGTAAGCCGGATCGGCACTCACGGGTGACGCGAGTATGACAGTATAGGCGATATCTCCATCCGTCAGCCCTTCATCCTGTCCTGTTACCGTGACACTCTGTGAAACGTTCCAGTTTGCACTGGTAAAGATGAGCTGCCCCTTGTCCAGTCGCCCTTCAGAAGCATTACTGCTGGTGATGCCAATCGTGACATTGGCGGTCGGTTCGCTGCCCAGCACCACGCTGAATGTCGCCGTCCCGCCGGCCTCGGTGGTGATTAATTCAGCGGCAGCGGTCACAATAATATCGACGATATCGTCATCGATATTGGTGATGCTGACATCGCTCGGATTCATGCCGTTATAAAGGAGGTCACCGCTGCTTGCCACTGCGGTCTCGATGTTATAGGCAATGTCGCCATCGTCAATCCCTTCGTCGACCGCCGTCACCGTTACCGTCTGCGCCACATTCCAGTTGCTGCTATTAAAGGTCAGTGAGCCAGGGGAAATAGTCCCTTCCGTGGTATCGCTACTGGAGAGTGCAAGCACAACATTGGCAGTCGGCTCGCTATTCAGTACCACGGTAAAGGTAGTGGAGGTAGTACCGGCCTCATTGGTCGTCAAGCCGGAGGTGGGGTTGACAGTGATACTGGCAGTATCATCGTCTGCGTTGCTACCGGTCACCGTCAGGGTTGCCAGCGCATCGTAACCAGCATCGGCGACACTGCCAGGGTCGGCCGAGATGGTGAAGCCCTGCGCCCCATCATCGATAAAATCGTTGACCCCCGCTACCGTCACAGTCTGCGGCGTGCTCCAGTTGGTTGTGTTGAAGGTCAATGCCGCTGGAGAAGGGGTCGCCTCTCCCGGCTGGTCGCTGGAGAGTGTCACGGTGACCTCACCGGCAGGCAGCGCATCGAGCACTACTGTAAAGGTATCAGTGGTTAGTCCTTCCGTCGTTGTCAGGCCGGTCGTTTTGTTCAGCGTAACCCCCGGTGGCAGGGTAGAGACATAGGCCACAGAAACATCAGAGAATGTTGGTGAACTACCCCCCGTCGTTACCAACGTTACACGGTACTGGAACCACTGATCATCTGCCCCATCCTTCAACACAGTGGGTATCGTGGCGCATGTAATTGCACCGCTGCCACTACAGCCTCCGCCATGGGTATTGGCCGAGTTCCAGTAACTACCCGAGGTGCCGTCTGGGCCCATCCATGATGTCCACGCAGCATTGTCGGGCGAGGTACGCAGCTGCACCTGTAGATCCGTGCTGGCAGGCAGGGCCTCCGTCCATGAAAGTGCATTCATGAAATTTCCGGACACGGCAGTATTAAAGGGGGATGAAACCAGGGAGCGCGGCGAAGCGATACTGGTAAAATTCACCGTCACATCTTCCAGTTCAGGCGATAACGTATTCCCACCATCGGCGGCCATGTTGACACGATATTGAAGATAGCGGTTCCCGGACAGTGCCGAGATATCACCACCGCTGGCGACACCTGTCTGCCACGCGCTCCACCCCACACCGGGAAGCGATGTGCTCCCGCCACGCACATCCACCGACAGGACGGTACCGGTACGAATATTCGCTGTATAATCCAGTGTTGTATAAGCGGCAAAACCGAAGTCGACCACCGACGAGTAGTAGTCGCCCGGACTCGAATAGCTTGAAACACCGATGTTCCTGCGACCATTAATCAGGCCACTTTGGCCGACCAGGAGATCCTGGTCACCATCGCTATCGAGGTCTGATAGCGCATAAAAACTCTGCGTCAGCGCGGGAGGTAACCAGCCACTGTTCTGTGCCCAGGCGGGGGATGTCACCGCCCCCACATTCTCAAACACCTGGCGATTACCGCTATTGTTACCAATCAGCAGATCATAGTCACCATCTCCATCCAGGTCTGATAGCGCAGGTCTTTTCACCCAGATAGAGGTAATCGTGACATCCCAGGCGCTGTTGCGCACCCATACCGGGCCACTTCCTGCCGACTGGTTTTCATAGCCCTGAATCACATTTTGAGGATTACCCACATGGCCGACCATCGCATCCAGGTCGCCATCGTTATCCAGGTCAGCCAGTGCTGCATTGGCACCGTTCACTGTATGAGCAAGGTTCCACCCCGCGTTTGCACTCCACCCCGGCGGGCCGCTAACGCCTCCTGTATTTTCAAAGGCGACAATCGTCGACGAGTTGCCTGCACCTGCCAGCACATCCTGATCACCGTCGCCATCCAGATCACCGAGGACAGGATAACTGACCGTACTCGGGCCAAAAGGCAGATTCCAGCCGCTGGTATAGACCCAGTTGTTACTACCATCATTGAGATAGACACCCAGGGCGCTGTTAGACCAGTCGTCACCGAGCAGCAGATCGGCAAAACCGTCACCGTTCAGGTCGCCCACGGTTGGCACAAGATTACTCACATTGCCATCGGGTGCGTTGGCACCGCTGACCGTCAGCGACCAGCTGTTGGTGCCCTCCCATGCGACGGTGCGTGACAGCAGATCCAGGCTGACGCCATTGTTGACCACCGTCGTGCTACTGACCGCAGGGTAGGCCGAATAGTTGATTGTGATCCCCTTCATCAGCGGGGTAACACTGGTATCCGCCGTTGACAGGTTGACACGATATTGCACATAGCGCCTGTTACCAAGGGCAGAAATATCACCCCCATTTGTCACCCCCATCTGCCACGCCGTCCAGAAGGCGTCCGGTGTCGCGGTATTTCCGGCACGTACATCCACTGTCAATGTGGTGCTCGCCGGGATTAACGGGGTATAGGCGAGGGTGGTGTAACCTGCGTTGCCAGCGCCGGTATCGATTACCGCCGAGGTATAGGTTCCCGAGGTGTTGTATGTCGTACTGGCGTTCTCATAACCGAGCAGCGCAGTGGTGCCTGAGGCGCCGACCAGCAGATCCAGGTCGCCGTCACTATCCAGATCCACCAGTGCGGGATAGTCGTAGACGTCACCATTGGCGAATGCCGGGCCGCTGAAGCCGTTATCCGTCCATGTGGTAGGTGCGCTCGGCAGACCACTGTTTGCATTGCTCACCAGCTGCAGGTTGCCTCGGTTGCGCCAGCCCACGACAAGATCGGGATCTCCGTCTCCGTCCAGGTCCCCGATCGACGCCCGTGGTCCGCCTCCAAAACCGTCAGGCGGATCCCACGTCGTCTGTCTCACCCACGGGGATGCCGGCAACAGCGCGATGTTAAAACTATAGGCGTTAACAGGGCCGGCTGAATAGTTGCCCCCGACTAGCATGTCCAGTACACCGTCACCATTAAGGTCTGCCAGTGCCGGACTTTTTACTGCGCTCACGCCACCGGAGAGCGCCCAGTCACTGTTTTCGTTCCACACAGGCTGGGCGGCGTTACCGATATTCTCGAACGCCGTGATGCCGCTGCTGCCAAAGCCGACAAAGAGGTCGTGATCGCCATCGCCATCGATATCGCCCAGCGTCGGCACAGCCATATTAGGAAAGCCGAGGGAGGCCCGTGTGATCTTCCAGCCCGACACCAGCGTCCAGGCGGGGACATCATCCGACCCGGTATTGCGATAGCCCTCAATGTCGCCATCATTGTCACCCACCATCATGTCCAGATCGCCATCACCATCGAGGTCGGCAAACGCAGCGTTCGGACTAGTGAATCCCGGTGAGTAGTCCCATCCAGGCCGCGCTGTCCAGACCATCGTCAGTGTGGCCGGCAGGATACCTACCGCACCGTTATTCACTTTGGCATTGGTCAGCAACGCCCCGTTAGAAAAATCGCTATAGGTAGTGTGAGACTTTACATTGGGTGCCAGCGCAAAATCACTATTGCTCGTATGTGTCAACGAACCTGCAGAAGAAGAGATGGTGAGCGACGGCCCTGCCCCTATCTCGGCATCCTTGCTTGAGTACTCGTCCCAGCCTGTTTGATCTATTGGGTCTACTGCGGTATTGACTGTGGCACCGCCACTCCAGTCGGTTTGATCAAAACTTGCAGACCAGGCAAGTGGCGACAGCGATAAGATCAGCAGCATACAGACATATGCCATGTATCCCAATCGGCACCTGACAGCCTCACTGGTATGCAAGGCGAGACATTTTTCATTCAACTTTTCTTGCTTGCCCATAGCCATCACCACATGCAGCCATCAAAACTTTTATATCTAAAAACATCCATCAGTCTGCCACCTCTACTGAACAGGCCTGTTCGTATCGTACGACCACGGATTTTCCTCGGTATAATCGAAAAACATTTCCCAGTCCTGGTTCAGGTTCATACTTCCGCCATCTGAATAGGTGTAGCTACCTTCGCTCCCAAGAAAACCCGCGCCATCTGTATAAACATATTTCCCCGCGCTAATGCTCTGGGTGCTCGTTCTGGTAGCTTCGCCGGAGCCCGCTATCACATCGAAAAAACCGCCATCGACTGGCACATCCACTCCCCAGAGCCACATCTGATTCACGACAGGTGCATTGCTAGACATATCGCTATAGTTGATATTTCTCATATCGATATCGAACTGTTGCGTAATATCCGGTGCATTCACCATCTGCGAAATCCTCGGTTTGCCATTGAACTTATCCTTGAGAAACTCCATCATGATCTCGCCATCGTTCACGAGCTGACGCATAATCACCCTGGTGGGATTTGCCGAACCATTTCCTGAGTTAACCGTGTCGAGATTCGTTCCGAGCGGGTTCAGGTAGTTACCGTTAATGCTGAAGTTTGAAGCCCCCCCCGAAGCGGAGACCGTACCCACGCCATTACTTGTCGCTGGGTTTCCCCATGTATAAAGCTGCGTTGCATGGCGAGCGATATAGACATCCTGAATAAACCCGTCCGCCAGGCTTCCCGTGATCATGTGGTAGTACTCATTACCCTCTGCATCGGTGACAACCTCCCCCAGTTCAAACGAGCCATTACGCAGATAGGGCGTCTGGTTTGTGGTACCGGCACCGCCGGCACTATGGAAGGCCTCGGTCGTCATCGAGCTACCGGCAAGGTCTTTCTGAAAATCAAGCAGAAACTCCGCACGGCTCTCGCTCGCAAAGAGAGTGGTAGAGATAAGGGCACATAACGACAGAGCACCGTGAACAGTTTTGCCACACCGTGCATCCGCATACAGCGCCCTCACTAAAGCAATCGATAAAAAATGTTGCACCATAAATATCAAAATCCACACAGGCGCTCGGGGCCACCCCGGCATGCCTTTTCATCCCCTAAATGATATAGCGGCATATTATATACATATATTAAGGATAAATCTTAATGAGTGGGATCGTGAAGCGAACAAAAAACAAGAATCATCAACCAGCTGATTTTATTAAATTATTAACTAAACAGCGGGAAGTATTAACGATATAATACTTATGATATTTATAGGTTTTTGCTTACAAATAGATAAGACTCCCGAAGGGCAGACAGCAAACCCAATCAGCGAGAACCGCTAGCGGAAATGGCTCATGGGTACATAGGCGCGAGCACCGACTGCTCCGCATTAGAGGGTTGTGCCGGAAGAGAGAGTTCGTGCATAAAATGGTTCCACAGCGCATCGCCATCCCAGTCTCTGGCAGCCAGCAGCGGCGCGCGATAGAGGCGACGATTCAGGGCCTCAATCTCTGAGCTTAGCGGTCCGTTGACTCGCCTGGCAAGCTCGCCGAGCGAGGTCGGTGGCGCCAGCGGCCAGCGCACTGCCCCCCATGCCAGCAACGCATCTTTCGCGGCAAGAGGGTCATTACTTCGACATGCAGCCTGCATCGCCTTTTTAACCTCATTAATGCCGGCGCCAGCCTCATCTATTCCTAGATTACGCCCGCCGTCAGCACGCCCAGTGCGACGCGTCAGCCACCATGCCACAGCGGTCATCAACCATCCTAGCCCCAGCACCCCACTCACGATGCGCCAGCGGCCTTCGCCCTGTTGTAAAGCGGCCACATCGGAAGAGGCTATGGCGGTAGTCATCGACTCGTCAGTAGCGGCATCTGATCCGCCCACAATATTGCCCGCCTGTGCAGCCGCCTTCACCTGTAATGTACGTGATGGCAAACGGGCGATCTCACGCTTGCCACTCACACTGTTCCACCACGGAACCTCAACTGCAGGCAATAGATACTCACCCGCCTCAGTTGGAATTAATGCAATCTTCTCCTGTCGCACCCCGATCAAGGTGTCCTGCTTTTTGTCGTTCAACTGCCTGGCCTGATCCGGATAGGCCTTCATGCCATCCGGCATCTGCGGGGTAACCGCAGGTAACTGTGCGGCGGTCAGTCCATCTGCGATCAATGTTAACGTCCAGGTCAACGGCTCGCCTGCGCTGACTGGCTGAGAGAGATCAACACCCTCCGGCCACTCTTCAACCAGGCGCACTTCTCGCGCGGGCAACCACTGCTGTCTATTTTCAGCGGCTGGCACTGCCTTTACATCGATGGCCACCTCAGCGGAGCGCACTCGGCGGATCGGCCCACCCTGCTCAAAGACATCAAACATCCCGCGTGCGCGATTAACCACCTGCCCCTCAAAGGTCAGCGGTGCGATCGTCAGCGCTCCACTCTGCTGCGGGAAGATCGCATAACTGCGCTCCAGCACCACAAAACGGCGCCCGTCTCGGGTGGTCTCATATTCACGATCATCGCCGAGTTTCTCGACCACTGCATCGATCCCGCTGATCACCGGCTCAGAGAGTGTTGCATTGGCAACGTTGACCGCACGAAACAGTTTCGCCCTGTAGATCACCTGTGACTGCACATAGGCCTCGCCGGGCTCAGCACTCACTTCGATGAAAAGCGCGCTGTTCTGCGTCTCTGCCGAGGGTGCCGCCGCATCGGTCACCCCGATCACCAGCGACTGACTCATGTCTTTGCCAAACGGAATCGGCGGCACCACCAGGCGGCCACTGCGACGCGGCATTAGCACCACGGTCCACTGTTGTGACTGCGACACCTCTCCGTTAATGATCTGCATACTGGTTCCCTGGCTCCGATGCCTGATCTCAAAATCCTGCTCCAGCAACTTAAAATCTGGATCGTCATCGACACGCCCCTCTGCCTCAAAGGTCAGACGGAATGATTCGTTCATCGCCACCGGATTACGATCACTCTGCACGCGTATCGTTGCCGCCCATAGCGGTTGTGCAACAAGCGCCGTGATCACGCCGCATACCAGCCACTGAAATGCCTTACTCCGAAACCTCACCATGACTCATCCTCAATACGCTGCTGACCGCCACTGCGATTTTTTGCGCGCTGCGACTGATACTGAAATTTGCGCCGCAGCAGGCCGCCAGGATCATCGGGAATACGGCGCAGCCACTGGTCATTCGCCTGCTGAATCTCCGCCTGCGCCTCACTTAACTCTGCGGGGGCTACAGCGCTGTGCTCCTGAGATTTACCCTCTTCACCCTGCTCGTGCGACTCATCACCGCGTGCCGCCGCCTGCGCCTCATCGCTCGACTCTTCAGCCGCTTCACCACTGCGGGCCGCCTCACGCTGAGCATCTGCCGCTTCACCCGCGTCACGCTGTGCTGAATTTGGCATCTGCTCTTCCTCGTGCCGCTCTTCAGACAAAGAGGAACCAGGCTCGCTGCCCCGGGACTCACCTGACCTCTCATCACCAGACTGGCCGGACGGTGACTCATCCTGCCGGGCACTCTCCTGTGGCGACTCACCCTGCTGCGGGGAGTGCTGCTCCGATTGCTGCCCCTCCCCCGACTGCGTCTCCTCAGGCTGTTGCTGCTGCATCTGCTGCTTCACCAGATCACGGTTATAGTTTGCATCTTCATGTGCAGGCTGCAGTCGGAGTGCCTCTTCATACGCCTCCAGCGCCTGTTGCCATTGCCCCAGTTGCGCATGGGCATTGCCCTTATTGTACAGGGCGTCGGCACTGTCGATCCCCTCAAGCGCGGCGATACTCTGCTGGTAGTCAGCGGCACGATAATGGGCGGCCGCCTTCCATTCGCTATCTTCAAACTGCTGTGCTGCCTGCGTATATTCATCGCGCTCAAAGGCGCGCGCGGCTCGTTGATCGGGGCGCGACCACAGGTCACTCCACCACGACTGACCGGCTTCAGCCGCCGCTACATTGCCAGAGGATAAAAGCAGCAGCGGAACGACCACCAGACAGATCATCAACAGATGGCCACGACGAAAAACGACCAACACCAGCGGCAATATCAACAGCAGTAGCCACGGCCCCTCTTCGCGCCACTGGTCCGCCTTAAACCCCTGCGACGCTTCCTGCACCGCCTCGCGGTCGAGCAACGTTTCAGCCAGCAATATTGAGATATCACGATCATCGACGCTCATCGCCTGATAACGCCCATCACCCTGCTGCGCCAGAGCGCGCAACGCCGGCTCATCGAGTCGCGGGATCACAATCGCGCCACTGCGATCTTTGAGAAAGCCGCCATCGGCCAGTGCAATCGGCGCCCCCTCTGCATCGCCCACGCCGAGTATCGACAAGCGATATCCCGCCTGCACAATAGCGGTTACTGCCTCGTGCAGCGACTCCTGCGGTACATTTTCGACCCCATCGGTGATCAGCAGCAGTTCGCCCTGCATCGCCCCCGCCTGCACCAGTAGCTGCTGCGCCAGTCCCACCGCGAGATCAGAACGGCTTCCCTGCAACGGCATCATGGTTGTCTTCAACGAACCGACCTGAGCGATGATGGTCTCGGCATCCTCAGTCAATGGCGAGACCACAAAGGGTTCGGCGGCATAGACGATCAGTGCCGCCTGCCCCTCTCTGCGCTGTTTAAGGATATCGATCAACTTCAGACGCGCACGTGTCAGCCGTGTAGGCCGGACATCTGTCGCATCCATTGAACGCGACAGGTCCAGTATCACCACCAGCGCCGACTGGTCACGAAACACCGGTTGCTCCAGCTGTTTCCATGCAGGCCCGGCCAGTGCAGTGATCGCCAGCAGTCCCGCCAGGCCGACCAGTATCAACTTACCACGCCGCTGACGCGTACCACCTTCCGCGATCAGCAGGTGTGGCAACAACGCCGCATCGCACACTGTTTGCCAGCTACGACTCTGCAATCGGATACGATGCAGGTACCACAACAGCAGGGGCAGTAGCGGTAACATCAGCAGCCACCACGGGCGTAAAAAATGAAACCCCTGCATCAGGTTTTCAATATTCATGACGCACCCTGGAGGCGACGCCCACGCTGCAAAAACAGTGATACTGCAATCAACATCGCCGCGGCAAGTGGCCATGGATAGAGTGCATGGCGCGGGCGAAAAAACTGTTTCTCCTGTTCAACTGGCTCCAGCTCATCCAGCAGCTGATAGATCTCATCGAGCTGCTGCAGGTCACGCGCACGAAAATAACGCCCGCCGCTGGCGGTGGCAATCGCCGTCAGGGTCTCTTCATCAAGGTCGACCGATGGGTTAACACGCCGCGTGCCGAACAGTGAACGTACCAGCATCTCATCGGCACCGATACCGATGGTATAGATCTTCAACCCCTCACTGGCCGCCAGTTCGGCCGCTTTCAGTGGCTCGATCTCGCCCGCGGTATTGGCGCCATCGGTCAACAGGATTAGCACCCGACTGGCACTCACATCTTCACGCAACCGTTTCACCGCCAGCCCGATCGCATCACCAATGGCGGTCTCCTGGCCGGCAAGGCCGATGACCGCTTCGTCCAGCAGCGTCTTGACCGTGGTGCGATCAAAGGTGAGCGGGGTCTGCAGATAGGCCTGCCGCCCAAACAGGATCAGGCCGACACGGTCGCCCACGCGGCGTTCGATAAACTCACCCGCCACCAGTTGCGTTGCCACCAGGCGATTGACCATTCGCCCCTCCCATTCGAAATCCTCCACCTCCATGCTGCCAGAGAGATCGACCGCCAGCATCAGGTCACGCCCGCTTACCGGTAACTCCACTGCCTCCCCCTGCCACTGCGGACGGGCGCAGGCAATCACCAGCAGCGCCCAGGCCAGTAGTGCCAGCCATAACACCCAATGGGCACTGCCCAGCTTGTGCGAAGCCGCCCCACTCGGTCGTTCAAAGTCATCGATAAAAGGAACTCGTAATACCGCTTCATTGGCGGCCGCAATGGGTGGCATCAACCAGCGCACCAGCAGTGGTAACGGCAGCAGCAGTAACAGCCATGGCCACTCAAACTGGAGCGCCAGTTGCGTAGGGTACTGGAACGACAGATCGATCACGACTGCCCCCGCTTCAGTGGCGGCAGGGCGGCCAGCCACTCACCGCATAACGCATGGAGCGCAAGCACGTCACACCCCACCTGCTGCTGGTAAGGGGCATCGATTAACGTGCGTCCCACGCCACTGCTGAACGGGCCATCCTGTCGTGCCGGGTAAACCTTGTCGAGGTACTGTAGCCATGCGTTGCCACTGAGACTGGCGACTTCAGCGCGAGGATAGTAGCTCAGCAGAACCCGGCGTAACAGAATCGATAGCCCCTGCACCAGGCGGAGCTCATCCCGCTGCTGTTGAAAATGCTCTAGCAATTGCTGCCACTCTAACAGGGCTGCGGCACGCACTCTCGCCGCTGCTTGACGACGTCTCCACCACACTACCAGCACCCCACTCACTATCAGCAGCACCAGCAATAACCACCAGCCGAGGGGCAGTGGCCACCATGAAACTGCGTCGGGCAGGTGGATATCGCGCAACGGCAGTGTTGTCACAGACTCTGTTATCGATTCAGGTATCGATTCAGGCATCACGCCGCTCCACGAAGTCCAAGGCTATCGCGCAATATTTTCGGCAGTGACTCGCTTGTCGCACAGGGCACAAAACCGATACCGTGACGACGACACATCGCCTGCAGTGCATTACGCCGCGCGATAAACCCCTGCCGGTACGCCTCGCGAGCCGACGCATCGACAGTATCAAGAGTAATGCTCTGCTCGCCATCACCGACGCGATAGAGTCCGGCGGGAGGCAAGTGGGTCTCCAGTTCATCGTAGATAAAAAACATCAGCACATCGTTATGGCGTGCCAGTTGTGACAGATGAAGCTCACTACGCTCATCCATATCCCGAAAGTCGCTCAATAATATAATCAGACTACCCGGATGCGCGACACGCCGCAGACGCAACAGCGCCTGCAGTGCAGCATCACTCACCTCCCCCCGGTCGTGGTGGCGCGAGCTTTCTCTCTCACCCAGCGCAACCAGGCGCTGAATAAGATGCAGTACTGCGTGTTTGCCACTCTGCGGGCGCAACTCTTCGTGCTGCCGTTCAGAAAAGATCAGGCCACCCACGCGGTCACCCTGCTGCACCGCGGCCCACGCCAGCAGCGCTGCGCCACGTGCAGCAAGTACTGATTTAAAGGCGCCGCGCGTTGCAAAAAACATCGAGGCGCGATGGTCGACCCACAACAACACCGCGCGCTCGCGCTCCTCACGAAACAGCTTGGTATGCGGCTTTCCACTACGCGCCATCACCCGCCAGTCGAGGGTGCGTACGTCGTCACCCGGCTGATAGGGGCGCACCTCATCAAACTCCATTCCCCGGCCGCGAAACGAGGAGAGATACTGCCCACTCTGTGCGGCACGCACCTTCAATGCAGTCAGCGACAGGTTGATCGCCTGACGATGCAATGCAATCAACGACGCCTTATCGACACGTATCGGATTGAACGGCTCATCAGCTTTTCGCGTAGATGAAGATAATGCAGGTGTTCCTTTTTCACCGCCATGGTGATCTTGTGGGGTGCGCCGCCCCGGTAGTCGACCCAGTAGTTGTGACAGACGTTTCAGCACTGCTACCTCAATCAGGGCACTGCGATGTGCGCAATCAGGGCCTCAATGAAACGGTCCGGGGTAATCCCGTCGGCCTCCGCTTCATAACTCAACAGAATTCGATGACGCAGCACATCATAAGCGACCGCCTGGACATCCTCAGGCCCCACATAATCACGCCCATCAAGCCACGCATGAGCACGGGCGCAGCGATCCAGCGCAATCGTCGCACGCGGACTGCCGCCATATTGCAACCAGCGCCCCAGTTGTTCGTCGTATAAAGCAGGATTGCGAGTCGCGAGCACAATCTGCATCAGGTACTCCTCGATATTTTCTGCCATGTAGATATCGAGCACTTCGCGGCGCGCGGCAAAAAGCAGTTCCTGTGTGACCAACGGGAATGTCGATGAGGTATGGGTGACATCGTCGCGCGCCTCACCGCGTGCCAGCTGCAATATTTCGCGCTCCGCAACGGCATCGGGATAGTCAATGCGCACATGCATCAGGAAGCGGTCGAGCTGTGCCTCGGGCAGTGGGTAGGTACCCTCCTGCTCGATCGGATTCTGGGTGGCCATTACCAGAAAGAGTTCCGGCAGCCTATAGGTGACAGAGCCGACTGTAATCTGGCGTTCTGCCATCGCCTCCAGTAGTGCCGATTGTACCTTGGCCGGAGCACGATTGATCTCGTCGGCAAGAATCAGGTTATGAAATAGCGGCCCTTTCTGAAAGGTAAATGAACCATCCTGCGGCCTGAACACCTCGGTACCGGTGAGGTCGGCCGGCAGCAGATCCGGGGTGAACTGCACGCGGTGAAAATCCCCCTCGATCCCCTCACCCAGCACCTTGATGGCACGCGTCTTGGCAAGTCCCGGCGCCCCCTCAACCAGCAGATGACCATCTGCCAGCAGCGCTATCAACAGACGGTTGACCAGCAGGTGCTGTCCGATAATATGCTGACTGATCGATTGATAAAGTTGCTGAATACTCTGCTGATGAGACATAACCACCTTTGCCTGTATTTGGGTAATCTTTGAACCAAGCTTCAGATTTTAAAAAATTCTGCGCGCTTTTGCCAAGCCTGAAATGCACCTCGTTACCGCTCACTCAACACCGCCATCGCAGCATTTATCATCTGCAGTCGCAGCGTGTCTCCTCCACGATCAGGATGATGCTTCATCGCCAGGCGGCGATAATGGTGCCTGATCGTCTCCATGTCGACTGGATCATTGAGTCCCAGCACCGCCAGCGCCTCTCTACGCCGCTCAACGCCCTGCATACGTCGCCAGAACCTGTCGAGCATCCGCTCCACCTCTTCTGCAGTGGTCTGTTCCAGCTGCGTACTATCGAGGTAGTAGTCGCGTAACGGGTCGACTTCTCCCAGCTGGATGCCGCCTGCCTGCTGCGGATTGTACCGACGCAACACCACCTGCAGGGGGCTGATTTCAAGCACTCCTGCCTGCTCCCGCCAGAGGTCGTCTCGCAACCGGTACAGCGCATTAAAGAGGCGAAAATGTGCGCAGAACAGGGGAAAGGCGTCGCGCAGTTTTGAGATGTCGAAACGGCTGTCACCACAACTATGTAGCGCAGCAAAAAGGTCGTATTCGCTTAGCCCATTCGGGTTGTCGCGTAGAATGGTGAGCAGCTGTCGATCGAATAGCGCGGCAGCAGAGCTGGGCACGGCTTCCCTGTCATGCCCGTCGCTCATACTACTAAGCGCAGTTTGTACCTTTATTTAACTGCTATCAACTCAACCTCGAATTGCAGTACCGCATGTGGCCCGATATCTTTACCAGCCCCACGTGGACCATAAGCGAGATCTGAAGGGATAAAGAGCTGCCACTTGGCACCCTCCTTCATCAGCTGTAGTGCCTCTGTCCAACCCTTGATCACGCCGCCAACAGGAAAGGAGACTGGCTCGCCACGTTTATAGGAACTATCGAACTCTTTACCGTTAAGAAGCGTACCGCGATAGTGAACAGAGACGCTATCCGTAGCGGTCGGCTGTTTGCCGCCACCCGCCGTCATCACCTTATACTGCAGGCCGCTTGGCAGCTCGACAACACCCTCTCTGGCTTTATTCTCCGCAAGGAATTTGGCACCCTCTTCCTGATTGATCTTGCCCTGAGCATCCTTCATCGCCTGCTGCTTCTGCTGGTAGTCTGCAAATACCTTCTGCATCTCCGCAATAGTCATTCGTGGCTCCTTGCCCGCAGCCACATCATCGATCGCCATCGCCAATGCATGTCCATCGACTTCCATCCCCTGGCGCAGCAGATCCTGGCCAAACTGAATGCCAACTGCATAACTGAATTTCTGTTTTTCGCTCTTCAGTCCGCTGTCTGCAGCGTTTGCCACGGAGAGAGACGAGGCCACCAACAGTGATGAAATTAAAACTCTGGATTTCATATCTATCCTCATAAAATAAGTATTATTTATTGCGTCTCGGCCACCATCGCGCAGATAAAAAAAAGGGATAGGCTTCACCTACCCCTCATTCAGCGCGCACTCCGTGCCGAGTTTCCATATCCGTTACTCTGTTTCGATCTTCCATAATAACTTTAGAAGAGATAGTTATACTCCCCCTCCTGGCGGTCGTCAAATCAGCCCGATATTTTTGTAAATTATTCCAGAGCCCTCCCCCTGGCCCCTCTCGATCAAGAGTAACACCACTATCAATTCAGAGAAGTAAAATATAACATTTATCCAGCAATATTTGCTGGCCAGACAGACCTTCCATTTGTAAACTGGATAAACACCCCAAAATGACGATAGCAGATTTACCGAATACGAGATAAATACAGGGAGCTGTCATGAGCAATAATAAAATCGCTGGGTCGATTTGCCTAACCACACTAGTCACACTCTGCACTGTAAGCGCCGCTTCCGCCGCCACTCTCTCTGTTGATGAGGTGGTAGAACAGTGTTACTACAAATATGCGGGGGATGATCAGCGCTCGCTGATGCAGATCACCCTCAAGGCCGCTGGCGGCAAGCCGCAGGTCAGTGAATACACCCGGTTGTGGAAAAACTACAACGGCAAGGACGGCATTGTCGACAAGGTACTGCTCTTCACCGACAAACCGCTGAAGGACAAGGGCCTCGCCTTCATGCGCTGGGGGCACACGGGTGCCAGTGGCAAGACAACCGAGCAGTGGATCTACCTGCCCGACCTGAGAAAGGTGCGCCGTATCACCCCACGCGACCCGGAGACCAAGGAGTGGATCATCAAGGATGAAGACCTGCGACTACGTGAACCACATGAAGATCACCACACGCTACTCGGTGAAAAATCATCCGACGGCAAACCCTACTATGTGGTTGAGTTCAAACCCAGTAATGATCCGGTCTACAGCAAACGGACGTTCTGGTTTAGCAAAAGCAAGAACAGCGACGAGTGCTCATTGCACAAGGTCGATTTCTACGACAAACGTGGCGAACAGACAAAACAGCAGTTCATCGAATGGCGCCGCGAAGGCAAGGCGTGGCTCTGGGATAAAGTAACAATTGAAGACACCAATAGTGACGCCTACATCCACTACGATATGAAAAAGGTCGAGGTCAATGTCGGGCTCGATGATACGCTATTTACGCAGCGTTCAATGCTGAAGGGGTATAGCAAATAAGAGGCGCTAACGATACAGCCTCTCGAAACCCGAGGGGCTGAACCCATTCATTCTTTTCTTCCCCACCAGAATAATCGGCACCCCCGTCCCGTTTAGCTTTCTGTAATCCTCGCGCCCCTTCTTTGAAGTTTCGGTGTCGTACTCGACAAACGGAATCCCTTTCTCCTTGAAATAACGGCGTGCCTTTTTGCAGTAGCCGCACCACGTGGTGCTATACATCACCACCCGTCCTCGCCGAGTATCGGGGGTGACAGAGGCCTCGAAGGGGACAATTTCAGGGGAGGTGTAGCTGTTGATCTTGACTTCGATCTTTTCAACCGGGCGTTCACGCGGCGGACTGTCGGTAAAATGCACCTTGCCATTTTCATCCACCCATTTAAAGATCTCGGCGCAGGCCGGGGCTACGCCTGAAAACCACAGTGCGGCACAGATCAGGCAATAAGCCCCGATTGACAGATGGGGTTTCAGGATTACACCAGCGGATATGGATGCGTGCCGTCACACCCTTTCTGACGAGCACGGCAAGCAGACTTGAGTGACTGGCGTAACGACTTTCCAGCATGGGCAAAGGCGTAGCTCAGCCCTTCATAGAGCACCTGATTATATTTTCTACCGGCCGCCGACTCGGTAAATTCAAGATAGCGATCTAGCTCAGCGTCATCAAGCCCCCGATAGGTAAAGAGATACATCATCGTCACCACCTGCTGCAACTCATCCCACATCGGCGCCATCGCACGCTCCGTGTTATTCCGGGTCAGGCTATAGCTGGCACGTTGTGCTGAGCCACTCTCAGCGACCATTGCCATGCCAAAAAAGACCTGGATATTGATCATCAAGTCTTTGGTACGCTCTTTGGATAACACCGCTTCATCAAGTCGGTGAATACGTTCCAGCCGCCCCGGCCGCGCCTGTTCATGCTGAAACACCTCGAACATCTTCATCATCATATCGGGTTGTGAAGCGTTGATCTCCATCGCCACCACCTGCTGTCCCAGTGGCGACTCCAGCCATGTCAGCACCTGCCGCATCTCATCACTGTTCATGTGCGCAACGAGATAATCTTTCACATCCCGGTTTAGCGATTGTGTATCCAGCGCACTTACCAGCTTATCCTGAATCACCACATCCATTGGAGAACCGTGACGCGCCGCATCGCGAATCCCCGCCTTTATCTGATCCGGTATCAATTCGATCTGAACATCCATGCCAGATTTATGCATCAACGCCGCCGCCAGTGCGCCTTTGTCCGGCACTGCCGCATCCTGTTCAGTCGCCAGTGCGGCACTGCTGAACGCCAGCAGCACCAGCAACAGTTTCATCAACCCATGCATCACCGATCCTCCTTGTCCCGACCCGACTCAGGGACTGAATGCCCGATTCATCGCGCGATAAAAGCGCATATACCTTATATTTCGGACGATCTGGAGGAATTCTGTAGGGAAAATAGAGGAATAATCACCGCTGAAACTGGCCATTTAAGGCCGTTATATAACCTTGCTTCAGCCTTTTATTTCGACTATACAATTAGTTGCGTTGGTTCGACTCCACACTGACATGTTTATCTGATAGCCGAACGTATACAAAACAAAGTACATCATGATTGAGACGCGACATACTCCCGTTCAAACTGTGACAACATAGGGTAGTGGCTCAGTTTGAATTTTTCTTTTTGTACGGGCCGCGCTTCTTTGGCTCCTCGTTTGGAATAAGCCCTGCTATCTCTTCCAGCGTCCAAACGTGATCCGAAATCCCGACTTCCATTGCTGGGGTAACTTTTAAACTCTGGTGGATGCGGCCAAAGTTATAGTACATGTAATGCAGCGAGATGGCGTACATGTGATTTTCCATCTTTTTTGAGAAGGCGTTAGTCAGGCGGGTGAATCGACGCATACTCATACGCATTGTGAGGTTCTGGCGCTCTACGTGACTGGTAGAAACGTGTGCTTTATCTGGTGAGCCTGTAATCCTTGTTTTCTTTGCGCCTTCGTAATCAGCAGGGCTATAGCGCTTTTCCTGCTTATGGTCGCCGCCGTAGATTTTAACCAGCATCGCATAATCAATATCACCGCCAAAAGCCCCCTCCACTGCATCTACATAGACTTTGTGGCCGTCTGTGGTGAGCTGTACGCGATTAGCTAAGCGACCAGCCAAGTCATCCATAAAGCTCTTTGCAGCAGCAGCGCCACGGTTATCTACGTGCCAGCATGGAACGATTTTAGTGTCTGAGCAAATAGAAACCCATGTCCAGATATCGCCAGCCTCATCTTCCATACCCTCTGGTACATTCTTTTGCTTTGAGTAGACGAAGCTCCAGATTTCATCGCACTGAACACGCTTGCAAGGCAGGTTACGCAGATTCTCATCCTGATATGCGAGACATGCAGCGCCAACATCACGAAGTAGCTTATCAACGGTGTTTCGTGACACATCAGCCATACGAGCCGTAGCGCGTAGTGAATTACCCTCGACCAGCATGTGGAGGATTTGAGCACGTTTTTTGATGTCTAGCCGATTCATAATGAACATTATACATGAGCGCTTAAGAAATGCAAGCATAACAGGTAAAATGCTTGCTCGGAGTCGTGATTATGCTATTATGCACGCATCTAATGCAAGCATGAGGACTTAGAAATGAATGAAGAAGCTCAAGGGAAGGCAAAAGGCGGCGTGGCTAGGGCGAAATCTCTTTCATCAGAAGAGAGAAGCGAAATTGCAAAAAAAGCGGCCGCAGCACGCTGGGCAAAAGATGTAGTTGATGCCACCCATGGGTCAGCGGATCATCCACTTAAGATAGGCGATATCGAAATACCTTGCTATGTGCTTGCCGATGAAACCCGTGTTTTGTCACAAAGGGGGCTTGTTTCTGGACTGGGGATGGCTAGAGGCTCGTCATCCGGGGGTGGTGATCGACTAAGCAACTTCTTCTCAGGGAAAGGAATATCTCCCTTTATAAACAATGAGTTAATGGCGGTGATCACTAGCCCCATAAAATTCAGAACACCGCAGGGGGGAGCTGTTGCATACGGGTATCCGGCTACTATTATGGCCGATATATGTGAGGCTATTCTTGATGCAAGAAAAAATGGGGCGCTACAGAAGCAGCAAGAGCATATTGCTGAGCAATGCGAAATACTGATTCGCGGTTTTGCAAGAACGGGAATCATAGCTTTAGTTGATGAGGCCACTGGCTACCAGAATGATAGAGCTAAAGATGCTCTTTCCAAAATATTAGAGGCATTCATAGACAAGGAGCTTCAACCATGGCTGAAGACATTCCCGCCTGAATTTTATGAAGAGATGTTTAGGTTGCGCGGCCTTTCATTTCCTTCGTCTACAGTTAAGCGGCCGCAATATTTCGGGATACTAACTAACAATATTGTTTATGACAGGCTGGCACCGGGGGTTAGGGAAGAATTACAAAAAGGAGTCCCCAGAAATAAAGAAGGAAGACCAAAAGCTAAATATTTTCAAAAATTAACGCAGAATACGGGCTATCCGAAATTGAGAGAGCATCTTGGGTCTGTCGTCACGCTTATGAAGTTAAGTGATAAGTGGGATGACTTTATTGAGAAGTTAGATAGAATTCATCCGAAATTTGGCACTACGCGCTCCTTGAATTTGGAATACACAAAAGAGAACGACGATGGAAAGGGGATTTAATCCTTCTTCTTCCACCGTGCCTCAGCCGCCTTCTTAGCAATCTCTGACCGCTGCTCCTTGGTCAGCTTCTCTGCCCTAGCCTTGCCGCCCTTGAGTCCTCCTTTTCTACCGAGGGCGACGGCGGCCGGGTCTTTCCCCTCTAAATCTTCTGGGGTTTCTTCTTCGGCTTCACCAGTTGTCAGGTCTACGATAGACTTGGCAAGCTGATTAGCGTCTCTGGGTCTTTTGGGTTTCTTAGCCATGCCCATATTCTAGCATGACCGCTCAAGCATAAAAAATTAATGAATTTCAAACTGAGCCACTACCCAACATAGGCTAAGGCTGAAGTTCCCAAGAAGAAGGGTTAAACTGGCTTTCTGTTGTGCAGACTTAAAATGCCCTATTTTAGGTCTCACCTTCAACTTAGAAAAACCTACTCCCTACAAAGAAATCTAGTGTTCACTCTACTGTGATCGCGAGCTCTTTGAGTTTTCTCAAGGAAATCAGATACATTTCTGGCCGCCCCCAGACCCGCCATCCCATCACCCCAACTGCGACACATCTCTGACCGCCCCCTTCGACGCACTCGTCGCCATCGCCGCATAGGCACGCAGCGCGGCGCTGACATGACGTTCGCGATTTTCCGGCTTCCACGCCGCCCCACCCTTTGCCTCCATCGCAGAGCGACGCGCAGCAAGCTCATCATCTGTGATCGCCACATTGATGGTGCGATTCGGGATATCGATCTCGATCACATCGCCTTCCTCCACCAGGCCTATCGCCCCCCCTTCGGCCGCCTCTGGTGAAGCATGGCCGATCGACAGCCCCGAGGTACCGCCGGAGAAGCGGCCATCGGTGACCAGCGCACACGCCTTGCCGAGCCCTTTCGATTTTAGATAGCTGGTGGGATAGAGCATCTCCTGCATGCCCGGTCCGCCGCGCGGCCCTTCGTAACGGATGATGACGACATCACCCGCCTTGATTTGATCATTAAGGATTGCGGCAACTGCTGCGTCCTGACTTTCGAAGATGCGCGCCGCCCCATTGAAGATGAGATTGTCATCATCGACCCCGGCAGTCTTGACGACACAGCCGTCGACGGCGATGTTGCCATAGAGCACCGCCAGGCCACCTTCACTGCTATAGGCGTGCGCCATGTTGCGAATACAGCCACCATCGCGATCGAGATCGAGTTCGTCCCAGCGTTTATCCTGACTAAACGCCTGCTGCGTCGGCACATTGCCGGGGGCCGCCATGAAGAAGTTGTGCAGTTGCGGCGCATCGGAACTGACAACATCCCACTTCGCCAGCGCCTCACTCAATGTCGGCGCATGCACCATGGCGCAATCGCGATTGAGCAACTCGCCACGATCAAGTTCGGCGAGGATTCCCATGACACCGCCGGCGCGATGGACATCTTCCATGTGATAGAGCTGCGTGCTCGGTGCCACCTTGCAGAGCTGCGGCACCTTGCGTGACAGGCGGTCGATATCAGCCACACTGAAATCAACACCTGCTTCCTGTGCCGCAGCCAGAAGATGCAAAATGGTGTTGGTCGAACCGCCCATCGCAATGTCGAGACACATCGCATTTTCGAACGCCTCAAAACTTGCGATGTTGCGCGGCAGCACCGACGCGTCATCCTCTTCGTAATAACGTTTCGCGAGATTGACCACCAGCCGACCGGCACTCAGAAAGAGCGCCTTTCTATCCGCATGCGTTGCCAGCATCGAACCGTTACCGGGCAGCGCAAGTCCGAGCGCCTCGGTGAGGCAGTTCATTGAATTGGCTGTAAACATACCCGAGCAGGAGCCGCAGGTCGGGCAGGCGGAACGCTCCATCGTCGTGACATCTTCATCGCTCACATTTGAATCGGCCGCCGAGACCATCGCATCGACCAGATCGAGGTGCACCACCTTCCCTTTGATGACCGCCTTGCCCGACTCCATCGGTCCGCCGGAGACAAACACCACCGGGATATTCAGACGCAGTGCGGCGTTCAGCATCCCCGGCGTGATCTTGTCGCAGTTGGAGATGCAGACCAGCGCGTCGGCACAGTGCGCATTGACCATGTATTCCACCGAGTCCGAGATCAGCTCACGCGACGGCAGCGAGTAGAGCATGCCGTCGTGGCCCATCGCGATGCCGTCGTCAACCGCGATGGTGTTGAACTCCTTCGCCACACCACCGGCCTTCTCGACTTCACGCGCCACCAGCTGCCCCATGTCCTTCAGGTGGACATGACCCGGTACAAACTGGGTAAATGAGTTGGCGATCGCGATGATCGGCTTGCCGAAATCGCCATCTTCCATGCCGGTGGCGCGCCACAGTGCACGGGCACCGGCCATGTTGCGGCCGTGGGTGGAGGTTTTGGAGCGGTAGTCAGGCATGGAAGACCTCTAAATTCTCTGCAATAAAAAGCGCAAAGATAGCAGATTTGGTACTTTTACGCGATGCAGGGCAGCGGCCCTGGTTCCCACGCTCCTGCGCGACCGCAGGGGCATGGGAACCAGAAGACTCCGCACAGCTTAGGCGCCGCGGCAGAAATAGCGTAATATCCACCCTTTTGAAGCACCGAAGGCGAAACACCGCAATGCCCCCATCCAAAATCGAAAAGAAACTGCTGCACTACACCGGCAAGGCGATCTCCGATTTCAACATGATTCAGCGCGGCGACCGCGTGATGCTGTGCCTCTCCGGCGGCAAGGACTCCTTCACGCTGCTGACGCTGCTCAACAAGCTGCGCATCCGCTCGCGCAACAAGTTCGAGCTCTTCTCGTATACGCTCGACCAGTCTCAGCCTGGATGGGACGATAGCGCACTGCGAGCGTGGCTTGATGAGCAGCAGATCCCCCACCTCATCGATACGCAGGACACCTATTCGATCGTCATCGACAAGGTCAAGGAGGGCAAGACCTACTGCTCGATGTGCTCACGCCTGCGGCGTGGCAACATCTATCGCTACGCGGGTGACAACGGCTTTAACAAGATCGCACTCGGCCACCACCGCGATGACCTGATCGAGAGCGCGCTGATGTCGATGCTCTACAGCGGCGAGATCCGCTCGATGCCGCCAAAGCTGCTGACCGACAGCAAACGCCACATCGTGATTCGCCCGATGGCGCTGTGTCAGGAACAGGACATTGCCGCCTACGCCGAAGAGCAGCAGTACCCGATCATCCCGTGCAACCTGTGTGGCTCGCAGAAAAACATGACGCGCGCAAATGTGAAACAGCTGATCCGTGACCTTGCTGTGGAGAACTCGCGCGTACCGAGCAACATGCTCAATGCACTCGGCAATGTGCAGATCAGCCAGATGATGGATCACCGCCACCACGACTTTGTTAATCTTGAGTTGCAGATGGTCCAGGACGATAACGGCACACAATGTGACGAAGAGGCTGCACCGCAGCAGCAGGTCGGGTAGAATCGGCAAGCCTTAACAGCAGACGCATATAGTAACGGCGGAACACCACGTGCCAGATAAAGCACCAGACAAAAAAGAGATGCAGCAGTTCGTCGACGGCTTCCGCCAGTCGGCACCGTACATCAACGCCTTTCGCGGCCGCACCTTTGTAATTGTGTTTGGTGGCGAGATGGTGGCCGAGGAGCAGTTTGCCAACCTGACGCATGACATCGCGCTGCTCAACAGCCTCGGTATTCGGCTAATACTGGTGCACGGTGTGCGTCCGCAGATCGAACAACGACTCAAGGCGCGCAACTCCTCATTCGAATATGTTAATGGACTGCGCATCACCGACGATGCCGCGCTCGCCTGCGTTAAAGAGGCGAGTGGTACGGTGCGCCTTGAGATCGAGGCACTGCTGTCGATGGGGCTCGCCAACTCACCGATGGCGGGGGCGCGCATCCGTGTCGCGTCGGGTAATTTTGTCACCGCACGTCCGCTGGGAATTCGTGACGGCGTCGACCATCTGCACACCGGCGAGGTGCGGCGCATCGACCATGAGGCGATCGAACATCAGCTCAATGAAGGCGCGATTGTGCTGCTGTCACCGACCGGTTATTCACCGACCGGTGAGATCTTCAATCTGACGGCGCTGGAAGTGGCCACCGCGGCCACCGCGGCGGTGCAGGCGGACAAGCTGATCTGCCTCGTCGATGGCAGGGGGCTGCTCGATACCAGAAAACGGCTGCTACGCCAGCTGACGCTGAGCGAGGCGGAGGCGACACTTAACGGCAAACGAAGGCTGCCCGATGAGATCATCGAGCCGTTCAGGGCCGCGGTGCAGGCGTGCCGTTACGGCGCGCGGCGCGCCCACCTGATCAACCGTCATACCGATGGGGCCCTGCTACAGGAGCTGTTCACGCGTGATGGTGTCGGCACACTGATTACAGCGGATGACTACGAAGGGGTGAGGCGCGCCACTATCGACGACGTAGGCGGCATCCTCGCACTGATCGAACCACAGGAAGGGGCTGGCCTGCTGGTACGCCGCTCGCGCGAAAACATCGAGATGGAGATCGGTGACTTTATCGTCGCAGAACGTGACGGCATGATCATCGCGTGTGCGGCACTGCATCCATTCAATGACGAAGCCGCTGGTGAACTGGCGTGCCTGGTGGTTCACCTCGATTATCAGGGCATGGGTTACGGCGATAGCCTGTTGAACGCGATTGAGCGTAGCGCGATCGAACAGGCGTTATCGCTGCTATTTACGCTGACAACTCGCGCGACCCACTGGTTCCGTGAGCGCGGCTTTGTGAGCACCGATATTAAATCGCTGCCGGTCAAACGGCGCGAGCTCTACAATTTTCAACGAAATTCAAAGGTTCTGCAAAAATCGCTCGAAACCTGAGCTCAACGATCGAGGGGCTTTTCTCCATAAAAAGCCCCTAAACACCCCTTTTGCTGCTGCCGATACAGTTAATGTATCAAGCAACAAAAGGAGGTGTGACATGCAATACACCTACCCAGAACCTGCCGACGTCGGCATTCAGATCCCACCCCATCTGATGGTGGATCGTTTTAGCTCTGGTTTTCTACACGCCCTGAAAGGGGGGCAGTTGACCGAAGTCGAAATGATGCGGCTATCTTTCCGCGAAGGGTTTCGTGCTGGCAAACTCTATCTGCGCGACCTGCGGCGTGAGATGGGGATCCTCGAGTTTCCGATGAAGGCACAGGTCAGGATCAGAGCCTGCCACTAGTCGATCTGCGATCCGCGGTGGCCATAACATAACACCACCACTGCCGCCGCGCGCGGCTTAAGGGCCTTTATCGCCATTATAATCCCACATTATTCCAGCCATAATATTGTGGTGCGAAATCACGTATACTAGCGTCGACAATCTGCCACCCCGCCACGCCGTGGCGCCCGATCGCGACATCTATCCATTATGCAAAAAGCCGCTCACCTCTTTTCACATCGTCCTTACTGGGCCAGGCGTTTCGGCAGTGCGCCGGTGCTGCCGATGTCACGCGCCGAGATGAACGAACTTGGCTGGGACAGCTGCGATATCATCCTCGTCACCGGCGACGCCTATATCGATCATCCCAGCTTCGGCATGGCACTGATCGGGCGCCTGCTCGAAGCGCAGGGGTTTCGCGTCGGCATCATCGCCCAGCCCGACTGGCACGACGCCAGCGCCTTTCAGGCGCTCGGCAGACCCAACATCTGCTTCGGTATCACGGCCGGCAATATGGATTCGATGGTCAACCGCTACACCTCGGATCGACGCATCCGCAGTAACGATGCCTATACTCCCGGCGGCGCGCCGGATCGTCGCCCCGATCGCGCGGTGATCGTCTACGCTCAGCGTGCGCGCGAGGCGTTCAAAGGGGTGCCGATCATCATCGGCGGCATCGAGGCGAGCCTGCGCCGCATCGCCCATTACGACTACTGGTCCGACAAGGTACGGCGTTCGATCCTGCCCGACTCAAAGGCCGATATGTTGATTTTTGGCAACGCCGAACGCGCCTTTGTCGAGGTGATGCATCGTCTCGCAGATGGTGAGTCGATCAACCAGATCAGAGACGTGCGCGGCACTGCGTTTATGACACAGCAGATCCCCGATGGCTGGGCGGTGAAAGACTCCACCCACGTCGACCAGCCGGGAAAAATCGAACCACACCCAGACCCTTATGCCCACGAGCCGGCCTGCAGCACAGGTGAACAGACAACTGATGAGACGAGCGCAAAGGTGGTGCAGTTCCTGCCACGCGCACCCAGGGTTGATCGCAACAAAACAGTGCTACGCCTGCCAGGTTTTGATCAGGTGCTCAACGACAAGGTGCTCTACGCACACACCTCGCGCGTGTTCCATCTTGAGACCAATCCCGGCAATGCACGCGCATTGATGCAGCAACACGGCAAACGTTATGTATGGCTCAACCCACCACCGATCCCCCTGAAGAGCGATGAGTTTGATCGCCTCTTTGAGCTCCCGTATACACGCAAACCCCACCCTGCATACGGCGATGCAAAGATGCCGGCGTGGGAGATGATCCGTCACTCGGTCAACATCATGCGCGGCTGCTTTGGTGGCTGCACCTTCTGCTCGATCACCGAGCATGAGGGGCGCATTATTCAGAGCCGCTCGGAGGACTCGATCATCCGTGAGATCGAGACCATCCGCGATACAGTGCCGGGCTTTACCGGCAACATCTCCGACCTCGGCGGACCAACCGCCAACATGTACCGCCTCAGATGCAAAACGGAGGCGATCGAATCGGCCTGTCGCAGACTCTCATGCGTCTACCCCGATATCTGCAGCAACCTCAACACCGACCACCAACCGCTGATCCATCTCTACCGCCGTGCGCGCACCCTGCCCGGCATCAAGAAGATCTTCATCGCCTCGGGGCTGAGGTACGACCTCGCGATCCGCTCACCGGAGTATGTAAAAGAGCTGGTCACCCACCACGTCGGCGGCTACCTGAAGATCGCACCGGAACATACCGAGGAAGGACCGCTCAGCAAGATGATGAAGCCGGGCATCGGCAGCTATGAACGCTTCAAACAGATGTTTGATCGCTATTCAAAACAGGCGGGCAAAGAGCAGTATCTGATCCCCTATTTCATCTCGGCCCACCCCGGCACGCGTGATCAAGATATGCTACAGCTTGCGCTGTGGCTCAAAAAAAACGACTTCAGACTCGACCAGGTTCAGGCCTTCCTGCCGACCCCGCTGGCGATTGCATCGGCGATGTATCACTCCGAGAAGAACCCGCTGCGTAAAGTCGACTACAGATCGGAGCAGGTCACGACCGCCCGGGGCGATAAAAAGCGGCGTCTGCATAAGGCCTTTCTGCGCTATCACGATGCGGAAAACTGGCCGCTACTACGTGAGGCACTGAAGAAGATGGGGCGTGCCGACCTGATTGGTAATGGCAAACAGCACCTGGTGCCGACATGGCAACCGGAAGGAACGGCAGGAGGGCATGGCGCTAGAAAGCCGGTAAAAAAACGGGCTCAATCGCGCACTGGCAAGGTGCAACGCAAAGCAACCACCAGCAGACAGTCGCGACAACGCGGTCGGAGACGTTAGCGACGAGAGTGAAGGGCTATTCGACAGGTCGAGTTCGTGCGACAGGCAGTGACTCGTCGACCGTCTTAAGGCGCAGCAGTATCACGACAGGAATAATCAGCAACACCGCCACCACCAGTTTCAGGTAGAAACCCTGAATCATGTAGACCGAGAGAACGCCAACTGAGCCAATCATCAGCAGTGCCATCTTGCGCGCACGACGAGGAATCGCCCGGCTCTGCTGCCAATGATAGATCATCGGGCCAAAGAGGCGGGTATTGAGCAACCAGTGATGCAATGCAGGACAGGACTTGGCGAAGCAACCTGCCGCCATCAGAATAAAGACCGTCGTCGGCAGCCCCGGCACCACCACCCCAATGCCGCCGAGGGCGACAAAAAAAAGTCCGGCAATAATCAAAAGATAACGCTGCATCTTATCCCTGCCTCAAGGCACGCCTAACTGGCACACTAAGCATATCGGCGTCCCGGACGTCCAGCTGAAGAAAAAACCATAAATTATATATATGAACTTATTCCGCCTGAAACAACCCTGCAATCTCCTGCGGCACAAACGGGCGCCCACGTTCGTTGATCGAAGTACCGATCACTCTGGCCTTCATCACCAGCTTCTCATCTGACTTGCGGTAGATATCCTGCAAAAACTCGAAACGGACCTTCGATGACTGCCGGGTATTGACCCCGACCCAGAACTCATCGCCACTCTGTAGCGGGGTCTTGTAGTCAAGCTCAGCCCGCACCACCACCAGATTGACGTTGTTTTTCGCCAGCTCGGCAAAATCGACCCCTGACGCGAGCAGATACTCATGTCGTGCATGTTCCAGGTAGTTCTGGTAGACGCCATTATTGACGATCCCCTGAATATCGCATTCATAGTCCCTCACCTTGAAATCGAGCCTGAACGCATAATCCATCTGTTTCCTCTCCCGCTGCCACATTAAAATATAATTATTTAAAAACAAAAGGTTACACAAAACTCAAAAGCCAGTCCAATTCACACCACCGACACCGCCACATAATATCCATTAATATTGGCGAAAACCCTCTGTTTTTACAAAGTTTTCAGGTAAAATGCGCCCCTTTCAATGCTGGCCTCACGAGCAATCGTTCGAGCTATCAAGGCCAAGCAGCCACGGGCATCAGAGCAGAACATCATCCGCGAAGCATCGGCTGATCACGATTATGCGTAATGTGGCGATACATATTGGCTTGATGGCGACCCACATTATTTTGTCAGCCATCTGAAACGTTTTTATATTTAACTACTAGAGTACTAACATGACAGACCTATCGCTATACAGAAATATCGGTATCTTCGCCCACGTCGATGCGGGTAAAACCACCACCACCGAACGTATCCTCAAACTGACCGGCAAGATCCATAAGCTGGGTGAGGTACATGACGGCGCGGCGACTACTGACTTCATGGAGCAGGAACAGGAGCGTGGGATTACTATTCAGTCTGCGGCGACCACCTGTTTCTGGAACGACCACCGTTTCAACATCATCGACACCCCGGGCCACGTTGACTTCACCATCGAAGTTTACCGTTCGCTGAAGGTACTCGATGGCGGCGTCGGTGTCTTCTGTGGCTCTGGTGGTGTTGAGCCCCAGTCTGAAACCAACTGGCGTTATGCGAATGAATCTGAAGTGGCGCGTATCATCTACGTCAACAAGCTTGACCGTATGGGCGCTGACTTCTACCGCGTGGTTGATCAGGTCAAAAAAGTACTCGGTGCCAACGCACTAATCATGACCCTGCCAATCGGCATCGAAGACGATTTCGCAGGCATCATCGACCTGATGGAAATGAAGGCGTGGATCTGGGATGAGTCTGGCGATCCAATGAAATATGAGATCACTGATATCCCAGCTGAATACAAAGAAAAGGCTGAAGAGTATCGTGAAATGATGATCGAAACTGCGGTTGATCAGGACGATGATCTGATGGAGAAATACCTCGAAGGTGAAATCCCATCGGTAGAAGATCTCAAACGCTGCATCCGCAAGGGCACCATCAATCTGGACTTCTTCCCGACCTACTGTGGCTCTGCATTTAAAAACAAAGGGGTTCAGCCAATGCTAAACGCGGTTGTTGATTACCTGCCAAGCCCAACTGAGGTTAAGCCTCAGCCTGAGGTAGACCTGGAAGGCACCGCTACTGGTGAGTTCGCGGAGGTTGATGTCGAGAAACCACTGCGCGCGCTGGCGTTCAAAATCATGGATGATCGCTTTGGCGCACTGACCTTTATCCGCATTTACTCGGGCAAGCTCAACAAGGGCGACACCATCCTCAACACCTTCACTGGAAAAACTGAGCGTATCGGCCGTATCGTAGAGATGCACGCCGATGACCGTATCGAGCTGGACAGCGCGCAGGCGGGCGATATCGTTGCTATCGTCGGCATGAAGAATGTCCAGACCGGTCATACCCTGTGTGACCCTAAAAACCCGGCAACTCTGGAGCCAATGGTCTTCCCGGATCCAGTGATCTCGATTGCGGTTGCGCCCAAAGACAAGGGCGGCTCTGAGAAGATGGGCATCGCGATCGGCAAGATGGTTCAGGAAGATCCATCATTCCGCGTTGAGACCGATGAAGACTCTGGCGAGACCATCCTGAAGGGGATGGGTGAGCTGCATCTTGATATTAAGGTCGATATCCTCAAGCGTACCCACGGTATTGAACTGGACGTTGGTAAGCCACAGGTTGCGTATCGTGAAACCATCACGCAGGCGACTGAAGATTCATACACCCATAAGAAACAGTCGGGTGGCTCGGGGCAGTTCGCGAAGATCGATTACATCGTAACCCCAGGTGAGCCAGGCAGCGGTTACGAATTTGAATCGAAGGTAACCGGTGGTAACGTACCACGCGAATACTGGCCTGCGGTTGAGAAAGGCTTCAAACTCAGCATGGAAAAGGGCGTACTAGCGGGCTACCCACTGCTCGACATCAAGGTTACATTGATGGACGGTGGCTTCCACGCGGTTGACTCGTCAGCAGTAGCGTTTGAGATTGCAGCGAAAGCGGCTTACCGCCAGACCATCCCTAAAGCGGGCCCACAGCTGATTGAGCCGATCATGAAGGTTGATGTGTTCACACCGGAAGATCACGTAGGTGATGTGATCGGTGATTTGAACCGTCGTCGCGGCATGATCAAATCTCAGGAAGCGGGCGTTACCGGCGTGCGCATTAAAGCGGACTGCCCACTGAGTGAGATGTTTGGCTACATCGGAGACCTGCGCACCATGACCTCTGGTCGCGGCCAGTTCTCAATGGAGTTCTCACACTACCTGCCATGTCCGAAGAACGTCGCGGACGAGGTGATCAAGGAAGCTCAGGAACGCGAAGCGAAGAAATAGTTCGCGCCGCATAAAAATGGATGGCTTCAATCGAAGTCATCCATACAAAAAAGCCGGGGATCATTAATGATCCCCGGCTTTTTTATTATCAGCTGACTGAGTTACTTCACCACTTTCAGGTGGGAACGATCCGGCTTTTTATCCGGCGGCGGTGGTGGCAGGTCGTCGTCATCCTCCTCCAGCACCATCCCCTGCCCATTCTCGCGTGCATAGATCGCCAGTACCGCACTGGTCGGTACGCTCACCGTCATCGACTGCCCATCGAAACGGGCGTCAAACTGAATCCACTCATTACTCAACTCAAGGTTGCGCACTGCGCTGCCATTAATATTGAGAATGATGCGACCATTTTCGATATATTTCTCCGGCACCTGAATATCGGGCACCATCGCATTCACCAGAATGTGCGGCGTTAAGTCATTATCAACAATCCACTCATGAATGGCGCGGATCAGATAGGGTCTACTAGGGGTCATTTCCATAGGTAAAGGCTTCAACGATATTCTAAAACAATAGCACTATCAGCAGGTCACCTCTCGGTTCACACCAACCTGAAACAGAGCGGTATGAACCGAAGGTGGAACCGCTGTTACTTCCCGATCTCTTTCTCAATCTCTGTCAGGCTTGCCTGAAAAGAGTCACGCGCAAACAGGCGCTCTGCATACTCCTGCACCGGCTTCGCCTGCGCCGGCAGTTTGATCCCGTAATGCGACAGCCGCCATAAAATAGGGGCAAGGCTGCAGTCGATCAATGAAAAATCATCGCTCATAAAAAACGGCTTCTTGACGAAGATAGGCGCGATCAAGGTCAGCCCATCCTGGACAGTCTTGCGCGCCGCCGCAGCGCGGGTAGCATCTTTGCCAATAAGGTCATCCAGCACGCCGTACCAGTCCTGCTCAACACGGTGCAGCATCATACGGCTGCGTGCACGCGACACCGGATCCACCGGCATCAGCGGCGGATGAGGATAGCGCTCATCCAGGTATTCCACAATGATCTGCGAGTTATAGAGCACCAGATCACGATCCACCAGCGTCGGTACAGAACTGTAGGGATTAAGATCAATCAGGTCTTCCGGCAGGTTGTTTTGATCGACGCTGATAATGTCGGCGGTGATACTTTTCTCTTCAAGCACGATGCGGACACGGTGGCTTAAAGGACAATCAGCCTCTGAATACAAGGTCATTACAGGTCTTCTGGTGGCAACTGTCGCCATTTAGTGAACTCTCCTAAATCGATAGCAAGCGGAAAAATCGAACAAGAGCGCAGATAATAACATATTCAAAACATCCACGTCACAAACTGCTTTTTTTCTTCTTTATTTTCATTACGTTATAAGCTTCGATCCTTTTTTATCAATTCGTATGCAGTGCGTATTTCATGCGTTTTTTCGGTCGCTATCTTCATCATCTCCTCCGGCAACCCCCTGGCAACCAGCTTGTCGGGATGGTGCTGACTCATCAGTTTTCGATACGCCTTTTTGACCTCGGCATCGGTGGCACTCTTCGGGACATCCAGTATCTTGTAGGCGTCATCGAGCAACATGCCACCGCCGCGGCCGCCACGTGCGCCACCACCACGCAACATCGCCTCGATCTGCTCAAACTCGGCACGTGAAAAACCGAGCCGTTCGCAGATATGCAACAGGATTTTCTTTTCGGCCGGGTCGATATTGCCGTCGGCATAACAGGCCTGCAGCTGGATCTCGAGGAAGACGCGCATCAGATCGTGACGACGCTGACATTCGCGCTTGAGCTGGTCTATCACATCATCGAGCGGGAAGTCATCCGCCTTCCCTTCGGTGAAGAGCCTGATCGCCATCTTCTTCAGGGTTGGATTGAGCTGCATCTGATCCATCAACGTGCGCGCCATCTGGATCTCGGTCTCCGACACCCGCCCGTCGGCCTTCGCCAGATGGCCCATCACCGAAAAGGTGGCGGTAAAAAAGGCCGTCTGCACCCGCTGACGACCGCGGATCTCGCTCCCTTTCGAATCCAGACCATGGCCCAGCGCCACCCCAAGCAGCGCCCCTAACGGCCCACCCATCATAAATCCAACGGTACCGCCAAACAATTTTCCGAACCAGCTCATTGAATGCTCTCTTTGTCTGTTCTGTTTTTATATTTCAGGAAAAATACCAACTCGTCATGCCGGACTGAGCGTAGCGCGATGGATTGGAAATCCAGGTCCTTTAGGGGAGATCCGGTATCCAGAGGTTTTAGCACATGCTGGATTCCAGCTCCCCCTGCAGGGATTTCCTTCGGTCGCGCCGAAATGACGGCGATCCTTAATTTATCGAACGACAAGACTGCCACGATACATCTGCATCTGGCAACTAAAGTGATACTCACCGGCGGCAAGCGGCCCAGTTGAGACTGCGGTTTTCTCTCCCACAGGCAGATCGACGGTGATATCGAGCTCACTGAAAACAACTTTTTCGGCACAGGGACTCGGGTCTCGCCGCTCAAAGGAGAGCTTCACAACCCTCCCCTGCGGCACTTCAATATGCGCCGGAGTATAAACCCCATTTTCGACGACCACCTCAATCACATCGCTAGCGTTCGCCTGTTTCACTCCAGGACGCGACAGCCAGAACCACCAGACGATGAAGCCCATCAGCACGACGGCAAGTAGATTGACGACAAAGCTCATCACGCCTGCGCCCCTTCCGGTTTAAACAACCGCAGGCGATTGGCATTGGTGACCACGGTCAGCGACGACATCGCCATCGCGCCACCGGCGACGATCGGGTTGAGCAGGATGCCAAACAACGGAAAGAGGATACCGGCCGCGATCGGGATTCCGAGCGAGTTGTAGATAAACGCGCCAAACAGGTTCTGCTTGATGTTGCGTACCGTCGCCTGCGAGATCGCAATCGCATCGGCCACCCCGTGCAGCGAGCCACGCATCAACGTCACATCGGCGCTCTCGATCGCGACATCGGTACCGGTGCCGATCGCAAAGCCGACATCGGCACGCGCCAGCGCAGGGGCATCGTTGATGCCATCGCCGACCATGCCGACCACCTCACCTCCCGTCTGTAGTTCAGCAACCTTTGCAGACTTATCTGCCGGCAGTACTTCTGCAATCACCTCATCGATGCCGACCTGCTTCGCCACCGCCGCCGCCGTCGCGGCATTGTCACCGGTCAACATCACCACCCTGATGCCGATCTTGTGCAGCCGCTCAATCGCCGCCGCGGAGTCCGCCTTGATCGGGTCGGCCACCGCCACAATCCCCGCCGCCGCACCATCGACCGCGAGAAACATCGGCGTTTCGCCGTTCGCGGCCAGCCGTGCAGCCGCATCCGGCAGTGCATTCAATTCGATTGAATGGTCATCCATCAACCTGCGATTGCCGAACAGCACTGAACGACCATCGACTCGCGCCTGCACCCCATGCCCAGCGATCGCTTCAAAGCCCTCAGCACGTGATAGCGCCAATCCGCGCGTCGTGGCCGCCGTCACAATTGCCTCCGCCAGCGGGTGCTCAGAGCCGCTCTCGATCGATGCCGCGACGCTCAGTAGCTTTGCCTCATCCCAGCCATCACTCGTGATCAGGTTTGTCACCGTCGGCCGCCCTTCGGTGACGGTGCCGGTCTTGTCAAGCACCACGGTCGTTAGCTGCCCGGCGCGCTGCAGCGCCTCGCCGTGGCGGATCAACACCCCGTACTCGGCCGCCTTGCCGACCCCCACCATGATCGAGATCGGTGTCGCCAACCCCAGCGCACAGGGACAGGCGATGATCAGCACCGTCATCGTCGTCAGCAGCACATAGGCCGACTTCGGCTCCGGGCCGACGTTGTACCAGATCAGAAAGGTGACGACCGCAATCAGCAGCACCACCGGTACAAAAACGCCCGCAATCTTATCAACCATCCGCCCGATCGCAGGCTTGGAGTTCTGCGCCTGACGCACCATCTCGATGATGCGTGCCAGCGCAGTGTCCGCGCCAATGCGTGTCGCACGAAACAGAAAACTGCCAGACTTGTTCAATGTGCCGCCGACCACTTCGTCTCCGATATTTTTTTCAACCGGCAGCGGCTCACCGCTAATCATCGACTCATCGATGTTGGAGTGGCCTTCGATGATCACGCCATCGACAGCGATCTTTTCACCGGGACGTACTCGCAGGGTTTCATTCAGCCCGACCTGCTCGATCGGCACATCGATCTCTTTGCCGTCACGCACCACCCGCGCGGTCTTCGGCTGCAAACCAATTAAACGTCTGATCGCCTCCGAGGTCTTGCCGCGTGCGCGCATCTCCAGTGCCGCACCGAGGTTGATCAACGCGATGATGATCACTGCCGCTTCAAAATAGAGATGGCGTGCCTGCGGCGGGACGATCTCGGGCCAGATCAGGATCACCGTCGAGAAGGCCCACGCGGTGCCGGTACCGAGCGCGATCAACGTATCCATATTGGCGTTGTGGCCCCTGAACGCCTTCCATGCGCCGGTGAAGAAGCGACCACCTGAATAGATCAGCACAAACAGACTGGCGACGGCGACAATCGCCCAGAAGCTACGCCCACCTCCTTCGAGGGATGGCATCATCCCCAGCAACATCATGCCGAACAGCGCGGCACCTATCACACCGGCCACCAGCGCCTTCTTCAGTAATGAGCGGTACCAGGCAAACTCCGCCGCCTCTTTCTCCTCAGCCTCTTCGTCGGTGCCTTTCAGCTCCGCCGCTTCATAGCCAGCGGCAACCACCGCATCGATCAGCGCCTGTGCGGTGACGTTTCCGCTCACCCCTGCGGTGTGTTCGGCGAAGTTAACCGCCGCGCCTTCGACACCGGGCACAGACCGCAACGCGCGCTCAACCGACGCCACGCAGCCTGCGCAGCTCATGCTGCCAATCGATAACTGTATGTTCTTGTCTGTCATTTAATTTACTTCTGGGCCTTAAACCACTTCTGTTTCGTCATCCCGGACAGAGCACCCACAGGAAACCTCCTAACGTGAGCCTCTACCTCCCGCTGATCAACTACGATGACCATGATTGTAGTTAATCAATGCCAGGCAGGCGTTACACAACCCTGGGCAAGAGTTTAATAATTCACACTTTATCGAGCGGCTGCCGCAGCGTCATATCCCGCATGCGTTTGAATTCACTCGGCGGCATACCGGTCACCTTTTTAAACTGGGCGCTCAGATGGGCCACACTGCTATAGCCTAGTTGGCCTGCGATCTCGGTCAGACTCAGCTCATCGTAAATCAGCAGCTCTTTCACCTTCTCGATCTTCTGCCGGATGAGGTATTGCTCGACCGTGATCCCCTCGACCGATGAGAAGAGGTTGCTGAGGTGACCGTAGTCGTAGTGGAGGGTGTTGGCGAGATAGTCCGAGAGTTTAACCCTGTCTGTCTGTTCCTGCTGGTGGGCCAGCTTGATGAGCGACTTCTTCATCCGTTCGATCAGGCGGCTCTTTTTGTCATCGATCAGTTCAAAGCCGAGTGGTTCAATCACCGCCTGGATAGAAGCGATCTTGTCATCAGGTAACGTCGTCTCACCGAAATCGACCTCGCCGAGTTCGATGGAGAGGGGCGACAGCTGCAACTGATCCATCACATTTGAGATCACCAGCCGGCAGCGGTCGCAAACCATATTTTTGATATAGAGTTTCATCGGTTCTGCGTAGTCGTTATTACAGCGCCCAGCATACACAGGCGAGGTATAAAGAGAAACATTGGGGACTTTAGCGGCTTCGCTGCTCAATCCCATACCATGCGGCATAAAGCTCATCGGGCCATTGAGACTGAAACCAGGTAATCACGGCGTCGACCTCTTTGTCACTGAGTTTGTCATCCCATGCGGGCATTTTTCCTTCATCCGCTGCACTGCCGTTTTTGATGCGGTTCTTCAGGAAGGCGGTGGGGTGGTGCCAGGCGTGGCCGGTGCCGTTGAGGGGCGGCGGTGGGAACATGCCGTCGACGTCGCGTTTGCGCCATTCGGGGTCGCCTTCGCCGTTTGTACCGTGGCACTGGGCACAGTGCCTCTCGAAGATCTCGCCTCCTTTTTTGACCTCTTCCGGGTCGTGAACACGGTTTATCTGCTCGCCGGACTGGGTGGTGATTGTTTTGCCTCTGGCTTGTTGGGGAGCGTCGCAGGCGGTTAGCAGGGCGAGCATTACGATAGGAGTTAGAAGGATTTGGGGCATGTCATCAGATCTCTTTAGTGTTTTCATTGGCACGAGCCACACTTCACTGCTAATATTACTCTAGAAACAAAGACTTTTTACTATAGTTCATTATTAACGTTCATTGTTTGCTACTGAGCGTTGATAGCTGATTTCTACCTAGGCTGTGTGAAAACGCCCATTGCGGGGATGTACTGAATTTCTCAGTGGGTAGAGAGTACCATGAGCGGATTCACCGAAGGAGAAGATCGATCACAAGCCACATGTTCCCGGAAGTGCTTGATGACTACATCACTGATGAGAATGTAGTTCGTGCAATTGATGTATTTGTTGATGGTCTGGACTTATCCTCTCTGGGTTTTAAAGTCGAGCCTGCAGAGACGGGACGCCCTGCCTATCATCCAGGCATCATGCCCAAGCTCTACATCTATGGCTATCTCAATCGTACCCACTCTTCCCGCCACCTTGAGCGAGAGGCGAATCGTAATGGTGAGCTAATGTGGTTGTTGGGCCGCTTAACACCAGACTTTAAAACGACCGCCGATTTCAGGCAAAACAACACGAAGGGAATAGTTCGAGTCAGCCGGGAATTTGTTCTTATCTGTCGCAAGCTAGATCTCTTTTCAGACTCATTGATTGCCGATGAGCCTGCATGTGCTTGTATACAACATAAAACGAGTGATGCAGATTATGGGCTCAAGGGGACTAAATATAAGAGCAATGCAGGCATAACAAGCCTGTTTTGCTCCCAAATGAGCGATGAGAGACTGCATGAGAAGCCCATGTCTGTGTCCTGAGTGCTCATTGGTAGATATGGTCATCTAACGGGAAGTGTGGTGATATGTTGAGTTTTCACACAGCCTGGACCCAGAACCGTTTCAAGCAGGAGCAGCAGACAAATGGATAGCTACAGAGGTCACACCATCGTTCGTTTTTCTGTCGACCACCCCGGAAAGGTGAGCTGGGCGATGGGGCTCTCGACGTTGCTGCTGGTGTTACTGGCGCTGTTGCCCACTCTCTGGCCCGCTACCTTCAACCAGCTCAACCCGCTCACAATCGATACCGATCCGGAAAACATGCTCTCTGAAGAAGCGCCGGTGCGACTGTTTCATAACGAGATGAAGCGCACCTTCTCGCTAAGCGATATGGTGGTGGTCGGGGCGGTTAACGATGAAGCACCCAACGGCATCTTTAACCCCGCTTCTCTACAGCGGATCTATGAACTGACCGAATTCGCCAAAACTCTCACCTGGCCCGACCCCGATGATCCCGATAGAACCGCCGGCGTAATCGAGGTCGATCTGCTCGCCCCGTCAACGGTCGATAATATCGAGCAGGGCGGCCCCGGTATCGTCAACTTCAGCTGGCTGATGGAGGTGCCGCCGACGACCGAGGCAGAGGCGCTGGCGGTGCGCGACCGGGCGCTGCGCATCCCCTTTCTGAATGACACACTGGTCAGCAACGACGGCAAGGCGCTCGCCCTCTACCTGCCGTTAACCGAGAAGCACTACAGTTACCGGGTGCGTGAAGCGCTACTGGAGAAGATTGCGTCGTGGCCCGACACTGCCGATGAGTACCACATCACCGGCCTGCCGGTTGCCGAAGATACCTTCGGGGTCGAGATGTTTGTCCAGATGGCGATCTCCGCACCGCTGGCGATGTTACTGATCTTTCTGATGCTGTGGTTCTTTTTCAAAAAGTTCGTACTGGTGATCTCGCCGATGATCCTCGCGATGGTCTGTTCCCTGAGCGCGATGGCGGCGCTGGTGATCAGCGGCAACACCGTCCACATCATGAGTTCGATGATTCCGATCTTCATTATGCCGATCGCAGTGCTCGATGCGATCCACATCCTCTCCGACTTTTTCGACGAGTACCCGAAACATCGCGACCGGCGCAAGGCAATCCTCGCGGTGATGCGCCACCTCTTCAATCCGATGCTCTTTACCACGCTGACGACGATGGCTGGTTTCGCCTCGCTGGCACTGACACCGATCCCGCCGGTACAGGTCTTCGGCCTCTTTATCTCATTAGGGGTCTTCCTCGCCTGGTTCTGGACCATCACCTTCATCCCCGCCTTCATCATGTTTATCCCGGAGGAGAAGCTCGCCGACTTCGGTCACAAACTGGAAGAGGAGGGAGGCGAACACGCGCCGACTTTGATGACGCGCGCGCTCACCTCGATCGGGCAGCGCACCTACCGTCAGGCGCGCACGATACTGACCGGCGCCGGAATAGCCATCGTCGTCGCGATCTACGGCATCAGTCAGATCAACATCAACGATAATCCGATTAAATGGTTCGACAGCGATCACTCGATCCGCATCGCCGACCGGGTGCTCAACGACCACTTCGGCGGCACCTATGTCGCCTACCTTTCGTTAAGGCCGCAAGCATCGCAGGAAGGTGACAAGGTCGCGCCACTGCTGCAGCGGCTTAACGAACAGCAGCAGAACGCAACGGACGAAGGGATTGAAAATGTCGAGCGGGTGTTTGCCGAGGTGCGCGACCGGATCGAACAGCAAAAAGGCGATCTGAAGCGAGTGCAAAACTACGTTGAAGCGCAGCTCGACGAGGCACTGGATGAAGAGTACGAGGCGTGGGAAACCGCGCTGGAATTCATCGACCGGGAGCGTCAGCGCGATCAGATCTTCAAACAGCCGGAGACGCTCAACTACCTTGCCCGGTTGCAGGGGTACCTCGCATCCCTCGACGTGGTCGGCAAGTCGAGCTCGGTCGCCGATATCGTCAAGACCGTCCACCGTGAGCTGCTCTCCGGTGAAGAGGCGGCCTACCGCATCCCCGACACCAGCAACGCGGTAGCGCAGACACTGGTCACCTATCAGAACAGCCACCGCCCGCACGACCTGTGGCACTTCGTAACACCGGACTACCGTAGCACAAACATCATGGTGCAGCTCACCAGTGGTGATAACCGCGACATGGCGGCGGTGGAGCAGGCGTTGAATCGATACATCAGCGACAATCCGCCACCGTTCAACCTCAAGCAGCAGTGGTTCGGTCTCACCTATATTAATGTGGTGTGGCAGGATGAGATGGTCGCCGGGATGGCGGAGGCGTTCGCCGGCAGTTTTGTGATCGTGATGTTGATGATGATCTTCCTGTTTCGTTCGATCCTGTGGGGCGTCCTCTCGATGGTGCCGCTCACCGTTACGGTCGGGCTGATCTACGGCGTGATCGGTCTCGTCGGTAAGGATTACGATATGCCGGTCGCGGTACTCAGCGCACTCAGCCTAGGCCTTGCGATCGACTACGCGATCCACTTTCTCGCCCGGGCGCGCGCGACCCGCCACCGGATCGGCAACTGGCAGCAGAGTGTCGGGCCGATGTTTGCCGAACCGGCACGGGCGATCACCCGCAACGCGATCGTCGTCGGTATCGGTTTCCTGCCGCTGCTCGCCGCCCCGCTGGTGCCGTACCAGACCGTCGGCTTCTTTATCGCCGCAATCCTGCTGTTGGCAGGGATCGCTTCGTTACTGATCCTGCCGGCGATCATCACGGTAATGGAACAACGGCTCTTTAAAAAAACTAAGTTAGTGTTAACCGGCCCTGAAGGAGAGTAGAGATGCTCAGGCGCATAATGATCACAGTGATGTTCTTATTTTCCGCCACGGTGGGCGCCGCACTGTCGGTCGATGAGATCGTCCACCGCTCCAACAAGACGGTCTATTACCAGGGGCAGGATGGGCGCGCCCAGGTCAACATGACCATCACCGACAAACTAGGGCGCGAACGCAAGCGGAGCATGACGATACTGCGCCTTGATGAATCGCAGAGTGATGAGATCGACGGCAACGCCTACTCCGGGGGACAGAAGTTCTACGTCTACTTCAAGCGCCCGGCCGATGTCAGCAGGATGGCCTTTCTGGTCTGGAAACATCTTGACCGCAATGACGACCGTTGGCTCTACCTGCCGGCGCTCGACCTGGTCAAACGGATCGCCGCCAGCGACAAACGCACCAGCTTCGTCGGCTCCGACTTCTTTTATGAAGATGTCTCGGGGCGTCGCCTTGATGAAGACCACCATGAATTGATCGAGACCACCAAGCACTACTACGTCATTAAAAACAGACCGAAAGATCCCGCATCGGTCGAGTTTGCCTACTACAGGATGTATATCCACAAGAGCAGCTTCATCCCGGTACAGGTGGAATACTTTGATGCCAACGGCACCAAATACCGCGAGGCGAAGGCGCTGGCGGTAGAGACGATCCAGGGTTTACCGACCGTCACGAAGTCGAGCATGGCCAACCTGCGCAGTGGCAGCACAACGGTGATGGAGTATCGCCGGGTGAAGTACAACATCGGGCTCGATGACGAGCTCTTCAGCGAACGCTATCTGCGCAATCCACCAAAGAAGCTATTGAGGTAACGGTGCAGAGGATTACGGTAGCGTCGTTACTCACCTTCTCGCTGTTACTGTCGGCTCAGGCAGCGCCGGCTGCGGAACCGGCGCTGCCGAGCGGTCTCGATGAGCCGTCGTTACCAGCAGGGCTGGAGATAGAGCGTGAACAGCCGAAGCTGCCGTCGGGGCTTGAAGACAGTCTGCCGCAACTTCCCACCGGGCTCGGGGAGGAGGACGAAGCTGAGTGGGGCGGTAAAATGGAGTCATGGGCGGACGAATCCGCATGGCAGTTCGACGGCTTCGGCGAGGTGCGCCTCGGCGCGTGGCGCGACCGCCAGCCGTTTCAGCAATCGCGTCCGCTCGAAGAGCTACGCCTCCATCTCACCACCGAGCGCGCCTTTGATACCTTCATTGTCAATCTTGGTGCCGATCTGCTCTATGACGACGCGTGGCAAACGTCACGGCCCACGCTCGAAACCGGGGAGGGGTGGCTCGACATCCGTAGTGCCAACATCCTCTTTTCACCGCTCGATGCGGTCGATGTCAGAATAGGGCGGCAGATCCTCACCTGGGGGACCGGCGATCTGATCTTCATCAACGACCTCTTCCCGAAGGACTGGAACTCGTTTCTGATCGGGCGTGATGACGCCTATCTCAAGGCCCCGTCCGATGCAGTAAAGGTGTCGCTGTTTGATGAACGCATCAATCTCGACCTGGTCTACACCCCGCGCTTCGATGCGGATCGCTTTATCAATGGTGAGCGCGCCTCCTATTACAGCACCCCGCTGGGGCGTATCGCCGGCACCGATGCGGTGGTGGTGGCGGAGAAAGCCGACAACTGGCTCGATGATGACGAACTGGCGCTGCGCCTCTACCGCAATGTCGCCACGTATGAACTGGCCCTCTACGGTTACAACGGTTTCTGGAAGAGTCCTGCTGGCGCCAATCCTGTCAACGGCAATGCTATCTTCCCACGTCTCGATGTGATCGGTGCCAGTCTGCGCGGCCCGCTGCTGGGTGGTATCGTCAGTGGAGAGGTGGGGCGGTACGATTCGCGAGATGACGCGAGCGGCACTAATCCGCTGATCAACAACAGCGAGCTACGCCTACTGTTAGGCCATGAGCATGAACTGATCGCCAACCTCACTCTCGGGTTGCAGTGGTACACCGTGCGTATGGATGACTACTTCGCCTATCGCCAGACCCTGCCGGCAGGTATGGCGGTGGCGCGTGAGAAACGGCATGAACTGGGCGCGCGCCTCACCTGGCTGGCGCTCGACCAGAAACTGACGACGTCGCTATTTGTCCGTTATTCAGGATCGGATGACGACTACTACCTGCGACCGAAGGTGCGCTATAGCATCGATGATCACTGGTCCGGTGAAGTCGGAGCCAACCTCTTTTCCGGCAAAAAACCGCACACGTTCTTCGGACAGTTTGAGCAGAATGATAATTACTACGCGGTGCTGCGGTATGGGATTTGATATAACTTACTAAATCTACTCATGCTCGTACTCCTATCTAGCTGTTTGGCGACAACTACGATGGGTGCATGAGTAGTTCCAATGTGTCCTACAGGCATAGCCTACGGACCAATTCCACGTCCTAAGGACGTGGTTTTAAGGATACAATAAAACTGTTGATCCTATAAAGATCCCACCATCAGTCCAGTCGGAGCTGACGGACGATTACCAAGCTGATGCCCATGAATACCAACGTATTTAATAAAGTCCAACGTAAAATATCCATTCGCATCGACAATACCATCCGCACTGCTGCCTACAAGATTTTTCTCTATAATCAGCCGCGATGGAACATCAATATTAAGTTTCACTATTTTGTCTACTTCTGGTCGGGAGTTAATAATAACATTGTCTGAAATACGAAACACTCCATTGGTGGCTGTCACCTTAGCAACACCGATTTCAGCAATAATCGTATTCCTAAAAACATACACGGGCTTTCCAGTTACTGTTTGATTAGAGTTCAGCCTAATGCGACCACCTCCGTTGATTAAGTTGTATGATATTTCAATGTCACCCGAAAGAATCCCCCCAGTATCCGAATACTGCAGCCCTATACTGTCATCCGGGTTATTATAAAAGTGATTACCTCTAATAAACCACATCGGAGTACCTTCCTTCGGGCCTATCGGATGCCCCCCGATGTCGTATAGAACATTATCCTCAATTAAAATACGCTCCGAACTATAACCAAGAACACCATAACCTCTATTAATATCGTAAAATTCATTATCTTGGAACGACCAATAACTCCCTTGCTGACCCGATGAAACTTTTGTCAAAAACACATGCGCATTATTCCCGCCGTCGTATCCATTTGTGATGCCATGGAATTTGTTTTTCCTGTAAGTAACATGATCTGCATCTGATGAAGTCATAAACCCCATCCCTCTAGGATTGCCGTTAATGTTGAACTCTATACCATCTATATAGGTATGCGTGCCATTCCAGATGGTAAAATGAGCTGCCTTCATATCTATTACCGGTGACTCCCCAGGGTATGCGAGCCAGACTTGGGGCTTATTACCTCCTTTCAATCGAACTGAACCATTTACATCAAGTGCAGCATCCATCACGTATGTGCCCCCCCGCCAATAGAGAAACTCACCAGAGTAGCTACTTCTATTTTCCGCGTCCTTATCATTGCCCTCATACCAATCTTTTATGGTTTTCCAAGGAGCATCATGTGTACCTTTACCGCCCTGTGCTACAGTTTTACCATTTATCGCGTCAACAAACTTGAAGCCGTTTTTTGTAACAGTAATGGTCCAGGTGACACTTTTGGTCATAGACGCAGCATCAGTGACAGATGCCGTAACTTCATATGGAACCCCCTGATCCACTGGGTTCGCCCAGCTGATCTCGCCTTTTTTGTCGATTACCATACCCGCAGGAGCAGAAGTGAGCTCATATCGATAAGGGAAATCACCACCGATAATCGCAAGCCTGACGTTATACTCCAAGCCAGGGTATGCCTTATAAAACCGATTCAGCGTATTAAGACTCGGTTGTGGCTGGGCAATTTCGAGCTGGTAATTAGCAGCAAAAACCTGAGCACTGAACGTGCTTAAAAATAGCAATGCCATGACTTGATAAAAAATAGAAATCCTGCCTAACGAACTTATAACCATTGAGACATTCCCGTACTTAACTATTATGCCGCTTACTCGTGCAGCCAAACATCCTGTAATCGACTTGCTATCATCTGAAACATCGCTTACATCCTTAGTTGCTTGTTGCTACTTGGTACCCTTATCGACGATTAGATTTATACCTTGAAGCAAGGTACCAACATTGAGACATGACTCACATTTACGTATGTTAATCAAGGATAGTCGCAGCTTTTTACCCTACCACTAATCCAATTAATTTGGGACACCAGGGTCAGGATTACCGTCCGAGCGCTGGACCCATCCGGTACAAAACTGGAACCTCACATTATCGCAACTGGCGATTCATTTTGAGGGCAGGTTGGACAAGTACCTTGCTCTATGAGCATTGGTTGACACAGAGTTTTGAACACCCTCTGTCCAACAAACGGTTCAGATCGTGGTTCGCTCCGCTCTCACGATCTAACCTTATTCGTTATGTTTTTTAGTCAACAAGTGACCCCTTTATACTTTCTACTTAAATCGAGTTAATAAATTTATCAACATCATCTTTATATTCATCAGGGCTATACCCGTTTACACAGTTAGCATGGACATAACCACCATAGTTCATTCCCAAATACTCAAATGTGCTTTTAAAAGAATTAATGAACGAACTGTCAGCATCGTCACTAATTGATGTGCATACAATGTAAGCAGTTTTATTCCTTAAACTCCGTCCGATGTCTTTTAATTCTTCTACATCCAAAAAGTCCGAGGTTCTATCTATAAATGTTTTCATTTGAGCGCTGGGACCAAACCAATAAACGGGCGTTACAAAAATAATTTTCTCATAGCCCAATAACTGATTCATTACAGGAACAAAATCATCATTGATGTTTTTATGGTCGTAATCATAAGGAGTAATATCTTTATCGGATAGATCGATGATCTGAATGCCCAGACTGCTAGCGATCCAGTCAATAAACTGGCCTGTATTACCATTTCTTCTAGCACTTGCGAATAACGCTATTGCTTTACTCACTTTTGATTCCTTATTAGCGTATAACGATTTGACTAAGATGCGCGCTCTTTTTTTGCGCGTCGTGTTTGAGATGTTTGTTAGGCGAGCGACAAGCCACCACCTTAAAGTGAGGCACCAATAGCAAAACCAACTACGTATCCGATTATTTTCACTAGCATTGATGACTCACTATTATGTGAATCTGTTGATGCATTTCTTCCACTATGAGTACTGTTTTCTTGAGGAGCATTCTTATCATCAAGAGACCTTTCATTAGTTCCCGCCCCCCAAACTACAATATCACTATCATTATAAGACCTGTCATTATGAGGCCAGTCATTAGTCCCCGCGCCCCAAACTACATCATTGCTACCATTATCAGCTGCATTATTAGGCAGAGTTGAACACCCAGATACGCCAGCAAGCATGGTTATTATGAATATCACAGCCAAAATTCTTTTAAACCTATTGTTCACACCGATCCTTTAATTTAATTCTTACTATATCGCCTAACGCCAGCAATATCCGGCATGCCGCAGTAGTGTTTCAATTGTGTAATAATGACCGAAGGAAATGCACTATTCAAACACTGCGGAGATATGTCCGAGTTAATTGCCTTTAGGCCATCCCACTTTCCTTACTAGGTTCATTTTTAGCTCTCTCAATAGGTAACGTTGTGCACCTAAATGACCCAGGAAGCTTTGTAACCTCTGAGTAATCAACCAGAATAGCCTCGATACCTTTTGATTCCAGCAACGAAGCCAAACGATTACTCCTTTCGCGCATTACTACCTTTCGAGGCGAAATTGAAAAAGTGTTGATCTCTATATTATTCGTTTCATCAGAAGTCGCTTCAATCAAGTCATAGTTGTTTTCTAGCCATCTCAGACTTTTTGGTTTAAAACTCTTAGGGTGAATCATACCTATCCCCTTGGCAGGAATATTAAATTTAGTATCTAAGTGTATTATTCCTCTATGCGAAAACTCTATAGTAATTACTTCTCGCTCGATACCAGTTTCGTGTAACTTTCTCCTCAAACAGTCAACCCCTTCCTTATCGGTTTCTTCACCAAGGCCAACAATCACATTTTTTTCATCTACAATTACGTCACCTCCCTCAATAACACCACTTTCGAGGCGAGCCACTTTAGAGAATCTAGGAATTAGAGTTTTCAATCCCTCAAGCTCTCGCTTTCTGTAATTTCTCCTTGGATTTGCGCAAAAAAAGGTATCGTCAATCGCAAACCCTACATCCCTTGTGTAATGCTGTGTTGAGCAATTAGGGATTTGTTCTGCTAGAAGAACCTGAACACCATTTAATTTCAATACGTCTATAAACTTCCGCTGCTGCTCGAAAACTTTTTCTTGGTTATAGAAAACATTGAATTTGTTATACACGGCTTGATAAAAAAGCGCCGTATCAATGCCCCCGTAACGTATGGCGGAAATAATAGAGGATGGATTGGGTAAACACATCACAACGGTCTTCAGAGTATCTGTTTCGGATGGAATGTTTACTGTAATTTCACCGGATCCCGCTTGAGTCATATATGTCCCGCAATATTTTTAGTTTCACTATCATTTACCGCGTATCGCGGGCCTAACGTTTTGCTGAGCTGCATTTTTACAGCGTATTTCTTTGGGTTAGTCTCTTCTAAACTCAATGAAATACGCTGGCAAAATGTCAGATTACAGCTACTGGTTAGGCCCTAGCATATGGAGATTTGGTAAGTAGTAAATTTGTTACCAAACATTTCAGTTTCAAATACATTATTTGAAATTTTACGTAAAAACTTGTACTCAGGTCGAGTATGTAGAAAATGTATGAAAACCTCATTGTGACCCAGCTCCTTTGCCCACCTCAAAGTATCATTAAATACTTTCTTTCCTAGCCCCCAAAACTTATCGTCTAATACAATAGCTATTTGCATTTGTCGTCTTCAAATTGTATTCCGCACCAACCAGCGATAGAATTGTTTGCAATAATTCCTCGAACTTTGCAACCATCTGTGCAATCCATCTCGTGTTTCTCTTGAATCCATGACTTTATGGTATTTGAGTCGAACAACTTATGCTCGATTAAGTGTTCTCTAATTCTGTGTTTATTCAGCAATGCCCTAAGGCCTTCAGAATTTAGTTCTTCAGGTTTTACATATTTTATTTCTCTCATTCTTGCTGATCTTGTTTACGTAGGCCTAACGAGGCTGTAGAAAAACCCACCCAGACATTACAAATCTCCACAGCCAACTCTAATTTGATTAACTCATCTTCACTCAGTGATATTCTTTTATCAAGATAAATATTGGATGTTTTTCTTGTATATATTGCATGCGTTGCTTAGCACGGGTTTTTGTCTGCCTTTATCCGCTTGAGCTTATAGCGTATAACAGAGCCCAAAGTGGGTGAGGCCAGACCTGAGAAACTACGTTGATAGAGGACTTTGATCCTGGTCTTTCTCTGGTCCAATACCCCGAGGCCCTCGCTTTGAATAGACAGGCGTGATGGCTCGCTTAAGCGTGCAAGTTGATGTGACTGCCTCCAGCTCTGAACTGTGTAATAACTGGATGCCATTTGGTAAGCCCAATCGGTGTTAGTGGACAGTTGGAGTAACGGACAATGTTCTAGTACGTTGTTCTTAATTGAATTACACCGATGAAGCGCTCACGCGCTTCATCGGCTGATGCTCAATAGATTCATAATGACCGCTTCGGGTCCAGACTGTGTAAAACTCAAATATCAAAAGAAACATGAATACCATAACCATATATTTTGGGAGGCATCTTTTTACGCGGCTTCTCACAAAGCCGATTTTTTGTGAAAAGAAAAATATTTGAGTTTTCACACAGCCTGGATCTAATGCAGTCCTACCCCAATTAACAACAACACACCAAACTACCACCGGCAATCATATACCCAGCAAGATACCGCCTCGCCATCCCATACGAATCACAAAAACATATTCCTACTATCGTAACTAATCCCACACCTGCCTGTAAGATATTCTCGACAAAACATCACATCGCCATCACTCCCTCGCAAACACCCCTTGACTAAATACTGACTGCAGTATAATAATTAACCGCGGTCAGTATTTGTTGAGGTAGCCATAATGGCAAGTCAGGAAGAGAGACGCGCCCAGACGCGCAACAAGATTACCCGGGCGGCGAAGAAGCTATTTGATAAACAGGGTTTTGATGAGACCTCTGTGGACCAGATCGTGACGCGCGCTAAAGTCGCCAAGGGGACCTTTTATCAATATTACGAGACCAAGCTCGATCTGTTAATGGATGTGGTACGTGATGAAGGGGCAGAGAGATTCAAGGCTGCGCTGAAGGCTGCGGAGAACGGCTCACCCCCGCTGGCAATCCTGGAACGCTTTATTATGGCGCAGTGCGACTGGTTCGAGGCGAACGAGAAAGTGGCCGGGGCACTAATCATGGCGAGCCTGAAAACGGTGGGCCATGAACTCAAAAAGAAAGAGCGCCACAGCCGTGTCTTCATGACAAAGCTGATGCAGATTGCGCAGCAGCAAGGGGTGGTACGCAGCGAGCTTGACCCGAAAGAGATATCCAAGGTGATCGGCGCAGCGCTGGTGATCTCAGTACTGGCGTGGAGCCACAACCCCAAACCAGGCGTCCTTAAGAAATCAATGAAACAGAGCCTGGATATCGCGCTGAACGGGGCTAAGGTATGATGAAAAACATGATACTGACATGGCAGCAGGCGTTTGAGTCCGATGTGAACCGCTGTGGTGGTAAAGGGTGGAATCTAGCCCTCCTTCACCACTACGGTTTTCAGATACCCGATGGCGGTGTGATCAGCAGCGAGCTTTACAACAAACTTATCAGCAGTCCCCGAATTCAATCATTAACAGAACAGGTTGCAGCGCTTCCATCAGCGGCGTTAATCGAAGGCAGTGATGACCTCTTTAATCAGATAAACAGTGCCTTTGCCGACGCCCTCCTACCCGCAATCTTCCGTTCCGCATTACAGTCATACATCACACAACAGGGACTAGCGAATACATTTGTATCGATCCGTTCCAGCATCAATCAGGAAGATGGTGAAAAGGCATCATTTGCCGGTATCCACGATTCAATACTGAATGTGCGAGGAGTAGAAGCGATCGAAGCGGCCATCCTTAAATGTTACGCCTCGCTGTGGACTCCCCGCGCGATCGCCTATCGACGCAAGATGGAAATTAATGACGATGAGGTCACGGCTGCCGTCATCATCAATAAAATGGTGCCTTCTGAGTCGGCAGGCGTGGCGTTCTCCTGTGATCCCGCCACTGGTCGCCGCGATCTCATCACCATCAATGCGAGTTACGGCCTGGGTGAATCAGTGGTCACTGGTGTGGTTGAACCGGATCAGTATCACCTCTATCGTTTTAATAAAAAAATCATAAACAGACAGATTGGTCAAAAAAGGCAGCTGTGCCGGGCGCAAACTACCGGCGGCACCGAGTGGGTGGAGACAGAAAAACCGGATGCGCCCTGCTTGAATGACACACAACTCAAACAACTGGCACGACTATGCGACCGCGTGTTTCACTCACTCGGTAAAGGAGAAAACCACCAGGACATCGAGTGGGCCTTTGATGGCAGTGAATTTATCCTGCTACAGGCGCGCCCGGTTACCGCGCTGAAAAGAGTGGCCTGCCCTGAAATCAGCGACCAGCCCGATATCTGGAGTAACGGCAATTTTCGTGACGCCATACCGATGGTAGTCCCACATCTGGTTGCAGAGTTTTGTGATCAACATATCAACGAAATCCTGCACAGTAACTTCGATGGATTTTACAGTGTCGACCCTGCTCTACGCTTTGCGCGCCAGTTTAAAGGGCGCTTTTACTGCAATGTCTCGCTGATACAGTGGCTATGGTTTGATTCGGGCGGTTTTCCCCCTGAGAAAACGAATCTCAGCATGGGTGGACATCAACCTTTAATCAACATCAATGAGCAGTACAAAAAGGGCCTTAGTAAAAAAATATGTCGTCTTTGGCGCGGCATTCAATTTCTCAGGTTGCTATCGACGTACCGTAAGAAAGCACCAACTATTATCAGTGATGAAACCGCCTTTGCCGACCATTACCGAAAATTTGATTTTACAGTATTAACAGAGCAACAACTGATCGAACAGCTGCAATCTCTGGACAAACACCTGAGTGATTACAACTATTCGTTCATCATGCTAACCAGCCAATCCGGCGCCTTGATGATGTTAATCCTGACACTTGAAAAACATCTGGGCGAACGCGCCTGCGCTCTGGCCAATACACTCATGGCAGGCCAGGCCGACATTACCAGCGCGAACCATGGCTATCAGTTACAGCGCCTGGCACAGCAGCTTAAAGAGGATAAATCGGCATTACAGGTCGTACTCAGCCACGACTTTCAGCCCCGACAATGGAGGACTCAGTTACCGGAAGGTTCCACGTTTAAGCAAAACTTTAATGCATTTATCGAGCAATATGGTCATCGTGCGGTTTATGAAGTTGACCTCAGCCGTCCTCGCTGGCGTGAAGAGCCCGCTTATCTCTTTGACTGCATCAGGGGTTATCTGAATACCACCGCCACGAAAAACAGCGCACAGAATCGCCAACAGGCGAATGATGAGGCGTGGCGTGAGATTCGGCGTAGTGTACCACGATATCTACATGGTCAGATCAGGAATCAGTTAGCAAGTGCAGTGGCAGGCGCTGAGTTTAAAGAGATGAGTAAATCCATCTATATACGCCTGATGGAACCGATCCGCATGGTCTTACTGGAGATGGGCAGACGATTAGTAAAGCGGGGTGTGCTTGAATCGGTGGATGATCTGTTTCACTGTGCCCAGTGTGAGATTGAAGCGGTTCTTCAAAACGAATGGGATGGAGAGGCGCTGAAGGCATTGGTCACTGAACGCAAGGCGACCAGGCTTGCACAGGAGCAGCTGCCTGCACCCGATGTGATCTTTGACGACACGCCGCAACAGCTCACCTCGCCATCATTCGATAAAGGAAGTGGTTTGCGTGGCGTTGGTGCTGCGCTGGGGGTTGCCAGCGGCGCTACAAGACTTATCAGAACACCCGATGAAGGCAACCGCCTGAAACACGGCGATGTGTTAGTCGCCCCCTCCACCGACCCTGCATGGACACCGCTCTTTCTCAACGCCTCCGCCATCGTCATGGAGACCGGCGGATATCTCTCTCACGGCTCGATAGTCGCACGTGAATACGGCATCCCGGCGGTGGTGAACATTGCAGGGGTGTTTAACGCCCTTAATGATGGTGATCAACTCAGGGTAGATGGTAACCGGGGAATAGTAGAAGTTGTAAAATGAGTACCCATAAATTAACAGTCGCGGCCGTTCAAATGGACGCACAATTTGGGCAGCGTGAAGAGAACCTGACAAAAGCAGAAACATTCATCCAGCAGGCCGTTGATCAAGATGCGCAGCTAGTGCTGCTACCAGAATTACTGCCTTACGGCTACGGGCTTGATGAATCGGTCTGGGATGGCGCCGAAACTATCGGCGGCCCATCTGTGCAGTGGTTAAAAGGACAATCAACAAAACACGGCATCTACCTGGGTTTCACCTTTTTAGAAGCCGACGGCGAAGATTTTTACAATAGCTTTATACTCACGAATCCCGATGGTGAAGTGGCAGGACGTGTACGCAAAGCACCTGCCGCCTCTATTGAGGCAAACTTCTATACACATGGAAGTGACAACCATTATATCGACACCGAGCCTGGCCGCATTGGTGTCAGCATCTGTTATGAAAACCTGTTATATGAACGAATCACCGAGCTTTATACCGCAGGTATCGATCTACTACTGCAGCCTTCCGCTGCAGGTCGACCAAAGCCATTCATTCCCGGTGATGTTATGCGCTTTGAAAGAATGTTATTGCAGGGGCGTAAACACCAACACCAGGCCTTAGGGGTGCCCATTGTATTCGCCAATCGCACAGGTAAATTGGAAGGACAGTTACCCGGTCGGCTACCCTACCTTAAAAGCAATTTTCCTGGCCTGTCGTATATCTCTGACAGTGATGGCAAAGTGATCACTGAGTTGACAGAAGAAGAGGCAGTGATTGTTGCGGAGGTGATACTCAACCCACAATGCAAGGCCCAGACACCGCCAAAACGTTTTGGCAAACAGTGGGCCGTGCCAGTACCCTGGTACTCACCTGTCTGGCCATTGACCCAAAGATGGGGAGAGAAAGCTTACCAAAAGAGTGATCGCCGTCGGGTAAAAGCGCAGAAAGTGAGCTCGGTTTAGTTAAACCACCACAGAACCATCAAATCCACCACATTCTAACCTTATCAATCAAAGAGTTAACGCCTGTTTTAGGCGCAACAACCTTAAAGTCAACGCCAGAAATGTCGATAACCTCTTTTAGCAAGACAACCCAATTAAGCCCATAAATCGCTACCTGATGATTAAGAAACAGATGCGGCACTGACATAAAGATAGCCAATTACAATGAAAGCATCGAACAGTAATGAAGACGGCAGCAACACCACCTCTTTATCCGAATCACACACGCTTACTGCGTTACGTAAAATCGGTGATATTATCCACTGTGCAGCAGACCTCGATGAAATGCTGCACCGCTCACTGCAGGAAATCACCTCGATTTTCTCAGCTGACCGCGCCTGGATACTTCGCCCGGTTAGTCCAGAAGACGAACTATTCACCATAAAGTCTGAACTAAACCATTCCAAATGGCCTGAAGCCAGCGCACGCGAGATAACACTCAAACTTAAGCCAGCCACAAAAGAGGTTATACAGCGCTGCTGTGAATCTAAAACAGCGCGAACATTCAACTTCGTTAACGATGAGTTCATCAATCAACCGGCATTATTTAAGCGCTTCTCAATACAGACACAGCTATGCATTACACTTACCCCGGAACATGGCCAACCATGGATACTCGGGCTACAGTATTGCACTGAAGGGTGTGAATTATCAGAGCTCGACCTTCAGCTTTTCACTGAGATCACACGCCAGATTGAGTCATCCATTAACACTTTTCAGGTCAGACTCGAGCTACAGCAGAGTAAAAAACGCCTTGAAAAAATAATCAAACATGCACCAGAGGCAAGTCTGATTATCGATGCGGCACGCGGAATAATCATTGAGGCAAATGAAAATGCAGCAGACCTCTTCAAGAAACCCCTCCAGGAATTGCTGACCTGCACACTGATTTCATTAAGCCCAGAAAAACAACCAGATGGCACTCGTTCAGACCTGAGACTCAATGAGTTCATTATCAATGCTATCGATGGTGAAACACCTTCTTTTGAATGGAGTTTCAGTACCGCAGAAGGGAAGATCATCTCATGCACAATAAACCTGATGAGGCTCCCTTCTCAAAAAGAGATCATTATTCACGGCAGCATCTCAGACATTACCCAACAAAAATATACCGCGTTACAGATGCATAAACTATCAACGGCACTTGAACAGGCTACTGACGCGGTGATGGTCACCGATGCAAACGGTACAATAGAGTACATCAACCGATCATTTGAAAAGATCACAGGATACAACCAACAGGATGCGATAGGAAAAACCCCAAACATCCTGCGCTCAGGTAATCAAACAGCCGGTTTTTACAAATCACTCTGGAAAACCATCAGAGCTGGAGAGCCGTTCAGTAATGTTTTCCTGAATCGTAAAAAAGACAACTCTCTCTATTACGAAGAAAAAAAAATCACACCCCTGCACAACTCGCAAGGCGAAATCACTCACTACATATCCACTGCCCGTGATATCTCGAGCCACATGAAAATCCAGGAACACCTGGAATTTCTGGCCAATCATGATGTCCTGACTCAACTTCCAAATCGAACAGAGCTGACAAACCTGTTAAGTCAGGAAATCTTCACCGCAGCGAACAATGAGGCGCCACTCGCAGTACTCTTTCTCGACCTGGACAAATTCAAGGCCATCAATGATACACTGGGGCATGATGTTGGTGACATATCACTGCAGCAAGTTTCGAAGTTACTCATCAATAATCTCAAAAAAGATAACATTATCGCCCGATTCGGAGGAGATGAGTTTGTCGTCGTTCTCAATGACATCGACAATGCCAACGAAGCAGGCCAGATAGCTCAGCATATTCTTGATACATTTACCACTCCATTCATGATTGATGGCCATGAAGTATTCATGAGCGCCAGCATTGGCATCACCATTTACCCCCATGATGGCGACGATTCGAAAGCGTTACTAAAAAATGCCGGCATCGCCGCCTATTACGCAAAAGATAGAGGACGAAACGCATTCAACTTCTTCAACACCAGAATGAGCGACGTTGCCGACAGTCGCCATGAAATGGAACTTAAATTACGGCACGCGCTGGAGAACGATGAGTTTCACCTGCTTTATCAACCACTGGTTGAAATGGAGAGTGGCCGCCCAGTTGGCGTTGAAGCACTCATTCGCTGGCAACCAGAAGGCAGCCACCCTATATCTCCACTTGAATTCATTCCCATCCTTGAAGAGACCGGGCTTATCGTCTCGGTAGGAGAGTGGGTACTAGAGACTGCGTGCAAACAGTTAAGTAGATGGAAAAAAATGGGCGCAAAGGAGTTCCGTATGTCCATTAACATTTCGAGCAGACAATTCCATGACGACGAACTTGAGGCCATGCTCCTGAATAACATAGCCAAATACAACATCAATCCCCCCGACCTGGATCTGGAAATCACAGAAAGCCTGTTACTGGAACAGAGTGAAAACACGATCTCGATGATCAATCGCATTAGCAAGATTGGCTTCCATCTCTCAATTGATGATTTTGGTACGGGCTACTCATCACTTAGCTACCTAAAACGTCTGCCCCTCAACACACTCAAGATCGACCGTACTTTTGTTCACGACATACAGACAGAAGATGACAGTACAACGCTGGTCAAAGCAATTGTCGCAATGGCAAACAGCCTGCGCATGAACATCATTGTTGAGGGTGTAGAGACAGAGCAACAATTGGAAATATTACAGGAAATGGGGTGTAAAGTCGCTCAAGGCTACTATTTCAGCAAACCAGTCGTAGCAGAAGAGCTATCAAATTTATTAATTGAGCATCAGATTATTGAATAAGGAAAAAGAGGATGTAAATGAATGGCATTTACTTAAGGAACCTTATCAATCAACAGTGATTACTATACTCACCGCTACTCATGTCCAGGCAGTTTTGATAGAATCACGCCCCTCTTAACAGCATTAACCATGGACACCAACAATGTACAAAGTAGCCGATAGCCGCATTCACGGAAAAGGACTCTTCGCCACCAAACTTATCAAAAAGGGGACTCAGATCGGCACCGTCGAAGGACGCAAGACCAAACGCAACGGTGATTATGTTTTGTGGATCACGGATAAGCAGGGCTTTCTGGTGCAGAACGAGATGAAATATATCAACCACTCACCAAAACCCAACGCGGCCTATTACGATGACCTGACCGTGGTTGCACTGAAAAACATCAAAGCGGGAGAGGAGATTACGCACCACTATCAGACTGATTTTGATTAGTCGATTTATCTGCCTTACCCCAGCCACCGCCGCCCGGCGTCTCGATGGTAAGGCGCTCTCCCGCGTGCAGATGCAGGCACAGCTTGGCATCAACCAGTTTTTCTGCAATGCGATTGGTTCCTGCGCTACCTGCCTCACCGCCAGCCAGTCCCCACGGGGCGTGACGGCGACGCTCCGTCAACAGGGTTACGGTTGTCTCTGTCAGAAATTCATATTCACGGATCAAACCGTCTCCACCTCGGTTTTTTCCTGCCCCACCTGAACCATCACGGATTGCATAGCGTCTCAGGCGTAACGGATAGTGCATCTCCAGGCTCTCGATCGGCGTGTTGCGGGTGTTGGTCATATGTGTCTGCACGGCGCTGAGACCATCTGTCGCGGCCCCTGCCCCCATGCCGCCGCCGATGGTCTCGTAATAATCCCACGCCTGCTCACCACCGTTACGCGGCACTGTCCCCCCCATTGCGACGTTATTCATACTACCGTGGCTCGCAGCCGGGATCTGCTGCGGGATCGCCTGCGCCAGCGCCCCCATCACGACATCGACGATGCGTGTGCTGGTCTCGACATTGCCCGCCGCCACTGCCGCCGGGCGCCGCGCATTTAACAACGAACCTTCGGGGATCGACAGCGTGATCGGACGGAAGCTGCCGGCACAGGCAGGGGTATGCGCCGGCATCAGGCAGCGAAAGACATAAAAGACACCCGCAGCGGCAACAGAAAGCGGACAATTAATATTACCCATCACCTGCGCGGCGGTCCCCTCAAAATCGAGATGCATGCGCCCCTTTGAGGCGTGCACAACAACCTCGATACGGATATCTTGCTGCCCCATGCCGTCGTCATCCATCAGGTCGCGGAAACGGTAACTCCCATCAGGGATCTCAGAGAGACTACTCAATGCAAGCCGTTCGGCATAACCGTTCAGCGCCACCAGCGCCTCTCGAAATGGCTCGATCCCCATCATCGTGATCAACGTCTCAAGTCGCTCCACGCCACAGCGATTGGCACTCAACTGCGCCGAGTAATCACCATGAGACTGAAAGCTGTTACGACTCTGGCGAGTGATATCGTGCAACACTGAATCATCGACGACCCCATTGCGCACGATAAAGGCAGGCGGAATCACCACCCCTTCCTCATCAAGTGAACGGGAGATCGGCATGGATCCCGGTGTGCTCGCACCGATATCGGCGTGATGCGCACGATTGCTAACAAAGCCGATCAATGTCTCGCCCATAAACACGGGTGAGATCAACGTCACATCGGGCAGATGAGTGCCACCCAGGTAGGGGTCGTTAAGTACCACCATATCGCCTGGCTGCCACTCAAGCGCCGTAACAATCCCGGACATTGCGTAGGCCATACTGCCAAGATGTACCGGGATGTGCGCCGCCTGTGCACACAGCTCCCCATCAGCGTCGAACACGGCACAGGAAAAGTCCAGACGATCTTTAATGTTGGGCGACAGCGCAGTGCGCTGCAGTACCGCGCCCATTTCCCCACAGATCGCATTGATACGGCTGGCAAAGAGACTGAGTGAAATTGAATCCATAATTAAGTGTACCTTAACAGAGCAGATAGCGAGGACGAATCACATTGCTTTATGTGTAATTTAGCGCTAGTTTAAAGCCCATTGAATTATGACCTGCAAGGAGATCAATATGGAACACACACTCCCCAAACTTCCCTATAGTATGGATGGGCTTGAGCCACACATCTCAGCCGAGACACTGGAGTATCATTATGGCAAGCATCATCAGACCTACGTCACCAACCTGAATAATTTGATCAAAGGGACCGAGTTTGAATCGAAGTCGCTTGAGGCGATCATCAAAACAGCGAAGGGCGGGATATTTAATAACGCTGCGCAGATCTGGAACCATACCTTCTACTGGCACTGCCTGAGCCCCAACGGGGGTGGGGAACCTACAGGCGCGCTGCTCGATGCAATCAACAGCAGCTTCGGTTCATTTGATGAATTCAAGGCGCAGTTCAGCCAGACGGCGATCACTACCTTCGGTTCCGGCTGGGGCTGGCTGGTCAAAAACGGCGATGGCTCACTGGCGTTGGCCAGCACCAGCAATGCCGGCACACCGATGACATCGGGACAGACTGCCCTGCTCACCTGCGATGTGTGGGAACACGCCTATTATGTTGATTACCGCAATGCCCGCCCCAAATATGTCGAGGCGTTCTGGAATCTGGTTAACTGGGATTTTGTGGCGCAGAACTTCAAAGGTTAGCTTGAACCCTAATAAGCCGGTAATTAACTGTCATTACGAAGATTGGAACGACGAAGTGATCTCGCATTCTGGTGGTGCTTACTAGCATAGAGATTGCGTCGCTACCGCTCGCAATGACAATTTCTCTCGTCAATCAAAACTTTCCGAAAAAAGAACGGGGAAGGCGATTTTCTCTTCCCCGCTCCCCTCTATTTAATCATCACGCGATAACGCAATGTAACATCTGGCGTTGCCGCGCCTGAGTGGCCGGACAATACATTGCACTCAATGACAGGCTGTGATCGAAAAAGGATCAGCGCGCTCCACGCTGATCAGCAATCAACCAGTCAGCGAACCCCGCTGGCAACGGGAGTTTTTCACCCTCAACCCCACCATTTATCCTGTTGATACGCTCTGATACCATCGGGTGTGTACTGAAGATCTCAAGCTCCCCGCCACCTTCAGGTGCGCTCTGCTGCAGAATTTTAAAGAGATCCGATGTCCCATTCACATGACCATAGATCTCTTCAACCGCAGCCAGCGCCTCCCGGTCAGCCTCCAGCTCCTGGTCACGGTTAAACTTCAGTGCGGTCATAAAACCAGTTTCACCAAGCACCTGCCCAACCACCTCATTCCCCACTGAACCGTTAATCATGCCGATCGCAATCCCGATTACCACCGCCCTGCCCATGCCCCTAATCGGATGACGATGCTTGATATGCGCGACCTCATGACCAATCAACATTGTCAACGCATTTTCATGGGGCAGTTTTTCCAGCAGGCCGCGATACAGAAAAATATGTCCCCCCAGTGTCGCGAAGGCGTTAACGGTATCTTCATCGACATAATGGACGGTGATAGTCATACCGTCAGGCAGTGACTGGGATGCGGCCACCTTGTCCGCCACCTGTTGTAGATAGCGGTTGATCGGCGTCTCTTCCTGCTGCGAAACCTGGTGTATCGATACCAGCTGACGCTCGGCATTGAAAGGAATATACTGCGCCAGCGACTCGGCCAGCATTGAAAGAACAAATATGGCGACAACCACCAACAGCAGAATACCGCCCAGCAACAGCGAAAACTCCTTGAGTGGATGCTCCCGGCTGGTATTGATCCCTTCGGGGATGACTGGATTACGATACTTCAGAGATCAACCCTTTTTGGCAGGAATGTAGGCAGTACCGTAGGCAAACACCTCAATAGACCCAACAGCATTCTTACGTCCTTTTGAGATACTGGCTGTTTCGAGTTTGATATTCAGCACCATAGTCGCCCCTATTTCAGCGGCTTCAGCCTTCATGCGAAGTATTGCCTCACGCCGCCCTCTATCAAGCAGCGTTTCATATGATGTTACCCGCCCACCAACCAGATTACGCAAACCCGCAACAAAGCGCTTAAAGTAATCTACTGAAATCACGACACTGCCCATCACCAGCGTGGTGCTCGGTTTGCTTAACGACACTGGCGGAAACTTGATCGCAATAGCGGGAAGTGCATTGAGCTCCTGTTCACGCTCAATAATAGAACGGTAGTGGTTACGCTCACTCCACTGCCCAAACAGATAACCAAGGGTGATCAAGACTAATAATACTATCAGATCAACCATCTTTTTATTCCAGCGTAACCGCGGTGCCGTAGGCAAACAGCTCTGCCGCACCCTGTGTGACGCTCGAGGTCGAAAAACGTACGTTCAACACCGCATTGGCACCGATCGCCTCAGCCTGCTCCTGCATTCGCTGTATCGCCTCTTCGCGTGACTCCTGCAGGAGCTCAGTATAACCGCGCAGTTCACCGCCAAAGATATTCTTGAGGCCCGCCATTATGTCTCGGCCAACATGTTTTGCCCGCACAGAACTCCCCTGCACAAGCCCCAGATGGTCAATAACTCTCCTACCGGGCACAACCTCCAGGTTGGTTATCAGCATATCCCTAATGTCTCCACATTCAGTTCAAAATCAAAGATATCATCGGCAGCAACCCCGGCAAACAGTAATTTGACATCAGAACAGATGAAAATGACAGGGGCCTGCGTAATCCTGTCAGTATCTCACTCACTGCTCACGACACCACCGCAGCTCATTTGTTACACTCTTCCACCTATGAACCAGACACTGCATCTTAACAAAATAGCCGCACATACTCCCTTTGACGAGACCGAGTCTCTGCATCAGAAGAGCACGCTCTCTTTTGTGCAACGTCACCATGACTTTTACAAACGATCACAGACGGCTGGCCATGTGACTGGTTCTGCCTGGATAGTGAACCCCGCTTACACTCACGCCCTGATGCTTCACCACAAAAAACTCGACCGCTGGCTTCAACCTGGCGGGCATGTAGAACAGGAGCCTGACGTGCTCACAACCGCGCTTCGTGAAGCGCAGGAAGAGACCGGCCTTGCCGGTTTTAAAATCGTTAGCGGTGACATCTTCGATATCGACATGCACACCATCCCCGCCAATCGTAATGAGGCTGAACATCTCCACTACGATATCCGTTACCTGCTGGAAACAGAGCTGAATGCCATTCCTTCGGTGTCAGACGAATCAAATGAGGTAAGATGGTTCTCCCTCGAAGAGATCGCAGAAATCAATGACGAGCCATCGATTCAGCGCATGATTTTGAAGACTATCATGCTTAGACAAAAGCAGAATAAGACGATACAAACAGCTTTTTAACTACCTATCATAAACTCAATAAAGAGGAAGTATAAACAGGCAGAGACACAATAAAGAACTGATTGATTTTTGCCGTTAGCAGGCAGTTCATGAGTTACTCAGAGACTCCTTAGATAGTGGGCTCACTCCCGCCCGCTCATTCATGCTGTAATTCATTTTCTACCCCTCCAGCACAGCACTCTTCAATACTTTCCTCATCTACCTGCTCCCGCAGATTCAGCAACCCCCCCTCAAGAATCCGTGCATTAAGCCCCTGCTGTGCCATTAAAAAAGCGGCGATAGTACTGCGCTTACCAACATCACAACAGACCACATACTCCTTACTCTTATCAAGGATTGAAGCCGCCTTCCATAAGGTTGTCAGCGGCAGGTTAATACTTCCACGCAGGCTCATCGTTTCAAATGCAGAATGGGTGCGCACATCCATTAACACCGCCCCTTCATCCTGCATCATCAACATCTGCTCGTATGAGACCCGTTTGATATAGGGCGTCACTAGCAGAGTCATAAACTCATTCTTGGGGATGCGCACCAGCGCGCCATCTTCCAGCATTGTGACTGAGCTAGTGTGGGGTGTATCACCAATTAACGCGCCTTCACCAAAACCTCGGCCAATACCAAGTTCGGCCAGGCGACTCCTCCTCCCCCCCTCTTTAGCACTTCGCGTCACTACACAGCTACCCTGCGTGATCACATAGTAATACTCACCTTCATCGCCCTCATTCACCACCACCTCACCCTCTCTGACACTGATCTCTTCGAGTCGACGTGTCAGCACCTGGACGTGTGGACTGGGAAGACGAAAAAAAAGTGGGGAATTCAGTACCCACTCGATCCGTGCCGCGCGTGAGCGGCTCTCTTTACTATCATCTACCGGTTCCGATATTTTCACCGCGATTTGTGGCGTGCGTTTAGTCATCTCATGCAGAAGCTCAGTCGCCACTGTCATCAGGGTAACGCTACTTCTCGCCAACGCCGTGACTTCACGTGGCTTGCTGTCGGCCACTGCCTGCAAGGCCTCATTACTACCCGCCTTGATGGTAATCGCAGGATGTCCCTCAGCAATCAACGCAATCTGCCCAGAGAGCAGAAAGGCACTCTTGCCGTCCATATCGCCCTGATTGAAAATACGGCGTCCCGGCGGCAACCGCTCTATCAACGACTCGCTAACCACCGTCTCGACCATTTCAGGGCTAAATGTATTGAAGGGCTCAAATACACTGAGATCGACAGATTCTGGAATCAGTGGGTTTTTTTTCGGGATTTTCAAAGAATGTACCGATGCCTCACCGCTCATAATTTCCACCCTTCTTTTTTCTTGCCTCGGACAAGCACCAAATAAAGTCACCAGAAATGACTATTAACAGGTATTTCATATAGTTACATGCCTCAGAGAAACTCACCCCATCTCAAGCTCTGTTAAGTAGCAACTTTTCTACCCAATCAGCCTCACATACTGGAAATGCCGTAAAAGTTACATCGGCTACTGGCACATAAAATTGAAGAACTAGCGCTCATAATTCGCGATAAATTATCAATAAAAACATGGCTATCACCCCGATTTATGGTTTTCGAACGGGTAAAATCCGTTATACTTGCCGGTTTGCTGTAGTGCTGGCGGCCTGTAATATGAGCTGCCTTTTTATTTTCTGGTAAATAATTAAAGAACTTAGGCCATGTCTGACTCTATTATGCCCACCTATGCGCGCTTACCTGTCTCCTTTACAAGAGGCAAAGGGGCGTGGCTATGGGATGACAATGAAAACAACTACCTCGATGCGCTGAGCGGCATTGGCGTATGCGGCCTCGGTCATGCCCATCCGGCAGTGGCTGCGACACTCTCGCAACAGGGCGCCACACTGATCCACACCAGCAACCTCTACGGCATTCCACAGCAACAGCGACTGGCGGACGAGCTGATGCGCCTCTCTGGCATGGAGCAGGCCTTTTTCACCAACTCTGGTGCCGAGGCGTGCGAGGCCGCGATCAAAATTGCCCGTCTCTACGGCCATAACAGGGGAATTACCACTCCGACGATCGTGGTCACTGAAGGAAGCTTCCATGGCCGCACCCTGGCGACACTCTCGGCCACCGGCAATCGCAAGGTCCAGGCAGGCTTCGAGCCACTGGTTCAGGGCTTTGTGCGCGCAAAATTCAATAATATCGATGAACTGCGCGAAATTGCCAAAAATAGCAACGATGTTGTCGCGATCCTGATTGAACCGATCCAGGGTGAAGGTGGCATCAACGTCCCCGATGAGGGCTACCTCAGGGCCGTGCGCGATCTCTGTGATGAGTATGGCTGGCTGATGATGCTTGATGAGATTCAGACCGGTATCTGCCGGACGGGCAGATGGTTTGCGTGGCAGCACAGCGGAATCAAACCCGATGTTGCGACACTCGCCAAAGCGCTCGGCAACGGCTTCCCGGTCGGTGCGTGCCTGGCTCAGGGACCTGCCGTGGACGTGTTCCAGCCCGGCAATCACGGCTCTACCTATGGCGGCAACCCTCTGGCATGTAGCGTCGCACTGTCGGTGCTTGAAACAATGGAAAATGGGCAACTCGCCGCCCGTGCCGAGCAGCTCGGCAAACGAATCTGCGACGCGCTGAAGCTGCTGCTGTCAGATAAAACTGGCGTGGTAGAGATTCGGGGCAAGGGGCTGATGATCGGCGTCGAACTCGACCGGCCATGCGGGTCACTGCTCAGTGCCGCTCTCGCGGCGGGCCTGCTAATCAGCATCCAGGCCGACAGGGTAATTCGCCTGCTGCCGCCGTTGATCATTAGCGATCAGGAGGCCGATGAGATCGTGGCACGCCTGTCAAAAATCGTTACAACATTTCTTGATGCGGGTAACGAGTCATGATACGCCATTTCCTGACGCTTAACGACCTGACGCCAGCCGAGCTGGAGGCTTTAATTCAGCGCGCTATTGAGCTAAAAAGGATGCGTGCTGCAGGAGAACGCTATGAACCTTTTCGCGGCAAGGTACTGGGAATGATGTTTGAAAAATCATCGACCCGTACCCGCGTCTCGTTCGAGGCAGGCATGGCCCACTTTGGTGGCGATGCGATCTTCCTGTCACCGCGTGACACCCAGTTTGGGCGCGGCGAACCCATCGAGGACACCGCCCGTGTTCTGTCGCGCATGCTCGACATCATCATGATTCGCACCTACGCCCACGAAACCCTTGAGACCTTCGCCAGCCATTCACAGGTACCAGTCATCAACGGCCTTACTGACATGTACCACCCATGCCAACTACTGGCAGACATGCAGACCTGGTGTGAACATCGCGGTACCATTCGCGGCAAGCAGGTCGCATGGGTCGGTGATGGCAACAACATGTGCCATTCCTATATCAATGCCGCACAGCAATTCGGTTTCGATCTACGCATCGCAAGCCCGGCAGACTATTCACCAGACCCGGATCTGCTTGCCGCACGCAAAGATTGTGTCACGCTCACCCAGGATCCTCTGGCAGCAGCAAGCGGGGCCGACCTGATTGTCACCGATGTGTGGGCAAGCATGGGGCAGGAAGATGAAAGCAATAAGCGCGCCCTCGATTTTAAAGGTTACCAGGTCAATAACAAACTAATGGCAGCCGCCAATAAAGATGCGCTATTTATGCACTGCCTGCCAGCCCATCGCGGCGAAGAGGTCACCGCGGAAGTGATCGATGGTAAACAGAGCGTAGTCTGGGATGAGGCTGAAAATCGCCTGCACGCGCAAAAGGCACTGATCGAGTTTCTACTCAAATAAGCGATAACAGATGATGACCGCGCTGCTCGACATCAAGAATATTGAGTGCCACTATCAGGCCCAAACAGTTGTTCAGGGCCTCTCATTCCACATCAATCAAGGGGATATCGTCTGCCTGCTCGGCCCTAGCGGCTGCGGCAAGACAACTGCACTTCGAGCCATCGCAGGTTTTGAGCCGATCCATAACGGCACCATCACACTGCGCGGCGAGATGGTCTCGACACCCAGAAACATAATTGCGCCAGAGAAACGCAAACTGGGCATGGTATTTCAGGACTACGCCCTCTTCCCCCATCTAAATGTTTATGACAACATCGGCTTTGGTCTACGCAACATGAGCAAGGCTGCAAAGCAGCAGCGGGCCGATGAGCTGTTAGCGCTGACCAGTCTCGCCGGGTTTGGCAAACGCTTCCCACATGAGCTTTCAGGGGGACAACAGCAGCGAATTGCACTGGCGCGGGCCATCGCAAACAAGCCAGACCTGTTGCTGCTTGATGAACCGTTCTCCAACCTGGATATCGACCTGCGTGAAAAGCTCGCGCACAAGGTTCGTGATATCCTGAAAAATCAGGCGATCACAGCACTACTGGTAACGCATGACCAGCAAGAGGCCTTCGCACTGGGGGATATGGTTGGCATCATGAATGAAGGTCGCATCCTGCAGTGGGACACGCCATTCAACCTCTACCACGAACCTAATAATCGCTTTGTTGCCGACTTTATCGGACAGGGGGTTTTCCTCAATGGAACCCTGCTTGCGCCAAACCTGGTCAGAACCGACATTGGTGAAATTCAGGGGGACCGCGCCTACCCGTGGCCAGTCGATTCGGATGTTGAGGTATTGATCCGCCCGGATGACATCATCCCGGATGCAGACAGCGAGCTTCGTGGCGAGGTAATCGACAAGGCCTTCAAAGGGGCCGAGATCATGTACACCCTGAAGCTACCTAATGGCAGCCGGGTACTCTCCCTCTTTCCCAGCCACCTCCATCACGCACTTGGTGAGCAAGTAGGCATTCGAGTTGCCGCCGATCACCTGGTCGCATTTCCAGCCTCGCAACCATAATCAGTCAACGTCCAACAGCCTAATCGGCACTGCCCTTCCTGACTAACGCATAAAAAAACGGCAAACTGCCGAACAGTTTGCCGTTTCTACTATCCTTGGCCTGAATCTGTTGTCAGATCAGGCTGTTACCCATACTGCACTAAGGTAGCTGTGATGACAGATAGTGCGCGACAGCTGTAATCTCTTTATCAGAGAGTTTCTTCGCAATATCAGTCATCATTCCAGCAGGATCATTCGAACGCGCGCTGCTCTTGAAATCCTTCAGCTGCTTAATGATATAGTCGCGATGTTGTCCACCAATTCTTGGAAAAACAGCAATGTTTGGCGCCTTCCCCATCCCTCGGTCACCATGGCAATTTACACAACCATAAACACCTGTCTTGGTGTTTCCGTTATAAAACAGCTTCTTACCCTTTGCGGCCAGTGATTTATCAACCTTTGCAATCGGTTTTTTCGCCATTTTCTGTGATTCGAAAAAGGCACCGATATCTTTGGCATCCTGCAATGATGCGACCATTGCAGCCATACCGGCCATAGTATCGTTGTTTGCGCGATGACCCTTCTGAAAATCCCTGATTTGCTTAACAATATACATCTCATACTGCCCAGCAAGGCGTGGGAAAGTTGCATCTGGACTGTTGCCGTCAAAGCCGTGGCAACCGCCACACAGACCTGCCTGCATTTCACCAGCAACCGGATCACCTGGCTTACCAGCAGCATAAGCCCCACTGACCAGCGCGAGTGAAGCTAGCCCCCCCAAAAGTGCTATCAAAATGCGTGATTTCTTGATCATAAAATGGACCCTTTTATTTTTATATTGTGCTCCCCAACACCATATCTCATGGATGCACATGAACTCGGTTACACTATCAATCTCTCTTCCAAACGTCAATCCACAAAACCCAAAATATCCCAGAACCGCTAATGAAAACCCTCTCTCCAGACAAAAAAATGACTGCCCTGTTATACCTCAGGACAGTCTTTGGTAACCGACTATTTTATTAATTTATATTGTGACCCTTGCACGAACACTCGGGAACCAGGCTGGCTTATCTGAGACAACAGGCTAGCTTCATAAAGCTTGCCGGAAAAAACAAAATGGCGCGGAAAAACCTTAAGCAACGCAGTCTGGCAGAATCAATGCTCGTTGAGCATGACGCATTAAAAGAGCGGGATGCTGTTCATGAACTGATCAGCGGGTCACGCATTGAAACCCTGCTGTCAGCGAGACACACCGAAACCAAAGGAGAAAAAGCGTGGCCGCCCTTAATGATGTTCAGGACGCTATGACTGCAAAGCTGGTACGGATTGAGCGACCCAAAACTCGAGAAGCAAGTCGCTCGAGATCGATTATTCAGGCGCTTTGGACAGGCACTCGAAAAAGGTTCACTGATGGAAGCACTGCTATTCAAGATCCAGAGGGTGCGTGGAATGTTAAAGCCGGTTCAGATGGGAAACGAAAGAGCACTTACGGCGACAAAGCCCACATCAATGTTGACGAAGATGGCCTTATAAAGAGTACAGATGACAGCAAAGGCAACCTGCATGACGCCAACTGTTTCACCGGGTTGTTGAGTGGGAAAGCGTCAGCGGTCTATGCCGACAGTGTTATTTAAGTGAGGCGCATGAAGACTGGCGGTCGAGTCGAGATATTAAAAGCCGAGTGACCAGGCGAGCCTGTCGAAACCGCCCGCTGACAGCAGCAGACAAGGGTTTTAACCGGCTACACGCCGGGGTTCGATGCACGGTAGAGCCCGTATTCGGCGTATTGAAATGACACTACGGGATGCCAAAAGCCCGTTACCCTGGATTGTCACAAAACCGAACGCGATTTGAGTTGATGTGCGTGGCCCATAACATTAAGCGAGGCGCATCGATTCAGCGGGAGCGTTATGTCTAAAAAATGAGCAATGAAAATGAGGTTTTTTGTCATGCGTGCCTTCATGAAGTCGCTTTTTTGGGGCGTAGTCTTCAGAAAATGCACCATTAAAATTCTGGCTGCTGCATAGTGGTGTCGTGCAAAGGCCTCATTTTAATCTATTTAATATGAATTAGGGTTATCCGCAACTAAAAAATTAACCCGCCTTCTTCATACGCAGCACACCCAAAACTCCAAGCCCCATACCTAACAACAGAAGTGTACCAGGAGCTGGGACATTTGCAGTTCTCGCATCATGAGAAAAAGGAGCGAAATCATCTATTGTTATATCACCATTCCTCTTAACTTTTGTGTCATAGAGATCAAAATGTAAATCGTACCCATCAAATATGGATAAATCGAATTCAAATGCCCGATACAACATCCCACTTCCTGATGCATCGAACAAACCTGCACCAGCATCATCTTGAACGTTATAAATATCAGTTTGCCACCCACTGTCAAACTGAAAGGCTAACTCAAGGTAAAGCGTATCAAATACATCATGACTGCCTAAAGCTGGGTTTGCTGTCCCTAATTCGGGAGGGGTCCCATAGGTCATATCTGTAGTTGAATAACTCCCGCTGTTCGTATCTAGCGTAACTTCACTCAGCAATGACAGGCCATTCGTCACATCGTAGTTATAACCTGTCGTTGACACACCAAAAGTTCCGAAATCAGTACCTGCCGTTACACCTTTTGGCAAAACCGCGACTGATAAGAAATAGGTCTCTGATGTAATCTCACTCTCTGTAAGATTCCCTGGCGTTGCGTATGCATACAGCGTAAATGATGAATCCTGCGTTACGACGCTTTGTTCAGTGCCAGCAACATAACTAGCACCGGCAATATCAAGTTGTAAAGATGGCACCGCATGAACCGAAACAAACGGCACCGCGGCCAACAACACCCCAAAAATCAAATTGGTCAAAAGTTTATTATTCATCACTATCTCTAAGATTAGTTATATTACCCACACATACATGCATGAATTTACAGGCAATATTCACGCCAAAAAAAATAACCCATTGTCTTTTATAGGCAAAATATTCCTTCACAAAAACTTATAAATCTGCAGGTAAAACATCATAAAATAAAAAACACCCAACCATTTGAATATTAATAAATTTTAAAATATTAACTCATTACAGCGCCACCCCGGTTAGTGTAAAAAAAACTAACACACTCGTTTAGCTACGTCAGGATCGCCACAGTCTTGCTAATAACGAACGCTGCGACTTGAGCCCCATCTCAAAGTCGCCCACTTTCTCCTCGACAAGCGATAACCGCTGCTCCATCTCCACCATCTTTTGACTCACCTTGGTTTCCTCACGCGGCAGAATGGGGATACCACCTTGCCCTGCATAGGTGATCTCACCCTGTAATTCACTCGTCACCATCTTTACAACGGTGCCATCAATCGAGTGAAGATCTTCCAAATAACCAAAAAGCAGCAGGCGATCACATAACGTATTGATTTTTCTAGGGACACCGACAGTATATGTATAAATCTCATCATAGGCAGAGTCACTGAATGCCGGATCGTTCTGCCACCCTACAGAGTTTAAGCGGTGCTCAATGTAGCCCTGAACCTCATCACGCTCCAACGCCTTGAGATAATAAGAGGCGATAATGCGCTGACGCAACTGCTCCAGACCATCGGCATGCAGTGTCTTGACGAACTCCTTCTGGCCAAGCAGGAAAATCTGCAACAGAGCGACGCCACCAGCCTGGAAATTCGAGAGCATACGTAGCTCCTCAAGCGAGCTCAGTGGGATATTCTGCACTTCATCCACGACCAGTAAAACACGGCGCCCCTCTCTAGACTGTTTCAGGAAAAAGGCCTCCAGACTCTTCAATAAACTCGCTTTTGGCGCCCCCTCATCGGGCAAACCGAATGAAGATGCCACCATACGCAACAGATCATCTGCCTCCAGATGGGTGGTGACCAACTTCGCGGCCACAACACCATCATCCTCCAGTTGATCAAACAATGCCTGGACCATTGTCGTCTTACCCGTACCAACCCCCCCCAAAATGACAATAAAACCCTCACCTTGAGTGATACCGTAACGAAGATAAGACATCGCACGCTTATGGCCGCGACTATTGTAGAAAAACTTCGCATCAGGGCTAAGCTGAAAGGGCTTTGAACACAAATTATAGAATGACTCGTACATCTTCCCCTCATAATACTAGAGAACACTAACTAAATGCCCGGCACCCATAATGCCCCAACCAAAAATCAAAAGTAATACTTATTCCATGGAAAAACCAATAAAAAAGCCCCGGCCAATGGCCGGGGCTTTTTTATTGGGAAAATATATATATTATTTATATTGACTTACTCGTAACCACAGAAAAATCACTTTCAGCACCATACTGATTATAGGCAGTTACAGCAAAATAGTAAGTTCCAGTGGCCAGATTTTCGACAACAAGTTCCATCTGATATGGATCACTGATATCAGCATGCAGCTCTAACGTCCCAACACTTCCCCCCATATAAACTTTATACCCACCAATATCACTCATTGGAAGCGGCGTATTATCTACCCGTGTTGAAGGGGCCACCCAAGACAGGGTAGCAGTTCCATCAGCATTCGCAGCATTCGCAGCATTCGTAGTCCCCACACCAACTGCAGCGCCATCACCCTCACCATCAGAGCCACCACCACCACCACCACCACCACAACCAGCTAAACCAACGCTCACCATTAATACAAAACAACCCGCAAATTGCTTCGCGTACGTAATCAGTTTTTTAGATTTACTTAAATTCATCCGCTGCATCCTTGTGTCAATCAATATCGCTCTGACACATTTAACGGCATCAGGAAGTTTTTCAACTGGACATTGATCACATTTTCAAAACTACACTCTGAAAAAAAAAGCACTTTGTGAGGCTAATCACAGCCCAATAAACCCAACATTTACATTTAGGAAGTTTCAAACTTACGCAAAAGAGATAACAAACATAATAAATATACTATTCAAATAACCGCAATACCCGATTTACTCATATAAGCGACTAACCAATCACCCGCAACATTTCGCTAATATCCTTCCCTCTAACTTCGCCATGCACAGGCAGCGTAAATATTCTCTGAGAAAAAGATTCCGCACTCGGCGTTACATCAGACGTTGAAAACTGAGACTCAAGGCCGTTAATTTTTTGCAATGTTGTGGGATACATTTTAGAGACACCCAGCCCCTTACGATTGAACCTTTCACATAGCTCATCACGTAATTCAGGAGTTCTTGCCAGTAAAGGATAACGAAGCAATCTTGGCATCATTTCTTTACAGCTCACCCTCGCCAGGTCGATTACAGCATCATTCCCACTATCTGCAATCCTGCTCATAAGGGCATTTTGGGCCACTCGATTCCGTAGCCAGTATTCCTCAATATTTTTACCTAGCAGATCCAGTTCAAATTTATCCATTTGCTTTATTGCGCTTAATGGATGATAGATTGTGGTGCCTAATTGTATGAATGGCAGCATGTCAGGTAGCCAGTAAAGTCGGGGAGAAATAAGATGGTTGTAAACCTCTATCTTTAACCGACTTACCCACCTATGTGACTCATCCTGGCCAACATCATTATGAATACGGGCGACCCTCTCACCAATCTCAGCATTCCAGGCCAACACCGCGCCACCACCAAACACACTTACCGGCTTTCCCCTACCAAAGCTATAGATTGTCAGATCACCACGCTCAATATACGATGATTCCTTTTCAGGAAAGGCCTGCGCACTATCCTCAATCAACCAGATAGAGCGCCCTTGCAATACTTCACGTATATCACCAAGACGCTCAGGAATACCAAACAGATTCACAGCAATCACCGCGCAGGTCTGTAGGGTAAGTTTTTCAGCCATAACACTCAAGTCCATCCAGGGTCGATCCACAGCAAAATCAACGAGCACCGGCCTGGCGCCAGCATACAAAACGGCACTGACTAGCTCCGGACAAGCATAAGCAGGGAGCAAGACTTCAGGATGCTCTAGACCTGAATGCTGTACGACCGCAAGAACAGCGGCCGCTAACGAAGCTGCGCCAGAGTTGAAAAAATGAACATCCGCTGGGAAGAAGTCAGCAATACGATCCTTATCGCCTCGCTGAACGCGGCAATCGATTCTATTACCTGCGGGTGGTAACTGATAAAACATTATCGCTTCGATGGCGTCCAGGTAGTCATTCGCTCACCTCGTAAAAACATAACCGTTGCAGAGGCAATCGCCAGGTTAACTTGCACAAAGAAATAGGGGATCTTTATTATGGTGAGTGCACGTAACTCACTCGAAAGGTACCCGGCAATCACAAGCGCATAAAACCCCAGTTGCGCGAGCAAAGCAACCCCAAAGAACCAATGCTGCACGCATAAAACTAGTGAAGCCAATAATAATAATGCCATAAACCAGGGAACAGACCAGCGCAAAATTTTGTGACTCCACACCTGAAATGAGAACAACCCCATTTTAAATGGATTCAATACCACAGGATGACGTGAAATTGCTGTCATGCCGCGAATGATGGTACGCAGTTTCCGTCTATACTCAAGGTCTGGATCTTTTACATCGCTATAGATACCAACCACATCTGGAACAGAGATGGCGACTAAACCTTGTTTTGCACAGTTCAGTGCCGTATTAAAATCACTTGGTGAGGCGATATCCCACGCTTCACAGACCTCACGCCGAGCAGCAAAAAAAGAACCACTCAACCCCACCAGTCCAGCTCGATGTGATTCCAGGCGCCGCAACCACATCTCGTACTTAACGTACGCACCTTCACCCGCAATCGAGCCATCCTGGCTGACAAAGCGGTCCTCGCTGGAAACTGCACCAACGAGAGGATCGTCAAAATAACGAGCGAGTAGATTCAGCGCATTAGGTTCAATCTGAGTAGCCACATCTGAAAATACCAGAATATTGCCACTGGCTTCTCTAATCGCGCATAGCTGTGCATATTCTTTCCCTTTCCGCTCATCAGCCCGAACCAATCGTACACCCTGCTGACTATAAGACACTACGATCTCATCAGTTTTATCTGTGGAACAATCAGATGCGATTATTATCTCCAATAACTCTATTGGATAGTCTATTTCAAGTGTATTGACTAACTTTTCCTGAATCCTCGCCTCTTCATTGTGAGCCGTTATTATAAGAGATATTTTTTTTAATTCTTTATTACCTTGACTAACATCACCGCTTTTCCGGACTGGAATAGACATTAATATCAAAGGATAAATAAAATAACTAAACGCACACAAAAGAACAGATAGAAAAAAAATAGTTTTCATTGGCCAACAGCTACTTCATTAAGTATGAACGTATAAAAAAACACGGTAACCCCTGATTAATCTGGCTTAAATTCTGTTGCCACTCAGACACCAGCATAACGCCTCGCATAGGGCCAGAATTTGCATTCTTAACAACCCTTATCTTTAATGCCTACAAAATAATACGTCGCATCAGCAGCAACCATTTTTTAATTTAAAATAAGTGAATGACGCGTCAACAGTATATAACTAACTAATCACGATCTGCCGAAGTAATATACCAATTCTTCGGGCTTTTGTGCTCTAGCTTCTCTGAATTTAATGCGGAGATGATGGGCTGCCCATCACGACATTTAAAGCCGCATTGCCTGAGAATCTTAACAACCGACTCTTCTCCAAAAAACTCGACAGAAACAGACTTATACCCAGCCATTCTCATTTTCTGGCCAAACAGGCGAAACAGCCCAAATAAATTGACATCATTATCCGATGCCAGGAAGTCTATAATAGCTACATTACCGACCGCATCAGTTTTAAAAACAATATAGCCTAACAGAGCCTCGGCAGCCCTGGAATTAATCGTAAATAGTTTGTAATTTCCCAATGGATTATTTTTGAATCTCCACAGCAGAAACTCTTTATCTCTTTGTGCCATGCAATATGCATCTTGCCTGCGGAGACGCCACAATGAATCGAAGTCCTTGCCAAATTCATTGTCAATATTACAGCTCAAGGATTTGTGTAGCTTTTTGTTAATTATGTCCTCAGTCAGTTTATATGCAAAATCAATGATCCTCCCAAACGACTGGGCGAGTAGTTTCGAATGCTGCAGAATATACGGAGTGTACTGTAGAGGCTTTGCATAACGACTCATCATCCCCAGTAGCTCGAATCCGCCACGCTTATAAACGGGCAATGATTTAGGATTAGGGAATCCATACAATATAGGCACATCGCAAATTGATTGTTCAGTTGAATCCTTGATTAATCTAAGCGCAGGGCCCAACGTGCGAAATGCAGGATCAACTATTAGATCAACAAACAGACCCGATCTGATACTTTCACCGTTTAATAGCCACTTCTTAGGGCCGATACCTTCGACGCCGATATTTACATTACCGCTCTTCAAAAAGTACAGATACGGCTTTCCTGCTGGATTATTGCTATAAAACCAGTCATATTTTTCTTCAAATCGATTGGCAGAAGGAAATCCTAGTTGCCATAGCCGCAATATTTCATCTCTATCTTTCTGAACATCGGCTTTGTCAACGTAAAAAGAACCTTTGTGGGACTTAGTCATTGCTTAACTTCAATCCAGTCTTAACCCAGGCGCTTTTTATCAATTTTTCCATTCGTAGTTTTTGGCAACGAATCCATCACAATGACTTCTTTTGGAACCATGTAGTTTTCTAACTTAGCTACACATAATTTTTTTATTTTCTTATCATCTAGGCTAGAGGACTTCTTCAGAGTAACGAATGCTTTTACTAATTGTCCAAACATCGAATCAGAAACACCGATCACAGCTGCTTCATTAATCCCTTCAATACCGTAAAGCACATTCTCTACTTCGACAGGGCTTACCTTTTCACCTCGTGTTTTAATAATATCATCACTACGACCGACAAAGTATAAAAACCCCTCATCATCCATCTTAAACCAGTCGTGAGTGCAAAGCATTTTTTGATTCGGGTACACATCATCCTTAAGCATATTTTCACTCAGCTCCTCCTGTTTCCAGTACCCTAGCATCACATGCGGCCCGCGCACATGAAGGATACCTGTCTCTCCTGGCTCAACGGAATTTCCGTCACGAGATAACAATAACACTTCCGTACCGGGAATCGCCTTACCAACTGACGTTGGCTTTCTATCTACAAGCTCAGGCTCTAAATAACTTACACGCTTACACTCTGTAAGACCATACATCTTATAGACAAGGGCATTAGGGAAAATATCTTTCAAGGTAGGTATGAAATCAGCTGGTAACGCAGCGGCTGTATTAGTAATGCGTGTAATTGACGGAAATTTCAGCTTACTGCGCTCATGAGAAGAGATCAGGATAGCAAATAAACTAGGAACACCGGGGAATACGGTAACTTCTTTTTCTTTAATACATTTAAATACTAGCGTGGGAAAAGCGAAAGACTTTTCAAGAATTAAGGTAGCTCCTATGTGTACTGCCATAAGCAGCTGATACAACCCATAATCGAAGGACAATGGAAGGACATTCAGGATTCTATCCTCATCAGATAAACGCAAATACTCAATAAGACTATTCAATGCAAACAACATTGATAAGTGTGTATGCATAACTCCTTTTGGCGAACCTGTGCTCCCTGAAGTATAAACTAGCGCTGCAAGATCATTGGAAATCGATCTGTTTTCAACATAGACATCGCGGCTTACTTTATCCAGAACTTTATCAAAATGCTCAATTGAAATAGCGGACATGGGAAACGTCTTCTCCTTACCGGCATAGATCACATGTTGCAGTTTTGATAGCCCGCCCAGGATAGGGACAAAATTATTCTCGAGATGAACTTCTGTGAGCAAACAGCTGGCATCGCTATCGTTTAATATATAGGCAAGTTTGTCGGCTTTGGTTTGCGGATTAATCATTACAAATACACCGCCGGCAAGCAGCACGCCATACAGCGAGAATAACGCTGGCCAGCCATTATCCATATAGATGGCTACGCGACCTCCTCGTTGCAAGCCACGCTGTTGCAGGGCGCCCGCTAACGCAACCGAATAATCTAGAAGCTCTTGATAGGCATATTCTCCATCATTAGTCGTAACAACAATCTTGGAGGGATATTTTTGTGCGGAGACGAGCAGGCTATCGCCTAGCAAGCGGTGGATTATGGGTAGGAGGTTTGCCATCTGTTTTTCATAATTAAAGAGTAACTGGTATGCATTCTCATATAATTTAGTTAGAATCTTTACCCTTGACAAAAGAGACAATATTATCTACGGAATCCAGGTTTTCAGGCACCATCTCATGGTCATCGATTTTTATTCCAAACGTCTCCTCAAGATAAAAAACAAGCTCCATAATTCCCGTTGAATCAATAATACCCTTTTCTAAAAGAGATGCATCATTAGCCAATTCTGACTGGTCGTCCGTAAATAGATAATTCTCCAATATATAATTACGAATATTACTCTCAATCGTCATCCAAACCCCAAACCTTATTAACTAGTTGATAAATTGCTTGTTGTACTAAAATTTTCAATAAAAAGATTATGCCATATCTGAGTTGATAATATACCAACAAACGCCATGTTATCTTTATATCCTATAGCCCTTCCGCGCTTGATTTTCTCTTTCAAACGAAATACCTTTTCCGAATCGAAATAACCATAGCGCTTTATCACGCTTTCGCAGAGCATATCTTCCACATAATCTGGAATCTTTTTATCAAAAAAAGCAGGTATATCAGGTGCGCGGTAAGGCTGCTTGTATCGATTCACGATATCTTCAGGCAAGTATTTCGACATGCTTTTTTTAAGTAAATATTTTTCGTTTAAAACTTTCATTTTCAGACGCGGATCCAGTCTGCTTGCAAATTCTATAACTCGGTGATCAAGAAATGGAAAACGACCCTCCACAGAACTAGACATCAACATTCTGTCCCCCTGAGAACACAAAAGGTAACCCGCCATAAGTGACTTTGCTTCAATGTATTGTGCCTGGTTAAATGGTGACCATTTTGGTATGTCTTTGGGTAGGACATCAGACATCGCCTCAATTGCACTCTCTTGAAGCGACTCCTGTACACCTCTGGAGAAAAAATCTTTACACTTAGCCGTTGTTGTCCATCGGGGCAGATGAGAAAACCACGGCAATTCAGGTTCATCCAGACCAGCCCCAAAAAAAGCCTCCAGATAGGCTCGCCCTGTAGACCTAGAAATATCTAAGTAAGGATATAACTTCTTCAGCAACAGCGGCCTGATTTGAGATGATTGATTCGCCGCCCAAAATCGCCTGATCTTACCCTCTTTAAAGATATCGTACCCTCCAAACACTTCGTCAGCACCCTCACCGGTCAACACAACCTTGTATCCTTGCTCATGAACTAATCCTGACAGGATGCGCATCGGAACAGGGGCCGTTCTCAGGACTGGCGACTCCGTGTGCCAAATAGTCTTGGTAAAGCAGTCGGCAATACCCTGATTATGGCAAAGAATATGAGTGTGATCTGCGCCAAGATGCTCAATCATCTGCCTCTGATAGTGACTTTCGTCAAAACTGCTGTCAGCAAAACCAATCGAAAACGTCCTGAGGGGTACATTTCCATAGCGATGTATTATTGAAGCGATAATTGACGAATCAAGCCCCCCTGATAAATAGGCCCCAACGGGGACATCCGATCTTAGCCTAATCTTGACCGCATCAACCATAAGATCATGTAGTTGCTCAATTTGCTGCTGCATACCCATTGAGTCATATTGGCTATTTTCAGGGAATGTAAAATCCCAATAATTCTTTTTTCGTACCTTTCCGTTTTCGACAGCAATCAGTTGCCCAGGAGACACTTCGAAAACATCATCAAACATCGTGCCTGGACTAACAGGCGACCAAAATGTAAAGATTTGATCTAACGCAGCAATGTTCATACTCGGCGAATGTTCAAACATCGGCAGCATGGCCTTAATTTCCGAGGCGAAAAGCAGCTGATCTCTTTTGGTACAATAGAACAAAGGGTGGATTCCTACTCTATCTCGTATGAGTAGCAGCTTATTAAGACTACTATCCCATAACGCGATAGCAAACTGGCCATTGAGTTGGTGAACAAAATCTTCACCATACTCTTCATAAGCATGAACAATGACTTCAGTATCCGAATGAGTATAGAATTGATGCCCTTTTTTTATCAATGTTTCCCGCAATTCTACATAATTGAATATCTCCCCATTAAACACGGTATAAATGGTCTGGTTCTCATTGTGTATGGGCTGACTCCCGCCATTGATATCAATAATACTAAGACGCGCATGTGCAAGGCCAATACGAGAATCGAGATGATAACCATACTCATCGGGGCCCCGATGTTTTATTTGAGAAACCATAGAGGTAAGCGCACGCTGATCTGGCGCTCGACTTTCTACCAAATTTAATATACCTGCAATACCACACATACTATTTTATTCACCCGAACTAATGATAATTTATATAATGAGACCTTTGCACGACACCACTATGCAGCAACCAGTGTATTAATGTTGCATTTTTTGAAGGTATTCTCCAAAAAGCGGCTTCATATTAAGGCATTCAGACAATACAACCTCTTTTCTTCGCCGTTTCTCCCTTTTCAGGCTTAACGCTCCCGCTGAATCGAAGCGCCTCGTTAAAACGTTTGCCTGCTGCTGTCAGCGGGCGGTTTCGACAGGCTCGCCTGGTCACTCGGCTTTTAATATCTCGACTCGACCGCCAGTCTTCATGCGCCTCACTTAAATAACACTGTCGGCATAGACCGCTGACGCTTTCCCACTCAACAACCCGGTGAAACAGTTGGCGTCATGCAGGTTGCCTTTGCTGTCATCTGTACTCTTTGATAAGGCCGTCTTCGTCAACATTGATGTGGGCTTTGTCGCCGTAAGTGCTCTTTCGTTTCCCATCTGAACCGGCTTTAACATTCCACGCACCCTCTGGATCTTGAATGGCAGTGCTTCCATCAGTGAGCCTTTTTCGAGTGCCTGTCCAAAGCGCCTGAATAATCGATCTCGAGCGGCTTGCTTCTCGAGTTTTGGGTCGCTCAATCCGTACCGGCTTTGCAGTCATAGCGTCCTGAACATCATTAAGGGCGGCCACGCTTTTTCTCCTTTGGTTTCGGTGTGTCTCTCTGACAGCAGGGTGTCAATGCGTGACCCGCTGATCAGTTCATGAACAGCATCCCGCTCTTTTAATGCGTTATGCTCAACGAGCATTGATTCTGCCAGACTGCGTTGCTTAAGGTTTTTCCGCGCCATTTTGTTTTTCCGGGGTGTTTCCTGAGTTAGGCCATTATCTCAGATTTTACGGGGTGGGGCTTGTGTGTTCGTGCAAAGGTCTCTATTAGAAAAAGAGCCATAAACTTTTTCGTATATTCAATAAACTACCCCGCAGCAAGCTGACGGGGTATTAGTGCCAATCGACTAGAGCAAAGCTAATTGAGGGTTACTATGGAGCTTCTGATACTCTCCTTCTTACCCCCCTCACATAGTTTCCTATCATCGCTTCATCACCATGCTTACCAACACTGCTGGAAAGATACCCATCACTCCAGAACCCACCACCCCACAACATTTTCTTTACATCGGGACAGCGCCTAAATATCTCTCGCGCAGTCAGACTCTTGATCATCTGTACGATCTTTTTAACACTGTAAGCCGGAACTGACTGTACTAAAAAATAGACGTGACCTTTATCTACCCCAATCTCTAAGAATTTCACCTCATATCGCCGCTCTATGTCTAAACAGACTTTTCGAAGCTCCTCATCTACGCTATCATCAATTACCGCCCTCCGTTATTTTGCTGGGAATACCAAGTGATACATCAATACCGTTACATTGTGACTTTTGTGTGTATATTTGCTCATTCACCTTTATTCGCAGCAAGCTGCGGGGAATAGAGCCCCGGGAGATTTAATCTAACATCAGCCAGCATAGATTGAGAAAGGACCTTTTAGATGCCCACAAATCACCGCCTAACAAACAATGCCCTGAATTTTGACGCGCCGAAAGAAGTAGAGAGAATTTCACATAAGATTCGTGAAAGCCTAAGCAAGGAACTGAAGCGCAGAGGATTAATCATTGCAATTTCCGGAGGCGTAGATAGCGCAGTATCTGCTGCATTATGCGTAAAAGCATTAGGCCCTGACAAAGTTTTTGGTTTATTGCTCCCCGAAACGGATTCTGCGTCAGAGAGCCTGGTTTTAGGGAAAATGCTCGCGGAACAACTCGACATCAAATACACCATTCAAGATATAGCACCAACATTAAAGGCCATTGGCTGTTACAAATGGCGTGATGAAACGATCAAGAGCATATTCCAGGACTATGATGAAAACTGGAAAAACAAGATTATCATATCAGGTGGTAACGAAGGAAAAATTAATTTCTTTGAGCTAGTGGTTCAGTCACCGGATGGCAAGGTTATGCAAAAAAGACTGAGATTAAATGAGTACCTTCAAATTGTCGCCGCCACTAACTATAAGCAGCGCATTAGAAAAACTGTTGAATACTTCCATGCAGATAGATTGAACTATGCAGTAGTAGGCACCCCAAACAAACTGGAATATGATCAGGGTTTCTTTGTGAAAAATGGGGATGGTTCCGCAGATATCAAACCTATCGCTCATCTCTATAAAACACAGGTTTATGCATTAGCTCAACACCTGGGCCTACCTGAAGAGATCTGTAATGCAACCCCATCCACGGACACATACAGTATGCCACAAGGACAGGACGAATTTTACTTTGCTCTTCCATATGATCAGATGGATATAGCTCTTTGGGCTATCAATCATGAAATACCAGCTGAAGAACTAGCTATGTTTCTAGGTATTTCAAATGAACAAGCCGAATATATATACAGGGATATTACTGCCAAACGCAAAGCGACTAGATATCTTCACCTGCGACCACAATTAATTGATGATACACCCACTACTTATTCAAATATCGGTGTGGATAAATAATTTTCATAATAAACCCAGGCATCAATTTTTTAATGTTTTTACGCAGGCCGTCCGGTATAAAACCACCAAGACCATCAAGTAGCCTCCAATAAGCACCACGAAATCCGCTCGTTCTTAGTTTTTCATCATACCCTATATCCTTCCCACATAAATCAAGCTCAAAAAAATCGCCAATTTTCCGAGCAGTTGCCTCTGAATCAGAAGCATAATCTGCATAATTAATCACAATATGGGGTATATCAAATCTTTTAAGCGCCTCTTCGGCCGCCACCAAATGATGCTCTATTCGTTTATGCGCAGCCTGTTTATCGTCCCCGTTCATTTCATTCCATTTTAAGCGGAGAAAGCTCTGATATATTTCTTTAGGGTCACGCTTTAAAAGGATAACTCGCGTATTATGCTCTTTTAATAGCGGCCACCAGTAACCAATGGTAAAACATAAACAAGGATCCTTCCACAGCCAGGGGGCATGCTGGCTATACTCCTCAACCAGTCGCTTATGATTTTCTGCATGAGGCAATGAGAGTATTCCCTCGACCTGTTGATCAGAAATCTCATTAAACATCCATGTATTATCAAATTCAAATCCAACAGAATGAAAAATTTCTGCGTTTGCTTTTTTGAGGGCTTCCGCCTCCCAAAAGCCATATGGATTAAACTCATTTGCCTGCTGAAGCTGAGCAACCTCATCATCAGTCACAAAATAGCCGTTACGTTTAAATATGACTGCCGTCATACTAGTTCCAGAACGCGGGGGGCCAACGATGATGGCATTAACACTCATTAGATTTCATCTTTCACAACAACATCCTGACCAGGCTTCCTATAAAGGTGCACAAATCGATCCGTCTTTCTAAATACTTCTTTTTTCCAGATATCAAGCTGACGACTATCATCTGGATTCCTTAACACATCCAGCCTCCCCTCAAAAACGAAGCCAGCACTTTCAATATCATTTTTTGCCCACTCTTCATCGATCCGGTGTAATTTTGCCGTAGTATCTTTACCGCTCCCTGGTACTGCTGCATGGTCTATAATTAATAACGAACCACCCGGCCTTAAGGCCGCCAGTATTTGCTCGAAGAACTCATCTCTGTTCGCAGTGATCACTGGATCCTCACGGGGCACATAGATGTCATGATAGCTCAAACCCATAAAAATTAGATCGGCATTGTCGGGCAACTTCATATCAGCAAATTCGCTATCGAGACGAACTACATTTTTCAGTCTTCCATTCTTTAAACGCTTTTCAAGCTCATCTGTAGAGAAACGAAGAAATAGAGAATTATTCTGCAGAAAAACCTTACCCTCAGCTCCTACGATATAATTAAAAAGCTCCGCATAATACCCACCACCACCAAGCAAATCGATAACAATATGCCCTGGTTCAACTGCGGAAAAATTTAAGATATCGAGTGGCTTCCGGTTTTTATCCTGTGATTTATCTTCAGCATATCGGTATGGCTGATATATCGCCTGCTCCTGGATTGTCATTCCATCCAGGTCTTTTGAGCAACCAATAATAAACATTAGCGCTGTAAGACATAACAGCTTCATACGTCGTAAAAAGTCCACAATCATTATTCGTTAATCTCCAAAGGCATACTTTATTCTACAAAGGCCATGTATAACATGCCACAGAGGGACACATCATTTTTAATCCAATAGCCTGTAATTTTGATAGCACCAACCTTTTGCCAACTTAATAATATATATACCGCTATAATCAGCTCTAAGGACACGCTAACCAAGCGACAACTAACCTTCACCTATCGAAAAACCCCTCTTTCATTCATCACGTGAATGATTTTATCAACGCCTTCAATGATTGATACTGTATCAGTATCAATCACTAGATCAGCATTCATCGGCTCATCATAAGTAGACGAAATACCGGTAAAGTTATGAATTTCTCCAGCCCGTGCACGCTTATACACACCCTTAACATCTCTTTTTTCACAGACCTCCAGAGGACATCGGCAATACACCTCAATAAAATCGTTAGCGGCAAACAGATGTCTAAGATTGTCGCGATCTTTGCTATTAGGCGAGATGAAAGCTGCCAGCGTAATTATGCCAGCATCTATCGTGAGCTTTGTCATCTCACCAATACGTCGAATATTCTCTGTACGATCTGCACCACTAAAACCCAGGTCACTACAAAGCCCATGACGCACATTATCACCGTCAAACACATAGGTTCGACAAGACATCTGATACAACCTTTCTTCCAATGCATGGGCCAGGGTCGACTTTCCAGCCCCAGAAAGTCCAGTAAACCATAGCACTACCGCTTTATGTTTATTAAGGGCTTCACGATGATCGCGCGTAATAGTAGCGTGATGCCAGGCAACATTCTTGTCCATTGCTGATTCTGTTACTCCGTGATATTTAACGCAGACTTAATTTCACCAGAAAAACCAGAAAAATCAATCTATATTAGGCTCAGGAAAGTCGTTATTTCTGCCACCATCTTTCGACCACCTTCTAATAAGAGCGCCACACACCATATCAATACCACAGTATGTGAATAGAGAACAGAAACAGGACTAGATTACTCACCATCAATTTCCTGCCTAGATACTTTGCTATTACCATATCACTTTGATAACCTTATTGAAACTGCCTAAAACACCTTCCTGCAAAATCACATCAAGCAGGGTATCTTGAAGTAGCGCTTCCTGTAGTCTTGTGATTTAAATTACTATTATGACCCGATAAGCTAGATGAATAAAATCACCATTCAAACATTGAATGAAGCACAGTTCCGAGACTATAAAGAGGAATGGAGCGAACTACTTGATCGTTCTGATTCGGACCCACTATTCATGAGCTGGGAATGGCAACACACCTGGTGGCAAGTCTTTTCTGAGCCAGACCTGATGAAACTACAGCTCTTTGCCGCCTTCGACAATAGTGGAAGGCTAGTAGGCATTGCCCCTCTTTACCTGTCAAAATCAAAATCAAAAAAAATTATTATTACAGACAGATTACAATTTATCGGTAATTGCTGGCGGGGAAGAGTGACCATGCGAACCGAATTACTTGACTTTATCGTGGACAAATCGATATCGGATATCGTTATAAAAGCCTTGTACAGCCATATATATAATTTATCTAACTGGAATGAATTAGTACTAACTGATTTAAGAAAAGATTCCGCGACCTATCAATTATTAACAACCAACGACCTTCTACCTGAAAGCTATTATCGCCACGCAGAGGAGTATGAGAGTTTCTTTGTCAATACCAGCGGAAGCTTCGATGATTATATTAAGGCGTTAGGAAAAAACAGTCGACTCAGGCTGTTTAATCGCAGAAAGGTATTCGACAGGCTAGGTGATGCCATATTCAGAAACAATATCATCGACGACATAGAGGGCCACTTCAAACTCCTTAATGACCTACATGCAAAAAGATGGGGAGCACATGTATTCCTGGGCAAGAGACAACTATTTAATGAAACAGTCGCCAGACTAATGGCTCAGAAGAAAGCATTGAGTTTCTCGACATTAACGGTCAATGGAAAAACAGTTTCTATTCAATATAACTACACTATCAACAACCATGTGTACAATATCCAGGCCGGATTTGAGGAGGGTCTCCATAAAAAACTGGCTTTAGGCTATTTACATTTCGGCTATGAAATAGAAGACGCCTGCTGCAGCGCCATTAACCGTTATGACTTTTTAGCAGGCGATGGAAAGAACACCCCTTATAAGGAGCGACTAACCCAGTCCACCGTTAAGATTGTTGATTTACAAATCATACGCCACCCCATTATCAAGCTAGCGTACAAAACGCATGACTATCTCAATGGATAACTTAATGCTCGAAAATCTAAAAATATCAGGCTTTAGAACGCCTGAAGAGGCTTATACTGCAATGGCGTTGGCAGCATAAAACAGGCGTGGCGCACTTATGACTAAAATCCGCGACCTAATTTGCGAGGGACCTGGCCGAAAAATCGGGGTCATGGAATTAGACTGGAGTTCCTGAGTGCAAAGACAGATATGTTTATTTTTCTGGCTTAGTAATTGAGTTGATCAACTCATTGATCAGCTTTTCACGTGAAGAACGCGAAGAAAAAGTATGGTCTGCATTGGTTATGGTTGAACACGTCAGCTCTCCTTTTTTTATGTATTTGCTAACTGCTCGCGAAGCATTAGATAGCATTATTTTTTCTCCCGGATCATTTTTAGAGGTAATGAGAGCAATCTTAATTCCGGATTCCAACAACCGCATAAGATCACTGTTCATACGGTCTAAACTAGCAACCCCCAGAACCTCAGAAAACTGCGCGAATAGATGATTTAATTTTCGCCCCACTAGCTGTAATATAAACTTTAAGATTTTGATGATTTTTTCCGGACTCATAATCAATGCCAACCATTTTTTATAGTCATAAGCTTGCTCTTGATAGTAAACCTCATCAATTTCAGATTTGTTATCTTCGGGCGCTAATATCGACTGACCAGGAGTCCAGTAAAATGTCAGTGGGTTAATGAGTATGATTTTTGTTAAGTGAGAATACCCCTTTCTGAGCGCCGCGTGAAAAACATTGTGCGCACCAGAACATAATCCACACAACACTATGTTTTTATACTCAAAGTGGAGTTCCAGATAGTTTAAAATATTTTCAATATCACCTGCCGCGCTAGAGGGGTAAGGGTGGTATTGCTCCTTTTCATAAAGACGAACACTATCGCCAAGATTTGAAAGATCCATCCGCAACGAAGCAACCCCGCGTTCAACAAGCTCTCTCGACACATCAACGTGCAATCTGTTTGGCCCCACGTGGTGTCCCGCACCCGCATTCACAAAAACAGCAACTGTGACAGCGGCACATTCTGATGGAGATGTTAAAATGCCAAACACACTCCTTTCATTATCAAGCTTAAAAACAGACTCGGTATAGTGCCTGGCGCTAAGCTGTTCACACAGTTTCGGGGCGAAGTCTGCACGGCACTCTGTTAGCGTCTCTGTTTTCGGAATCCAGTCACAGATACTGTGAATGGTTGGCTCTGGCACCACAGACTCTGCAGCCGGGCGTATCATCGCTGCTAAGTCATCGGTATATAGCGATTCAACCGACACATCATCATTGACAAGTTGTCGCACAAACTTTGAACTTGCGACATTCTCACTATCACTTATCACTAAAACATTATCAAGCTGATTAAACGACTGTGATGTTAAGTTAATTTCACCTAAAGCTATTTTGGTATTCTCAGTTACCGGGTACCCGCCGCCTTCAATGACGGCACTACCTTCATGTGCAATATTGAGACCCAAATCTAACATCTGCATGTCTCTATAATAAGCACGGCCATGCAAGTAGGGGTGCACAAATATTGCGGTATCAATCGGGGCATTGTTAAGGTATTCACTTAGAATCAGGCTTCCTGATCTAAAACCAATGAATATTATATTATCAAATCCCAGCTCATTTAATAGCGATTTCAATCTGTGCGGCGTATCGCACCACGCTTCCCATAAAGCATCATCTTCCAGGGTACCAGTGGAGTTCCCCATTCCGACAGGATCATATCGTACCGTTGCATAGCCTGAGATAGCCAACTCGTCAGCCAACAGACGAATAGTCCTGAAACAATGAGAATACTCTGGGCCAATCGCACCAATAATGACAACCGCTGACCTCTTTAACTGGGCATCAGGGTAATGTAGCCAGCAAAATATTTTATCGTTTTCATTAAGGTCTAACCAATAAGCTGTTCGAACCACGTTCATGATATTCCTTCCGGGGTAAATAACAGAATAATATGGAAAGGCAATTTACCGATAAAACAGCCATCCACTAACCAGAAAATTCAGGCTAGCCATGGATAACCTACGTTATTTTTCGCCTACAACCTCGACATTAAATAAGCCGGAAACAGCCTGGTTTGCATTAACAAACAGCCTGATATCGAGCATCACCCCCTCTTCACCAACGGCAACCTCAGATTCACCTATAAAGAGCTGAAAAGGCATATTCTTTTCAGTTTTATTAAATAAAAAGATAAATTTTTCAACACAGAGAGATTCAGCCAACAGCAACAAAACCATGTATTCGATCTTTCTCTGAAAGACTCTGCATGACATTGCAAAATGGGAGATAACACCCGCATCAGAGACGATAATGCTACAAATCTGCCCATGATCACCAAATTTATCTGTTAACGCGTATGAATAGAGCATCATCCCAGAATTCACCTCTTTCAAAAACTGCTCTTCACTAATCTTTATACCATTTAAATTGAATTGATTCGTTTTATTGATGAGCTGAAGAGCTCTTTTGTAATTCGAAGCGTCACATTTTATCACTTTCAATGTCATGTCTAATGACTGCAAATAGCCTGACAGGTCTGCTCCCGATGCACTACTCACCTCCGTTGCCTTAAATCGCGTTTTATACAACTCTGTGCGCTGCTTATCTTCGTCGGTCATCCTGCTAAAATTAAATCGCTGTTGAAGATGCAAAAAAAATGCAGGAGCATCCTCATTTTTTTCAGGAAACATCAGGCATTCGACAGCAGGTAACGCCCTCGTGACCTCCTCTATTTCCAATGGATTATCATCAACGAAAATAATACTGTCTAATGTGATATTCAAATTGTGACTTAATGCTTGAATTTGTGCCGACTTAGAATTATAACTCGCCAGTAGTGAGACAAAGTCCCGCTCCTTAAACAGAGTGTTGCCTTGACGAAAAGGTAAAACAGCCACATCAAAATCATTGCGGGTCACCCCTGCAATCAAAGCACCTTCCGATTTTAATTTAAGCAGATAAGATTGATATATAAAATGGATGTAACCGGCACCTTCATTCGAGCATTGAATATCGTCGGCGCCGTCCTCGCCAACCACTCCTCGCCACATCACGTTATCAAAATCCGTTACAAGTATTTTTTTAGGCATGGGGTGCTGGCCTGGCACACAAGCAACAATCGCATCTGATATTTGCGACAGGTATTTTCCAGAAAAAGGACTCCCATATGAAAGGTAGCTTGATAGAGAAAAGAAATCTGCTGATAAAACTTCCGCCCCCTCCTTCAATAACGCCCCCTGCACATGCAACTCAAAAAAATGGGAAATTCCGAGATTGCAAGTAAGCGGGAGCATTGATGCCGGAACATATAAAACTGACCTTGATGAGAATTGTTTTAATTTCCCTATGAAATTATTTACACCCAGGGAAATCTCTTTCTCATTTATTTCTCTCAACGTCACTCCTGAACGCCAGTCTCCCTCAGGGATCACGTCCCATGGGAATAGAACAAAAACATGATGTGTTTCTATAAATGATGGAGAGGCAACATACTGCTGTAATGTATTATAAGGTAGTATCTTATAATCGCTGTTAAAGCCTCGCTGAATACTAGCTGCCTTTATAAAGACCTCTAATTTCTCTGTCTGTCCAGAAGTAGCCAGAACAAAACTCTCAGTGCCCAGCTCATTATCAGCTGCTACGATTTTGCTAGCCTCCAGGAAACTCAGGGACATAGGGTGCAAGCCTCCAGGGCAGTTTTCAGTTATTCCATTTCCGGGTGGTTTTCTAAAAACTTGATTATATTATTATATGACGTGAGATTTACAGCATCCGAGGCATCAATAAACAACCCAAACTCATTTTCTAAAGCGGCAACAATTGAAAGCATCCGCATTGAATCCCATAAAGCTATATTATCGGAATCAACCTCTTCCATTGAGATATTGGGGTCTAGTTCAAGCACAATAATAAGAATGTTTTTTACTATTTCATTTTCCATTCTCGTCACCTTTACTTAAATCCTATACATACTGATTAAATATTGAATCAAAATAACCTGTGCGCAGGTAATAGCAGGAAACCTCAGGGATTCAGATTATAGCGAAACACTAAGATGTAATCTTCAATTCCAGGAACCACCTCCTGACAAGCTCATTAAGTACCAGCAAAAAAAGACACGGTAAAATTCAAAGCCTTTCTAGAAAACGGTTTAAATAACTAAAGCCCTCTCGAAACATAATAAATCCAACCACTGTTTGAATCATCCTCGCCTGGAGACAAGTTCTGACCGCTCAACTGAAACATCTCTATCAATTCAAATCCAGCCACTGACAACTGCTCAGCCTGATTCTCTTTGTCAATGTAGTAAGTCAGTAAACCAAAGTTGTTGCCGTTATCGTTGTAAATAGCATAATGATCATCAATCACTTCTTTTGGCATTAACTTTTTTCGATTATTAATTTGCTGATAATATGAAATCATATTTTTAAGCAATCTGACAGGGTTAAGCGAAAATAACAATCTCGGCTCCATAATAACTTTATTGTATTTCCGATTATGCGCAGAAAAAACAAACGTACCGCCTTTTTTTACAACCCGCCTTATCTCCTTTAGCGCCTGCAAACGTTCATCATGACTAATATAATCCAGTCCATTATATGAAAACATCACAAAATCAAATTCATCTTCTGCAAAGCAGTTAAGGTCTCTAACATCACAGTGCATAAATTCCATATCAGGATAATTATCTTTACAATAATTCACCATCGGTTTTGAATAATCAATTCCAGTATATTGGTCAGTGAAATTCCTGAAATAGTGGCTTGTTCGACCTGCCCCACAGCCGATATCTAAGATCTTTTTTCCATAAAAAGCATCTCTATATTTAACTAAAATAGATATTTCTGGCGGTTGCAGCGCTGTATTGATATAGGAAGTCACCCCATCACTGCTTGCATATAAGACTTTATTAATCGAGTCCAGCATCACCCTTTTCTACCATCATACCGGGCAGCAATATGGTTAACTACTGTGCCGACAACATTACATCTGGGCTTATATTTTGAGAAGGTATGGTCTGTATTGTCTATCATAAAAAGTCCTATTTTTTCGTCACTCAATAGAGCCCGAGTCGTTTTACCTGCATCCGTCATCAAAATATCATACCCTGGGTCACTTCTTGCCAGAACAAAAGATAGATAGGTATTGTTTGATGCAAGCTTCTTAAGATCTAAATCCAAATTACCTTCAGCTAACTCAGAGAGAGTCTCGTTACGCGTAGCGAATTTAACTCTGAGCGACCTTGTTTTTGCTAAAACAACAATTTTAATTCTGCCCTTAATGGTATTAACAAGCTCACTGTAGTTTGCCTTTCCTCCGACCAGCTTCTTCCAGCTCCCCTGCTCTTTGACTGCTTTTTTATACCAGTTCCAGTAGCCGAAATTTTCTATTGATGTACCTTCAAGCGCCATTCCCTCGCGCCAATAAAAAGCTAACGGATTAATTAAAACACTTTCCACAATATTCACATTATCGAGATCAAGTGCCGCATGAAATGAAGCATATGCGCCCGAACACAAACCAGCAATGATATATCTATAATCTTGATATCTGACGCCAAATGACTTCATAGCATCATGAATAACTTCACTTGAATTTTCGATATAATCTCTATTTTCTCGGCCGCGCTCACTAATAATACTATCGCCCAACCCAGGAATGTCTATTCTTAAACTACAAAACCCCATGCGAGCAAGTTCTCTTGCGATTGTGACATAGAGCCGACCCGGTCCAACTCTATGATTAGCACCGGAGTTAGCTATCACAACAATTGGTAAATTCGGTTCGTTATCTGGAGCCACCGGCTCAGATAAGATAGCGAAGCAATCGCGCTCTTTTCCAAATCTAACGAATGACTCTTTTACATCGCAGCATGTCGTTGAGCCAACGTCAACTAAAGCGCTTGTTGCAGCATCATGATGCAAAACATCTCGCAGCTCTTCAGTCTGAGTTTCAACGCCCTCACCAACCCATTTAACAATCTTGGTAATGCTGTCATGAGGGACAATAGCATCCAGCACATCCACGAGCATATCAGCAGAACCACGATACGCTGCCTGCTCCACGTTCACTCCTGATGCACGCCAACCATCGACGAGTTTACTTTTCGCACGAAGATCATCGCGAGGAATAACGAGCATGCGCGACGCTTGCGGAGTCATTTTTGTCAGGTCAATCTTACTGATGGCATCAGCAGTCTCAGGCCAATAAACCATTCCACCAGCCTCAAGTAATGAGGTCGAATTTTCGCTACACTGACTAATACCGGTCATCTGAACCGCTCTAATTTCACGGATATATCTGCGGCCGCTTTCAAGCGCAGCCCAGAGCACTAAAAAGTCGAATTTTATTTTTTCAGATGCAAGTACAGCAAGTGTTGCCCCCATACGCAAACCAAACAGACCGACTTTTTCACACCCAGTAAGCCGCTTGATTTCACTGTTCGCCTGTTCAATACTCCATAGCCATTCATCCAGACGATTACCATCATCATTTGAGCCTGATGAATCACCTGTACCATGGTAATCAAAGCGGAATGAGGGTATGCCCGCGAGCGCAAAATAGTCGGCCACATAGCGCATAGATCGGTATGTACTCATATACTCCAGCGCTAATGGAGGACATATCACCACACCCGTGTTGCTTTGCTGGGGCGAATTTGTTCTATGCAGCCAGCCAAGTAGCCGCTTATTATCCGGCCCAAAATAAAGGGGGATCCGAACGACTGATTCAAAATCAGGTAATTCATTCTGGTATTTGTCAGGCATGTACAATCATTTGATTTTATTCTCCGGATAATTAACTATGACGACTTCAATTAGGAGAAACTTTAATTTTGACATCTTCGCGTAAATTTATAGCGCCAATATACCCCCGGGCTTTTTTAGTATGGTGACAATCCCTGAATATCTCGACTGACTTTTCTACACCAGGCAGCAAATGAAAATAGTTATCGTCTGGAAGGAAACCCGGGATATCGATATTTACCGCATACAGCCATTTGTTACATGATAATTTCAATCGATAACCATCACCGCTTTCAACCATGTCAGCTTTTAGATCCGGCATATCTTCAATGCGTGGCAGCACATCATTTGGAAAATAATGTGCTGAGCTGCATTCATTCCCCCCTGAATCTGTTAAGCACGCAGAGACGAGCTGATGTTTTGAGGGGCCAAAACGGTAGGTATAGGTCGCATCAAAAAACATCTCCAGCATCTGATCTAGCCTTACCCATTTGATTGAATCTGAACCGACAACCACCTCAACGCTTTTGCTTGCGATAACGACACTAAACTCATTCAGCAATGAAACTTCCAGGCAGCCAGCAAACTCACTATCGGTTTCATTATTAATATGAATATGCAAACCATTCAGCGACTCATCCGTAATCCCAACATTAATCGGCTGCCAACTACGCTTTAAGTAGTAATAAACCGCCTTGGGTAGGCCTCGGCTATCGATCACTCCCCATCCAGCCCCCGGCCGGAGGTCTTTTAAAAACCACACCAAACCACCCGCGCAATGACTGTGCTGACTGCGCCACTCAGCATACACCTGCGACATCACTTCTCCGCTGATGATTTCGCTCAACGCCAGATATTTTTCGTTATCACCGCTACGCAGGCGCACGGGATCAATCGAGAAGCGCTCTGCTAAATAATGGTCACGGATATCTTCAAAATCCCAACTGGAACCACTATCGCGAGGAACGCCCGCTTTCCATTTTGGATGATGGACGACAGGAATCTTCTTATCAAATAGATTATTGCGCGTCTGTGCAACAGGTATATTGGAAAAACCAAGGCACTCCGGCGTGAACTTCACATGATGCCGCCGCACATCACTGACGGGGAGTCGATACGCCCCAACCCCATAATAGTGCGTAACACCGACATCGGTATAAAAAGGCAACTCTCCACCACTGGGTGTTGATGCGATATAGGGGATACCGGGATGCTGATCGTGACAGAGCGCCGCTAACTGCGACATAAAAAAATTATTCGACCAGACCTCTGCAGGCATACCTAACATCGCTGCCTGCTGCTCAACCTCACTGTTACCACAGTAAATGGTCACGCACACATGCTTCCGTAAACGAGTCAGGAGCTGGCGAGCCTCCAGCTTAATCGATGAATTAAAGTTTTCATCATCAACAGGGTAGTCCATATTAGCAAACATAAAATCCTGCCAGACCATAATACCTAGCTCATCGCACAACTGATAAAAGCGGTCATACTCATAAATCATCGTACCGCCGATGCGGATCATATTGGCACCCGCATCCCGCATCAATCTTAAGGTGCGCTCAAGTAAGCGCGCATCACCTGCGAGTGAAACAATATCATTAACTGTCCAGCACGCCCCCCGGCAAAAAACCTTTTTATCATTAACCTCAATGCCAAATTCATTATTAGCTCTATCTATAACGACCTTTTTAAACCCAACAGGTGCCAACGGGTATGCTGTTTCAGCAGTCGGGGCCTTAATGCCAAGCGAAACGTCGTATAGCTTAGCGGTGCCATGGGTATGTGGGCACCAGGGTTCCACATTGTTGAGATGAAGTTCACCATAAACACGACTTCCGCGATCTGTTTTTTCCAGATCAAGTTTCATTTCCACACCCCCGACCGAAAGGGCAGCGGCTATCGACTCACCATCAACATGGATTAACTCGCAGGAAAACCGAACGATGCCTGTCATACCGCTGAGTGCCGGTGTGATATCAATATTGAACGGGGTTAAAGGCTGACTAATCGAGACCGCTTTCCACGGCCCAACAGGAGCGACGGGAGGGGTCCAGTCCGGTATCCGCCCGAGCAGAGAGGTTCTAAACCAGCGCAACTGCTGATGATCAACCAGCCTGGTTTTCCAACGCGGGCGCGCTCTGCGCTGAGCAAGTGCCTTTGCCAATGAGCGGAAGCATAAATAGAGGCTGTTTTCAGCCTGAACGACAGTTGAAACATCAACCTGATGGGCTAAAAACATATTGTCAGATTTCAGCACTCTCTGGCCGTTCACCCAAACTTCGCAAAGCGTTGCTAACCCGCCTAAATGTAGCAAGGTCGTTTGCTGTTGTGTAGCATCCAGAAGCCTGAATTCTGTTTTGTACCAGTAATCCTGGCCATCAAAATCAAACTGCTCGTTCAGTGACCAACGTCCCGCTTCCGCCAACGACTGTGCAACCGTGCCGGGAACATCGACAGGTAGCCATTCAAGAGTTTCGTTCGCAAGGTTAGCGGGTTCCAAAAAGAGATCTGGAGCCGTTCCGATCAGGTACCAATCATCGACTAGTTGAATCATTCAGTACGGTCTATATTTTATTCAATGGCGCTAATGCGCCCCGGCCTGCCTGCACCATCCCCTCTAATGCTCATCATGTGTAAACTAGTAACAGTCTAAAAATGATTACTGGTATTTAGTTGCCAGCTTTTCCATCCCTGAATCCCAATGATCCCCCATCGTATCAATTGGCGCAAGGTCTAGCGGCTTTTTACGACTCATTGCCCTTGCCAGCTGGAACTGATAGGGTTTTGCCGCCTCAGAAATAGACCTGATAGCCTGCCTGGCTTCAGTGAGACCTGGCTCGCCCTGCCCTGCAAGCCAATCAAGATAGGTCGCTGCCAACTCATAACAGGCACCAAACTGCCTCAAAGTCGCAAATGAGTACTGATGAAAGGTTTCGATATCTTCATTCATTAACCAATCAAGGTCTTTTTCCAGCTTAGCTTTAAAGCCATGAAAAGGATTGACCACCGGCAGCAGTTTCAGATGTTTTCGCAGTAATACGAGCGAAATTTCCAGCGTCTGCGCATCATCAAGCTTATTGTTTCGCCGCTGTTTGGCTATTTCAACATAGGGGGACAGTATCGCCGGATCAGGTTCGTCGCAGAGGCGAAACGCGCTATCAAAATCATCACCGCTCAAATGATAGTAACCCTGCCCATGAAAATAACCGAGATGCCGCCTCTCCACCTCAATCTCCACGACGGCAACCGTCGATTTAACATGGGCAAGCTGATAGGCCATACCAGCGGTATCGGGCAAATAATAAGAATCCAGCTCGACCAGCACCGGTTTTCCTAGCGCCACTTGCTGCTCAATATGCTGCACTAACGGCTGCCAGACAGCCAGCTCCTGAACATCGATGCCATAGAGCTCATAAATATCAGAGAGCGGCGGTTTAAAAAAAGTCCACTGATCACCCTCAAAATCAATCGCCAATGTAAACGGCATTACGGCAACAGGCTCATGGCCCAGTGCATGTAGTAACTCTATCCAGATATCAACATAACAATTTGTCTCGGCCCAGTCACGCTCCTGTGTATGAATGCGATGGCGGACGTATGATGCCGGATCCAGTGTCAACAACTGCGCCATTAGATTTCCAGCAGCGATCGTGTTTCAGCTGGCCACACGGCCGGGTCGAAACCATGTTTTTTTAACAGCGCCAGGGTAATTCGCTCCAGACCAAAACCGATACAGGCGGTATGAGCGAACTGCCCATCTGCTGTTTTAATGTTGAACTCACGCCCAAAATGATCCAGGTGACAGTTACTGGAGGAGATCGCCGTGAGCTTTTCGGTAGACGCAATGGGAGCCACTAACTCATATTTGAGTGCCTGTTCTTTCTGTGTGGCCGCCATAACACGCCCGCCACGGCCAAAAAAAGGGTCATTTGCGATCACCGGTTTTACATCCAGACCCAACGCACGCAACATCTCTTCACCGCGCTTTAACCAATAGTCTCGGTGCATGAGCGCCTGCTCAGCGGTGCCAAGCGTCACATACTCACGCTGCCTGAAGATCTGCATCCGCGCGGGGTCGGACGACGGTTCATGGCGAAAAACAAATGCGCGCAAATCGACCACTCTCCCCTCTTCAGGCAAGGTCGTGTTTGCGGCTGTCGGGTATAAGGGATAGCAGGCAGCAGGCACCAGCATCACCTCCGTTGGCTTCAGGTCCTCAGTCCACGCCCCCCCGTCCTCTTTTTTCTGAACTAATGTTAGATGGTCCCTCTCCTTTCCCACAAAGGAGTGAACAGATCCCATTAAATCCGGAAAGGTCTCAATGTGGTCGGTACGGAGGTAAGCCTCCCTGCTGAGCAGCGGTGGAAATCGAATAACCTCTGGCATCAGGTGCTGCCCCATGCGGGTCACATATCGCTCGAACGCTTCGATGATACCTTCAAACAGGCCGCTGAGCCCATAAACACCAGGGACTCCTGATGATACTAACAACCCCGCATCTAATAATTGTCGCTGATACTGCTTATAGTCTTCATCCAGAACATCATGAGACAAACACACTTACTCATCCCCTTTGTGCATCAAAAGCAGTGTTGAGTTGTGTAACAATATACGATCATTATTAACCATCAGCGCCGCGCCATAAGCATCACGCAATTGGCGACATAAACTGAACCTGGAATCATTACGATAACTCGAAATCCCGCATATCAGCATCGCCTTTCCAACGATATCAACAATGAGTTGAGAGCTTGTCACCTTCAAATTATTGGTCCGTATTCCAAATCCGAAATTTGTAAACGCATCCGCATCATTCCCGAGCAACATACTCTGATATTCAGAAGCCGCCACAGAGACATTATTACGCATTGTTTGCAGAATGCTCTCAACTTCGCCCAACCTGATCGCGGAAATAGGGGGCATCTCCAGATTGCGCTTGGCCTCATTCTTAACGAATTGTCGCGCCATATTAACAGCGTCAGACGCAATTCCAAGCCACAGGCCACTCCAGGTGATGTGGGCAAAAGGGTGCATGGTTTGACTTAAGATATCAGCAAAGGGGACTGGCAAAACCTGCTCATCCCGCCCACTTGCAGTCACGATAAAACCAGCGCTACAGGTACCTCTAAAACCTAGGGCATCCCAATCTGAAATTTGCTCCAAGCTATATTGATCTTTATGCAGTAGGACATGTACCTGGTCACTTTTCGCAGCACCAGAATGACGACGCGCAGTTACCATCAAATCATCAGCATCAAGCCCATATGAAATGACAGGGGCTTTTTTAACCAGATCAAATGACGCCCCATCACTCTCAACCGCGCAGATACTCGATCTCAAATCACCACCAATACCGATCTCGGTTGTTGCAGATGCAATAAGCCTTTGTTCAGAAACTAGCTTATCAAGATAAGATTTGAAATGATTAGATTTAGCACTATGGTGAACAAGGCAGGCCACCTGGATTTTATGCATCGCATAAATCATCGCCGTGGAGCCACAATAATGCCCCAGCATTTCACAGATTTTTGCAATCTGCACAATATTTAGCCCCATTCCTCCTTCTTTTTCAGGGACATACGCGCTGAGGAGTTTTAATTTCCTTAGCGCATTGATGCTTTCACAAGGAAATCGAGAATGTTCATCAACATCACTGGCATTCGGAGCAACCACTGCCTCTCCGGTTCGCCTAATTTCAGAAATCAAAGCAACAAATGCTGTTGAGTTTAGTGACTCATGATCCTGCATTTTTGATTCCTTAATTTCAGATTACGTGAATATTATATTAGCTCTAGTCTTGCAGAGACTCAATTGCGTCAACAATCGACTCGATGCTACCAAATGTTTTTCGACTAAGCATTGAATCTGGAAACTCGACATCAAATTCTTCCTCAAGCGCCAGCATCAAACTCACTGTCGCCAGAGAGGTGAGGCCCGCGTGATACAAATCGCTATCATCTAACAACTCATTTAACGGCACCGCCAATCTTCCGTGCTGAGCCAATATATCTCTAACTGTTTGAATGATCAAAATAAACGAACCCCAAGCCCAATCAAAATAACTAATATAAACAACTAAATATGGTAACATATTTACCGCACATACTTCTAAATACACATCTCCCACCAAATGAGCACTAATAACACTAAATCCCCCCCCATCGACAACATGCATATCACCCATATTGCCTCAGGCGATCTCTGGGCAGGCGCAGAAGTTCAACTGTATACTTTATGCAAAACATTGAACAACATACCAGATATCAAAGTCAGCGTCATATTGCTCAATCACGGCACCCTTGAGGACGAACTTCGCGAGCAAAACATATACGTTGAAGTCCTGGACGAAACACAGCTTAGTAGTGCTCGCATCTTTGTTAACCTTATTAAGGCTCTTAAACGATCAAAGCCAAATATAGTACATACACACCGAAGCAAGGAAAACATTCTAGGCAGCTTAGCTGCCAAAATAGCGGGCAATATCACTTCGTTACGAACAGCTCACGGCGCACCAGAACATCGGCCTAGCTTGAGTAGGCCACACAAGTATGTTTTTTTCCTCCTAGACTGGCTGACAGGCCGATTTATACAAAAAAAAATCATCGCTGTCTCAGAAGACCTAAAGGTAATTCTAGCAAAAAGCTACCCCCCAAATCAGCTGGAAGTCATTGAGAACGGGGTAGATATTGATGCGCTCGCACCCTACAAAAAGCCTCAGCCACTAAAAAACCACCATAAAAAAAACCATTATAAAATTGGGCTGGTTGGACGCCTCGTTCCGGTAAAGCGAGTAGACCTTTTCATTAGAACAGCCAAACACATGCAAGACCACCACCCAAAACTTTCAATTCATTTTCATATTTACGGCGACGGACCGCTGCATAATGAACTGACACAACTTGCTCACTCGCTTGGTGTAAATCACATTATCAAGTTAGAAGGCCATTGTGACGATATTCATAGCCAGATAGCCTCATTAGATGCCCTACTGATAACCTCAGATCACGAAGGACTACCAATGACATTATTAGAAGCAATGGCACTTGGCACACCAGTGATCGCCTACGCCGTAGGCGGTATAACTAACGTTTGTCAGAAAGGGGCGTACTGCTGGCTAGTAAACCAAAACACACCCGAATTATTGTCACAAAAATTATACGACTGCTTGAGTAGCGAAAAGCAAAGACAGACCATAGCTAATATGGCAGTACAACAAATAAACCAAAAATACTCTACTAAAAACAATGCGAATTCATATAAAGCAATTTATAGCAAGACACTACATAAAGGCGGAGTAAGTTAACCTAAACAAACGCAATTAGAAATACTGAAAACACGTTTACAGGACGTTCCTAAGCACCACTTAAAAAACAAAAGACCATCCACACTAAGGAGACGGGGAATAACAAATGAGCAACTGGATTTTTAGAGAAAACAATCTCGATTTAATTCGGCTCCTTGCCGCGGCTCAAGTAGCCGTACTTCATACAGCTGAATTCATGTTTGCTGACAAAACAGATACCCTGTTCTTTGATTTTTTAAGGCTATTTCCAGGCGTACCAATCTTCTTTTTTATCAGCGGTTACTTGATAAGTAAATCATATGAAGTATCGCCCACGCTAGGTATTTACAGCATAAATCGCACTTTACGAATATTCCCTGCTCTTATAGCTGTTGTCTTTATCAACATTTTAATGGTCTGGTCTACGGGATATTTAACTGAATCTGGCGCAAGCTTCAAAGATGTGGCCTTACTATTTTTTGCTAAAATATCTTTTCTCCAGTTTTACAATCCCGAATTCATGAGGGCATTTGGAGACGGGGTGCTCAACGGAAGCTTATGGACAATCTGCGTGGAGCTTCAATTTTACATTTTGACCCCCCTACTTTACTTATTATTTAGCAAAAACCGCGAGTTAAAAAATATAACTCTCATTATATTGATTTTAGCCTTCATGTTTTTAAACCGCCTTCTTTATAATTTGTCAGAAGAATACTCGCATGAAATTTGGTGGAAACTATTCAGAGTTAGCTTTGCGCCCTGGTTTTATATGTTTTTAACTGGTGTATTCATCCAACGAAATTTTGAGCGCATTTCAAAATATATTAAAAAAATACCGCTAATCCCTCTATTACTCTTCTATGTAGCTTCAACCTATTTTTCGTTAAAATCCGGCGTCACTTTTGGCAATTCAATCCCCCCCCACTTCTTCTTATTAGTAATATTGGTGATTTTCAGAATAGCCTATTTTAAGCCATCAATCTTTGGTGGAGTTTTAAAAGGAAACGACATATCTTATGGCGTATACGTCTGGCATATGGTTATTGTAAATCAGTTTCTTTATTATGGAATAAGGGATGAATATTGGCATGCATTACTCGCTATTATTATTACAACATTACTCGCATTAGCATCCTGGTTTTTTATTGAAAAACCAAGCCTACGCCATAAAAAGTTCACAATAAAGCAATTAAGCTTAAGAAAATAAATGAACGCTAACAAAAGAAAACCGCATTAATGCTATCAATTAAAGGCATTTACAAAGATCTAAAGGAATTCTATTCCTCGTGTAAAGCTCAGGATTTCGCATTCTATATGCTTTGCGCTTATCTTGTATTTTCGTACATGCGCCCTCAGGTAATCTACCCATCTTTAAACTTTTTACCCTGGATCCAGCTAAGCATACTGCTTGGTTTAGCCTTATTATTTTTCAAAGGAAATATCCGCTTCCAGCTTATTCATTTTGTGATGATTCTATTCTTTTTAGTGATCCTCGCCTCTTCATACCAATCAAAGTACCCTGATATTTCATTCCACCACCTAAGCGCGTACTACATCTGGATAATTGAAGTTATTTTTTTCACCAGCTGCGTTCGCTCATTAAAACAATACCACTTATTGATGGTGCTATTCTTCCTGATTCTGTTCAAAATGTCTCTGTTTGGAGCTAAAACCTGGATTGAAAGAGGATTTGGGTTCAGAGATTGGGGAATTGCTGGACCAGATGGTTTTTTTGCAAACTCAGGTGAATTTTCGTTATTAATGGCCATGCTCGTCGTAATGGGGCTGACATTTATACTAGGACATAAAAAGACCAACAAGCTTTATTTCCTACTACCAATCACAGCAACGATGACAGTAATGGGCGCTAGCTCTAGAGGCGGTCAACTAGCACTCGTTGCAGGACTACTAATTGTCGCTATTGTTATCGGTAAACTTCGCCTCAAGAACATTATACTAGTGTTTGTATCTGCCTTCCTGATAATCAACCTGATGCCGGAAGAGCAAAAAATGCGATTCTCCAGCGCTGGTGAAGATAGCACCTCAGAATCACGGCTGACCTACTGGAACGCGGGACTAGACATGATGCAAAAAAACAAGCTGCTAGGTATTGGATACTATGGGTTCCCCGAAGAATTTTACAATCATTATTCTCATTTAGTTGTGACTAAGGATACATACCTTAGCAACCGCAGAGAAGTCGCCCATAATACATTCATTCAGATAGGCAGCACACTGGGCTACTTAGGGCTCATCTGTTATCTCTGGCTAATCTACCTCTGCTTTTCACTTAATAGAAAAACACGTAAAATATTAGCATCGAACAGCAAAACACATATAACATCCTGGCCTTACCGCTATACTATCGGTCTGGATGCAGCACTTATTGCATACCTGATGGGCTCTCTTTTTATGTCGGTAGCTTTTTACCCATACATCTACCTTATGCTAATGATGTCTCAGTCGTTAAAAAACTGCATTGAAGCAGAGTTCCCCCTAAAACCTAATAAATTACCCCTTCCGTATAAATAATTATTTAAGCATAACACTAGAGCGCCATGTATATACTAAAAGTAATTAGAGAGCTATTTCAGCTTTTGGACAATGTGTCAAAAAAGAAATACCTATTGCTACAATTATTTTTTCTTATTTCAGCAATAATTCAAGTAGCAGGAGTCGCGAGTATCGCACCGTTTGTTGGCGTTCTGTCAAACCCATCTGTGATACAAACAAATACTATTTTAAGCACTTTATATGAGTACTACAGTTTTACAAGCAACACAGACTTTATAATTGCATTTGCTGCCGCCTCACTCATGCTTATTGTTCTATCCAACTTGTTTTCTGGGATAACATTATGGTTGCTAGTTCGATTTTCCATTCACTTTGGCAACAAATTACAAAACAGCTTACTCCATAACTTACTAAGTCGAGAGTACATCTACCATAAATGCAGTAATTACACTGACGATATCGCGTTAATTAACCAGGAGGCCCCTCGATTTGTCTACATGGTTTTGCAACCATTTTTAATTTTAACTAGTCAGTCATTTATCATCGTAATTATATTAATTGGTTTAATTATGATAAACCCTTTTATTGCCGCAATAACTGGCGCCATCATCGGAGGCGCATACCTGCTAACTTACATATTACTCAAACGCTCTCTTTTACGTCATGGAAAAATTGTATCCGAGCGAAATACAGGTGTACAAGCTGCTTTATCTGAAGCATTTATTGGCATAAAAGACGTCTTAATCGGCAACAAGGAAGAAACTTACAAAAAAAAGTTTGAACATTATAATCGCAGGGGGCTGGTCTCAATGTCACTAATAGGACTAGCCGGTGACCTGCCTAGACTTGTTATCGAAACGATCGCGTTTGGAGCCATATTGCTGCTGGCGATTAGCTTGCTGCTATCTGAAGCTGATACTAGCCAAATTATAACAATATTAAGCTTATATGGTTTAGCAGGATATAAACTGCTGCCCTCTATGCACCAAATCTACAAATCATTAACCAGCATCAGTGCAAATGGAGCGGTTGTTATTAAACTGTCAAACGAGTTAAAACATAGGATAGAAATTAAGCCAAAGAAAGCAAAAAACCTCGAAGAGCACCCCAGCTCTATTGAATTGTGCAACACATCATTTACATACCCGAATAGCAACGCACAAGCACTAAATTCAATTAACGTCGAATTTAAAAAAGGTAGCATCAATGTAATAGCAGGGTCATCAGGCTCTGGAAAATCAACGCTAGCAGATATATTACTTGGCCTTTTAAAACCGAGTAACGGCGAACTCCTAATTAATGGCTTTACCATCACTCAATCTGAGTTGAGTCACTATCAACACACCATCGGTTACGTACCTCAAAATATTTTCTTAACCAATGAAAGCGTATTAGCTAATGTAGCTTTTGGTATTAAGCCATCCGAGATTCGTAAAGACAAAGTAATGCTTGCTCTAAAGCTGGCAAATGCAGATGAATTTACGCTAAATTTACCGCAAGGGGTCAACACGATACTAGGGCAAGACGGTAAGCTTCTTAGCGGAGGACAGCGGCAGCGAATTGGAATTGCACGCGCACTTTATCGCGACGAAACCCAGATACTGGTGTTAGACGAACCAACAAGTGCACTCGACATTCATTCTGAACACGATTTCATGCAAAGCCTTCACGATATTAAAGATAAATTTTTAATTATTCTTATCTCTCACAGCCCATCAGCAATAAAAATGTCTGATAACATCTTTCTTATTGACAAGGGGGAATTGAAATCAAGTGGTAATTACAATGATTTAATAGCTAATTCACCTGATTTTTATAATATGATGAGCAAAGTAGACCGCGACACGAATGCTTAGGGGCCCGTATAAACAATTCCACACTACCGAGCTGGATTAAAACACAAATGAAAAATGATAGAAAAAACATCCTCTGGCTTTCTCACCTTATTCCATACCCACCCAAAGGCGGAGTATTACAGCGGGCCTACCATTTAGTTCGAGAAACAGCCAAGTACCATAATGTGTATTTATTAGCATTCAACCAACCTGACTTAATTGAGCCCTTATTTCCAAACCAAGAACAAGGTATGCAAGAAGCGAGAGATGAATTAGGCGCATTCTGTGAATATGTTGAATTTGTCAAAATCCCATTAGAACAACGATTCTATGGCAAGGAGCGCATGGCACTTTCCAGCTTATTTTCAGAACACCCTTATAACTTAAACTGGCTAATCTCAGATGAATACCGACTGAAAATAAAAGCCATTATGTCTAAAACAGAAATAGATCTAATTCATTTTGATACTATTAGCCTGCTACCTTACAAAGACCTTGCTAAAAACTTACCCACCGTACTCGACCATCATAATATCGAATCGCACATGCTCATTAGAAGAGCGAATAACGAAAAAAATCTTTTGAAAAGATTTTTTTTCCGCCAAGAAGGAAGGCGACTAGAGGTTATTGAGAAAGAGGCTTGCCCAACATTTTCACTTAACATTACTTGCTCGCAAATAGATGCAGACCGTTTAACCAGTATTGCGGGACAATGCGGCTCTACAGAGGTCCCCAATGGGGTTGATATCGACTTTTTTAAAAGTGTAAACAAACAATTAGGAAACATACCAAGATTGCTTTTTGTTGGCACACTAAGTTGGTATCCGAATGCTGAAGCAGCCAACTTTATTGCAAATGAACTCTGGCCCACGCTGAGGAAAAGCATTCCAAACATTGAATTTGATATTGTTGGCGCAAATCCAGCCAAAAATTTACTCACTCTAGCTCAATCTGAACCACACTTTAAGGTACATGGATTTGTAAACGATGTGCGTGATTATTTTGAACAGGCAGATATATTTATCTGCCCTATCAGTGATGGCGGAGGTACAAAATTAAAAGTATTAGATGCTTTCGCAATGGGAATGCCTGTTATTGCTCATCCAGTAGCATGCGAAGGAATTAATGTCACACAAGACAAAAACGTCTTATTTGCTCAAACACCCGAACAGTACATAGAAAAAATATCATATTTACTGAATAATGAATTAATAAAATATAACCTTGGCATGGAAGCAAGAAAACTTGTTGAAGATCAGTATGCTTATAACTCGATAGGCCAGAAACTGTCTAAACTGTACAACAATTGCATTATAAACAATCGGTAAACTGAATATATATGTGTGGAATAGCTGGTTTTATACATTACTCTGGCAGTAAGGATCACCTTATCGCCAAAGGTGAGAAAATGATCGCGCCCTTGCAGCACCGCGGCCCCGATTCAAGTGGCATATGGTTTAATGAAAATGACGGCGTACTTTTGGGACATCGACGACTATCTATTCAAGACCTAAGCACATCAGGCCACCAACCGATGATCTCTAGTAGCGGCCGCTATTGCATTGCATACAATGGCGAAATTTATAATTTCTGTGAATTGAGAAATGAGCTTATCCAGGCCGGCTTCCATTTTAAGGGAGGTTCCGATACGGAAGTACTTTTAAGCGCAATTGAGAACTGGGGGTTAAAGACCGCAGCATCTAAGTTTGTAGGTATGTTTGCATTTGCACTATGGGACTTTAAAAAAAAATGTCTGTTTTTGTGCCGAGACAGGCTGGGAGAAAAACCCCTCTATTTTGGCTGGTTACCTAGTGGTTTCTACTTCGCTTCTGAGCTTAAAGCAATTGAAACTGTCGTTGATCAAGCCAATCTCTCAATTGACGTGACAGCACTAGGTAAATTTCTACAATATGGCTACATCTCCGCACCACTCTCTATTTATACAGGCATTTATAAACTATATCCCGGCACAATTATAAGTATAGACCGTCACAGGGAAAGCGACTTTTCTCCATGGCCAGAAAAAAGTGATCATTCTCCACAGACATATTGGAGTGCAGCTGAAGCGTACCAACAAGGCTCATCACAACTCATTAATAATGAAGCAGATGCTTTGGATGCTTTGCGTAGTGTGCTTGAACGTAATGTAAAACGCCAACTAATTGCCGACGTCGATGTCGGCGTGTTTCTTTCTGGAGGAATTGATTCATCATTAGTGACCGCTGTTGCTCAACATTTATCCAGCAATCCAGTCCGCTCATTTACCATTGGGTTTGAGGCACAAGAATATGACGAGTCTGCCTATGCAGAACGAATCGCCGAACACCTCGGAACAGATCACACGACGATTCGGGTCTCCGTCTCAGATGCTAAAAACGTCATCCCCTCTATTTCAAGTATTTACGATGAGCCATTCGCAGATTCATCTCAAATCCCTGCATTCCTGGTTTCGAAGCTTGCAAAACAGCATGTCACGGTCTGCTTGTCTGGAGACGGGGGCGATGAGTTATTTGCCGGATACAACCGATATATATGGGCCAATCAAATATGGAATTCGGTTAGACATATACCGTGGTTAGCAAGAAAAGTAGGCGCAGATATGATTTCGTTACTAGCCCCAGTGATAACCACAGCGGGACAAAAAAGAAGCCAATTTAAAAACATCGACTTAAAACTACAGAAACTGGGCGGTTTTTTACGCCAAAAGACTCTTTATGACGGTTATGATTATTTACTCTCTTCCTGGCAACCTTCAGAGTTAAAAGAAACACTCAAAGGGTATACTAAAAACTCCAGAGAATTTAATTTTAACGCCTCAAAAATGCAATTTATTGACTACGTCATGCTCTGCGATCAAGTCGGTTATCTAGAAGGAGACAACTTAACAAAAGTCGATCGTGCCAGCATGGCGGTAGGTCTGGAAACAAGACTACCACTGCTCAGCCATGAAATCCAGGAATTAGCATGGCGAATCCCACTAAAAATGAAAGTCAGAAACACGAGTAGCAAATGGTTACTTAAGGAGCTTTTGGCATCTTACATGCCAAGAGATATGTTTGAGAGGCCCAAAATGGGGTTTTCTGTACCCGTCGCACAATGGCTGCGAGGCGATCTGCGCGAATGGGGCGAAGATATACTGGCATCTAGAGGCGCAAGTGTAGATGGCCTCATTGATACCAATAAAGTCAATGCCATCTGGCCCCAGCATATCACAGGCAAAGCAGATCACTCTGCAAAATTATGGGCTGTGCTTATGATTGCCATGTGGAAAAATGAACGTTTATAAGCAGCCTAATAATCTTGCTTGAAAGCACCTAGCATTAGCAGCTGAATCAGACTCGCTGAGCAACAGTGTCACCTCCGATATCGGTGACCACATAGCCCTTGCCCTCTAAAAAACTACTAATTTTTTTCTTTCTTTCACCTAGGTTATGAGCTTCAAAAAGTATAGCTTTAGGCTGAGTTAATTCGAAATTAATAGTTTCTACAATTTTATCGTCATACCCTTCAGCGTCAATTAAAAACAAATCAACCTGATTATCAGCTGAATATTCACTAATCAGCGAGTTAATTGAGATACATTTGACACGAAAGCATTTAACAATGCTAGCAATATCCTCAAAACTAGCCAAGCTTGACTCAACATGCTTCTTGTCAAGTGACGACTTCCTTAAGTAGCGTAACTTCTCTTCTAGTGACAGAGAATTACAAAACTCTTCGGAATAAGACCATATATCAATATATTCACTATCATCTATTGATATTGCGGCATTAACAAATCTGAGATCTTGGTTTTTAACATACGCATAATTATTTACTAAGATATCAAATACATTAGGCAGCGGCTCGACAAAAAGGCCATTCCACTTATTGTCTATAATAAACCGGCGGAATGGATCCCACCTAAGACCATCGCTAGCCCCAATTTGGATAAAATTAACTTGACCGTTATTTTGCTTTGAAAAATTATCCAGCCAAACCTCAACGTCATCAACAATAGGCCGCCTTGAATTCAACATATCGTAGACACGCGGTTTTGTTTTAATGTAGTTTTTAATCGCCCCTAGCAAAGCCCATCCCCACTAATACTCCACCACTCTATGACAAAATACCCACTCGCTAAAGGCTATGCTTTTAATCATTAAAAAAGGCTCCCTCAATTTCGAAGCTTCCCCCTAGCATGATAGCCCCCTCTAACACGGCAGATAAACCCCACCAACTGAAAACTATCTAAATAATATCATAACTTTCGACTAAACGTCGAAATGCATCCTGGAAAACATCAGTCAACCCAGCGAGGAGCTTTAGGCCTTGTATTTAATAATATAGAACTACCAATTATCTCACTACCATATTGATACGGGCCAACATTACTACTATCGGGCATCATACCTATAGCCGGTGAATTGGCTAAATATTTATAATCTCTATTTGCATTTGGTTCAATAAACAAAGCTGAATACGACCTATTGATGCTATTCACATCAGGATTATCTATTCCAAGCGTTGTTGAGTCAGCCCTTTTTGCCACCTGCCAGGCTGAGAGGCCTGTATAGCTCTTACTAGTCGGGCTGTATTTATCAACAGTAAAGAGGGAATCCATATCATATACATTGTAGTCAGATTCTAGCAACTCTCCTGGCTTAGAGTATTTAATTAAGGCAATATCCGTCCCTGTAGATCTTACGAATATATTTCCTTTTATATATGCCTCTTTACTACCATCCACATATACATGAAAAGACTTACTCCCCTCGCCATCAAATAAGTTATTTTCAATTCGAATTGGCGCACTTATAGCAAATGCATTGGATACGTTAACCCTTACCGCATAACCAGAATCACCATAACCATAAATAATATTATGATGCACATAATTTTCACCCGCCTCTACCGTGCCAGTACCCCGAGTTCCCACATAGACACCGGTTGTTGTCGCATGTATTTTATTAAAGCGTATTTCAGACTCAAACACAGGGGTCCGCGCCAGATCTTTAACAAAGTGATCTTTCCAAAAAATGCCATGAGTGACATCCTTTATATCATTATTTTCAATAAGCGCATTGATTACACCATAAGCTTGGATTCCTTGCCCACCTCTAGTGCTATTTTGCGTATATACTTTTTCGAGCTTATTATTTCTAACAACCCAGTCTTTTGAACCCCACATACCAATTGCTGACATATTTTTCCCGTATGGACCAGCTGTATTGTAGATGTAACAATTTTCAATAACTATGCCAATACTGAGCTTATCTTCATCAGCGACAACATTCATTTGTTGCCCCCAAGATGCAATACCGACAAGGTAATTATTAATCAAGGTTAACCCTCTAATGTGTACATAATCGGTAAACATTGTCTGAATTCCAACTCGAGACATTTGGCTATCTAAAATAACTTTTCCCTCATCACCTGGTGCCGCTTGTATGGTGATGGGGTTACCCAAGGTCCCACTATAATCAAGCCCTATACTCGCATAATCGCCATCCAGCCATTCAGCCTTTGTAGTAAATGGACTAGTAACACTATCTTCTATGTAGGTCCCTGCCCCTATGTTAACGGTGTCCCCCGGCAGCTTCGCCATGCTAATACCTTTTTGTATCGTAAGACAGGAATCAGTTGTACTGTTGGTACAACCGTTAGCATCGCTGCCCAACTTCGTTACCCAGTATTCAGCGCCTGTCGATGTACCAATCATGCAAAAAAACAAGACCCCTACAGAACAAACATATTGAATATAGTATTTAAAATCGCTCATCTTGAGAACCACCTTCTTAACATTAAAGAACCCTATAATCATCGACCACACTAGGCTTTATCGTAGCCAAATCTACATAGTTATTCTTTATTTTGTGATGTCTGACACACAATGAACCCTACGACTTATAAAGACAAGTAAAAAATGCAAACCATTTGTAGAGCTGAACAACTTAGATCAGTGCTCGTAGCATAACGAAACTACACAAAAGCAGCCTCACCCCCTCCATTTGAAAGCCTAAACAGAAAAAATCAAACCACAAGCTATTCAAATGCTCAAAAACCACCGAAAACAATCAATTGCCTGCAGCCACAGCATGTGGCTAATGTTAATTCTTTAGCTCACCAGCCCCCACCTTTAGACTTTCATAACAAATATCAATTTCTCTCCAAATAGCCACATTATCACGACTAGCGAGTGCTCGAAAAATGGGCCTGACTATCGACTCTGCACTGTGCCCATATAAATTAAAATAATCAAGCTCAGGCCGATTAACCTTTACGTATAATGCTGTATTGCACAAAGGCCCAACTTTTGTTTCTAAAATTTTTGACAACTTTAAAGTTGTCACTTGAGGGGAAATATTTTCCAGCGCCCACTCTCTAGCCCTATAATTCTCCCAATTTGACTTCATCTCGCGCAAAGCATCTTCGAGAAACATATCGTGAACTAAAGTTCCTGTGAACTCATTAACGTAACTCTTATTCACGCCAATATTCTCACTTATGCAAATCACAGGGATATTGACAAACATCGATTCAAAAATGGTTCTATTACTACCTTCCTTATAAGACAACAATATGCTCGTCTTGCTCTCATTCAGCTTTTCAACAAGCTTCTCACGACTTAACCCCTTACTTAGCTCAAGGCTAGACTCCAGCCCTTTATCCTTGATGTACTTTTCAATATTCCCTAGCTGATTACCATCGGTATCTCCATATGAAGCACAGACAAGACAGCCTTTGTAACTTGGGTCACCGCCAGATACTATATTACCAACCGAATCAACATATCGGTATATTCTCTTAACAGGGTTTAGGTTTGCCACGCAAATTGAATCATATTTTTTGGGCGAATTTAATGGACTGAAAATACTTGAATCCACCCAGTCACTCGAACCAAAACTCAGGGCACACCCACGAGGAAAGAGAGCATTTAGTAATGACCTATCCTCTATTTCAGAGGCCTGAACAAAACAATGCTTAGACTTAAGAAGAATTGAAAGAATATCTGCATCCGCGTATCCTGCGGAACTTGGCTCTAAAATAAATACAAACAATTCGTCCATTTTAGCAAACCAATTCTTATCCTGAAAATAAGAAAATGTTCTGGTAAATTTTATCAGTATGACGCCTTTCGAGATGACATCATCTTGCCTTGTAGGCAAACTAAGTATAATTGTTCGTGATAGAGCCTCCTCTTCTGTTACCCCCTTAGTAACAAGGCTAAATATTACTTGCTGTTCTTTAGCAATCATTTTCTTCAAAAACCTAATCGCCCTATCATTATAGTTAAATCGAATTGACTTCAATAAAACAGATACGCCCTTTTTTTTAATCCCACATGACAAAAGAGCCCGACTCATAACATATAAAGCCACCCCCAAACCGTACCTAAAATAACGGTAATAGGCAGTCTGTAACTTCTGCTGCATCAAAGGAAAATGTGCAAACATAAAACCCATCCTTTCCAAAACTTTCTTAGCCCTAAAAAAAACAGCAGACTTAAAATTTCAAACGCATACAGCGAGCAATTTTTTCATTACACCACAACCGTGCATCTATAAATTTAAAGCTTAATCTCAAACTCCCAAAGAAGCGGAAACCTCTTCAATAAACTTTCGTTCAATTGAAAGTATTTTATCGCAAGCAGCCCCCTTTACCCGTGTCGCACGCTGTTTAAACTCTGGCTTAAGGCACTTCTCCACAGCATCAGCAATAAACTCACTGCTGATACTCTCACTAGCCAGTATAACAGGCCAGTCAATTGCTTCCGCTTGCTTAGTAAGCTTTGCACCACCTGCAATTGCATCGATAGCAACAACAGGAGTTTCATTTTTAAGTGAAAAGACCATTCCGTGAAGCCGACTGGAAATAACGACATCTAAACGTGCTAATGTGTTTTCGAAGCCTTTAGTATCTGTAACGCCAGAGTTATTATCTCGATAAAGAGTATCCAGATTAATATGTGCAATATCATTTTCTAATAAGTAATTTTCAACAGCTTCCTTCACCTTGTTGTGTCGCTGCTTATTTCCGTATTCAGCCTGAGGATGCACCAAACAAACACCTATCAAAGGCTCTAATTTGCTCTTAGCCGAGAAAACCAGATCAGGATGAAATTCATTTGGTAGATCTCGAGGGTACAATAGGTCGAATTTATTTGAGTTTTCATCTTCAATACTTAAATTAACACCAACCTTCACACAATGATCAAATCTTTCAAGTATATTATTATTGTCTTCCTTCCACGGACCACAGACAAAAATAAACACGTCATACCTGGCAGGGTCCAAGTCAGTAAGAGACACTCCATTAAATCCATTTAGATAATGACAAGCAATATCATATTTAATTCCAGCTTTTCTTAGCCATTGGCACGTTACACGCATAGCCTCAGTATCTCCGAATGTTGCATAGCCATCTTCAAACGAGAAATAACCCGCGACAAGAGCTAGATGCACCCCCTCGCACCTCTCACTTTGCTTAGCGGCGACAGGTGCCGATACTGCAAATGAAATACGCCTTAACGACGTACCTATTTCTAATAATAATGACCCCATTTTACGCAAGATCACTTTAAAAAAACTCTGTTTAAAACCAGGCTGCTGCATAATAGCAATACTCCATTACATAATCATCATAACAGGGGGGAAATCTTGTTAAAATCTATAAACAGTGACCTGTACCCCTTGAAACGGACATAGATTCATGCCACCTCGGCTTCATACTTTGCTGGAGATAAATTCCCCAAGTGTGAATGCCGACGCTTGCGATTATAAAAGCCTTCAATAAACTGAAACAAG
>Ga0316207_10000180_pt1 | contig 126903 bp, 65 predicted proteins | sample 6weekpyrite_MG_FD_204943 | JGI IMG/M metagenome (GOLD analysis project Ga0316207, IMG submission 204943) | Microbial mat bacterial communities from mineral coupon in-situ incubated in ocean water Damariscotta River, Maine, United States -... | ecosystem: Environmental > Aquatic > Marine >...
AGGTGAACGCTGTTTATATTTTCTCATTATACTCTTCTCCATTTTACTATGCATTTTGTGACAATCTATATTCAATCAAATCATTTTCTAATATCGGCAATTGCCTTTGATCAAATCTCAAATAAATACCTTGCTTTAATTGTTCGCCTGTTACCGTAAGATTTGTATTAGCAATTAATGGTAAAGATCTCCATTCCACATCCTGGTAATTACTCCACTGCACGGTAAACAAGTTTGCTGCTGGACGTCTAGTCGAAAAAGATAGTTTCGTTCGAATATTGTTTGGGATACTTATATCCTTCGCTTGTATAAAAATGGTTTGATTCGCGTTTTGATCTGCTTCTTCCAAACTAGTTACAAATCGCCATGTCGTCTCTCCTAATCGTGCACAATTCAACGAATCAAGCCATTCAATTGTATCAATTGGAAATTGGGAATTTTGTAATGCATAACTAAACGCTGGCTCAATTTTCTCTGAATATGAGAGTAACAATGTTACTATCTTGTTCGTAAATTCATTCATTGACAAATTATTTTTGTATAAGTCCAGATAAATCAAGCGTAAAATGTGATTATCATTTAGTTCCATTGCATCTATTTTTTGTCGAATTTTATTTTCTAAATTATAGTATTCTGGTTTATCTTCATTGGATAATACTCCAACTATTGGCATGCTTTGCATTGTCAATAGCGGTAACGTAAACCAATGAATACTATTGCTCTCCACTTCTATCGATTGCATAGGAAGGTACATTTCTCCGAACAAACTACCTATCGCTAAACCTGATTTATCATTTAACATATTGTCGACAATGATATATTCATATTTATCAATTTGAATATTATCGTTTGTATTGTCTGCATCATATTGCGACGTTTGTAATATATTTAAATACAGTGTTCGAATTTCGTTTTTTTCTACTGGATTGCATAATTTGACTGGAATATTATTGTTAATCTGATGAATATTGCCATCTTTATCCCAAATAATAATAACGCCATTTTCACCGAGAATTAGTTCACCATTATTTGTTTCATTAGAATAATCTCCCATTTTATTATCCCAAACAATCTGAACTTCGCCAGGATTAAAATGAAAGGTATGAATTACGGGTAATACAGGTGCAATAGATTGTATTAAATACCGTATTCCTTCCCTACCAAGATTTTCCATATGCGCAAGAGGCGCCTTATCTAAACGCTTGTCATTTTCCCAATGAATTTTTCCAAACATAACTTTACCTTTTATCTTTTACCTTTTAATATTTTTATTATTTTTAATGCCGAGTAAATTCGCGGCGCCTTTGTATTCTTCTAACAATATGGCTTCCTGTATAATTTGAATTACGGACGTCTTACTTTTAATCTTTTCTAGAATTTGACGTTTAGATAGTTTGTTTTTCTTATCTTGCTTATCATGTCCATTTTTTGCTATTTCCTCCAAGACGCTGTGAGGTGACACAAACAATGACACCATTTTTTGAATTGGTTGTAGAAGCTTATCTTTACTAGTAAGACTGGTTTCCAAAGTTGGCAACCAATTTAGTCTTTTGTCTCGCTTGTATTTTTCAAGATAGTTCCATAACTCTGTTACTCTTAACTTTATAAGGGTTTTTATCAGCAAGTCGTCTATTTTCGTTTTATATTCTTCGATATCTTTTTTATTGGTATGAATCATAACAATCTTCTTATCTGTGGTTTTAAAATATTGTTTACACCTGGTGTACTTTTTTAAAAAGTTATCTGCGACAAATTGTTTCATCACATTTTTATGTACACTCATTGGAAATATTTTTTCCGGTAACATAATTAGAAAATTAATGCTGGTGGAAAGTGAAGGTGCTTCTTCCTGACAATGCATGAATAAGTAGTTGCTTTCGATGATTTCCTTATTCGACTCTAGATTTTCATTTAATATCTCAAAATTTGCTGTTTTAAATATCCATTCATTATTATTTGAGTAAAAGAGGTTAACATCTTGACTAACACTTATTATCTGTTGCTGCATACCTTCACTATCTTTAAATTCACTATGCCATTTAGCAACTTCCTGTAAAGCGTTACCTAAATTGGGTTTCACATCTTTCAATGTTGAATTATTGATTAAAAATGTTTTTATTATTTCGCCATCAGTAAGTGTCGAATTTTTACTTAGTATTTCCCATTGGCAAAAAACAGCATATTGAAAAGAATTATTAGCTGACCAATAAAGAAAATTATAATAATTTGTAGTAACTGCATTGCTAACTTGCCAATATTTTTTAGTTGTATCCCAATCAGGGTTTAGCTGAGTAGATTGAAGATTTTTTAAATAGGTTGTCTGTTCGCTGAGCCATTGGCTAATTTCCGCATCTTTTTGTATTTCCTGGCACGCCCTACGATTAATTGCTCTCAACTGTGCCAGATGAAGCAACAAACCCATACTGCATCCAGAATTAGAAAATTCATCATAAAACACAAACTCGTTGTAATGTTCTTTTTGTAATTTGTCACTAGATGAATAATAACTAGCAAGCTTTTCTAAAAGGTTAACTGAATATTGATGATCTGTTTGCGAATAATTGTTTATATCGAAATCTACTACAATCGTTAACAACTCAGAAGCGAGTTGATTATGAGAGTCCGTTAGAAAATAATCTGGAAATCCGGCTTGATAACTATGCAATAGACGATAAATTACTTCATCATAAAATTCGCAACTCTGTGTTAAACGAAAAGCAATATTAAAAATCAGTATTCCTAGTCGTTGTTCAATCGAATTATCAGAGCAAAGTAGTAGTTGCTGAAAATATTTTGCAATAATAAAGCTTTGTGCCGAAAAGGTGTGAGCAACGTCATTATTTGTGGCTTGATTCAATAAAAAGATCGATTCCCAGGCATCCAAAAAACGAATGGTTAATTTAGCTAATGATCTGGGATCATTGTCGTGATTGTTGATTACTGATATAAGATTATCAAAGTACCAACCTGGCAATTTACTAGTGGTCAACAAATTTGTCATTGATAGCTTCACTCTTTAACTTTGATTCCCATTTCTTTACTTTCTTTAGGAATACTATAGAGGATTAGCTAAATTGGTGGTTGGACTGAATTGTGGACACTAGACGACGATTTGTTGTCAATAAAGATATTTACTCACGAAACTGTCTGACATCTTTCTTAGTTGTATGAATACAAGACAAGCTATGATTTATTTTTGAATAACCCAGCTAATTTTTTTCACATTCTAAATTTTTAGAATAGCTCCGAATCCCGGAACTTTATTAGTTAATCTCTTCATTTATCTTTTTACTAATTCTGGAGTTTAATTTACATACATCAAAAATGCATACTCTTTTACTATCCTGGTCCATCACTGTCCATTTAATCGTCCAACATGAGACACCTTAATTAATATAACTTTTATATGACAAATTGTTAAACGCATAATAACTAAACCCTATGAGGGCAGGAAAATGGGTATTATTAATTCACTGTTAGGTTTTGGTTACACACCACTTGATTCGTATATTGGACGCAATAAACCTAAAGCTGGAGAAAAGTGGTGTTCGCTATGTGGAGGTAAAGGAGTCGTAGGGATTATTGATGCATTACCCTGCCCTAAATGTAAAGGAAGTGGTCGAGTTACAAAATCCAAAACAATTAATAACAATAAAATAAATGACACCAATACAAAAACAGAGACAGTAGTTGAAAAAAAGAAATCTACTACAGGCAGTAGTCTAATGATTATTGGAATTACAATCGGTGGATTTATTGGGTTCACGATTGGCATTCAGGGATTTGGAAATAATACAACTACCGATCCATTTCTATTTGCAGGCATCTTAGGTGCTATCGGTGCAGCTTCATTACCATTGCTGTTTATATTGCTCGCGGTAACATTTAAGATTATTCGATTTTTGGCTGTTCCAGCATTATTGGTAATCGTTGTTATGGCTGTACTAAACAATATCTAACTTCTTTTACAAATAGGTTATATATTTTGAGCATACATGCACTATCCCAGGACGCTATTTTCATGTGCCCCCACTGTGGTGGTCAAGTGATGTTTTCAGGAAAAGGGCACGCTTCCAATGCTCAAAGCCAAGGTTTGTTGACAGTTGATAAACTCATAGGAACATCCGTGGTTGGTGGGATCCCCCCACCCTTCACACCTGTTTGCGCTACTGTTGCCATGGCCATTGATTTGAACGGTCGGAATTTACAAATAGGTGGGCAACCAGTCGCAACCAATGCTGCAATACTGATGACCAATGGCGGTTTTCCGTTAATATTAAGTAATCCGGGATCTGCCGCAGGCAAAGTGTGTTTTCAGCCAAGCGCTGTTAACTTAGCTGCATTGAAATTATTTAAACCAAGTCATGAAGAAGCATCAGGTGCTATCCTCTCTTCTCACTGGGGGCAAACGACGGCGCACTTAAACGATACTGTACAAATGGTTGCTAATTTATATGGTGTTGATGAAGGTGGTTCAGTTGAGTTTGAAATATATCGCTATAAAGACGATGGTAAACATGAGAGTGTAACAACATTATCAGCTAGTATTAAAAACAGTCAATCAGGTTCATTGCAAGCTGTTGCAGACTGGATATTTGATCGTGAAGCTGACGTAGGTGAGGCGCGGCAAGAAAATATCGAAAACGGTGTTATAGGCTATAGGCCGTTATGGTATTTTTTTAACGCAAACTATGAAAACAAAACTCGACAGTCAATGCCATTGGATATTCGGGATTGGATTGAGTTTGAAATAACTGATATCGAAGGTAAGGACTCAAATCATTTGAAACTTATTTTATACCAATCAGACGGGAGTTTTAGTCAATTCCAAGTTGATGAGGGAACGATAGAGAACATTGCTATAGGTTATTGCAATGTCGACGTTATCAATAGTTCTATTTGTTTAGATTATGAAAGTGATACATGGATCATAAAAGATAAAAATAATAACTACAGTAACAAAAGTATTTCAAAAGATGATTTCGTCGAAATAGTATTTCAATTTGATATAGATCCCAGTTCTAAGGAAAATTTTGATGATACATTTACGCTTTCTACTTCTGACGATTCATACAAAGTAGTAAAAACAATAAAAGATGACTGTAATGTGAATGACAACAAACTCCAACTTAATTATGAAAATATTAATAAAAACTCACCTTTATCAATGTTGATCAATCCAGGTGAGAGTAAAGAATCATATTATCTATTTGAAAATAAGACTTATGAAGAACTAATTTTATAATAGTCTTTTACTAATTATTGGTGTTAACACAATAACATATAAATACATTCAATTACCCATAATGATACTTACTCAAATTAACTCTTATTATTGAGGTGAAGACTTATGTCAAAAGAAAATAAACTGTCGACTCATTCTTGCAATTTCTATATCGGAAAGATAGAGCGAAGACAAGGAACACCAATCGTGACAATGACTAATTCACCACCTCAATACGGCGTATTTTTTGATGGCACCGGTAACAACTTATATAACGATTCTAGTTCTTTTTTAGATGCTAAAGAGCCAACTAATATTGCCAAATTGTATTTACTCTATAATTATACGCCAGGACGAAATATGCACCGCTATGTTAGCTCCCATTACGAGCCAGGTATTGGGACAACAAGTGGCAAGGCTGATAGTCAAATTGACATGGGCATTGCACACACATTTGACAATCACCTAAACAATGCACTCATTAAAACCAAGGAGTTTTTCAAGAACCATTTTCGTTCCCCAATTGGGATCGTAGATGTTTTTGGATTTAGTCGCGGAGCAGCACTTGCTAGGGCATTTGTAAACGAAATTCATAAAATAAATAGTACAAAACCCAATTACTGGGGACTCTCTAATTTACAAATTCGATTTGTTGGATTGTTCGACACCGTCGCTTCAATTTTAACCCCGGGTGATAATTTCAATTTTCGATATAATCTGAATTTACATCCCAGCGCAGCCCATAGAGTATTTCATATTACAGCGTATCATGAAGAACGTGAATATTTTCCACTTACATCAATTTTAAACAGCAAAAACCAGAGCCCTGCAAATCATTTCGAAGAAATCGTCCTACCCGGAGCTCATTCAGATATTGGTGGTGGCTATGGTACTGGTGAAGAGACTATCTATTATCCTTTAGAAGGCAATGGCCAACGCCATCCTTCTAGTATTGATGAAAAGGAACATATTAAAACTCAAATAAAGCGTAAGATTGAACATAAATATTGGCGCCCTGGTATAAACATTAGTGTCGATGAAAAACAAATTGCTTTATTAAACACATACCGTACGCAGTATGTACCCAAGTGGGTGCGATTTGTAAAACCACAATTGGCACACGTATCACTAAATTTGATGCACCAGAAAGCTAAAGAAGCTGGTGTACCTATGAGTAATATTGAATTACTTCTTCGAACTGAAAGTTTCAAAAACCGAGATGCTTCATCCGTTTTTGAAATCCCTACCGAAATAGCCAATAACCTGGAAAAAATTAAGAAAATCCCATATGATCCACAATTTTATAAATCATTTACGCATGAGTCTCTTTTGATAAATGAGTTGTACAAAAAATATATTCATCACTCAGCGAAATACGCGGCTCCTCCTGACGGAGCAATAAATCCCGATAAACCAGAATCTAAACCGGAAAAAACTGCAGCTAACGGAATACGTGAGATTTTTTACAATGACCCACGCAAAGGATTTTACGCTGGCACAAAATAGGAGTTTGATGAAGATGGGAGGTGGTATAAAGCAAGTTAGCATTAAATACGACACAAGCTAAATGATAGTTCATATCATTGATAAATACTAACACAATTATCTGGAATTATAGAACGAACTTTTGATTTTCTTCTTTGACCAGATTGTTAAGGGTGTAAGTCACCAGTTAGCTCCCGGTGTTTTTTAAATTCTAATGATTTGAAGACTAATCCTTGCTCAAATTGTTTATCCACAGATATTTAGGAGGTAAAGAAACGGCAAAATATTATTAATCTATCCTTTTTTAACATCTTTTGCCAATATAGTTGGAATGTTAGCGAATTTCTTATCTAATTCTGGATTATATTCCTTACCCCATTCAACGAGTTTACCCCATTTTTCAAATAAATCACATTTATCATCTCCCAAACTAGGCACCGGAACATTTATTCCAAGTCTCTCTAATGCTCTAATTGTAGAGCTTCCTAAGTCATCAAAGTCATATGTTTGTTTGGCACAAGTAAATATACTCTTTTGCGCGTTCGCAAAGTATTTAGCCCAAAACATTTTTTCATATTCATCTTGCATGTTATATGTATTTGGTTTTGAGTTACTATTACCAGGAAAATAGTATTTAGAATCTAACACTGGCAAAAGAAAAATATTACCTTTATTTTCCTTTTGAGATTTGAACGCTTTTGCACTTAATATAGAGTTAACCAGCTGCCTCGCCTCTTCAACATTACTTGATGTATAGCTATAATTGTATTCATCTAAATGTTTCTGCTTATAATAGAGTATGCTTTTCTTAAATACCTTAAATTGCAATTCAATACTATTTTCTATGCTGTTTTTAAATTCATCTTTTACTCTTACATCAAAATTAAAGCGTTTATTTGTCCTTTCTGTGTTATGGCCTGCCTCTAAAGACTCATAAATTTTCCCGGCTACAACTTGAATTGTATCTTCAGCAAATTCAACTACACTCTCAATGTTTTTATTCGCAATCATAATGCTTTTATTTGACGATTTAGTCCATCTTTTAACAAGAGATGAACTAATAAATGATAAACAACCACTAGCGAACCCGGTTAGCAATCCCCACATTAAAACATGCTGAATTAGCTCAGCGGTTTGTCTATCTGAATCTACTGCTCCACTAAAATTATGGTATGCGTTCGCAAATGCTTCACCAATTTTGCGCGCAACTTCTCTCCAGTGATATTCCGGAATATCGATCTTGTCATAGAATTGTTGCAACTCTAATAGTACTGCATTTTTGTATTCCATTCCCATTTCCCAGGTATTGACAAATGTTGGAGTACGGCTAGAAATGCTAAACGTATTGTTAGCGTTAAGTATCTTTAACTCCCAGCCTAGTTCGTAATGTTGTCCTTCTGTATCATATTCATTTAATATTAGCTTAAAAGCATTTCCACCGCTTTGATCATCATTTTCGAGTTCCAAATCAAATGTTGGGCCTAATAACCTATTATCTGGTCTATATGTTTTTGGCTCTGTCGGTTCAGAAGTAGCATCTAAAAAATATTTTGCTTTGTTGTTGTCACGATTAATTCTGAGTCGGCCTTTTATTACAGCTAATAAATCATTAAGTTTATTTCTATTTTCCACTACTTTCGTATCATGGAACTTATGATTGGTAACATCACCATTTGCCCAAGCAACATTGTAGTCGGATTTAGGTAAATAATAATTATCTAGCTCCCAGATTTTAAGTTGAACTTCAGCACCATCGAGATAAGGGCTTATTCTTTGAATTAAAAAATGTAACTTTACAATATGATTTCCAGTATTTTCATTAATGTTTTCTGTTTCTTTTTTAATAATTGCCCAAAATGGCAATCCATTGTTAAGATGTGGTGAAGACATGTTAGTAGCCTTATTGTAGGTAAAAAGTAATTAACAATATATTTTGCTTGTCAGTTCATTGGTACGTGTCGCAGGCACTATATATGTTTTATTATCTATATTACATTCATAGTCGCCAAACACTACGCACTCTACTAGTATTTTCCCATGTTCGTCAGTCAGGCCATCAAAGACTGTATTTCTTTTATATTTTATGACTACACGTTTGTTTGGGAATGGCTTAATTTTCTGTGTTAATAAATGTATATTCAAAAGACCTAATGCGGGGATATTGACTAGCATAGTTGTATGTTTACATATTTGTGAATATACTATTGTACTGAAATTACCGATATTAAAAATATAGTCACCTAGTAAGGTACACGGAACAATAATTTCATCGTTTACTTGATATATTTCCTCCGCAACCAAATTTCCATATAAGTCATAAATTCGAAAATCGTTGTTCTTATTATTATCCTCATCTTCAAAAATTAAACTAATTTTTATTTGCCCTAATATAGGTATGATGACGGAAATCCATTCTTGTTGATTAGCAATTGAAGGAAAGTATACTATGTAATTTTCAACATTTAGCTTATAATCACAGTAATTAACCCAGTCATACTGAATCTTACCTTCTTCATCAGTTTTGCCAGAAAATATCTCGTTTTCATCCAAATCATAAATCTTATAATTCGTATTTTTAACAAGCTCCCCGTCCTCATCAATGACAATAAGTCGAATATAACCTGTCTCTAATTCTATTAAATGCTTTTCACCCGTTCTAAAATAAACTTCGCTTTTTTCCATAGCTAACTACTCACATCCATATTCCCAGAAACCTTAACATTGGCACCCAATGTTGCATCACCACTTAATTCAAGAGTTGCATTGAATGTACAATCCGACTCAACATTTAACTCTCCTGTGCATGAAGTCTTTTCTGCATCACTCTTAATCTCGCCACCCACCATTTGTAAATTTTCAATAGTAGAAAAGTACAGACCATTCTCTTCTTCAATTTCACTACTAAATTTTTGCGATGCGCCAACTGAATAAGGCATTTCACCCTGACTAACTAAAACATTAATTTCATCCCCTTCAGTAAATTTTGCGTAGTAACCAATTTCTTGATCCCGGACATAACCTGGCGTTAGTACTTGTACTAATATTTCATTGTCATGCAACAGGACTTTAGCGTAGTGAGGTGGCTCTTCTAGCCATTGTAGAAATACAGCGGGCTTTATGGCAGTGACTGAATGATCAATTGAAGTAATAGATTCCTCAAGACTAAAGGTTATATTCGCGTTTACAGCCACCGCGTCTTTTGCACTGTTAGGATTAACCGAGCGTGTAAGCTGTAGTTCTATTTTTTCACCAATATGATACGGAACAATACTATTCACCAACTCAACTCTACCCGGAATTCCTAATAATAATTGATTTAGTATCTGGCCTTCACTCGAAACGTTATTTTCATTCGACTTATTACTCGCGCCAGCTAATATTATCGATCCCATTTCTTCTGAAGATAATTCACCATAGTTTTTTCGCAAACCAATCTTATTTTCCTTAGTAGAAACAGCACCCCATTCTTCTGTCGACATTGTTACTGTACTTTGATCAGAGTTTAAAGATAATATCCGCAAACTATTGTTCGCTTGGGGATTGTATAATCCAGACCATCCAATGATATCTGGCGTCTTCTTTTGCAATGTTGCAAGGAGTTGATCAAAGATTCTCTTGTTACTCCAATTAGCTGGTCTGACTAGTACAGCATATGGGGGTATTGCGTCTTCCAAAAGTCCAGCAATCGTTTCTTCCTGCACTAAACGTCCTCCAAATAAATCTGAGAAAACTGCGCTTAAGCTACTTTCTGATTCACTATACTGTTTTATTTGCCATTCATTACATTTTTCATATGTCCAACTGAGATAATCCTTATCTTCAAAACTCACCACTATTTGATTATCATCCTTTAGCCCTCTCAGAATGACTAAAAATCTGGTGTTACCAATTGTTAAAATCAGCGGCGTGCGTTTCACAAAGCTCACCGCTAATTGTTGGCGGAATTCATCCGGCAAATCTGATAAATACAAGGTTGCAGCTGGGAAACCACCCAATTTTTGCATGTATTGAATACGATACAAAGGATAATCCCTGGTATCTTGTTCACTTATCGATAGTTTCATATCCTTTCACCAAATCCTACAGATTATGATCCACAAAAACGCGCTAACTTTTTATCTTCAATACCCACACCGCTAATGAATACCATCTCAGCAGGTGGCATTTGATTTAAAATACCATTCCAATCTGATGAGCTTACTTCCTGATGTGCCAACTTAGTCATTTTGTAATACTGCTCATATGTAGAGACAGAATTACTAGACTTTGACTGGATAATTAATCCATTAACCAATTCACGAAACTGATTTTTCACGGATTGGTATTTATCATCAATTTCGCCTTGTTTCCAATGCAATGCATTCCATTTTGACAGCATGCTATTTTCAATTTGTAGGTTTTTAAATATACCGTCAGCGATAACAACGAAACCATTTGCCATTGTTGGACTCGCATATCCACCAGTGAAACGCTCTAATTTATTAGCCTCTCGGTTGACTTTTTGACTACCCGCCTGTAATACATTGCGAGAAAATTCAATTGGAGATAAGACTTGCTGCTGGTCTACAACATCTTTAATCTTAAACACTGCATTGCTAAATATGTGGCTCCAGTTGTTATCGGTCTCCAATCCATTAATCCAACACAACGACAAATTCTTTGCCGAATTGTTTCGATCCCACACGACATAGGCCGGTTTACCTCTAACCGATAATTGTTGACAAGGTGGTCTATCATCTTCTTGCCATTGTTGAGCGATATGTTGATTTAATTCAGTTACGGTAAGCCAATTAGCTGGAGTGACATCGTTGTCAGACGTGTCTTTCTTATCCACATGCCCTTCAAACAAATGAATGGAACTATAACCTTTGGGATGTTCCCAGGCTTGTGAGTTAAACCCCCGCATTTCCTTCACTTCAAATTCCAACAGATTATCACCACTGTTAAATTTAATGGGTTTAAATTCTGCCTCAGCAATTTCTGGTACAGTGTCGGTAAACTGATTCAACATTGAGTCATACCATACAGCTGCCAAGGGCATGTGCATTTCTACTCGTCGATGAGTATCAATAGTGAACGGAAAATACAGTAGAAAACTTTCCAGTTGACTGGTCAGTTCGGTGTCTGCTTGTGTTAATAGATATCTTGCCATTATGGTTAACTCCTAAATAAATAATAATTTTTGGTTCCAATGAAAGTTCTGCAAATCAACACTTTCAATATTTCGAACTTGATTGTCAGAACGTCCGAACATCATATTGTTATCACCTTGTGCATATGTGATAACAAAGTCTTTTACAAAGTGTTTTAACAACTGTTTCAGCTGATTGGATTTCGGCCCGGTAAATGAATCCCAAATGTGATCAGTGTGAGATTTTTTGGTCTGTTCTTTGGATTGCGGCTCAAGGTTTAAACAAACATTATTTAGCCAGGTTGCAATTAATTTTTCCTGCAATTCCGAGTTATGTAGCCAAAAACCACGAAAGATCTGGTACGGGGTTAAATTTCGCATTGTGTTATAACTAATCGTATCACCACCTCCTATATATCTAGTTAGCCAAGAGGCCAAGTGTTGTGGGTTTCCATTTATTTCAGCTTTAAAACAAAATTGTGTTGGAAATGTTAATTCCTTCTGTGAACTTGCAAGGCTTGCCAATGTTAATAACAGAGCAAAATCGGAATGTTGATTAAATGTTACTTGATCAACCATGATTTGATTAGCTGGAGTAACAAACTCTGGTAAGTTAAGTTTGTCTGTCTCGAAACTGACATATTGCCATTTTTCCAGTTGCATCACTTGTTCTTTGGCAGATGGATTACTTTTCAGAGTATTTTTTCCCAAAATTAATAACGGTAAATCACATTGATAAGCATCTCGCATATCTTTTAGGATCTTTGACCAATTTCCCACATAGTCATTGTTTTGAAATGAATGATGTACATAGGCTACTAATGCAGGATTCTGCTTTAAAAAAGAGCTTTCTATCTCTTCAACATTTTTATAAACGAATTTATCAGAATCAGCTTGATCCAATGGACCATTAACAATACTCACTTTCAAATCAGTACCGGCCAACGAATCTAAACTATTGCTAATTTCCTTGAGGTCATTAAAAAATTGTCCAGATTCTTCTGAAATCGTTATACAGGCATTTAAATAATCCAAATACTCGCTAATTGATTTTTGCACTTCGTTTATATCTGTTGATACAGGTATCCAGCCAAATACGTTGTCGTTTAAGAGCTTCTCAGCAATTAAACTTCGAGCATCATCTGGTGCGTCATAGTCGATAGAATTTTTTCTTGTATAAATGCTATCAATAGCATCGATGACCACTGGAAATATTAGTGACATATCCCTTTCACCAATTGGTATATCCCCAGTGGGAAGTTGTGACATTCCCTGGGCAAGAATGGCACTTAAATAAACACCTTGCTCTGCACGAACCTCTTTGGATGATTGAAAGTATTTTTCACTAAATCTGTTAATCAGCTGACTGATATTACCGAAAGAATTAAATGCTTCTACCGCATCTGGATTAACATCAGATAACATATCCTGCCAATGCGCAATATGTTGCTCTTGTTTCTCTTGCCAAACCGTAGGCAAAATTGCCCGTTCAACCTGCCAACCTTTATCTTGCTTTATTCGATTGAGTGAAACCAAACCTGTCGTTAAGGACTCCATCACTTTTTTTAGCTGCTCAAGTGCTTGGCGGTTTTCTATTTCTAAGGCCATTCGGAAGGTGTTGGAACGACGACAGGCAACTCGATTAAGTTCAATAGCAACAAGCTCATATGCAGAGACTTCAATTGATGGATTTTCTTGAGTGTTTTGAAGCTGGTACTCTACTTTGTCACTCAACTTTTTATCAAGATTTTCACCCATTGTCTGTTCCAACAATTCCAGATGTTGTGAGTGGACAACCAGGTTTTGCAAGTTGCGTTTTTTATCCACAAAAACTTGCGATTTTTCCTGAGAATTTTTCGCAATAATTTGGTTTCCCACACCGCTATTCGCTAAGATACTGTTGTGCGTCAACAACTGCTCAACGCATTCCTCAGTATTAGTAACAGGGATTGTAACAAGTTCTTTATGCAGTGATTTTAAATCTATTGCTAGCAATTGTTCACTTTCAATGTAAGGCAGGGATTTAATTTCCGCCACAATGGATTTATTAATATGCTGCTGATATTTTTCAATAGCACTTTGCACTGTGTCTGAATTAAAATTTAACAAAGTCATACTTGGGTTAAAATCAACGAGTTTTTCAAAATAATTTTGTTGCTTATTAATTTCCTTAATAATATCTGACTCGTTTTGCAGCGCTTTCCATAACTTTTGCTTTATAATTAAATCCAGCTCCTCTGATGTGATTTCACGATTGGATTTTATATAGCGTTTTAGCCGTTCATTTTCAGCATTTATAGAAGCCGCATCTTCAAGAAACTTTGTCTCACCAAATTGTTTTTCCCGATTTTCCATAATTTCATTATTATCGGTACTTTTAACATCCAGAACATCGGAAACCATCTCCCGCTCGACCTCATCAGATTTAATGATTTTTCCGAACCTGGATTTTTGATGATTAACAATAACCTTACTTAATTCAAAACTATTGAAATCGTCAACTTTTTCTTTAGAAAGAAAATGTAATAACCCATAAACAAAATAATTATGTTTGTTTGCATCTTTTTCAAAGTCATCACGTGCTTCCCATGCAGAATAAAGACGGCGGTAAGTACAGACAATGTCCTCATCGCTTACTGTGTTATCAGTTAACAGTTTATTTTTCACTTCCATCATTACATTGCCATATGGAATAGTGTTAGTTTGCGCATTAGACGTAAAGTAAGCCATCATGGCTTCCAGATTTTCAGGTACGTACATCACTTTACTTCGGTAGTCTTCCTGGGAGAGAATTTTCTCACGCATTTCGCGATCAATACGATCCAATAGCCTTTGACGAAAATCCGGCGTATCATTTTTGGTAATAGCCTCCAAATGCTCAATAATATTATGAAACAATGCAATGCCCTTACGAACTCTTGATTCATAATTAGATTTTTCAAAACTCGCACTTTCAATTTCAAATGAGCTACGAGTCAAGGGGTTTGGAGTATGCAATTCAGCAGCCGCACGATCCATTAAATAAGGCGGACATTTTATAGATAACGACCAGGATTTGTCGCCTAAACTAAACGGCTTTTTCAAATCATAGTAATTTGGTTTAATTTTGGAAAAAAGTGCTTCTCCATTTAGGTCTCCACCTTCTAAAACAACCACTCCTTTACTTAAATCAGAGATGTGACACATAATACTTGCATGTTTTTGTATATCTTTCATTACATTTCCTTTCTCTATGTTTATTCAATTAGTATGGGTTTGGCTGATAGGCCAGATTCCAATTATTATTACTCGATTCCAACCTGGAAAAATCACCCAAATAATTTTTTCCAAGAATAAAATTGGATAGTAGATTATCCGTTTGCAATTCTTCTATTTCTATTGAACCGTTGTATTCCATTTCGCTAAAAGTTTTACGCCATAGGTAGGTCCATCGATTGTCGAGTTTTAATTTTACTGACTGGCTATGTGGGCCATTAAATAGCGCATAGGCAATATTCGTAATAGGAAAGTTGGCTGAGCTTATTAAGTCATAATAAGGTGTATTAGTGTAATTACCATGCTCATCTCCACTCATCATTTTTCTATTTTCATCAAAAATATCGATTAACAAATTACTTTTAATATTCATTCGTTGCTTTAAATAATTTTCAATTAAATTACTAACATCAAGATAATCTACTCCATTGATCTTCGTTTTTTGGGAAAGGATCTGGTCAGAAGAAAATTCTTCCTCTAAATGATGTAACATTTCCAATACTTCGAATTGCATAGGAGATAATGCATCTTTCAACGAATGTTCAGTTATAAATTTCTCATACTCCATCAGACAGGGCGAGAATGGCGATAGTTTAGAAACGACAAATCTCTCCTGGCTAGTATCATAATCATTAAAATAAGTAAAATTATTAGTCGTCCATTTTGAATACCAATACCTGCAATACCACTCACCCAAATCTGTTAACTCCTGATTGCATTGCCATGTTAACTGAGTCTCATTGATGCTACCGTAGTCACTAATAATAAATTCACCATTTATAGAATCCAAACATTTAAATGCTAGCCAAGGCTTAATCAGATTATTATTAGTTGAATCACTAAAAAGTATGCGTTGTATCAGGTTTTTGTTGTCATTCATATCTTGAGAAATTTTGTCAAATAAATTTAATTCTTCTTGTCTTTCTTTTCCATAAAAAGGAAATGTGGTTAACACTGTTTCATCTGATAATAAATGCGAAAGCGTTTCGTTTACCCCGACAATATCGCTAAATAAATCTTCTTTTATTTTCCATCTATCATTTGTCGTGTCGATTGAAATAATTAGTGGATTTACCCATGCACTAACTGCTGCATAGTCGTTAGAATTAGGATTTATTGAAATAGGCTGATATACGCGTTTCGCCTCTACCATGTCGTTTACTTGAATAAATACAACATTTGATATAAAGCTACTATAAGCACCGAGTTTCTCTACTAAGGAATGATCATCCAGTTTAGATAAACGTTTAAATAGTACAACACCACCATTTTCTGATTGTTTCACACTTATCGTGTCGGATTCAGGTACGTTAGAAATAAAAAGAATCATATTTGTTACGTTATACGAAAATATCGTATCAAGTTGGGCCTGGTTTAGACAATTGTAATTCCCAGTACCTTCATGGGAACTATATAACGGAAATTGAGCGACTAAATTATCCTGACCAGGAAAGATTTGTTCAACTCCATCTTCCATAAATAATGTTTTCAGATGATCATCTTTATTTAGTGGAAGATAATCTTTTTGACATGAAAAATAATTGCCTCTAGCATCACAAGGTATACTCCAAACAAATACTTTATTTGTATTGCCATTAGATAAATAATATTTTTCTGAATAATCTCTCAAGACTTTATTCCCTTTACTTTATATGCCGTTTTGTTTTACCTTTAGCATTCAGTATGAGGCAAAATTAAAGTAAAAATTTGGACTATATGTAAGACAAGTTTGGACCCATTGAACAAGTCATGAAAAACATCAATCAAATTAAACTCGGAATTGACATCGGAAAAGTCATTATTTCGGGCGTTAATGATTCACAGGATACGTCTTTTTTAAGGGGAGATATCGATAGCGCATTGCAGACCCTTCCAATTCCTGAGTCTTTTGAATCCATTAAATTACTTGTGCACTATTTCAACGGCAAGGTAGTATTGGTATCTAAAGCCAGCTTACCCATTCAACATAGAACCGTATTGTGGTTAAACCACCACAATTTCTTTGAAAAGACGGGAATCAACGTTAATAACATTTACTTTTGCCTACAAAGACAAGACAAAGTTAAAATTTGCTCGGACCTGACAATTACACATTTTATTGATGACCGCATGGCCGTACTGGAACATCTTAAGGGTGTTGTTGACGTGCGCATGCTTTTTGGACCACAGAAGCCACGATTTAAATGCCCAAAGGGTGTTATTCATGTTGATAACTGGAAAGAAGCTATGCGTTATTTTAATTTAAAGAACTGGAACGAAAAACACATCAATAATTCGCTGACAAAGAAACCGTAAAATAATCTACTTTTCCATCTATATCAAATCGTTCCCAGTTTAACCCAATTGATGTTTTTGGAAACATGTAAATATTTATTCCAATCCCAAAATTAACATTAGCATTTGTGTTAAATTTTTCATTAACTTCGGTGTCAAATTTTGGTTCTTTTGGAAAATGAGCAGATAATTTTTCATTTATACTAAATTGACTGTATGTTAGTTTTACATAAGGTTCTACTATATTGCTTACCGGTACATGTAAAATTGATTCACCAGACAAACCCGATACTGTAGACGTAGAACGTACCTGGTAATCGGCATTTTTAATAATCATTTCGTATTGACCCAGATAATGAAATGAGACAGCCAGTGTCAAGTAATTATTTAGGCGCTCACCTAATGTCATACTGAAACCATTGGTTTGGTCCTTAACTTCTGCACCTAAATCATCTAACAAATTGGGAAATGATTCGTTAATATTATTAGTTACATTTTTGTAATCAACAGTACCACCGCGCATAGAAAAATAGTTTTCAGCAAAACAAATATTACTAAAAAACGTAACATATGTTGATACAGCAAGACAAACAAGTCGGTTTAATTGAAAAATTTTCATGGCATACTCCTTTGATATATTTGGCTGAGAGTTGCTTCATGTTTATTTTGCATTTAAACCAGAATCATTTGTGAGACATTTATTACTACACATCTGGACGATGTAATTATTTTCCTCAATTGCTTAGCCAAAAAAAAGATCAATATTTTCTCGACTAAAAAGTTTTATCGTTGTAGTAAATGCCAATAATGAGGAATTTACTTTTACAGAAATAAATTGTATATGACGTTCTTAGACCGAGGATGACTGCTCGAAATGAGGATAACTAATGGAGTGCTTGTATATCACAGAGTGAACGTAAAAGAAAACATTCGGAATTATTCCGCTTGCTTACGTATGAACATCTCCCTACGCTTTAATCTTTCAAATATAAATTCGATTGGAGTTTTGGTCATTTCAATTAACGGTAATTTATAATACGGCTTGTCAGGAATGATTCCATGAAATTTTATATTTTCTTGCCATTTATTGTTATTAAAAATAAACCACTGAATCTCTGATTTTGAATAATTTGGTCCTATAATGCGATCAATTTGCTCTTTTTCATCAAATTTTTCTTCACAGTTAAAATTTTCCTTAATTACCCCTATGTCTTGATAACCATCCTGATTTATATCACCAATAACAAAATTATGAAATGTAGCAAAAAAACAACCAATAAAACGATGACGGCTTTTGGTTACCGTATTAGGCATATTTCCATTATAGAGTTTATTTTCTTTTTCATTGTAAATTAAAAAAACGTCTCGACCCGCTGCAGCCATAGCGCTGCCCGCACTATATTCCCATGATGATATATGAAGTCCAATCCAGTTGGGACTGATTGAAAAATGAGTTATCGATTTTGAATAATTAAAACTTGTTACATAACTATCTCTTTCTGCCAATAATGCTTTTTTAGGATAAAGCCATTCTTTGGGTATAACCATTTTTTTACTATTTGGTAACGTTAAAATGGAATTTTCATCAATTACTAATTGATAGGTTCCGGTATTAATTTCTAGTGCAAATGAATGGTTTATAAACAATACAAACAGCATAAAGCCAAAAATTGCTGGCTTACATAAATCAGTTTGATAATATCTTGGTGTAAACATTGTCTTTATTTCACTTCTCATTATTTAATTAACTGCCTCTTCTGTTATTGATATGATGTCAGTATCACCGTCAATTTGATCGCCGCTAAACGTACTTTCATAAGTACACATAACAGATCGTTCAACAAAATATTTATTGATATTAACAATGCCAGACCAATTGGTGCGATTAAACTTTCCAACAAAGGAATACTCTGTTTCCGTTTTTTCAGGAAATTCAACAGCAATAATCGCTTTCTTGCTAAATGAAAATTCACCATCTCTATCAATATCAACAAAAAATGTTGGAGCAACAAAACCTGGAAGATGACTAAATATCAGCTTGTGATTTTCAAAAAGTGTGGATGTTGTATTATCATTTTTTTCCACTTTTACTGTCGCATGTTGAGCAGTATTTTTGCCCTCGCTTCCATCATTACATGTATAGGTAAATTGTTTTGTATTATATTCGTATGTACCTTCCACGCTTCGGCTCAAAAATCCAGCACCACAACCAATTAACAGACTGATGGTCATAATTAATGCAACAATCCTAAACATATCAAAAACACCTTTTTACCTTATCAACCCTGTTTAATTATATTTTAACGCCAGTAATTTTAGATTTTGAATTGTTATTTCAATATAATAATAGGCCGATTCTGACTAATTAAATTAGATGAAACAAGAGACATTAGTGGACGGTTTTTTGGAAGTAGAGGTTGTCTCCACAAGAAATAAAAGAAACCGTGTTGTTTAATAGGATGAGGAAAAAGAAAAGTTAATTTAACTGAATGTCACAAGAATGGAAATTGTTAATAATAAACCTTGTCTCTTTCTCGCTTTTGCGAACGATAATGAAAATGAAACACGTTTTTTATCGTCATTAGCGGAAGAGTCGGCGAAACTTCAACAAGCCTTAGTTCCTGCACAACAGGCCGGTCTATGTGAAGTGCTTGTACGACAGAATGTTTCTCTGGACGATATATTCCAGGTATTTCAAGATCCCGACTATCAAGATCGCATTGTTTTATTTCATTACGCTGGTCACGCAAATGCCTATCAATTATTACTTGAATCTAATTCGGGTCAGGTAGAAGCTGCTCATGCAGAAGGGCTAGCAACATTATTAGGTACACAGAGTAATTTAAAACTGGTGTTTCTCAATGGCTGCGCAACTGCACCACAAGTGCAAGGTTTGCTTGATGCTCAAGTCCCCAGTGTCATTGCCACCAATCATTTGATTGACGATGAAATGGCCACGCAATTCGCCAGCCGTTTTTATACCGGTCTTGCCAAGGGGGCTAATGTGCAATTAGCCTTTACACAAGCTAAGGCTGATGTTATCGCACGCTTTGGTGGGCAGACCCGAATCGGACCAATAAAAGGTCCTTCCGATGATAAGAAAACACACGAATCTAAGTTCCAAGAAACAGTTTTCGATGATCATGCCCTACCCTGGCAACTCTATATCAAACCCGGCGCAGAACATTTGCCCCAATGGAGCTTGCCCGAAGCAGCAGGTGACCCACTGTTTGGTTTATCTGCCCTACCGCATCATGATTTACCCGATACACCCTATCGCCATCTCAATTGGTTTAAGGAAAAACACGCTGAGTTATTTTTTGGTCGGGGATTACAAATTCGTCAATTGTTGGACCGTTTAACTGATGAGCAGCATGCACCGGTTCTATTGTTACATGGTAGCTCTGGCGTAGGAAAGACATCACTCATTACTGCTGGTTTGTTACCCCGACTTTCTGTGAACAATCAGGTTAACTATATTAGGCGGGATTTTGAAAAAGGTTTGCTCGGTAGTGTAATCGGATGCTTTCCGACAGTAAGCAATGAATTAGATTTATTAGATACTTGGAAAGTACAAGAAACTAATAAGCAACAAGCGCTCTTTATTATTTTGGATCAGGTAGAAGAGGTCTTCACTCGGCTCAATCCTGAAATCGAACACGAACTCACGCAATTGGTTAAGGTTATTGCAGATATTTTTGCTAATCCACAAACCCGACCAAAAGGAAAATTGATCCTAAGCTTTCGAAAGGAATGGTTACCGGAAATTGATCAAGCATTGGGACAATATAAGATTCCTCACAGCGCTTATTTTCTGGCACCCTTGAACAAAACCGGTATTATTGAAGCCATTGAAGGACCAACTCGTTTACCACGACTGGCACAACACTACAATCTCAGCATCGAATCCGGATTGGCTTCAACCATAGCAGACACCCTGTTAAAAGACAGAGATTCACCAGTTGCACCGGTTTTACAAATTCTGCTCAGTAAATTGTGGACTGCTGCTAAACAACAGAATTATAGCTCACCCACATTCGACACAACACTTTATGAACAATTGGAAAAACAGGGTCTGTTGCTCAGTGATTTTCTGGAACAACAAATTGCAATAATTAAAACACAACACCCCAAAGCAGTTGAATCTGGATTATTACTGGATCTACTGGCTTTTTTCACTACAACTCACGGCACAGCCACTGAACATGCGAAAGAAATAATCCATACACAATATGCGCACTGTGAAGAACAAATTAATTCACTTGTTAAATCCAGCATTGATAATATTTTACTAATCGAAATCCCGCAAAACCAACAGGCTCAATCAAAATTTCGTCTGGTTCATGATACTCTCGCGCCTATCATACGTGCGCGATTTGAAGAATCTGATTTGCCGGGGCAACGGGCACGGCGTATTTTAGAAAACCGTGCAGTGGAGTGGCATAATGAGCAACGCGGTACGCCGCTAGACCAAAGAGATTTGTCTTTGGTAGAAAACGGATTAATCGGGATGCGAACATGGCACCAGCAAGAACAAAAACTTATTGAAGCTAGTCGAACTACGCAACATCAACAAATGAAACGCCGCAAGATCTGGCAAGGCGTCGGAGCGATCGCAGTGATAATAATTTGTGTTACTGCTGTCATTGCTATCTGGCAATGGAACACAGCAGTCATTGCTAAAAATAGTGAGCAACAGCAAAAGATAGTTGCTAATAACCAAAGGGACGCTGCTGAAGAACAAAAAGAACTGGCTGAGCAGCGTCAAAATGAGTTAAAACAAGAAAGGGATGGTTTGCTTGCGCAAAATCTATTTATTGCATCACAAACAGTCTATGATCAGAGTTATCAAAGCGATCTAAATCTTAGTGCTAATCTTTTACTGGAGTCCTTATCTAGAGCAAGAGTACCAAAAGCATTTCAAGCTTGGCATGAAACATTTAAATTAATACCGGACAACATTACACAACTCCCAATTTCTAATTATGCAGAAGCCTTGAAATTTAGTACTACTGGAAAGACTTTGTTTATCCAGTTCAACAAACATGTAGAAGTATGGAATCTACCCACACTTAAACACACTCATACCTTTAAAAGTGATTCACGCATTAGATTCGTAGATATTAATTTTGACAATTCACTATTAGCTATTGCTCATGACAATAAAGTTGATATTTGGAATATTAAAAAGGAGCAGATTTTAACTTCATTTAAAACAGATAATGAATCGATACACTCAGTAACATTTAATCCTTTGAATAATCAACTTGCAGTTGTTAGTAGTAATAAAACTGGCAGTGAATTAGGAGTCTACAATCTTGAAAATATCGATAATACAATATTTAATTTCAATTCGCCGGCAGATATTTATACTTTAAAATTTAGTTCTGACGCTTCTAAACTTGCCATCAGAACAAGTTATGCAATTCTTATTTGGGAAACATCTAGCTGGGATCTTTTGGCAAGACTATCACAATCGCAAATAATAGATGATTTTCAATTTTCTCCTAATGGTCTTTTCGTTGCTACAGCAAGTAGAGATGATTTCGCACGTATATGGGATATCACAAATAGCAAGGTTATCAATAAATTGAGTCATACAGACAATTCCTTAAAACCAATTGTTGCGAAAGATCTTAATAAGCTGGTTTTCAACTCTGATGGTACAAAACTCGCAACAGTAGGCGAACTAGGTTTGTTACGTGTCTGGGATTTAGAATCTGGCTTAGGACTTCATCGTATTAATCGAAATGCGTCTTTAGGTGATGTTTTTTTTAATAACGACAATTCAATTTTGGTAACAAGCGATTCATCCTCATCTGCCAAAGGTGTCGGTAGCGGTATAGACCCACAATTCCAAACAATTCGTCTTTGGCAAGCAAGTAGCGGGAATCTCTTGAAACTATTGCAAGTCCCTTTTAGTTTTGAACCACTAAAAATACAATATAATACTATTCGCAATAAGTTAGGTTTTATTTCTTCTGGGAAAGTTTTTCTTTGGCCATTGAACGAGAAGGATAGTTTTTTCTTTCATCTTAAAAATAAAGAATATAAACATGTCGTATTTATGGATAATGACAAAACAGTTGCAACTGCCGATTTTAATGGAGAAGTTAATATTTGGAATAGCAATAATGGCAACCTGCTTAAGACACTGCGATTAGAAAACCAAGAGAAATTTGAAATAGAAAATTTATCTCTAACGCCTAATAATAATTTTTTGATTTTGTTGGGAAAACACGAAGTAATAACTTGGGACACAAAAACGTGGAAAGGCGTTTCTCATTTTACAAGATTAGGTAAATCATTTTCGGGAAATATCACACCTTTACGCTTGATTATCAGTCCGGATGAAAAATCACTTACCCTTTATTCCTTTATTACATCTGAAGATTACACAAATATTCATCTGCAATGGGAACAATGGGATATCATAAAGGGAAACCTAGTTTCTCTACATAAAAAACTTGTAAAGCGAGAAACTGCAAAATTAAGTAAAGGTGGTAGCTACATCGCTGGGATAAAAAAAGACGATACGTTTGCCATATGGGATACTTCTAGTGGCGATGAAGTATTTAGCGCTCATGATGCCACATTTAATGTATCAGCTGTGTTTAGTTTAGGGGAGACATCAGTCACATATCGACCTAGTAAAAATTCAATAGAAATCTGGGATTTTAAACACAACAAAAAAGTATTACACACTAGTACAGAAAAAGTTATTAAAGGCTTTGAAATTAGCGAAAACGGCCAATATCTAATTATGCGCCTTGACAATAATATAATCGAAGCAAGGTCGATACCTAGCGGGAGGTTATTAAATCAAATACAATACAAACCCAAATACTTTTCAGCTTTTACAACTGATAATAATTCATATGCAATTGCTGGCCAATCCGATAATCTCTGGCTGTGGTCTTTTACAAAAAATAGCAATCCGACTAAACTGGAGGTACTTGATCAATCAATGCCATCTTATACATTTAGTCATGATAATCGTTTCGCCTTAACCAGCGTCCTTCGTGGCGGAAATCGCCAAATTAAAATATGGAATTTAACTACGGGCCAAGAATATGCGTCCATCGAGAGAAATCTTGCGATTGGATTAGACTTCCCTTTCTTCAGCCCTACAGACAAATGGATTGGCAGACGCCCATTCGAAAACCGTCAATTCCCCATCGAACTTTATCTTTGGAAAACAGAAGATTTAATTTCAGTAGGTTGTAGTAAACTATCAAATCCCTTAACTGAGGCGCAATGGCAACAATACCTTGGCGATGCACCTTATAATCCACTGTGTAAATTTTAAATAGGTATAACGTTTATTAGTGTTCTAACTTTCGCACCCTCCGTTTATAAAAGTAATTAAAACCTTGTAACATTGATATTTGTGTATTAATTAGTTTACAAATTCTGCGTATTTTAATTCGCTTGTATCACAATAAAGAAACTGATCAACAAATATTGGATGAATTAATTGTATTTTCCAAACCACTACTATCCCATGATTTTTTGAAATCATTTGGGGTGGATAAAGTGTATTAAAGAACGGCTCCAAAGGAATTTCATCGTTAAAATAATCTTCGATGGATTTGTTAGCCGAAAGGTTAGGTAGTGTTTTTTCGTATAATAATACTCCCTGTACAGCTCCAGTAATCCTACAAATTCGATGACTTTTCGTGGTGCCACGCTCATATAGCCCCGTTTCTATATTGTATGCAACAATTCTCAAGGTTACATTTTCTAAATCAAGTTTGGACCGACCAGAAAGTATATCTGCTATTTTCAAACTGGTTTTTCGTGATAAATCATTGGGTAAATACGCTACTTGGATATCCATGTATTTTTGTAAACGATTTTGCATTATCTCCCAAAAAACGTAAATAAAATACCCACTTGCCATTAATTGGAAGATAATTATGGAGGGATCATATTCGAACTGAATAATTGAGTCATACCAATAAATGAAAAAAACTATATTTCCACAAACAATACCAAGCATCAACAATATCAACAATATCAACAATATCGTTATAATTTTATTATGCATCGCAATCGCTTTAAAGTTACGACTAAAATTATATTCATCATGAGTTGAAATTAATTCTTCCGTGTCTTGTTCAACTTTAGATCTGTTTGGAACAGGTAGATTAATCCGTTGCTTTATGCGAGTTTTAAAAAAAAGGATGTCTTTTGGTTTCGCTTTAAGTTCAGCAAATATTTCTATACTAATTTTTTCTCCAGAATAAGAATAAACTTCATCAAATAACTCAGGCAAATTAATGGTTGTTAGTTTATCTTCTATGATAAAATCGTATTTAAACAATTGTTTACATTCATTTATCGGCCTTCTATCAAACACATTAACCTGTATAGTTATTGTTATCCTCGCACATTGATTAATTAATTGTTCATCAAATATTTCAATATTGCAAACCAAGCTATTTTTAGCGTCAAAGTTATTTTTCGCTATACTAACTTTGCTTTTCATTCATTATGGATTTATCCTTAATTAGTTTTCCATTTCTGGTTCAAACGGCTTACCGCTACTAAAACTAATATAAAGCACCCATGTCGAAAGGAGTGGACCTATTCGAAGACATTAAGTGACTAGCCCGCATTTCTCACAGGATTCACGAATTCTCACTTGATCCTTGACCATAGATCCCACAAGAAATTTTCTGACTAAGCGGAATACTGACTGTATTTCCGAAAGGCAAATATTCCTTGTTAGATCAAGGGCAAGTGAGACTTCCATGAGAAAAGCGGGATAGCACTATAAAATCGAATCCAATTGTGGATTGTAGAAGTATGTTGGACTATAGGTTCATCGTAATCCAAGCGGGAGCAAATTCTTTCGATTTTGAGGCACATATTGAGACTAAGCAAAGAAATATCGAAAGAATTTGAGCCACTATCCCATCGGCACAGTAGAATTATCCATAACCCGACAGACGCCTAGGTTTAATGATTGGTTATATTAGCCAAATTTAAATATTTAGCTCGAAAACATTATAATCAAGTATAAGTAAGATTACTAACCCATAGAAATTTGTTAAAAATATTTCAATGCATCTCCAGGCACTACAGAAATTAGTTAAACACCAACAGTAAACTATATATTACCACCGACAGTTGATATTCAATTCCACTAAATTTTTGATTTTTATGCTGTCAGCACATTAACCGATCTTTTACACATTTAAAGTCCTCTAGCGTCCATCATTACGACCAATTATTAAAATGTCTCGCCTGTCATAATAAATCACATAGATTCAAACATTTTGCAAATCTGCGATAAGGAAAGCACATATATTATGTACCCCAAAATATTTTGTTGTCTTTTAGTACTCTTGCTGATCACTACGGCGTGCAGTAACGACGAAACTCAAAAAATTCAAAGTAGTGATATAACTTTGTCAGACTTTCTATCTGTTCCTGAACGCTACAGTGAACTACAAGTACATTTTACGATATACGACCCAACTACTGAGAAAGAGCCCGTTATTGATGGTGGCTGTTATTATGATCTGGATGAATTGATTCAACCAATTTTATCGTCTGCAGATAACCCTCCTTGTTTACTAAATAAGTTAGCAAAAGAATCAAAATTTAATTATGAAATTGCTGTTTTAGAAAAAACAACCCAAATGATTCTAGCAAATACCACTGGACATTTTGTAGCAGGTGAAAATATTTCTGCCTCACTTTCACTTAATACTGAGAACTACGCACTTTTTTTAGGTGTGCCACTTAAACCGGCCGATTTGAACGTACAGAATATTGAATCCGGATTTGTATTATCTTGGAATCAGGTAGCAGGTACTGAACTCTATAAAGTTTACATCGCAAAAAACATCGAACCTGAAATTATTGAAGATAATCTATTGCTAGAAACGACAGAAACTATACTTGAAATAACAGAAAACATTGATGCCTGCACACCCTATTTTGCAAAGATTATTTCTGTTGACGCAGCTAATCAGGAAAGTTCAGCATCTGACTCAATAAGCATGCAAAATTGTAGTGTTGCATCTTTTGAACTAACAATACCAAGTATTGCAGAAGTGGAAGATGAACTGGAAAATGTAGTAGTCAATGTACAAGCCTATTACATAGATGATGAAACAAATAATTTGTTCGAGAATAACTGTGAAGATTCATATGAAAAAATAAAATTGAGCGAATCAAAAATGTTGTGCACTCTACGACACAACCCTCAAGAAGACTCATTCACTTACAAAGTACATTTTTATTCACCGAACAAAGAAATCTTGCTAGCAACTGCAAGCAATCTGTTCACGACTAAAAATGGAAATAATTTAATTGACGTAAAAGATTTAATTGTAGATTATACTCAACTCACCAGTTTCATTGGCAAACCAAACAAGCCAGAAGTAAATATTGTAAGTGAAGAGAACCAAATCGAGTTAAAATGGAGCGCAATAAAAAACGTTGATACATATCGAATTTACTGGAACATAGGTAACCCACCTGAAACAATCGACAATGATAATTTTATTCAAATTGAAGATACTACAAATTCATCTGAAATCAATTTTGTTCACAATGACCTAGAGGAAGGCGAAAATTACTATTACCGTGTTATTGCTAAAAATGTCGTTGGCGTAGAAAGTGATCCATCAGATGATGTTATTGGCACACCACAAAGGAACCTGGAGTACTATTTATCTCAATGGGATGATTGGCAAACCATTCATCCGCTTGAGCAGGAAAATACAACAAACCATAAAGAAAAGATTAAGAGTTATTTTGATCAAAATCGAGTTTACACTTGTGGAAAAAAATATACCCAATTTAAACGTACGATTAACAAATTGCTGATCACTGAAAGTAGTGCTTCAAAAATATGGCCAGGCCAGTTGATTCAAGGAGAATCATTTCAGCAATTGGCAATTGAAAATACAGGTAATATCCAGCCTATTATACTGGAAGGAGAGCAGAGATCATCAATAACAATTTCAGTTAATGGCCTTAGTACCAACATAATCAACCCTGGTCATGATACAGTGAATAAGGGTATTAAAAAGTTATTGATGGATGGTATTCCTGATGAAAATCTTTCATTTTCAAAAGTGCCTTATATGTTAATTTCCCCTACCTCGGTGCTAGAAGCTGTACACGTAGTTAATAATTTTCGTCAAGATGCTCCTTATACAGAAGTAGAAATAGCCGATCGTGTTGTCGAAACGGAATCAACCCCCAATTATGAAATAGAAGAATATTTAAATACCATAACCGTAATATTGAGTAAAGAAGCCTTTGATGTGAATTTATCTGAGTTTAGTGAAGCAAATGCTGTGTTTAATGATAAATTTAGTACCGTAGAATTGAATAATCGACTAAACGAGAATAACATTAACCCTGACAACCTTCCACTCTACGTTAGCAAAATGACTTATGGTCTTTATCTACAATTTACAATTTCGTCTTATGCGCAATTATCAGATATTTATTCAGCGCTTAAAACAATGATTAATCTAAAGAGCACGGATTATTTTTCAGACACCGAACTGATTGATATTGAAAAAGCGGAGGAAATATTAAAAAATTCTACAATTGGAATTTCAAAACACAATTTTGATATCACTGTTGACCGTGAGATTGAACTGGTAGACAAAATTCAAAATGGTTCAATTGCAGAAGAATTTCTTAATGAAAAAAAATTAGCTGCTTATAAACCGATTTTTTATGAGTTACGTAATTTGGAAGATAATACTAAAGCCCAAATTGAACTTGAACGTGCAATACAATTAAATAGATGCTCGAAGGATATTGGGAAACAAGTTATTCAAATACATGCTGGAGATGTAGAATCTCCACCAAAATATTGCCATTATGAACGCAACTCGGATATATTATTTAAAGAACATTATTTTAACTTGATCGTCAATGACGAATTTAGCTTTTCTATCTATATGGATCCATATGGGTATGAAATTGATGAATTATTCGAAATATCATTTCAAGATGATATATTAATTAGGCTAGAGGCAAATATTCAGACCGCCTATGAATTTTATGATAGTGGAATGATAGAATCAAAATTTAGTGCTACCTGGAGTGAAACTATTAAAAATCCCGAATTTGGGTATTACCAACTCGAAGGTATCGGCAAGTGCTTATACGATAATTATATGCCAGTATACGGATTTAAGCTTTGGCCTTTTAATAAACCCGAATGGTCTTCCACATTAGAAACACTTGATGCATGTTTCCCGGAAACTAATGCAGAGCAATGTACGCTTCTGGATTAGTTGTCATTGAAGAGATATTTGGTTTAACCTTGAATCCACAGTTGAACACGAATTTAGTGTGTAACTGCAAATTCTAGGCTTAAGAGTATTATTGATACAACAAAGTAAGATGGGTGAACATAGACAACAATTTGTTGATAAAAAGGATAGTTGCCCAAGATATATATTTGAAAAAATTTCGTTTTGACTTAAAGAGCAATCATCTGGTCTTCATTATTGTCTATTTTTGTCACATAATATTATATACTTTGAAGTAGCAATCTATAATTCGTTTACAATGCATCCAGAAAATAGCATGCAAAAATATTATGGAAAAAAATAACAATATCCCTTGCCTCTTCCTAGCATTCGCAAACGATAATGAAAACAGCGACCGTTATCTGCGCAATCTTAGTGCGGAGACAAAGAAACTACAACATGTACTGATGCCCGCTCAACAGGCCGGCTTGTGTGAAATCCTGGTACAGGAAAATACCTCTCTGGACGATATCTTTCAGGTTTTTCAAGACCCAAAGTATCAAGATCGCGTTGTCCTGTTTCACTATGGCGGTCACGCCAATACTTATCAATTGCTATTGGAATCAACATCTGGTCAAGTTGAAGCAGCTCATGCTGAAGGGCTAGCAACATTATTAGGTACGCAGAGTAATTTAAAACTGGTGTTTCTCAATGGCTGCGCAACTGCGCCGCAAGTACAAGGGCTGCTGGATGCGCAAGTCCCAAGCGTGATCGCCACCAATCATTTAATTGATGATGAAATGGCTACACAATTCGCCAGCCGTTTTTATACCGGTCTTGCTAATGGGGCTAATTTACAATTGGCCTATACGCAAGCTAAGGCTGACGTTGTCGCACGCTATGGTGGGCAGACCCGTATTGGGCCTGTCAAAGGTGATTCTAGTCCGGGGAAAACCATCCATGAATTAAATAACTTTGATGCCGTGATGGATACCCATGCCCTGCCCTGGCAGCTTTATATCAAACCCGGTGCTGAACACGTGCCATAGTGGAGTTTACCCGAAGCAGCGGGTGACCCCCTGTTTGGTTTACCTGCCCTACCGCATCATGATTTACCCGATACACCCTATCGCCATCTCAATTGGTTTGAGGAAAAACACGCTGAGTTATTTTTTGGTCGGGGATTACAAATTCGTCAATTGTTGGATCGTTTAACTGATGAGCAGCATGCACCGGTTCTATTGTTACATGGTAGCTCTGGCGTAGGAAAGACATCACTCATTACTGCTGGTTTGTTACCTCGACTTTCTGTGAACAATCAGGTTAACTATATTAGGCGGGATTTTGAAAAAGGTTTGCTCGGTAGTGTAATCGGATGCTTTCCGACGGTAAGCGATGAATTAGATTTATTAGATGCTTGGAAAGTACAAGAAACTAATAAGCAACAAGCGCTCTTTATTATTTTGGATCAGGTAGAAGAGGTCTTCACTCGGCTCAATCCTGAAATCGAACACGAACTCACGCAATTGGTTAAGGTTATTGCAGATATTTTTGCTAATCCACAAACCCGACCAAAAGGAAAATTGATCCTAAGCTTTCGAAAGGAATGGTTACCGGAAATTGATCAAGCATTGGGACAATATAAGATTCCTCACAGCGCTTATTTTCTGGCACCCTTGAACAAAACCGGTATTATTGAAGCCATTGAAGGACCAACTCGTTTACCACGACTGGCACAACACTACAATCTCAGCATCGAATCCGGATTGGCTTCAACCATAGCAGACACCCTGTTAAAAGACAGAGATTCACCAGTTGCACCGGTTTTACAAATTCTGCTCAGTAAATTGTGGACTGCTGCTAAACAACAGAATTATAGCTCACCCACATTCGACACAACACTTTATGAACAATTGGAAAAACAGGGTCTGTTGCTCAGTGATTTTCTGGAACAACAAATTGCAATAATTAAAACACAACACCCCAAAGCAGTTGAATCTGGATTATTACTGGATCTACTGGCTTTTTTCACTACAACTCACGGCACAGCCACTGAACATGCGAAAGAAATAATCCATACACAATATGCGCACTGTGAAGAACAAATTAATTCACTTGTTAAATCCAGCATTGATAATATTTTACTAATCGAAATCCCGCAAAACCAACAGGCTCAATCAAAATTTCGTCTGGTTCATGATACTCTCGCGCCTATCATACGTGCGCGATTTGAAGAATCTGATCTACCGGGGCAACGGGCACGGCGTATTTTAGAAAACCGTGCAGTGGAGTGGCATAACGAACAGCAAGGTACTCCATTGGACGAACGCGATCTATTGCTGGTTGAGCAAGGACGCGAGGGTATGCGTAATTACAAGACAGAAGAATCACAGCTTGTTCAAGTGAGTAATATCCAAAACTTGCAGCGAGCCCAACGACGTAAGTTATTGAAAATCAGTAGCAGCGTAGCTGTGTTGTTAATTATTGTTACTGCGATTATTGCAATATGGCAAGGAATTGAAGCAAATCATCAAAAAATCACTGCTATACAGGCAGAAAAACGAGCAAAAAGCAATGAAAATAGCGCGGTTAAGGCAAAGCAACTAGCAGAAAATAGACTCATTGAAATGCAGCATAATTATGGCTTAGTATTGAAAGAAAAAGGATTGGCTGCAGTAAGTGAAAAAAAATATAATGAAGCTTTTATATATTTTTCTCATGCTAATGCTGCTTCAAACAATATCAATATACCTATTGCAAAGTATACAGATAAAATTGTTCCCAATAAAAAAATACTCCTTAGTAACAGCATCCAATTTCAAAAATCGATACTTTCACCTAAGGGAAAGATAATCTCCCTTAACAATAATCTCGGAGAAATTCAAACAACGCCTATTTTAACTAATAATAATCAAAACACGCTAATTACATCGATGAGTATAAGGGGAGAAAAAAATATATCTCCAGATGGAAAATATCTTGTCACAACAATTTTTAACGATATAAATCTAGATTATGATTTACACTTAATGTTTGCAAAAGATTTGGATGAGCTACCCAAACAAAATAAGGAGAAAGTGATTTTAGCAAAAATTGGAGAAATCTATCATCTCCGTGTGTTTAACAAGAACAATACAATTGTTATTGACAAAATTATAAAACTATCGACCGGTTCACCAATATTAAATATTTTTAATGAATCTCTAGATGCAGAGGCACTGCATTTAGCCACTGTACAAAACGAAAGAAACGTACTCTACTTTATAAAGCGAGAGAATGGGTTTCCTATTCAGTTATGGAATGTTGATACAGGACGTAAAATAAAAACATTTGAAAAATCTAAAATCGCCGATAACTGGCTGGATGGAGGAAAACCCATCATGAGTTTTTCCCCCGATAGTCGATACCTTGCATGGTCAGGATATGACAACCAGATTAAGGTTTGGGATTTAGTTAAATCAAAATATATTCACACATTTACTGTCGATAGCTTTCAACGAATCTTATCGTTTTCACCTGATAGTAAAATATTAATATCTAGACTGGACTCAAGTACGTTAGCTTTTTGGAATTTATCCTCAGGTGAATTAGTTTCATCACTAAAACACCCAGGAAGTGTAGTAAATATTGCATTTTCCTCTGACATGCGCTTACTTGCCACCATGGATATTAGGAAAGGTAACAAACAATTTTTAAATTTATGGGATGTTAAGAGTGGGAAAATAATTTTGGATTCTTTCATTGATGATAAATATTACAATTTAGTTACACCTGTATTTTTTCTGTTTTCTCCAGACAATCGATGGATAGCTACTGCACAAAGAGATAACGTTACACTATGGAATTCAGAAAACTTAGTTAAACAAGCAATATATGATTCGAAAAACACAACTAATATGCTATTTTCACCAGATAGCTTAACTCTGGTGACCACAAACATAAATAACATCATTGCTTTTTGGGATAACATTTCGGGTCAAAGTAATGTTGTCTCAACAACTCAAAACAAAGAAATAGAGCAGATTGCGTTTTCTAATGATGGGCATCAATTAGTAACGTTAAATTCAAATAATTCAGCAACAATATGGCAAATTTCAAAGACAACCCTATTTCCGTTTTACAAAGGTAAAATATACAACAAAGTTTTTGCACGCTCACTCAATAAAGATATTTTTCTATTATCAAATGGAAGGGGTGGCTCAAAATTTCTTGAAGCTCTTGAAAGCAAGATAATCAATTTAAAGGCCTACTGTGGCGCATCGGATAACTATCTTTTTTCAAATAGCGGGAATTACATGGCTTCAATTCATCAAAATATGATCAATTTGTGTAATAGACTAAACAATTCAGAGTCCAGACAAATTACAAATAAAAAAAGTGTTTCAGGTATTGCAATATCTCCAGATGACAAAACACTGGCTGTCTTTTATTGGGACAATTCAATTTCGAATAATTCAATAACGCTATGGGATACCAGCTCTGGAAATGTCAAATTCACCCTTAAAGGACATGAAGCACAAGTAACAGGTGTTTCATTCTCTTCCAATAATCACTGGCTTGCTTCTGCAAGTTACGATAAAACAGTGCGCTTATGGAATGCAAATACAGGTGAAGAAAAATATATCCTTTCTGGCCATACTTGGGGCGTTAAGCATGTGAGTTTTTCTGCAGATGGAGAGACGCTTGCCTCCGCTGGGGGAGACAACAAAATTATACTTTGGGATGTTAAAACCGGTAGACAAAAATCAAAGTTAATAGGGCATAAAAATTCCGTAATAAATGCTTCATTTTCGCCCAATAAAAAATATCTTTTTTCTGAAGGCTTAGATGATTCTATTCGATGGTGGGATATTGAGACAGGTAAAAGCAAAATTTTAAGTCAAGCACCATCTAATAGAGCGATTAACAGTACATATGATTTTGTTTTTTCCCCTGACGGGCAGACAGCAACATTAACCCTAATAAAGCGATATTTGTATGGTTATTTTCAGTCAAATTTAATTGATATTTCTTCTGGAGAACCGTTCTTGATATTTGAGGATGAGAGCTATAATGCAACATTTCGATTATTTTACAAAAACCGGTTACTGATTATTAAAGATTTAGATATCGACAAAAATGATGAGAAAAATCGTTTATGGGATACAGAGGATTATACAACGATAGAATATTGGGATTATCCCTTATTGAGAAAAATTTGGATTGCGGCAATGGATCCTGATCAAGCTGAAAAACTGGTTGGCCTAGAACTTGATGAATTAGCTATTAAACCCATTACCAATACTCAATTCGTTAATCTTTAATTAAAAATTCTATCAATATGGGCTCGGATAATCTCTTTTATTTCCTTATTCACCTCAGTGGCATCCAAACGTTCATAAAGAATTTCGCTGTCAATTAATTTTGCGGTCGCCAATGCTTTCGCTACTACTTTATCTTTTTCTCGACCCGCAATGAGTTTTGAAATAACCATGTCGTGAGGCTCCAAACAAAGCCCTTTAATGCCATTGGTATTTGGGTTTTCAATTTCAATCAATCTTTCTTGCCAATCATTTGGTAAGGTCGCGGTGTTTGTTTCAACACCATCTGCATAGTAACCAAAAGTCTCATGAAATGGCGATAATTCCCCCAGAACTCCATCAATCAGATTCCAACGCTCTGGATGCTCCACAGGAATCAAATCAGCTTCCATTGATTGCCTTACAAGATCGGGAGCATTGGGATATTTACCCAGTATGGATTGGCTACCAATTACAATTATCGTCTTACATTCAGAAATAATTCCAGCAGCTCGAATTAGATGTTCAAGATTTTCTCTGTTCACGCAGTATTGTCCATCGTTGTTGAGGTGAAATAAGTCCTGCAAACGGACTAGATGAGCGTAAAAAAATAGAATGTTCGTCAACATTTTCAAGTACGGCGATTACTTCATTGATATCCTTATCTAGAAGAGCTTGCCATTCTCGCATCCAACCTGGCTTGGTTGGATATTTTGACTCCCAGTTTTTAAGATTACTTTTTGCTTTCTGAATCACTTCTTGGGGATTTGACAATAATTTTTCCTTGATTATTTGATGAAGGAGCAAAGAAATATTATCGTGATAGTTTAGTTCAGACACAGTTGGTAACCAGTCAATTTAGATAGTGATGAATAGATATACTAATAAATAGTGGATAATCTGTCAAAACAATTAAAATATTATGTCAGTTTCATTTATTGCGAGCTAGATTAAATATATAGTCAAGCATAGTTCATTTGAACCAAATTCGCCTCTTTAACGTTTAAAACATTTTTCGATTTCTAGTCGACTCGACTGATCGTCATCAAGATAGTGTTTTTCAGTCCACAACAGTCTTGTCAAATGTCCTACTTTTAAATTCTTGTTTAGTTAGAATGAACTCATAGAACAACATAATTGTTGTTCAAAAAAATAGTGTTCTAAATAGTATGAGGGTATAGCTCCAAATTGGTAGCCCGCATTTCTCACAGGATCGTGAGAAATGTGGGCTAAAGCAATAGATTCCAAATCTATTGGGTGGGGGTTCGAATCCCACCATCGCTACAAATATAAAGTAATATTATTTTACAAAATAAACTGAAGTGATAAAAAATGAGATTATTAAAAGCAATTTATAAAGTCATTAGCGACACGTTGAAGAGCATTATCTTATTTTTTGCCAAAATCGTTCGTATTCTAAATCAGCCTTATCCGCGAAGAAAAACAGATCAAAATTTTTCTAGACAATTAGAATTCATAATTACTGATGGCAGACCGGATACTTATCTTTGTAAACAACACTATGATACCTTTCGAAAAACACTAGAGTTAACTGTAAAACATTACTATTATCCATACGATAATGATAAAAAAGTAATATTTTCCAATATAAGAAATTTTTCCGAACGTTTTCATAGCTTGGAAGACGAGTTAGATTTTTCAGAAACATTAGTCGAAACTTATCCAGACTTGGTGATTGATCTAGTTCAACAATCTACAAAATATTTTTTGACAACAAATTTAAAGAAAATTGAATTTTCAACAAATGATACGCCAATTGTTACTGCAAGCGTTTATCATTAAAACAGGCATTGGCCCTTATAATACTGAATGTTATGGATAGTGAGCTTATGCTAATTTTTCTAGTAACTTCATTGATTTTTATATCGATCGGATGTGGAATCTTTTACAATTCTCATAGAAAGGATCGTTTAGCACGTTCAAAACTTGAAGCGTTATTTGCATTTATCCCCCGCTTTGAAAAGGGCGAATTTGACAATGCTAAATCAGATTTCGAAAAGCACTATTATATTGATGCAAGCCGAGAATTAATTGATACATTAGCTGAATCTGGAGTATATTTAGGCAATGACTTCGACTGGGTGGGATGGATTAAAGATAATCCTATAACTGAAAATCCAGAGATTATTAAATCTGCCTCCGTAGAAGATATTCGACAGATACTTACCGCAATGATTAATCAAGATCGATTTATTGACGGTATGCTTGCGGAAAAATTTGAGTCTGGGATGATGGAAAATATTCTCCAACGGCTAGAGGAACTGGATAAAAACTCTCAGATCAAGTTTTGATTTTCATAGCACTACTTTTCAATCAACATAACATCACCTAATTACAGTGAAAAATTTATCCAAATTTAAACCCGGTGACCGTCGCTTAGTGGACTATATGCAACAAATAGGATTTTCTGAATCCCGCATATTAGAAATTTTAGCTAGTGTAGGAATCATTGATATTGACGATAAGTTCGGAGGTTTAAATTTTTATTCAATGGGACCATGGCTACGCAGTTTGGCAAGAGGAGATTATGATGGTGAGTGTGCCATGGTTAGTTTAGATGATCGACCCTTCTCACCTGAAGCTTGGGCAATTGTATTTAATTATTCATTTGACGGTCAGTCAGTGTTAGAAATTATTCAAAAATGCAAGGGTAATCAAATAAAAATAATTGATGAATTAAAATTAAGGATTAACAAGGGATCTGTAGAGAGAAGAAGTTATGCTTCAGAAGGATCATGGGAGGTTAACCTGAAAAATATCCTTGCAAAGCAATGCATACTGCATAGCGGGGAAATAGCGTCTAAAATTACAGTCGATAGAACAATTGGATTAATAATGCAATTACTTACAGGAAACAATAAATTTGATGCGATAGTTAATCAAGAAGTTGTTACATACGCGATTAAGTTTGCGAATAATTCATCTATTTTATTACCAAAAATAATTCATAGAGATATTCGTAAAGCAGGAATTATTGAAAGTGACAATAGTATGCATCCAACGATTAAAGCTGTTTTGCTCGCACTTTCTGAAGCCGATCATTTAGAAGATCAGTTTGATGTAAAACAATTAGTCGATCCTGTTGTAAAAACAATTCCAAGGCTTTAATCATGAAAATTCATGCATACCTTAATCAAATATTTGATGAGGCTTTTTTTCAGGATAGCGGTGATCGCTCGCTTACGGCAAATATCAGAAACATTAGAAACCCTTTCAAAGCTATGCGAGCCACATTTGCTTTGTAATTACCTTTATGAACTTTCTAGATTTTTCATGCGCGTCTATGATAACTGCCCAGTTCTTAGCGCTGAAGACAAGGTACGTCAATCCCCCGGCTAGTTTTAAGCAACATTACAGCGAACACCTTGAAAACAGGACTCGGATTATTGAGAATATCTGTTATTAATAATATGTAAGTCAGATAAATCGATAATCAGTCCATAGCAGTCCACAACTCCGTTCTCATATTCTTTCCTACAAGCGTTACTCTGTTCCTTGTCAACAGTGAATTTAATTCTTAGAGAAAGGAGATAAACAATGCAGACTGAACAGTTACAATTAGTAGAAAACACAATGGAAAAGACGAGTTTTTTAAAAAAACTTTCTAATGGTGATATTTCGCTCGGCTATACGTTTTGGTTGTACGGGTGTTTGATCCGGATTTTGGTAAATTCTTTGTCAGCTCTTTTGGCAATGGGTATACTTGCTATCCTAGATTATAAACCACTATCGTATATGCTTGCGTTTGTAATCATTCTGCCAGCACTGATTTACAATATAGTAGCACTGGTTGCTATTTGGCGTAGCGCAACAAAACACACAGGATTCATATTATGGGGTATATTGGCAAAATGTATAGTTGTTTTAAATGTAATTATTTATGCGTACTATATTGTTGGCGGCTCAATTCTGCCAAGTAATTCGGTACAATCAAGTATTTATTATCAAGATAATATGAACAATATGTATTATCAAACACCAATACAACCACAAAGTTATAACACAGGAGAATATGCATTAGATAATTTAATTGCTCAATCTAATTTTCCAGCTATGGCGGATAAGATTACACAAATAAATAGTATTGAAAAAGGCACCAAAAAATACACTTATGACTATACAATATTGTACACTTCAGTAAAAGATATTGATGTTGTGTATTTTCAAAATACACTTCAACAACAGATTTTATGGAAAGCCTGCAATACTCTGCATACTAAGGAAGTGATGGAGCAAGGATATCAACTTATTCATGATGTCAAAGATGGATGGGATGTTCCAATAACTAAGATCGTTGTTAGTATTTCAAGTTGCTCTGACCCAAGTAATTCCATCTAAGTATTTAAGTTAACTCTACAAGCACTGAAATTGTAAATATCACACTCAGTTTCAGTGCTCAACCTTTCCCAAGTATTCGCATATAAATTCTACGCCAGAGTGCTGGGGTAGATTTACGACAAACCTATGCTGCTTAATTCGACCATTTATCTATACCCTAAATTCTCAATTAGATATTAATCTTAGTCCACCACTGTCCAACGGAGTGACTACCTTACCAGTGCTGAGCTAAGGGAGTACTGTATTCAGATATTAGCGCTTCCTATTGCCATAGAGCTCGAAACCAAGCGAGGTCACCGGATTGGATTAATCCATGCGAATTTACCAAAAAAATCGGATTGGCAATTTGTCAGGGGACTGTGTCAAAAGCTTACGGATTACCAATCTTATAAAGACGAAACTTTTGTCACTGAGCTATTATGGTCGCGTAAAATTGATTATATCGGATTTAAACCTGTCAAAAATATCGATCACGTTTTTCATGGACATACTATTCGAGATTGTATTTTAACAATCAAGAATCGTTCATATATCGATCTTGGAAGCTATACTGATAATCAACTGGGTTTTATCAATATTGACCAGTTTATGAGTCTTCGAAAGAACTCTGAAGAGAACGTTAACATTTCAATATAATTCTCAATATTAGCTATCGTGTGGGACAAAGCGTCCCACATCGTCTCAAGACTCGTCCAATCATAAACCGCGAACTCGTTATATACTCATCAAATAATAAGGTGATTTATTTAAATAGCAAATGCCGAGGAGGCGCAAAATGTCAAAAATAAAACTCGCTTATCCCAAAATTCCGGGTAGTGAACAAGCTCCATTAAAAAAATGCTATGCCTTTGAAAAATACGACGGCACCAATTTACACTGGATTTGGGAACGTGAATTGGGCTGGTATGCCTTTGGTACTCGACGTCGTCGATTTGATCTAGATGACAAAGGAATTGCCGACTTCAATGACGCTCACCCTGGTCTTGAGCAAGCACCCGAGGTATTTCTCAAAGAATTGGCAGAGAAACTGGGTGGATTTTTTAAAGATCATCCCGACTACCAATCTCCTGAAATAACGGTGTTTACTGAATTTTTTGGTAAAAATTCATTTGCAGGATTACACAAAACCGAAGATAAAAAACAACTTGTAATGTTTGATGTTGAAATTCACACAGGCATGATCGACCCAGAGACATTTGTACGAGATTTCGCTGATTTTAACATTGCCCGCGTGGTCTACCAGGGGAAATTGACTGGAATGTTTGCAGAAGATGTCCGGCGCGGTAAATACAATGTTGAGGAAGGTGTTGTTTGCAAAGGGGGTAAAGGTAAAGATTTGTGGATGATTAAAATCAAAACCCAGGCATACATGGACAAACTCAAACAAGCCTTTGCAGACAAATGGGAAGATTATTGGGAATAAATAGAAAGGGAAGTCCGAAAAACCGGATTTCCCTTTTTTTTCAATTGCAATACGTAATTCAAAAGAGGGATTAAATTTATGAATACTAAAACTATTGGCCGGTGCATGGTGGAACTCTTCCAAGCTTCAAAGATTAGCTTTATTTAAATAGGAGAACGAGGAAATGATAAGTCGGGTTAGTTTAATCGCATTGATTCAATCAAAATGTCAAAACGAATTAAAATATGTAAAAACTAAAATGGATGAAGATGAGAGTTATATTGAAATTTTTCGCAGACCCTACGATTCTGCAATAATAGGAATTAACAAAAACGGTTATTGGTGCGTAGTGCACAATGACATAATGTACTCACTTGAAAACACAAAAGACGCAGATGTATTTCTACTAGTCCTTTATACACCATTACAAGAGATTTTAGCGTTAATTAAAAAAGGATTACTCGATATAAATTTACCCGTTGATATCACACTAACCTTCCCTTTTGATAAGATTCTGGAATTCGCCTTAAACAGCAAATGGCACCAAAAAGCCATATCCTGGATAGATGAAGGATATCCGATAGATGACAATATGCGAGAAATAATTTACGGAACTGATAAACAAACACCACAGTGGTTGGAATATGAGGGATCAAGAAAAGGGCATTTATTAAATCTATGATGTCATGGTTACAGAAGATAAAATTCTTGGTTGCTTGATAGGTGGTACAATTGGCGATTCTGTTGGAGCCGCCTATGAAGGAAAATCCGCGCCACAAGCTACCAAGCTTAAACCCACATACATTACAGACGATACGCAGCTTACGTTAGCAACCTGCGAAGCTATTATAAATAAAGATAAAGTCGATCCTGAAGCAATTGCCAACTCGATGCTACGTTGGTTTCAAAGTCACAAACTCTCTGGTTTAGGAGCAAGTACACTTAAAGCCTTAATTGAACTGACAATGGGACAACATTGGGCCTTATGTGGACGTAAAGGTGAATATGCTGCAGGAAATGGCGCTGCCATGCGTATTGCACCGTTGGCCTTTTTTCTTGATCCGACAAATCGTTGGGAACGTTTGATTATTCGTGATGTTTCCAGAATAACACACCACAGCGAGGAAGCCTATTGTGGTGCACTCTCTGTTATCGCAATGCTGCGACATATGTTGGCTCATAATAATTTAGAAGAAAAGGAAAATCCACTACTTGAAGTTGTGAATATATTACCAGATTCATCAGTACGAGACCGACTACTAATAATTGCTGAACTTTGGCCAAATGCATCGATCGAATACATCGCTTCAAATTTTGGTGCTTCTGCGTATGTAGTTGAATCCGTTCCTCTTGCAGTCTATGCATCCAGTTTAATCGGGCATCTGAGTTTTGAAAACATATTATTAAACTTAATCAATGTCGGCGGAGATACTGATACGAATTGTTCAATTGCAGGGCAACTTATGGGAAGCTATTTAGGTTTTGTGCAACTACCAATTATTTTGAAGGATGACTTACCTGTAAAAAAAGAAATTATTCAAATTAGTGCAAAGCTGATGGACCTTCACACTAAGGTTTCAACCTAAAAACCGAAGTTGAACACGACAGAGTGCGCAGATTTCAAGGTGCAGGACAAGGCGCAGCGAGAGCGTGGCTGTGTTGCTTTAGACGGCCTACCCAATAGTCATTCTATTCCAAGGAGTTGCAACTTAGTCATGTGCGTTGCGCTATTTCCACACATTAATCGATTAACCAAAGTGTTGAGCTTTACGCAGAGCAACATGCTTACGCTAATTAAGCGTTAATCTACTACATTTTAATAAACCTGATAACGTAATTTGAAGTGTATTCCTTTATCTTGAATATCATCCAAGTTATCCGACACATTTTTCAATGCATAGGCACCAAATAGTTCTGCATAAAGTTGTTTCATGGGGCTCCATTGCATACCAATACCTGCGCTATTGATAGCATCTAAGTCATGATTACCCCCACTTTTATCATAGCCTCGGCCATGATCGTAAAAAGCCAAGAGATTTCCCCGCGAGCGTTTAAGAAATTTTAATTTGATGGGCACTCGGTACTCAAGGGATACTACCCAGCCACTGTCATGGGATAATAGGTTTTCCCGATAACCACGTACAGATGAATGTCCACCGATAGAAAATTTTTCTAACGGTAATAATGCTTCACTAGCAATCTGCACATCAGCATGAAAGGATAATTGGTGTGTAAATACTTTCTGACTTAATCGTAACTGACCGAGCCAAGAAACAAATTTACCATCGGGTAAATCTGTATTTTCTGTTGCATTAAGGGCATCAATACCAAAATTAAAGCTAGAACGAATTGCTGAATAAAAGCTTTTTGATGATTTTGTAATCTCTCCAATAATACGAAATACAGCAACACGACTGACACCTTCATCCACGCCAGGGGAAAATGAAAATGGCTTGTTAGCTAAATAGGTTTTGCTTTCTTTTCGGTCTAAGTGAAAGGCAAACATCATGGATTGCTGTAATCGTTTTATCTGCCAATAACGATATTGTAGCGACACATTAGTTGTTTGACTCTCTATATCGATATCATCAAATGGTGCTTCTACAATATTCGCATCACTTCTATCAAATGCAACGCCTGTTTCATGCCGCCCTTTTCGCCAAGGATAGGAATAACTTAATGAATAATCGTTTAACCCTTCTGTTAAGCCAAATCGTATTCGAGCTTCATCCCCCCAGCCTGATACATTCTGATGCTCAGCACTGATTTCACCCCGAAGGGCACCTATGCTGGGTGAACGATGATTATTGGCCTCCAGCATCACTTTATAGGGAGTTTGCTCCCGAATATTAACAAATAAGGTTGCTTCACCACGTCGTTCGCTCGGCATAAGGCGTGTGGCTATACTATCTATTCGAATATCTCGTTTTAACAATTGGAGTTTTTCTTCTAGATTGGATAGATGCAGTATGTCATCTTCTGTTGAGGCCAAGCGTTCCTCAACAAAACCCGGATTTAATTTATCCACACCACTGACTTCAATGCGCGTTAGTCGTCCTTCAACCACTTGCAAGGTAATATTTCCGTTTTGGATTTTTTGATCGGGTATTATTACGCCTGAATTTATGTATCCAGTATCCAGATATAGCTTACTTAACTTTTGTCGCAGTTGTTCCAATTCTTGATGATAAATTTCGCGGTGTTCATAAGCTTGGGTCAAGTGTGCTAATTTTTTCTCTTGTATAACAGTATTCCCTTCAATCTGAATTTTGCGAACGTAAACTTTTGGACTGGATGACAGTGTGGCAGAAGGTAACTCATTTAATGCTGGTAGTTCTGGTTCTTGACTAGCCACAGAACTTGAAGTCATTTTTATAGTCTCGCTACCCCATACAATGGCAGATAGAGACGTACAAAGTAGCGTAGCAACAAGGTATATTGAGAATTTTTTCATTATATTTTCCATTGCTCTATAACCAATGCCCAATTAACACAAAAGGTGCCCAATGAAAGGGATGATTAAATCTGGGATCATTTAATACTGCTATTTGCGCCTGCTGTAGCGCTTGGGCTTTACTCATCTTCGTATTGGAGCGTACCTTAAAAAATTCAGGAATTAGATCAGCAGTAGAGGCATCATTAACTGGCCATAAGCTAGCTAAAACACTTCGCGCGCCAGCTTTTACCGCAACACCTGCCAAACCTAGTGCTGCACGCTCATCACCAAATGCACTGTCACACGCACTCAATACTAATAAATCAATACTATCGTCCCCAAATTGACTAGCACGAACCAAATAATCAAAGTCATCCAAACTTATTTGGCCATCATGGGTTAGAATAAAACTCTCTCGAGGGTTTCTTCGAATTTCAACATGTGTATTAAATGACATGGTTTGTAAAGCACCTTGTTCCAATACGCTTTTAATACCTGCTCGATTAAAGTTGTCATTCAGTAATATGGTTACATCATCTTCTGCATGAAATGCAGCTATTTTGTTGATTTCTTTGTCTACGTATTTTAATGGATTAAAACCTTGAACGCCTTTAGTTAATCCACTCAGCAATATGTTTTGGCTTTTTGTAGATGTTTTACCAATGGTCAAATTTAATCCAGGCGTTGTGGCAAAAGCATAACGTTCTATGAGAAATCCTTGACCATCATACAAGGCCGCAAACGGGATACCCCTTAATTGTCCATCAGGTATTATCACTAAGGTATGAATGTCTTTGTCTACTAAAACTGACTCCAATGGTTTGATCAGCGCGTTATAAAGTGATAGCCCATTTTTTCGCAATCGACGTGGATTGCCCGGTCGTGTTAGATTTTGTTGGAATGAAGCAATATTTTCTTGAAAGTCAGTTTTTGATACGGATTCACTTTGATAATGAATCGAACCATCTGGAAAACTGACTAAGCTAAAAACGTGATCTTCACCAAGCACGGGATAAATTGCAGCAACACCTGGAGTAAGTATTTTATTTCGATTCCCTTGATTATCCTTTACTTGCCGTTTAGTTACACAATCATCTAAAAAATAATCTTCCAATTCGACCATGTTAAGCTGTTCAAGTACATCAACCACTGATGCTAAGCGTTTTTGTTTTTCTAGTAAACTTTCTGCTTCTAAAGCAAGTTGCAGCATAACCTTGATCATATCGGAATAGACATCTATGACATTATTTTGAAAATATTTCGGATTCCCTCGTTGGCCATAAACGATTGCTGGGCGAATTGACTGAAGAGCATTAATCGCTTGCCAATAATGTTTTTGTGCACTAGCAAACTTATTTTGCGATTGGAAAAGCCTTGCTAACTGGGCGTTCCATTGGGAGGACAACTCAGGTGCTTCTGCTAAATTGGCAAAGAAAATCGCACGTTGTAATAGGTTTTCAGCATCATCAGATTTTTGGGAGTATTGATATAACTGACCCATATAACCATAGGCACTCGACTTAAGTCGAGATTGGGATCTCGAATTTTCTAAGGACTCTGCGTCTTTGAGAGTTTTGGACAATACATCGTAGCCCAATAATGCTAAATAATTATCTTTAACCTTAGGATACAGTAATGCAGCGAGATGCCCTACTGAAACTTGATAAAAACTTTTTTGTAGACTGGATGGCAACTGCGCAATTACTGCATCAAGCATTGGTAATTCTTCTGCTGCATGGAATGCTTGATTGTCAGCGACAAAAGTCCGTAAACGATTTAATTGAACGGAAATCGTCAAGTGAGTATCAGTCTTATTTTTAGATAAAAGTGCTAATGCTTCATCATAGGCGCGCAGCGATGCAACATAATTTGAATGTGCCATAGCAATATTAGCGCTGTGATTGAGAATTTGGGCAGAAATCTGTGGATCTTTTAGTTTTTCCCCAAGGTCTTTGCCTAAATTTAAAAAATGGTTTGCTCTATCAATATCACGTAATAAAAAATGCGCATCACTGAGATTGAGATAAATTAGCGTTTTTTGTTTGGTTTCCAATGTGGAACGATATTTATCAATTAAGGAATTTAGAATGGCAATGGTTTGATCAATTTGTCCTTCAGTTTTTTTGGATTCAGCCAACTGAATTACTTGATTCACTTCACGCTCTGTTAGCGTATCAACTTGAGGGGTAGAGGTATCTACTTCGAAAAATTCTTCTAATTCCGCGTACACTGGGGTACACATGGCTATAAGCAAGGAAACGAGAAAAATGTAAGATTTATGATTTATGATATTCATAGCTTATGACTTCTTCCTCTGTGTTTTTTGTTCATCTCCTCGACATAAAACAACAGGAGGATTTACGAAGTATTTTGAATCGGAATTATTCATAGCTGCTTCAATGTTGTTAGACTTTTCACTATCTAAATCAACTAATGGATTGCTCAACGATTCAGGTGAATTTGGCAATATACGATAATGTTGTTGAACCAAATGAATCGAATCTGCTTGGGAACGCTCTTTACAAGGTTTTCTCAGAACTACAGCTGTTTTTACGGCGCGATCTGTAAGTGGTGTTAAGCTACCACTTAAATCCACTTCTGGGGCATCAATAGTTATTTCACCATCCACATTACTAATCGATGAGGCCGTAATCTCGCTATCTGGGGTTGTAATGATATTTTGTGCGCTAATGGACACGTTTCCACCCGGTCCGTCCACAGCATTTGCCGTGACTACAGCTTTATCAAACACCACCAGCTCAGATTCTGAAGATAGGGTTATATTCCCTCCTGTTCCGTCAGCACTGCCGACTTCAGCAGTTATAATTGTATTATCCAACAAAACTAAATCACTAACGTTTAGGTTTATATTGCCACCATCGGCGCTAGAGGCACTGGTTTCTATTGTGCTATTAGAACTCTGTAGTGTTGATGCATTTATTTCAATGTTGCCAGCCTCACCATTCGCTGTACTACTTGCACTAATATTTCCATTTTCTAGTAATTTGATGTCGTTACCATTGATAATTAAACTACCCCCATCTGCAGAACTTTCAGTTGAGGAGGCAATGATTCCTAGCTGACTTATTTCGACTTCATTGGAATTCAGAACTATTGAACCACCAGCACCAGTTTCAGAAATCTCAATAAAATCGATATTTGTCCCTGATTTAATCGACGAGCTAGCAATGTTTTGTGCCACTTCTGATGTTTCTCCCTTATTTAGAAAATAAGCCAGCGCGTTTGCATTATTTCCAGAAACAAGCGTTCTATCAGCATTAATTTCAATTGAGCCTGCGTTTCCAGGTCCAAACGTTTCGACAGATATTCCAGCACCATCTAATACTTCTAATTGCTTAGTATTGATAGTAATGTTTCCCGCGTTTCCTTCATTTAATCCTGTTTGGGAAACGACACTCGATTGATATAATGTTTCACCATCTGTCAAAGGATGATCATATGGTTCATCATGTACGCCGGAAATAGTGATTTGATCACTAGTTAAGTGAATGTCACCGCCATTACCAGCACCCGTTGTGTTGGCTGTAATGTAAGATCCACCTAAGAGAGTAATCTCTGATGCAGTAACATTTACACTACCCCCATTACCATCTGTTTCTGAACTCACAATCAACGCAGCCCTGTCATCTAATGTTAATTTGTTAGTGACAGCAAGTGTTATCGTGTTGGCGTTACCAGTAGCTTCCCCATTTGTGTTTGACATGATATTAGATGGTGCATCATCTTCTCCTATACCAGAAATAATAATATTGTCGGCATTAATGTTTATTGGCCCGGCATCACCTGGGCCTTGGGTGTTAGTTCTAATTTGCGCACCTTCTAGCAATTCCAGCTTTTTGGTTTGGATAGTTATCTCTCCACCGCCGTTGGCATCGGCACCGGATCCTGCAGATAGTAAAGTTTCTGTAGAAGTTAACGATATATCTTCAGCTACGATATTGATATTTCCCGCTTTTCCTTTTGATAAATTTGAAGCACCAATTTCACCACCATCTGTAATTTGTAGACTTTCAGTATTTAGAGATATATTTCCACCATCTACTTCAATTTCAGTGTCTTGTACATTTGCAAAAATTCCACTAGGTGCAAATATTCCGTTTTCAGCTCGCCCACTAATAATAATATTTTTTGCTGTTATATCTGTATCTCCCGCTGCGTGAGCATCACCAAAAACGTTAGAGACAATTTGAGCTCCGTTAATCAACTCCAACTTATCAGTATGAATCTGAGTATTTCCAGCTGCCCCAGTATCTTGTGCTTGGGATCCAATTACAACGTAAGATGGCCCACGAACCAATTTAATATTGTTGGAATTTATTGTAAGATCACCAGCATCACCTTCGCCAAGTGAACTACTTGAAATGAAAGCCCCTCCCGTGAATGGAGCAATCCCAGTACTAATATCTATATTTTCCGAATTTATTGTTACATCTCCACCTTTTCCAGATCCGTAAACCTGAGTTGTTACATAATTATGATCTTCCATTGATATATTATTGGCGTCAATTGTTATATTCCCGCCGTCACCGCTAGACCACACTCTTGCGGCAATATAAGAAGCAATACCCCATGCTACGTCTTCTGACCTATCTCCCCCTAGCATATTCACGCTGTTAGCGTGAATTTTTATATCCCCACCAGCGCCTGAACCTGAACTTGATGTACTTAGTTCGGCACCTCGAATAGAAAAATCTCCTGTGATATCAATATCTATCCCTACTCCAGGATGATCTATTTCACCATTAGAAGCTGATGAGATACCCATATAATTATATGCATTAGAAAAGTCCAAAGAAACTTGATCGATGACAAAATTTCCCCCCCGAATGTAAACACTACCTCCTGGATCACCACGAGTATCTACAAAACCAGGTTTAATCGTAATATTACCAAGGGAATCAAATGATGCTACTTCCAGATTATCTTCTGTTGGAACAACCTCACCAGGAGACTTAACGCTTGCTAAGTTAACTCTGCCGCTCGGAGCAAATAGATACGCTGAATTGTCCAGATTTATATCACCACCTACTAAAGATAAAGTTTTATTTTCCTCCAAATACAAGCCGCTTCCACTCACGTTGATATCTGCCGTATCGCTTCCAACAAAACCAAAAGCACTGGGTTCAGCGGTCGTTAAAATACTGTTGCTAGGTTGGCTAGCATCAAAACGTCCATCTTCACCCAATTTCAAGTAATCTGCAGTTGTTGCTTGAAAGGACCCATCGACACCTAACCAAGCATTCGGACCAAACATAATGCCGGATGGATTAACTAAAAAAAGATTTACACCTGGAATATCACTATCTAAACCTCCATCAATAAAAGAACCTTCACCACCTGTCACACGACCTATAATATTATTGACTGAATCTGGTCCAGTAAACATGGCACTTTCGTCAGTATTGATATTAAATTGGCTAAAACTGTGAAAAAGATTCCCACCTTCTTGCTGCCCTACTTCGGCTGAAATCGTATATTCAGGACCATCAATAGCTCCACTCGCACCCAAGGTGCCATCTAATACTACCTCTGAATGCGAATTAAAACTTATTGTAGAAAAAGTAAAAACAAATAAACGTAGACTGTATTTCTTCCTTCGAAAATTCATGTTAAATCTCTCTTTTTTACTTTTAACGAGCAATCCACCACACTTCAGTAACCTGATCGTTTTGAACCAATGCCGCCCAGTTTTGACAAGACAACACTACACCTTGTGTTATTGTTCGCTGATCCATGGGATCTCGGCATAACGTATCTAGGTCAGACTTACTGGGTAGATTTTTTTTAACTACTTGCATCTGTAACATATTATCGAGTTCCAATACCGAGCCACTACCGGTTGGATCCAGTGCGATGTTGCCATGCAAACTTTCTTGAAACCAATCAAAGCTCAGTCGATTCCAATCTGGTAAGTATGTTTTAATGTTGAATAATTGAAATCGCTTTTTCATCTCTTGCTTTACAGGCCAAATCCAAGGTAAAGGTGTTTCTTGTGTTGCAATTGTCATCTGGCATTTTTTGCTTGTGAGGGTGTTGGTTTGTTGACAAACAATGGTGCGAATAGGCGTTGGCAGGTAATCAACTTGTTCTATCAGTTTTGACCATTGTTGATTTGCATTGGCTTTTTTATGTTTTAAGCTATAGAGTCTTGCCAAATTATATCGTAAGTAGATAGACGCATGCTCTGTTTTGCTCATCTTGTCCAGGTTCGCCACTGCATGAGACCAGAGATCAAGGTCGGGTGTACTCGACTCATACAATGCTAAAGCACGCAGCATATTAATGTGGATATTCGCTTTGTCAACTTCGAGAGCTTCAGCCAATACAGCATTGGCGTGATCAGGTTTACCAAGGTGTAAATAAACAATGGCAAGATTGATACGAGCGGGAATATACAAGGCATCAGCATCGATGGCTTCCTTTAAATAGGTTTTTGCCTTTGTTAGATATTCCTTGCTTTGTTTATTAAGTGAAGATTTTAGTTTTTTTAATGTTATGCCATTTCTTCGCACGAAAAAATCTGCTCGACTTTCAATATCCAATACACCGGGTAACCAATAGAAATAGCTACGCTGGGGATCCATATGTTGCAAAGCAATTTGCAAATAACAAAATCCGAGATTGTTCAAGACTTCTCTACCAGAAAACGATTTGTGAAATTCATGAAAAAAATGTACACCATCATCACATTGATCAAAATGACTGAGCCTTACTCCATATTTGAAGAACATGAGTTTTTGCTGCAGTTGTGTTAATCGCTTGCGTAAAATTTCCATTCTTGTATTGGGTGACACTTGCAGTTCACCCACATTTGTATTCGTCTGCTGCATCCATACTTTGAAAAAGTCACTTGAATCGGATAACAATCGATCCACGGGATAACCGGCCATCGCAGCATAAACGAAACCTGCATCATCTGCAGACAATTCGCGCGTGCTTAAATCCGGCGAAGGAGTAAAATTGATTTTAGTATTTACACTTTTTGATCGGGTAGCTAGAAACCTTTCCACTTCATTATGCAGGAAATCATCATGTGCTAAATGCGCTAATTCGTGACCCAAAACAAAGGCTAAACAAGATTCTGTTAATGATAAAAATCGATGACATATTTCTAAGGCACGTTTTGACAAAATCACATGACCATCCGGAAGCGCTATTGCCCAAGGGTCTCCTGAGCTATTAACTACCAACAATACAGGTGATGAATACTTTTTACTTCGATCAGCAACCGCCAGTACCCGATTAAACACACGATGAGCACGAGCGACTTGTTTATCTTGTTCAGGAGTTAGTCGCCCATAGGCTTCAGTATAAAATGCTGCTAAATTTCGCGGACTAGCGGTGTTGGTACTCGCAAAACTTGTTGTTGCAATACATAATAAGAGTAAGATGGTTACCAGATGAAATTGAATAGTATTTAAGTATGGTCTATTCATGGTAAATATTTCGGCCCTAGTTGTTGTATCACCAACATGAGCTGCCGTTTTAGGGCTGCCAATTTTCGTGGTGTTTCTTCCTGTTTGTTTTTTAAAGATGTTAGCATGGACAATAGCTTTTCTAATGATCGCACCGCTACTACTGTTTTTTCATCTTCTTTTGACAGATTGTTAAACTTTTCAAGAAAGTCACGTGCAATGCGTTCCTGCAGCTCCCATGATTGCTGGCTTGATTCATTTTCCACTAGTAACCAGCTGATTAAACTCCACCGACCATAGTCGAAATACAGCGCCCATCTTGTCAGTCGCCAGTCTGTATTGTTTGGTGCAGTAAAGTGCTCAATAGAGGGTACTTTTTTATTCATCAGGAAGGATTTGCCATTAAGTAAACCCGCACCAAATGCCTGCTCTGCTAACGTTGGAGTAGTCTTAATAAAACTCAAACCTTCCTGCTCCCAAGGCATGACGAATCCTTGTAACTTGGTATCCATTATTTGAAAATCAGTTTTCGCATAAAGTTGATCCAAGTCAGAAGTTACTACATTTTGCGGAACAATCACCCAAACCATGAGTAAGATACAGACCGTTACGGCCAGCGCTGGCACTGGCCAGGACCAATTTGTTAACCAATCCAAAAAACCTGCTTTTTTATTTGTCTTCGCTGAGTTACCTACATCCTGTTGACTTTGGTTACTAACGTTACTTTCAAAATTTGCTACTACATCTTCATTGAATTGAGTGAATTGCGTAGTCTTTTCCTCAGGTATAGAAAAGTTTACAATACCTTCGTAAGCGGATTCAATTTCAGCTAATTTAATTCTTGCTTCCGCAGAGTGAGACAGTAATTTGTTAATTCTTTCGCGTTGGCGTTTATCAAGTGTGTTATTCACATACCAAGGTAATAATGCGATTAAGTCTTCATTATGGGTGTCTGTCTGTTTGTCGCTCATCGTTCATCGCCTTCTATGCATTTTCGTAAACGAGGCAACAATTTTTCATTAATTAAGCGAACAATCTTTGAGTGACTACAATTAAATCGACTTCCGATTTCTCGCGTCGTACAGTTATTACCCCACATGAGTAACATATCTCGCTCATCATCTTTCAATTCTTTCAAACATTCTCGTAGTTTTTTATTGTCTGAATCGAGTTCAATTAATTGTGATGGATCTGCGTTTCCAATACCACCAGGTGAATTCACTTCGTATTCGTTTGTCAATGCTTCTTCTTTTTTACGATTAGCAATCGCCGCTCTAACAGCATCCTTCGCCCGACGCTTAGCGATGGTAATAAGAAATGCCTGACAATTTTCTATTGAATTATTGATTTGACTATAGTCGAGTATTGTTTTGGCAAATTCTGAAATCGCCTGCAAATAAACATCTTCCACTAATGATGCATCACCATGCACATTAACCAGGATGTGTTGATAAACTACGTTTTGATTTCTATTTAAAAATATTCTGAGAGAGGACGATTCACCGAGCTGGATTTGATGGCAGATCTCAAAATTGCTTAATTCTCGTTCTTTCATTCCCTTAATCCAAGTATCACCCTGCAATGTAATACTTTTCCTACAACTAATAATTAGAATTGGCGTACAAATAAAAACTGAAATGCAATACATTATCACGAGCCTAGAATTAATCAATATATTCATAAAAATATTTTTTGATATCGTCGTATATAAAATTCTTCAAAAAGGCGAATCTCAATTATGACGCATAATAAACAAACTAAGACAACCTAAAAATATTTGCTCATACCTTAATTTATTACTTAAATCTCTAAATATAATTCGATTGTTTAAAAATCCACATTTACTTGTCGCGGTTACATTGTGGTTGGTGCAAAAAATATTGAAAATTTGCATTCAGATCTTGGGAGACGAAATTCAATCCGCCAAAGACTGTAATTTTCTAAATCATCATTTACCAACACCATTCTATTATTGTCTCGTTCAAGACTCACTTTCTCATGCCCAACATCTTTTCAATCTTTGCTTGTGAAAACTTATAAATAATATTCGAACGAATTTGCCACGCATGAATTTGAAAGAACCAGGACTAGTATATTTTTAATTTATAACATCCTTTAAATCGCAAAGACAAAAAATAAGCTAACTACTGGTAAAAAGCTAATTATGTAAGGCTGTAAAGCGATTCAAATCCCAATTTCTATAATTTTCCTCACATAAATTTGTTCATATTAATTCAAAACAAATAATTTCTGAACCAAACCTTTATTAGAAGCGACATTTAACTATTGATGATTAACTGAAAATTTTTGTTTACTTTTTCTTAACGTGAAAGATAGACGTAGCTCAGTCATTAAACATAATTTTTTAAAAGAACCTAATTATGAAAAGTATTTCCACATAGTAATTTGTTTAAAAAACACGATTTAGTGCAAACAATAATTGGTGCATGTCGGATATGAATAATGTTCCCTGTATTTTTCTCGCTTTCGCAAATGATTTTGCTGATAAATCTCGATTTTTAAAGAATCTTAACAAAGAAGCGGAAAAAATATTTCATTCACTCAGGTCACTAGAAGTTATTGGAAAAATCGAAATTATTGTCAGGCGTAATGCTTCGTTAGATGACCTATTCGATGTTTTCCAGCATAGTGATTATCGTGATCGTATTTCTGTATTTCATTATGGGGGGCATGCGAATGCCAATCAATTACTTCTAGAATCAAATCATGGCCAAGTAGAATCTGCCAATGCACAGGGTTTAGCGACTTTACTAGGCTCCCAATCAAATCTACAACTGGCGTTTCTCAATGGTTGTTCTACAGCATACCATGCCCATCACCTGTTAGAAGCGAAAGTGCCTTCTGTTATCGCAACCAGTCAGTTGGTAGATGATGTGGTTGCTATGCAATTTGCCACGCGCTTTTATACAGGATTAGCAAAAGGCGCAACGATTCAGCAGGCTTATACTGAATCTAAAGCAGATGTTGTCGCCCGATACGAGGGACAGTTTCGGTTTGGTCCAGAAAACAACGAACACTTCATATCAGATAAAAGCTTGGAGGCTGTTCCATGGAAGCTATACGTTAACGAAGATGATAATGAAATCAATAATTGGCATCTACCTAAAATTGACGAATCGACGAAAGACATAGAATGCAATTATACTAAATTAACAATGCCCCGGTCCGTGAATATTTATTCCCGTAAACTCATGTTTCATCAGTTAGACCAAAATAGTCATTCTAATGTGCTGTGGGTTTCTTCTCCTGCTGGATCTGGTAAAACGGCACTCATTTCTAGTTATTTACAGGAACGAAATATTCGGCCGCAATGGTATCGAATGGATGAAGGGGATAATGAAATAACTTCTTTCTTTTCCTACTTGGAACAACTAGCTCGATCGACTTTTACAAAAAAAGATATAAACTTCCCTCCAATAAATCTAAAAAATAAGCTATGTCTGTTGGCGTTTGCTCGAAAGTTTTTTCGCTTACTATTCGCCTCGATGAACACATCAGGGGTACTAGTGTTTGATAATTACCAAGAAATTGATGAACATTCTCCATTACACGATTTATTGTTAGCAGGATTACAAGAAATCCCCGAACACATTAAAGTAATTGTGATTAGTCGTGAAAAACCACCTGCGTCGTTTGTGAAATTACGAATTAGTAATCAATTGACGGAAATCGGTTGGGAGCAAGTTCAATTTAGCAGCGTAGAGTCTAAATTTATCGCTCAAACATACGGTTCAGAATTGGATATCACAGAATCAACATTACAACAAATTTGTGAAACCGCCAATGGCTGGGTCACCGGGTTGATCTTGTTACTCGAACAAGCGAAAAGCTGTCAATTACCGTCGAATATTCTGGACGGGCAGACATGTCAAATGATATTCGACTACTTTACTGAAGTCATTTTTAGCAAGGTTTCTATCGAAGTAAAAGATTTTTTACTCAGAACAGCATTTCTTCCCAATATTTCACCCGATATTGCCAACCAAATCGCTGGAACAGCTGATGGTGAACAAATATTAGAATACCTGCATATGAAAAATTGTTTCATATTGAAAAACAAAAATGCTGTAATTTATGAATACCATCCCTTATTTAGCAATTATTTACGAGCAATGGTGAACAAGAAGTTCTATAAGTCATAAACAACTTCGATTATTGAACACTCGACATTCTTACAACAATAACAATACTTCTTTAATTGATTACTGATATTTCCGTTAATGGCTTATTAAAACAAAATAACTGACAAATAATTATTTAGAAGAACTTCGCAAAAAAAAGTAATTGCAATATTTTGCAAACAACTAATTTAAATTAGACATGCCCTACGAAAATCTCGCAATGACATTGCTTAAAATGCCTACAAACAAACGTCAATTAGATCGTTTATATATCGACAACCACCGGTTGGTTCGCCGGGCGATAATGGAAATCCAAATTACTTGCATTGATAAATTTGATTCCATCGATTTCAATCATTCCATAACCTTCATGAATATGCCCAAAAACATGAAATTTTGGCTTGATATGTAAAACCCTTTTTAATAATTCTTCACAGCCAGCATTAACTCCGTCAGCGGTCAAATCAAGTATACCTTTAGGCGGTCCATGGGTGATTAAGATGTCTATATTTTCCGGTATTTTCTGCCAAATAGTTTTTAATTTTTTCTGGTCTGCCATAAAATACCAATCAAAAAAACAAGGAGTCCAGGGGGAGCCGTAGAAATTTATCCCATCGATAGTTATTTCACTGTCTTGTAAATAAGTCGCATTACTCAAAGTCGCGACCGCTTTTTGATTTTCACTTTCAAAATGCATGTCATGATTACCAGCCACAACAATTTTATGTCTATGATTTAATTGCCCTAGAAAGTGATTAAACTCTTCTACTCGTTTCCATGATTTATTTCCGGTAAAATCACCACAGTGGATTAGTACATCCCCATTAGGAATGTCAAGTTCATCTTGTTGTGAGTGGGTGTCTGATAGTATTACTATTCTCATATACTAATAATCTTAAATGAAGCCACACAACGTAAACAATAAAAATTTAGATATCCGATCCTTTAACTGGTTTGAAAGGGTATTTTGGGCAAAGTTTCTGAAATCGATCAAACTCAATATTTGTAAACGAAACATACAAATCAATTAGCCCATGATTAATCCAATAAAGCCTTTTAGGACAATTAACATCTTCGAGCAATTTGTCATAATTAGCAATGATTTTTCTGTCCATGAAATCTCTGTAAACTTTGAATTACCATTTGTACTTCGTTTTATTATGATAAAATTTAATCCAAGCTGTCATTGTATGCACATTCAAACAATCAGTAATATCGCTCAAATATAGCGCACCGTTTGTCATCAACTCGAGGCGTTCAAAGATACAAGTATATCTTCCATTGTCTGCAAGTACCGTAAAATCGCACGCCCACAGCGTATTACATAAGGGATCTTTGTTGCCTGATCTATTATTCGAAAGCGCTGCTATAATTCCATAATAAAGAGTAGCTTCTAATTTCGAACGTTTGTGCCATACATAAAGCTCCTCCAGTTCAGCAGCAGGATTGAGTAAAATATCACAGGCTCTTAACTTTTCTAACTGTTCTTCAACGCTGACCAAATTAGCCTCGGTACTTTCTGTTATTTCATACAATTTTTAAGTAAATTGAACATTGTTACTGACCATGTGATATTTAATCTCGCCACTACATGTATTATAACAATTTTCTTCTCAAACTGTTTTTTGATTCAATTCAAAATTATTATTCTTAGCTAGAGTTATCCACTTCTTATTGCGATTGATATACTGTTTGCTAGCACTATTTGCTAACATAATAATATCATTCATCAATTTTCTGGATTTTTCATTATCACCAGTTTGCTTTAACAGTATGGCATAACGAAAACTGGCTTCCGATCCAGGGTAATATTTTATTAAAGCCTCATACTCGTGTGATGCCAATTCGAAATCCTTCAAGCCTTCCGCTGTTTTCGCGTATAGCAAATGCGCATCTGCATTTTTATATTCTGGATTTTCTTTTATTATTTCATCTAAAATTATTTTTGATTTTTCATAATTACCCAGTTCAAATTCTGATTGGGCCAATCCATACATAATGTCAGGGTCATATTTGTGGACGCCTTTGAGCGAGCTTTCAAAAAGTTTTTGCGCTTCTTCAAACAAGGCTTTTTTCATGCATTCATTGGCCAATATTAGTCGGTTTTCAATCGAATCTGAAACAGCGACATTTTTAACAGCTTGATTTAAATTCTTGTTTTGGTTTATTACTTTTTGAAACAAACGTTTGATTTTTCTGCCAGTTGGGCCGGCATAAAATGCTGGCAATAACTCGATAAGGACATAAGCCATCGAACCCACAAAAGGGAGTGCAATAACAATATACATCCAAATAGTGTTCCTTTCTGTTTTAAGAATGTGAACCACAAACGCAACATCAATGATTAAAGCAATAATATAAAATGGCATCTTTTTTCCTCAATAAATTAATATATTAATTTTCCGCTTTCAACGAATTGGTTAAGCTCATGTGGTCATTATATAGGGGTAAAATCTTAATAAGATGGACAGTATCGAATACTGCTTTAGACTAGTGATGATATAGCTTAACAACACTGTTGATTGTCGCTGTTGTACTACTCCTATGAACTAATGATCGAATTAAAAGCACTTCTCGCGCAAATGAAATGAAAGTCATCCATACAAATCATATAAACTTGAATTTGATCTTGTCTAGACTTATGCCCAGCTAATTATTTTTAAACCTTATCGGTTTCAACAAAATTAAATTCTTCCAAGAAACGTAATGTCGCTGTTAACGAGTCGACATCTTGTAACAAAAAATCACAATATTTTGAAGTGAGAGGAGTAATTACATTTTCAAGTTCGAAGGATTTTAATCCACTTTATCTCATTATAGGCAAACGGGGCAGGCTAACAATCTTTAATACACGTTTTGTAGGTATATTATATCAGTGGGGTATTATCTAAGAAACGTCTTTCGTCATCAATAAACTTCCAATAGTATTTGACTAATATTTAAATCGCGATAGTTAAGTACCGTAAAGAATTTTACGCCACTTGGTATTAGACTTATAAGCTGCTAAAAATTGCTGTTCTATAATTCTATGCAAATATTATATTTATCTTGCAGTTTAATTATTCGATAAGATTTTTGATTTTATGAAATCGTATTGATAATAATAGTTATCGTTAAAATATGCTAGGATTATTCATATTTATTAATTCTTAGTCTAGGAAAACCTTTTGGCCAAATCAATCCTGTCTTGGTTTAAACACACACTTCGCGCCCAAGCATATCGATACCATCCGTTATAATAGTTACCACATCCCGCCCATTAGTTAGTTTCTTAAATAAACTACTACCCTCCCCCAATTGATTTGTTGTAATATCGGCAGACGCAATATCCTCAAATATGCTTTTTTCATTTATCTCTTTACTATTACGACTCGAAACAATCCGACGAATTAATTTATTTGGTGAACGAAGCTGGAAGGATACTCCCAAATAATGAACAACATCTCCCTCTTCAAAATATTCCATAATGTAATTAAATTCCTTGCCGCTTGTTTCCTTTATTTCTAAATTGTATCTATCTAAAGCATATTTACCCATATACCAAGGTAAAGAACTATAGGATCCTGTATCCGTTGTTATCGATGAATAAATATCATTAATCTCGCCTCGCCATTCATTTTTATCAGTCACTATTTTTCCAGAACGAAATGGAATATAAGTTGATTTGCAATCAAAACATTTTCGCATAGATAACCAAAAAGCACCTTTTAGAGGCTCATTTATTGCGTCAGATAATATTGGGATGCCATATGGATCAGAAAGGTATTCATATTTTTCAAGAATCAATTCTCCATCTGTGTTAAGTCTATAATGCGAAATATAACCTCTCCAGCAGCCACTACATATAATGGTACTTTTATCGGGTTCTGGTTTGGATACAGTTTCATAGTATTCTGTACTTTCATAGATTATTGGAGGATCTGATTTAATAATACCGTAAAGACGTAAATCACCAAGATCTATATCCGGATGTTCATTAATTAATTCATCTGAGGCTTGATCCGTCATCATTTTTCTCTTTTTTATTACATAGAAGTACAGCGACTTAACTCTAAATCTCGCTCCAAACGATAAGTCTGAAAATCCTCTGCCAGATATAAATTACCTTGATAATATTTTTTTGCGTCATTTTCCAAATCTGAAATCGAATTATCAACGTCAGGCTCAAAACGATAACGTGGACTAAAGTGCGTCATTATCAAATTTGGCAGTTTTCGATTTTCTGCAAATTTGGCAAGCAGTGCAGATGAACAATGTTGTGGATCTGGGCCGGCTTTATCCAGACCTTCCTGAGTATAAGTCGTTTCGTGCACGAGCACTTGCACATCAGCACAAGCGTCATACAATAACTCTGGCTTGTCATTATCACCACCAACAACAATACCCAATGGCGTTCTTGGTGCGGATAAAAAGTCGTTTCCATCTATCACTTGCCCATTTTCCAACGTCACTTTTTCACCTCGCTTGAGTTTTCCCATTATTGGTCCGCTAAGTCCAAGCTGCTTGAGTTTTGCGGCATCTAAAGTACGATCTGTGTCAGTTTCAATAAACTTATAGGCATAACTTGTCACACGATGAGAAAGTTCAATGGCAGAGATTCTTAGCTTATTAAATGTATCTAACTCCCCGCTTTTTTCAACCGGATGGAATATTAGACCATAAGGTAAATAAAGCTGTGTATACTGCATGACACTATCGATAAAGGCCTTAATCTCTGGCGGACCAAATATGTGTAAATCTTCCCGTCGTCCTGCCATTGAAGCACTAGCTAAAATACCGGGTAATCCATAACAGTGATCGCCGTGCACATGGGTGATAAAAACGCCTTCTAATGTAAGTAGACTATAGGAAGTTCTCAATATTTGGTGCTGTGTACCTTCACCACAATCAACTAAATACCAACTTTTACTCCCAGGGTGCTTAAGCGCAAACCCAGATACATTTCGATTGGTAGTCGGCGTTCCCGATGAAGTCCCTAAAAATGTAAATTCCATTGCTTTTTACCTTATAACCTATTTGATACTATAAAATAATCTTGAAATGTTTTGTCTGGATGAAAACGATTTGCACACAATCAGATATTAAAAAGGAGTGTCCTATCTGAAACAAATTTTTCCATCTCATTAAATTTTAATGTATATTCCATGACGATATTCCTTCCTGTATTGGTTAATTCAAACTATCATAGCGTTTACACAATTAGAAAAGTGGCCATTTTAACAGACTTATCAAGACTCGCTGATACGAATTCGTCGTTTAGTCAATTGTTTTCTCACTGCAACTTGTCAACCAGGTTCTAGCCTGTTCCTTTGTTGCTTCCGGATTTTCCAACTGCCAATCGATTAAGTTTTCAAGACTTTCCCCTACCTCTGGGCCAGGCTTAATTCCAAGAACGTCTATCAATTCTTTGCCCGACAACAATGATTGAAGCGAAGCAGCATCCTGTAAATTCATTTTAGTTACTAACTCAATGAGATTTTCATAATCTGATAACAAGTAAAAATGGTGTGTAAGATGGCCTTCCCCATGATGAGATTGATCTTTTAAACCAGCAAGCATTAATGATTCTCGCCAAAGATCTTTGCTATCCCGGACAAAACGACCGAGCTGTAATCTTGTAATCGTTTCTTTGTGGATGAGTTTTTCCATCAATACATAAGATTGACCAGCGGTAAATATGATTTGTGCAACGGTTTCGATAATTGTATTACCGTATTTTAAACTGCGTAAGACCTCGTGAACCAAGTGAAATATGCGCCGTTTAGATTCATCGGTATGTTTTTTTCCGGTAAATTGGCTTTTTTTACTCTTGTTAACATCATAATTTGTGATATCAATATGTCCAAAAATACCCGCTAATAGTATTGCGAAGCGATTATCAATACACACTTTCGGATCATATTCACTCAACAATTTTGCGAACTTTTTTTCAAAATAGCCTGTCCGTAATTCAATCCAACTAGCACCGGTGGGTAAAGGAAAAATAATATCTCTTAAATTATTCGTCAGGATTAGTTCTAGCGCCAAATGAGGATACTTTGATTCCAACATACCTTGAAATTCTTTTCCAACACGCTCTCGCGAGACTTTATTTTGCAGCGCATCCAATAAAACAGGATTTTCTTTAACAATACCTAATTCAGGAAAATCAAAACCAAAACGACAGGCAAAACGAATACCACGCAATATACGCAATGGGTCGTCTAGAAAGGTTTTATCTGGATCCAGCGGGGTATGTAAAACACCCTTTTGCAAATCATCAAGGCCACGACCAGTAAAGTCCTCTACTTTGTTTTCATTAATATTGTAAAATAGTGCATTGATAGTAAAGTCTCGACGTAACGCATCTTCCGTAGGTGTTCCTATCTCCGTCGTGGGTATTCGCGAATCGCTGCCATAGGATTCTGTTCTTAATCCGGCAAAATCAATGGGTAATTCACCAATAAATGTCGTAGCGGTTTCCAGATGCTTTGATTGCTCTGGGTTGGCTTGAATGACACCAATACCTCGTGTTTCCATTCTTTTTGAACTCATCCATTGTAAAACCTTAGTTGCAAACGCTTCACCCGACATGTTATCTAACACAATATCTAAATCTTTGGATTCCTTACCGAGCAATTTATCTCTTACCCAACCACCTGCTACACGCAGCGTAGTATTCAATTGCAGATCACACGAAACCTGCTTAAGAATGTTAATAATTTCTTGTTCGGTTTTATCCAATTGGATTGTTGTTTTCATATTAATGGCTCTAGAATATAAAATAATTTGGTTTTAAATATCACTATATTTGTAGACGACGGACAAATTTAAAAAAGAACATGTGGATTAGCTGTCGTTACTTTCACTATTTTTTTCGATTGTGAATCGAGTTTCACCAGATACGTATTTTTCATGTTTCTTTACAATAATTTGATCACCGATTTGAAATCTGTTATTGAGATTATAAACAGAATGTTTAAATCCAGTGTGGGTTTCAATTTCACACCTTCTAAAACTCAATCGATCAGATAAAAATTGTAAAGCGCCACATTCCATTTGAGCTATAATATCGGAATAATTCGTTTCAGTTTCGTATTGAAACAGTTTGATACTCTCTAGCACTAGCAACATTAATGAAAATATCAAAATAAATCCCTTCAAAACACCCATTTTTGATATTACGACAGTTTTAGTTGGTTGATGATTACCAAAAAGGGAGAGCAATTCTTCATTGGACACTTCCTGATTCAATTTGAGATCATTTAACAAAATTTTAGCCAGCCGTGGCCAATCTTGTTCTTGCATTGACCAACATAACCTCCAATCGGTTTCAGCGCAGTCTGCCCAAGTACACCAAAATCCCAGTGTAATTCCTAATAGATTGGAATGTTCAGTTTCCCCATTTTGCAATAGATTTTCAAATTTTTCATAACCATCCCAAATCGCTAACCAATCTTCATTTTCATGCGCAATAATTGCTCTCTGAAAATATTCGATTGCTAATAGCCTGGCTTGATTATAATTATCCATTTTATTCTCTCATATAAAAACCTGGTAATTTAGTTCCCTATAAATAGGCGGTTTTAAGCGCCTAAAAATTGTAGCTCTCACATCTGTATTTGCCACAATTTTTATCCATGGATACTCTAAAAAAGTGGACAATTATTGGGATGATGTTAGATGGTTTAAAATAAATACTGCCTTTTTGAGTTTAGCGCGTCGAATTGTAGATACAGACATAGACCATCTAAAAAAAGGCTTTTGAAATATCATTTGATTACCAATTGAATTACCTTACTTTATCAAATTCCATGATTTATCTAATTCAGCATCACAAATAGCGCAATAATACCAACATTCCTTCACCACATTGGTTGTACCACATTGGACACAACGACGAAAAATAAATGACGTGGTAAAATCTTCTGGGTGTTTAATATCAAGTGCAGTTAGTACTTCGCTTACCATGCACCAAGCATCTGGCTCTGGACAATAACCTGTAGAAAGATTTGTTATCTCAACAACTTCAATGTCATTTTTATCAACGAAAAATGTAATTTCCCCAGCACACAGTACCGGTTCACCACCCGCGCAAGCTACGTGTTCTGAGCGGCGATCGGCAAGGTGCAGGTGTTTATTTTGATCGATCACATATGTAGCAATGACTTGCAGATTGCCATCCAATTCCTGGTTGTCATTATTTAGCCATTGAAAAATTTGTTTTGCTGATATAACTTCAAAGCCTTTTGGAACTGTTTTTACCAATGACAGTAATTCCTCGGGGCCAACATAAGAATATTTTTTTTCTTTCATGATCTGTATCTTTCTTAAATTTTTAACATACGTAAATTTCGCTTTATTTACCCAAACAATTTTCAAGAATTTCACTAATCATAACATCCGATTCAAAACCTTTAGGTGAAATACTCAACGTATTTTTTATTTCTTTTTCCACTAATTTCAACAACTTTTCATGCTTAATACGATAACTCAACTTTGAATCTACGAGTTTAGTTAACTCTTCGATAGTCATATACTCAATTTCATCACTCTCATCAAAATCGAAATCAATGTTAAAACGAATTTCAATATTCGTTATTAAATCATGAAATTCTAGATCCCAGGTTGTAATTACAGGAGAATAAAACAATTGAGATCGTGAAGGCAAAAACACACCACAGGCATCACACGTTGCTAATTCTGTCTTTAAAAATTCTTGTTCATAATCTCCTTCATGTTCACAATCGGTGCATTTTACCTTCATTTTTTATTCTCCAGACTTCAATTGTTTGCGGCCCTAATAATTGATCACTTGTTGATAATCCAACTCAAATGAAATTTCTCCTGATATTCATACTCTAGATTAAAATGTTTTTGTTTTTCTGTATTGAAAATATTATCAAAGACTAGATGGCTTTTCTGGACAAATATCTGGACAATTGGATACACAAAAGAACTATACTTCGTTTGACTAAGAATTTATCCGCCAAATTATTGATGTTAATGTTTATTCGTGACCGTTTATTGCGAATGTTTTTAACTTTGTGTTGGAATTGGATGTAACGAATCAGAATTACCCAATTGCCATTCAATACGATGTCTGATGTACTCATCACTATGGTTACGCGCAATTTGAATAACGCGATCAACCAAAGACCAACTAGATTGTTTCATGTTTCTTTTATTGATTGTAATCAAGCCAATCATTCGCTGTCTTACCAACAAATTGTCATTATTAACAAATTCCTCTAGCATTTGGACGTGAAATTGATTTAGCAATTTTGCGTAGCGACTATCTTTACGATCTACCTCCGGTAACCAGTAACTCGCACTGGCCGCCCCCGCTTTTTCATTATTGTTTCCTGTTTTAATATAGTTAAACAACACTTCAAGAACTGCTCTGGGACCAAATTCTCTCCAGCAGGGCTCTATAAAAACTTTATTGAAACTTGGATTCTGCTCCAAAATTCCAGTATGTAACATAGGATGAAACAGTGATTGAGGTAAAGGAATACGTTGTTCCCCATTGATTTTGTCAGCCTTTTTATTCGAAAAAATTGCTGCAACAAAAAAACATTTGCCCGGCTTCTCACTATCAATCAGCCAATTTGCTAGCATTTCGCTCACACCGTCGTTGCCCAATAACAACATTGAACTGGCAGTTTCAATCTGCCTATTTATTGCTTGCTTTAGTTCATGTTGCTTTAACTCAAAACTCTGCCTAAGATCTGCTAATGCATGCTCATTAGATTCCCAGTTTTTAAAAACATAACCCAATTGATAAATATCCATTCTAGATCTCTTAAAATAATTATTATTAGCCAAACTCAAAGAAAATAATTGACTCTATAACACTCTACATTATCGCTCAAATAATTTATTTATTTCACAAGTCTTATCTTCTGGATTTGTTTATCCTTAGCAGGGGCACCCCTGCTAAGAATGTATCAATATACTGTACACTAGCACAACATCAAGCGATCAAATCCAATCGCAAATCCAATTCCTTGTTTATATTCACCGCCACCAACAACTTGTTTTTGTGCTCCCAGTGAGTCAACTGAAATTTCAAAACCTTCTGCAGTGTAGTAATCCAATCCGCGTTTGACGGATCGTGCAACTTGGTAGTTTCGTGTTTTAAGCGACACCATTTCCTCTGCCACTGTAATGAGGTTTTCTTGCCAATTTTCCGTGGTTGGATTAATCACTTCTAAACCAAACTGAAAAAACTCACGATACCGTCCGGCCTTGGGTCTTTCGTAACGCCAACAACGTTCAAAATACCAAAGTTTGAGATCCCTTTGTCGTTTGAAGTGTTTGCCAGCTATCAATTGAACAGTGGCAGTGGCTTCTGGCCGCAAACACAATTCACGGTTATTTTTATCCTGAAACACATACATTTGATCACGAATTTCTTGCCCTGCCATATCAATATATACCTGTGAGGATTCTATACTAGGCAATATAATTTCTTGAAATCCATAATTTTCAACTATTTTGATTAACGAATTCAAAAGAGATCGTCTTTGTTTAACTTGCTCACCAACAATAATTCTGGTGCCTCGAACTTGCTTTTCTATTTTCAGTTCCATGGTAATACCTTTTGATCACAAAAAGAAAAAGCCCTCTCAGTTCGGCTGGGAGGGCTTTCTTTGTGATCGGGCAAACAATTCACATAAGCAATAGCGCTCCCAGCCTAGGATGTGCTGGATGAAAGTAAAAATGGCATGTGAATGTTGATATTTTACCCATAAAAATAGTCAACCCTTCGTGTTTAATTATTCAGTTAAAAGAAGTAAATTCTAATTTATTAGCATGTAGATAAACTATAATTGTTTTTGTTCCAAAATGAGTAAACGTTTTAGTGGACAACTTTGGACTCTTCATAAAGGCTTGTATTAAAAACATTTAATGTTAAGCCAGTCGATTCAGGTTGTGCGATATTATTTTTACTATTTTATAAAATCAACAAACTTTTTTTCATAGTTGCTTACCTGGCATAGTACTTTTATTGTACAAGTATTCATCTGTATTATCGTATGCATTCCCAAACGATTTTTTGAATTCATGCCTTAAGTAACTTGCTCCGCCGGTAGACCCCATACCCATGGCAGGTACATAAATTTTTGTCACGCCTGCCAACCCAGCTATTATTAAGGCAGCTTCCAGAGCTTTACCAGCAACATCAGGCATTGCTTTTGGCATGCCCACGGATTGTAAAACAATGGTGGGCGCTACGATTAACCAACCTGGTTTACCTTTCGGAATGGGCAATTCATTAGCAAAGGTACGCAGCATAAACGCATAACCTAAGGGCATCGAATCTCTTTGGAATAATGTTTTGATTCGTGCTTGAACGCGGTCCTGGATTTGTTGACCAAACATTTCAAGATAAGCTGCATCGATATTTGCACCTTGAATTTTACCTCCCATGTATCCTTTAGTATTTGCGGGAGAAATTACCGCTTCAGATGCTTGCATAGAAATATGTTGTACCGGACCTGATATCGCATGGCCACCCAAGATTCCTGCCACAAACTCTGCGCTATCACCCAGACCAATCCCGACTACGTCAGGCACACGATCTTTCACTGGTAAATCAGTAAACGGAATTGCAGCAGGATTAATTTTCCTCACCATATATTTACTTCACCTTATTTTCTTAAGTGAAGAAGCATCAAATTTGGTTATATAAAAACTTATTCTTTCAATAACACTAATGTACAGCATAAGTACAAACTAAATGTAGACGAACCTATAAACATTAAATGACAAACTATTAAAAACTAAAGAATCTATTCTTTTATAAACTGATGTCGAACTTCTTGCAAAATTAACCCCAGCTTATTTTTCCCAGAACCATCTGCACCACAGCCCCAGTAATAATCCCCTGGGGCATTTTCTACTAAATCTTCATTATCTGTACTCAGCAACAAATCTCGAATTGCTTCATGTGTATGAAATTTCTTGAGCACTGCTCTTTTCATAATTTCATATTTGACATTCTCCCAATCGATTCTAATTGGGATTTTACGGCTACGCCCTAAGTTGGCTGCTAATTTTGGCGTTACAGCAAGTCGTATTTTTTCTCGGTAGTCTGGGTCGTGAAATTTTTGCGCCTGAAAATAATGCTCTACTGTTTGCCACCAAACACCGTCCAGCTCTACGCCATATTTAGCAAAATTAGAGAATTCATAATAAGGATCGTTTTTTGTATAAAAATAAATTGTCAATATTTTCACCACATAAATGATTCGTTATATTTGCTTATTCACTAAATCTAATAGTAGTAACGTTTATCTTTGGGAAGTAAATCTCAATTTGTTAATGTATCTACCGTGTCATTTTGAAAAGGTTTTATCAATGGCAATTAATTGCGATACATTCAAAACTGGTTCTCGCATTAAATCTGCCTGTGCCTTTCTTTAACAACTTAAAATTCCCTAGCGCTCCATTACTGTCGTGCGATTTTAGTCTCTTTGTAGACCACATTGCACTTATTCAAATATAATACTCCAAACGACCACGGTGTTGTTTAACTAACAATTCTAATCTTTACTTGATCCAATGATCGCATCACCTAGTTGCTATTTTTACAAATAGAAAATTGTTAAATATGTTTAGTTGCATCCATACTTACATGCAATAGTCGTATAACAAATATACCTTGCTTTCTTATTCTGTAAAAAATCACGTGCTCTTGATGTTCATGTTTAAAAAGCCCATTACTTAAATAATCGACATTGCGACCTATCTTTGGATTTTCAACAAGAAGCATAAAACATGCTTCAAGTGAATCCGTATATCTATCAGCTTGAATTTCTCAAAATTCTTTAAATGTATAACGATAAATTTTTTTAAAAACTTTTTCGGTTTTTTTCGAAAGAATATAATTCATCTTAATTCTTGTTTTAATGCATTCGCGATTGCTTTCAAGTCGCGCGAACTCTCGCCACTTTCATCACCTTCTTGAATGGCAGCTTTTAATGCTGCAAACTTGTGCTCATGCTCTTCCAATAATCGTAAACCTGCACGTATTACTTCGCTTGCGGAATTGTAACGCCCCGCTTTTACTTCATTTGAAATAAAACCATCAAAGTATTCACCTAATACAAAACTTGTACTTTTTTGCATACTATCTCCGAAAAATATACCAATACATACTATTATATAGTATATCGAATAGCAGCAAATTTTCTATAATTTCATGCTTAAAATACATATACAATTATAGAAAACACAAGATGTCGTAAACGTATTTATTCTTATTTAACAAGAAGTTAAATGAATTATGGCGTATTATTTTTATTGATTGACGTGAGTGAGATTTGTAATATGTAGCGATATATCTTACTGCTCTTACTTTAATGAGGGTATTTAGCGCTCAACTAGTGTATATCAAAGAACCAACATATTGATATGTCCGGTAACGATACATTACAGGATAAATATTAATTTGTGTTAATCAAGACGATTTGCCACTAATACCAAAGCCGATATTATTAGAGAACGATCCTTCAAAAAAGACGATATTAAAAGAAGGTCCGCGCCGCAGTTTGGTGTTAGTCAAATCCTAACTTTCCCAGTTGCGCTTGTGACAAGATGCCAATCGCCAAATTACAAATAATAATAATTATTGTAGCTTCGTTTTTTTGTAGACGTTTGTTATTGTTTCACCATCCCAAATATACGTCAAATGCGAGCTTTGTTTAGGAATGGTCACCGTTGGTGGCCTTAAAGCAGCAATACACAAGCCCCCACGACATCTCACGGAATGATAAACCATTCCCCATGAATGATTATCTTTCATGACTTTTCCAAATGCCTGGCTGGGTTTCCAATTATCTGCGGCATGAAGGTTCTTATAATACTTTCCACGAATATCATGTAAGGGTTTAGCAATTTTACCAATATAAACACGCATATCGATCTGGCCAGGTTCCTCTTTGGTATATGAAAGGAAATTTGTCCGATGGTATTTTGTTTCTTCTATGGCGGCGTCTAAAGTATTCGCCGCATAATAAACACCGAAACTGCCATCGCTAAAACGACTGGGGCAAGCAAGGCTGATATGTGTAAAGGCTGCCATAACTGGAGATGAGCCAGGCCCACAGAGTCGATCCTCAACGGGTACAAGTGCAATATCGCCGACTTTATCTCTTAATCGATCATTAGTTAACGATTCAATGTAATACAATTCTTCCATCAGTTCTGGATCAACTAATCGTTCAAAGAAATTGATGGGCGGATATTCTGAGGGAATGATTCGGTTGTTGTTTCCAATCCAGTTTAACAATAGGTGGCTTGGCCACTGAATTATATTCCTCGTTGAGCATCTAAATAGCGACGGACATCAGCCAGATCAATGAGACTGCCGGCCAGCATTCTTTCCAAAGCACTTTGACCATTAAATAATGGGGCTGAATTGGGCTTACGTACCCATTCATCTGCGGCACGTAAACTAGGAAGCAATATATTCAGGTCTTTGTAGATACTCAGTAAGTAATTAATGCGATCGAGTGTATCTCGACTTAGTCTTCCAGCAGATTTTTCAGCTTTCCATTTAAAAAAAGTTGATTCAGGTGGGGCGCCTAACAATGCGCGTTCTTCACTGACGGAAAGTTTCCAGTGCGATGATAAATTAAAAAATGCTTGAAGTGCTGCACTTGCCACTTTTTTAGGATCATGTACTGCAGATTGCTTGTCACTCTTAGGCATAATATAAACTCCATATATAGCGCATATTGTTATATTACTCCAAAAGTGGAGTTTTGAAAGTTATTTATCGATCAGTGCGATATTTGCTTAAGGTTTTTGTGATATGAACACTATTATATATTAATACAATAAGTTATATAGAGTTTTTTGTTAATCCAAAAACCGCCGATAGCTCCAATAAGTACGACATCGATCTTGTCCCAGGTATGCAAGGGTTTTCTCCACTCCGGCGCTTCTTAAGCCGATATAGCTATGTACTGATGGTACGCCAGGTAAACTGATATTCACAACCGGTTTGCTCATCGAAGAACAAACGTTTAGCCGAGATTTTTATTCGCTCCCAGATGGTGCTTCCCGGTGCATAGTCCACAGCACTTAAAACGCGAAGTCGTAAATCAAGCGGTGGCTTCTTTTTTTAGTAAATATTTTTCAATACGTTTTTCAGTTGATGACATTATTTCTCTCATGTTTGATGATAAATAAAATCGGCATACAACATTAATCAAAATAATATCGATGATAAAAGTGACAAAATCGGTTGCGTGCCAAATTGATAATGGGTGATAAAAAATCGTTTGAGTCAGGCGATAACAAATTGATGGAAAGCGCACTCTCATTGAGAAAGCATGACTCAGGTTGGATGCAGATTATGATGGGGATGTTATGGATTCGTGGATTTAAATAAAATTGTCTTGTTGGCGAGCGTGATAAACTGCACAAGGATTGGATAATTTCGATTAATTAGAAAAAATTGAAAATACGCGTTGAATGGTTGGTAAAAGAATTTGCAATCAATGGGCGCGGGATTTGAACGAGGTAATTTTGGCTGATAATGCATACGGCAGCGTTTAAGGTGAGTGCCCATTTGACGCATTCTCTGGGATACACACTGGCGCCGTCAATTGTGCCTCTAAAATGTATTTCCGATGCTGTCGGTTATCCAGGAATAGCATGAAGAACACTTCATGTTCCAGATGCGCAATTTGTGATATCAGATAGTCTTTACTTTGTGCCGGACTGGTGATGCTAGCACCGCGACGAAATCGTCGGCCAAGAATTTCTTGTGTGGCTGTGAGTATGTCATACTGACTCACTGTCAGTGAAAGAGTATATAAACCGTCACTGTCTTTGATGAATCCATGTGTTTTCACGTGAGTTTACGACAACATAACTTGCAATATAAAAGCCAGCGCTTACCGTTTAGGGAAGATGAGAGCCGAGCGAGAAAAGATTATGCACCAGAAAACTTTCAATGTTACTTCATATTGCTCTAAACCTTCTTAAACAAGAAACAACACTAAAACGTGGAATAAAAACAAAGCAGCTTAAATCTGGTTGGGACGAAGGTAATTTACTCAAGGCTTTGGAAACTGCAATATAATTTATATGCGATTACCCCAGACCTGTACATGGAAGGGGTAGAAATCTGTGAACTAACGGCGTATAGTTTTTAGGAATGGAGACGATATTCACCTCAGTTAATTTTCATTTTTTTATTATCAAGTAATTCGGTGTAAGGTGCAAAGCTTGAAAACTTGAATTTCACCATATGTCTAAAAGCAAATCACCCTTTATGTACTTTTCAATCTAACTTGGCTAAAAACTTGCTTAAATATCGGCGCTCATACTCCCGAATATGATTGCAATCCCCAAGAAACATGACTGGAGAAACTATGAAGCAAGTAAATTTAATTAAGATTTCCCTGTTGATAGCGCTTAGCTTTATTCTTGTGGCCTGTTTGGACGGTGATGATTCTAGTGATAATTCTAGTGATGAATCACATTCCACCATCAGCGGCACCGCTGCTACAGGCGCGCCTATGGCGATTGCGTCTATCACCATTCAGGGCAGTGCTGGGTCTACTGCAACAGGCACCAGTGACAACAATGGGAACTATTCAGTTATTGTCGATAGTCTAACAGCACCTTTTATTATTCAAGCGGTCCCTTCCGGAGGGTCGATGGCTGATGCGCAGTATTCCTATGCCGCTGCAGTCAATGTGGTTGCCAACATCACACCGATGACAACCATGGCTTTGTTTATGGCAAACAGCAACACTGACCCAGCAACAGCGTATTCCAACTGGAAGACTACCCCGATCGATAGATCGAAAATCATTGAAGCACAAGCTGTCATTAATGCGAATTTAACGACTTATCTGGAAGCAGAAGGTCTGGATGCGGAAACCTATGATTTCCTTACCACAGCATTCAACGCAGACACTACTGGTATCGATGCCGTGCTGGAAACGTTAACGTTTAACTTAGATTTTACCAATGCTACTCTCGATATAAAAGAAGGAACAACCGCTGTTACTTTTATTGTGGATATTAATACCTCCAGTTCTAACATTGGTGGCACCCCTACAACGGATGGCACAGGAAATACCGATTGTACTCTGGGAACCAATGACGCTGCCTGTGTTGTACTGGATGGCACTACCCTTACCATGGAAAGCGCTAGCGGCGTTACAGGTAGTGATTCCTCGGCCAGTTTATTCATTTTAACCTTCACGCCTGTCGACGTAACATCAACACCAAGTCTTATCATTTCCTATGATACAAGTACAACATCTGGCACCATTGATTGTACTGGCAGTACATCAATAACAGTTAATGATGGTAACGGCTCCTATTCAGCCATTGAAAATCTGGCATCACTTGGTGCGTCGTGCTCACTGACTTTAACCTCGGTTGGCACTGCAGATGGTGACACTGTGAGCGGCTCTTTCACTGCAACATTCCCTGATGGTCACACTGCAAGCGGGAAATTCACTACCGTGCTCCCGACTAATTACGAAAGCAATAACACAGGTGGCAACACGTGTACTGAAGACGGATTAACTACTGGAACAGCGTGTATTGTAATCGGAGAATCGGTTTTCACCATTCCGGTCGGTAAAGCCTACACTGCATCGGGTGCCATGAATTTGATTTTTACTCAGGACGGTATCGCACGCGCGCCTAGCTTAACAATCAAGTATGTTGAATCAACTACCTCGACTGCCGTATGTACGGTACAAAACACGGCGACAACGGGTATTAGTTTTACCGATGATGCAAGCAACAATTATATTGTTGCGATGGCAACAGGTTCATCTTGTAATATTACACTGACTTCCGCCAGTACGACTTTGGGTGAATTGATCTCAGGGGCCTTTACTGCATCGATATATAATTTTGATTCAAAGACTAATACTGCCATAACTGGAGCGTTTAAGGTCAATGTAACCGGACTTTAACCTCGTTAACAGAAACCTGGGGAAACACCATGTTTCTCCGGGTTTTTTTTCGTTTGATTTTGCCTTGCCATCATCACTGTAAATTAATTTTCGGAGGCACCCTTAATACTATGACCATACATTGGAAAATAGCAAAATAAAAATTGATCGAAAGTATGATTTTAATTCGAGCACTGAATTGTTTTGAAGTCCAGGGAGACATCTGCACAATAAAATGCACTAACCAGATCTTTTACTCACTCCTGCAATCCACTAAACGCCAGCACATCTTCAAGATTGTCTTCACCACGCAGCACACGAGCACGTGCTGCCGCTTGCTTTTTTTCAGCAGATTTTTGAGCTGCGTTCGTCAATTTATGCGCAAAAGGTTTGGCAATCGCGGGGGTTATCTTCCAAAGTCTATCAACCAGATGGCGATTAATACTATGCGTGTATCGCAGCAATAACTCATCTTCGAGAGATGTAATTGCCTCGAAACTCCCAGGATCACCTTGCCGACCACAGCGACCAAACAGTTGTCGATCAATACGCCCCGCCTCGTGTCGTTCCGTGGCAATGACATGTAAGCCGTTCAGCTGTAAAACTTCACTATCCAATTTAATATCAGTACCCCTTCCCGCCATATTTGTTGCAACCGTCACTCGACCTTTTTGCCCAGCAGTTAAAATAATCTCAGCCTCGTCTGCATTTTGTCGAGCATTTAAAACCTGGTTTTCGATTCCGGCGTCATTCAGAAGCAGAACTAAATGTTCTGATGCGGCAACTGATCGAGTACCCACAAGTACAGGGCGACCACTCTCATTCAACTCCCTAATTCGTGAAACAATATGCGTCCACTTTTGATCCTCAGTTCGCAAAATTGTAAAAGGTAGTTTACGTCTTTTCATCGGCTTATGTGGCACAATGCGCGCAACACGAAGTTTATAAACTGAATTTAATTCGGCTGAAATCTCTTTTGCCGTACCTGTCATTCCGCCAAGTTTCAGGTAACGCAAAAAAAAGCGCTGATAGCTTATGCGCCCTAACGTTTCGTTTTCACCGGTAATTTCACATCCTTCCTTAACCTCAACCATTTGATGAAGTCCATGCTCCCAGGAACGGTCCTCCATTACTCGACCGGTAAACTCATCAACGATATCCACTTTTCCTTCGCGTACGATATAATGTTGATCTCGATGAAAAAGACAATCGGCCCGCAATGCCTGGCTAACAAATTCCTCCCGATAACGCGTATTACTCCAAAGCCCCTGAGCATCTACACACAAATGTTTCAAACGCTCGGACCCATTTGCAGTTAATTCAATACTGCGTTCACCAAGGTGCATTCGATAGTCCACTCCCATATCCAGTATCCTCGCGAACTCCAGCGCTCGTTCATAAATTTCCTGTTTGCGGTTAGTATCACCAGGTCTCGAGATAATCAATGGGGTAACAGCTTCATCTACAAGAATACTATCAGCTTCATCAACAATGGCAAAACATAGTCCGCGCAATAATAGTTTATCCTGCAGTTGATTCGCTTGATTTGCGTCAGCAAGTTTCAGTGCAAGATGACTTGAATATCTTTTTAGTAACAGCCGATCACGTAGATAATCAAAAGCGACCTGTTTGTTAGTACAGTAGGTAATATCACATCGATAAGCGTTACGACGCTCATTAATGTCTGTATCCGCTAATGCGGCTCCAACGGTCAAACCTAAAGCCGTATAAACTGGAGACATCAGTTGCGCATCTCGTCCTGCTAAATAATCATTTACCGTGATAATATGTACTGGAATACCCGCTAACGCGGCCGTGCAGGCGGGAAGTGTTGCGAGTAGCGTCTTACCCTCCCCTGTCTCCATTTCGGCAACCATTCCATTGAGAATTGCCCAACCACCCATTAGCTGGGTGGGGTAGTGTCTCATACCAAGGTGCCTGAAGGATATCTCTCGCACCAGAGCAAAACTCATTGCAACAAGTTCTTTTTTAAGCCCCTGGTGTCTTAACAAATGCCGTAATTTGTTCACCCGGCATCTTAGTTCGTCATCCGAAGCTTGCGCCAATCCTTTTGCATGACGCTCCACGGCGGGGATAATCGACTTAAGCCGCGTAGTCGTTCGACGAACAACAAAACTGAACGGTGCCTTAAAAGTCGCTTCTGACGTACGTTCCAGCCAATTGGATTTTTCCTGATTTTGTTGAGGATAGTAATCCAGCGCAATTCTACGTTGAACAGCGATATCAGACATTGAACACCTTTAGAAAAACTTGACGCAAACGACGGTACCACTGCGTCGCAAGTGCTTCACTACCGTGGTCTATGTGCACATATGCCCGAGTACCTATTGGCGAGCTCACGACTTCAGTTGGTAACGCCAATTCGAATTCAAAGACCGGCTCAAGAGTTTGCGTCCCTTTACTTTCCTGAGGATTTATATTTAGCACACCACCACCCTGGGTACCCAGTGCAGCACTCGGTAATTGATATGTGGCGCCTGGGACTTGTCGAATTACCCTGGCAGGTAAAACTTCATTAATACGATCCGCCAACCGAACTTCAACAAATTCAATATTGGCTCTTAACAAACCAACATCTGTTTGAGGAACGGCCATATGAACAGACTTTGCATCCGGCGTAATAATATATCCTAAGATGTCGCCTTTCTTAACAAAACTTCCTGGAAGATCTCTGGATCGCGGCACATAAAATTTTCCTGACATACCACTACGTATATTGAACTCCTCAATTATCTCTTTCAAACTCACCATCTCAGCTGACACGGCTCGCAATTCGTCTTCAGTAATTCGAGAGGCAACCAAATTATCTCTTCGCTGCGCGTCCTGTAGCGCGGATAATTCAGCGATTCGCGCCTGCAATTTTTTAGCTTTCGCCTGCAATAGTGGATCATCACAGCGAACGACTATCTGATCTGCCAATACATCGCTCTCTGGACTAGTGACATAATCATTTACAAAACAATCGGCACCAGAACGAACAATTGCCTGTTCAGGCAGCCACACGACGCCTTCAGCCTCTGTCCATAGTGGAACAGGAACTAACGTTAAAACAGCCACTATCGCACTGACACCGACAACGGAAACATTTATTGCGCGAGCTCTTTTCATTTCCAACTGAGGACTGCTAAATAAAAACTTGAGCATTTTCAATAAAGGCAGTATGAGCATCGCAAAAATGGACCAGCAAGCAAGCAGAATCCCGATGATAAAAAACTTACCTGCCACAAATAATACAATGGCAAACATAATAAACATGCGATAACAAAAAGATGCAATGCTGTAGAATAGTAGCCATTTCCGTTCGGACCTTGTATTAGCGGGTGAATCGGCATTTGAATTACCAAATAAATAACGCTGAAACAGGTAACCAAGATATTTGTTTGAACGACTACCCAAATTAGGTATTTCCAAAGCGTCGGCAAAAACGTAATAACCATCAAAACGCAATAATGGGTTTCCGTTAAAGAAAAGTGTCGAAATGCCACCGATTAGCATGACATTGTATGCTATTCCCCGCACTGCACCATGTTCTGCATACAGCCAGATAAATAGTGCTATCACAGCGAGCACCAATTCTGTCATTATTCCCATTGCGCCAACAATCATCCGTTTACGCTTTTCTCTAAACGCAGAAGCAGCCGAAGCATCAACATAAGGCACCGGCATAAACACCAGCATCATTACTCCGATTTCATGAACTTCACCACCCCACACTTTGGTGGCAAAAGCATGCCCTAACTCATGAAATGCCTTTATAACAGGATATGTCAACCACAACAGGAAAAGGTTTTGCGGTGCGAATACCCGGTCGTAGAAATCGTCCGTGAGCTCACCCCAATGCATTGACGCGGTAACACATCCTATGATAATCACAGCCAACCAGGCAAAAAATCCCCACCAGCTGAAAAGTGGGCGCACTATCGGCAACCAAGATGTGAGTAGTTTTTCCGGATCAAACAATGGAAAGCGCATTGCCAGCGGACTCCAAAGCCGCTGCTTCCAACGTAAACGCTCCTGTTTTTGATAACGACGAAACAGCTCAAGGCTGTCTGGCGGAACATCGCTTTGCAACACATCTGCCGAATGAAGCTGGGCAAGCAAACGAATAACTTCTTCTTGCCCCGGGGCATCATCACCAAGACGCGAAGCAGCAAGCTCCCAAGCATCATTCACACTGTGCTTACCATCAAACAAACAAATCAAATGATAAGCCGCTGTTGAAAATCTATAGGATTTCCCTAAAAGGGGATCTTGAAGTACATACCAAATTTCACCAAGATATTCGTGACGATGAATGCTTGAGTGTGATCTTAAAAGCGGTTTTAGCTCGGCGACTCGATACCACGATGAACTAAAAATCGATTCACTCATTTAGCTTAATCCTTGCCTAGATTTAACGTTGATACAGTTTGAGATTCCTAGAAGGTAAAGACGTCAGAAAAGTAATGTGCAAGTTAAATTCTGTAGTAAAAGACATGTTTAGGGCCACCAATGCCAAAACCACAACTTAACCCATTCAACCAAATCATGTGTCCAGATCCAGCTTAGTTTTCTGCGATCTATCATGACCTTTGCCGACCCCTCCATACCAGGTCTTAGCAATTCCATACCTTGAGTAATTTGTGCCTCTACCAAAAATCGATTTTGCCCTTCTGTAGCTTCTGAAACAGGCATAATGCTTTCAATGACAAATGGAAACTTCTCTTGAGGTAGCGCCTTTAGAACAAGATGGCCTTGCTGTCCCTTGGTAATTTCCGATATCTGACGTTCATCAACCTGCAATGCAACGCGATATTCATTTAATGGTGCAATATTAAGTAGTGCCTCACCACGACTCACGGGCGCGCCTAGCCGCTGACTTAAATCACCGCTGACTATGACGCCATCAAACGGCGCAGTCACTTTTGTGCGCGCTATCTGCTGCTTAAGTAACTCAAGCTCTGCTTCTGCCTGGTCAAGCTGCGCTTTAAATATATTTACTTCGCTAGGATTTCTTACCGCCAGGGCATCTCTGTAGCGTCGATCAATCTGTTCTTTTTGACTGGCCCATTTCAAATATTCTAGTCTCAGATCACGATCATCGATACTAAAAAGGACCTCGCCCTCTTTCACCACATCGCCTGCTCGAGTTTGTGCTTCAAGTATATAGCCATTGATAGGAGCAACCATAACCCGTTGTACTGAACCTTCAAGTGCTGCTTCGGCAGTAACACGGTAATCGCCATCTGCCGTATAGAGAAAACCAGATAACAGTATCAGCAGCAATCCAACCAGTTTGGCAACATAATGTTTTGGACCAACAAGTTTCATCACAAGATCACGAAAAGAATCCGCTGCTTTGGTAATTAAAAACCGGTCATCTCGACGTTTCATCTCAAGTACCGGCCCAAGTAACGCGGCAGTATGTTCTAAATGCTGAATGGCTTCATTGTCGAATGGGTTATCATCAGATCGTTCAAAACTTAATGCGCCAAGAACGTCATCACCACTACTGATGATAACGGTGCAAATGGATTTGGCATTACCCACTTCGGCAAGAAGACCATGCGCACGTGTAACCAGTCTCTCATCATCTGCGGGATAGAGAACAGTATCAAGCTGATCAATTGCCTCATCCATCGCCCCGGAAATTGCTCGCGCTAGGTTGGTCTTCTTTCCAAACTGCGCACTGTGTGAGAGAGCCACAATTTTTGTATGACGGCCTTTCCGGAAACCCAGTCCAACTCGATCGCAATCAAATTGCACTGCGAGTTCAGTGACTATCGCAATAGCCGCCGCACGAAAACGTTTGTTTTCCAGTGTTGTCGCCGTCAGTTCAAGCAGTTGCGATAATTGTTCACCGTGAGGTGCTGAACCACTCTGCTGGGAGCGTCGAAAATAAGCTTCAAACCAACTACACCCCCATTGTAATTGTCTCATCGCTGCTTGCAGCTCTGCATCACTGTAGTTCGAAAACTCAAGTGCAACGACACCAAAAAGGCGACTATCAATAATTAAAGGATAGGCAAGTTGACTTGATCTTGAGTTGGTTTGTTCGTCTTGAGAAAAACAATGGACAGTTCCTTTGCGCCCAGCCATTGCAGATTCCGCTGTTTGAGAAAGTGCAGTAGGCATGGCATCACCTTCCGGCCATACAGCTGCCGGGACAAATGGACCACGTTCAGCAGGTCCAAGCACTACCACACCACGGCTTACATTTTTCATCATAGAGACTTGAAGTGAAAGCCATGACATGGCAAAAGCATCAGGTGACGATGCCTCCGAAAAACGGCGCCACAAAGCCTGATCGAGAAAAACCACATGCGCGGAATTCTCTGACGCTGCCGCATTTTTGCTTGTAGGATCTGTACTACTCATAAAAGTGAACTTCTTCTACACATCCACTTTACTTTCCCTTCCTTTTGCCTGAGGAGGAGTTACATCGAGTTTACCAAAACGCATTTCGTACTCTTCAAGCACACTACTTAGCAGTATACTAAAGCGCTTGGCTGCAAAAGGACTGAGAATGATACGGTTTGTCAAATCGATTTTAACCGGCTTATCGCCGCTCGCTAACCAGCTAGTATTTGTACCAAACAGTAGTGCAACTTCTTCACGCGTACTTGCTGCATTAGCAACATTGGCATAAACAGTATCCATTTTCGAATCGTCCCAATCGATTCGAGGTGCTGTTTGCCGAGAATCTTTCGTTTCTTTCACATTGGTCATAACTGCCCCTTTATTATTGTTCGGTACGAATGCCCCAAACTCATTTTAATTTCATACCACACCGGATACGCCACGTGGCGATGGTGGAATCAAATGATTGATCGCTTTACCACTTTTTTCCCACTGAATTTGTAGTGGGACATCCGTAGGATTTGGCATCTCATCATCCAGACTTAACTGACTATCAGATTCAAATGACGCAAGAAATACGTCCCAGTCAATCGGACTATCCGAAGTATTATTTGAGCCTTCTTCAAGACGCACAACTTGAGAGGCACCTACGACCTCATCATCACTGTTCGCGTCGTCAACAAAGTTACCGGTTTCCTCATCAAAGAGCAAGGTAGCGGTAGGTTCAAACAGATCCTCAATTTTATCAACCGCACTATCTCGAGTGACAAAATTCGGAAGCTGCATCTCAGCTGTACTATTAACAATCAATGCATTCCAGTCAAATGTTGGCGTAACCAGAATATTACTTTCATCAATGTTTTTGACCAGCTCAGAAGATGATTCGGATTCAACAAACACTTCACGCGTACCACTTTCAAGCGTTGCATCCATAAGAGCGGTTTCGTCATGATGCGCACCAAGTAAGTGACCAATTTCATGAACCACAACCGTTAATAGATCCATTCGACCACCTGCGGTACTGGCTTCGATCACATTTAGGCCACCGTCATCATTCGCGGTAAACTCTTCGGAAGCATAAGGTGTTTCATCGATGAACCAACCATGCCCTGCTGCGTTATAATCGATAAAAATCGTACTACCTGCGAGTTGACCGAGCATCAAGCCTGGCAGATCCGTTATCACAATTTTGACATCTGCAAGCAGTAATGGATCGATTCCTTCGGATACCCAATAACTTACTGCAGCATCAACGACAGGCGCCAGATCACTCTGCGTAAGTGCTTCACCAGCATAGACCGTTTCAGATACACTTGCGGCACGCAAGGCTTGCGCAACAGCGAATTGCGAGTCATTGCTGCGAACTTCCAGATTATCAAACGTCCCTGTGCCGGACAGCGTCATTAAACCGAAGCTACCATCAACCAACGCAGCATTAAAACTATAACTGACCACCCGTACACCATTAACATTGATGTCGATACCGGCACCGTTCAGGGTTACCTTCAAGTGGTGTGTGGAGGCTTCATTGAGTACAAAAGCATATGAGGCATCGATCATGACGCCATACTTAGACGTAGAATGTCCCACGATCATCTGGTCATTGGCCACATCGATCGCAACGAACTTGTAGTTATCGACATCATACTGATCGAAAACGAATCCTGCAGTGTCCGTAGTGGTGATGTCCACTTCCATCTCAAAGATGCTATTGACTGAGAGGGGTGCACCCAGATCGATGAGCTGCATCGCTGGTTCAGACGTTGCGGTGCCCGTCAGGGTTCCCGCTTGCTCATCCCAGAGACCAGTGGCATCGATGCGTGTCAACTCTTCGGGCGGCGTAAAGTCATCGGCCTGGTCGAGTGTCCACTCTGGTGGTAATACCTGCACCGTGAAGTTGTCGACCCGACCGGAGCCGCCGTCGAGGCCGACACCGACATAACCTTTGTTGAGTGGAATCTCCTGCCCGTACTCGTCGTAGTGTGGCGCGTAGGTGTAGGTGAACCAGTTCACGCCATTAATTATCAGCGTGACATTGGTTCCATTGACTGCCACCGTAACGTCGTAGGTCTGACCGGGTTTGATCCGCACTGGTTTACTGGATTGAACCACTTCGTTCCAGCCGGTCGCGTCGCGATACCCCATCTCAATTTTATCGTTCGAAATGTTTATTCCCGCGTACTTAAAGTCGATGTCCGACTGGTAATCAAAAATAACGTACATGTTGGCCTTGTTGCCACCCGTTGGCTTGTCGGCCAGCATGCTCGCCCTAATTTCGTAGTAAATCGGCAGGTACTCATCTAGGTTATAAACCAGCGATGCCTGACCATCTTTGGACTCAGCTGAAATATAAAGCTGACCACCGGCGACTGAAGCGTTGCCCGTGTCGCGGATAAACAGATCCATCGACCCGTTGTTGAAGTCAGCAGTGCGTAGTACATCGCGACGACCACCAGGTACATTACCTGCCTGTGGATCAGTTGGGCCACCGGTCTGATCCTGCCAATAGCCATGGTCTTGTTGTGTAACCAGGGCGATCTCACCATCCAGGCCACCCTGCATGAACGTAACGTTGGAATAACGCTCTTTATGATTCTGAGTGCCGGTGTCCGTATGGCGCGTGATATCCCCACCGTCACCAAAAGACTGGGCGTACAGGAAGTCGAACAGATGTGGTGGCACCTGACGGCTCACTGTAGCAATGCCGAAGGGTGCGAAAGGCACAATGAAACTGTTGAACTCTCCAACCCAGTCAATAAGGCGATCGCCCTTGGTATTGCCTATCAGAATATCCAGACCGCCACCGCCGAACACACGATCCTCATATACCCAATGGGTATCTGGGGTCTGGTCGGTGGTATGCAGTGGCAACTGACCCGGATTATTCGCAGGTGGATCTGGATCGATCGTACCAAGCACATCGTCGGCATTCATCAAATCGTTTCCGAAGCCACCGTAGATATGGTCACGACCAGTACCACCGACAATCCAGTCGTTACCCTGGTCACCGAAAATGACGTCATCGCCGTCGCTCTGACGGAACTCGGCTGGAACATCGGGATCCGGTGTCTGTCCGTCTGGTTTAAAGGCGACATAGCCAAGCTGACTCACACCTTCATCCGACTCCTGATTCAAAAAGTAGCGCAGTAGAGCACCGGTATTGTACGGATCGTTCTGGTCATAAACATCGCCTTTCCAAACTGCCGCTTCTTCACCTACACCCCGCTCGAACATGATGATCCGGCGTGGATCATACTCGTCGTACAGGTAAAATTCCCCGGTCCGTTGCTGGACTGGCTTGGGCTCGTTCCAGTGCGGATCGCCATCACCAAACAGCAGCACATCACCCGGATTGTACGGCGAGTTGAAGTCAATTTTGATCAAACCTAGAATGTCAACTGCATCGCCTTGTGCGTTCGTATCCGTACCAATGATGCGGACAGAATAACCCTCTTCCAGTGCTTCACCACCCGCAATCGCGTCGTTACCGATGCCGCCGTGAATGAAATCAGCCCCTAGACCCCCGAAGATGATGTCATCGGAGTACCCGGCGACGATATCGGACGCAGTGGGAGCGCCACCCAACAGTTGGGTGTAGGACACACCATAGGGGTTGAGATCCACCTGCTTCTTGAGCTGGTCTTCAACGTTAATCAACTCAACCTGGACGTTGCCCGGCGTGCGGATCAGTTCGTTAAGCACATCGCCCTGACTAGTGCGCGTATCCGGGTCGCGGCTCAACAGTGCCTCAACGCCATACAAGCTCTCGGAATACTGGCCGACGTCGCTGATGCCCTTGTTACGGCTGGAAAAAATTCGACCGTCATCACCGATAATACCGTCGATACCGGTGCCGCCAGAGATCCAGTCATGGCCCCAGCCGCCGATGATGTCGTCGTCCTCGGCGTCGCCGAAGGCAATGTCATTGCCGGCCCCTACGTAAATAAAATCGTCACCCGTTTCACCGTGGACCTCGTCGTTACCGCCAATATCTACCAGCGTCCAGTAGCTCGGTGTGCATTTGTCTGCCGAGAACAGATGATAGACCATGCCATTCAGTGTCATAGTAACGTCTGTGATGTCGATCGGCAGAGCACCGTCATTCAGCCCTGACTCTGGCGTCAAGAACAGTTCAGGATAGAAACCCGGACCGCCTGGCGTGTAATCGAGTTGCGTCACCCCGCGTACGATGATTCGTTCACTGCCGCGCAGTTCTGCCGTGGAGTCCTGATCGTAAGCAAATTCCAGGTAGTCTTCACCGATGTTTGCTACGTCGCTATCGTTGATGCCAACCAGACGAATTATGTTAGCGTTATCACCAGCAATCGTGTCTGAATCACGACCATGGCGGTTGTCATTCGGCGTGCCGTCGGTCAACTCTGTGACGTCTGCACCATAAACTTCATCGCCATTCTCGATACCCGCAGTTGAATCAAAACCGTTGTTGCGATCGATCTGGGTGCCGGCACCGCCAAAAATCATGTCGCCACTGTCCGGACGGTTATACCATTCGTTCAAGCTAAAGAAGGATGAGGAGCCTCCCACCAGGTCATCCTGACCCAGGCCACCGAAGATAACGTCCTGACCACCACCGCCTTCGATATAGTCCTCACCATCCGAGGCTGCCTCGAAACTGGCGAACACGGTTAACGGACCGATAGGATCTTCCGGCCCCATGGATTCGCGCGCAGCGCCCACGTGGACGAGATTCTCAGGATCGGTCCTGGTCACGTCCGCTGAATCGATGCTGCCGTCGCCCTGGATCACATCAAGGCCAAGCTGACCGAAGAGGGTGTCATGACCCGCGCCACCAGCGATATAGTCATTGCCAAAGGAGCCAACACCTTCCAGTCCCAACGCAATTGCGAACGTATGGTACTGGGCATAATCGATGTCGTAATCGTTCCACCATTGCGGCCCCGTTGGATCGCGATAGTCGCGTGCGATTGGATCGCCGTTTTCGTCCAGGGACACCAGCAGCAAACCACTATCCAGTTCGCCCGGATACGGATAATCTGCATTTGTGACATAGGCGTCAGGCAACACACGGTCAGACCGGCTGTACAAGTATGTACTGGCAAGCGTCTGGAAGCGAAGATTGGTAATATCGCCCGTCGGGAGGTTGAGCTCATCGACCCGGCGATTTAAATTAACCATGTCGCCAAAAATCAGATCATCGCCTTCGCCACCGTCAAGCATGTCGTTGCCGGAGCCACCTATCAGCACGTCGCCGATGGCGGTACCGTAAATTGTGTCATCACCACCGTTTTGAGGTTCCAGGGCGTTGATCTCGCGAATGCTGTCCAGGGTCGTGGTCTGAATCTTTTGCAGAGTCGGAACCAGTCCCAACAAAGCAGGATTCAGGTCGATCAAATCAGGTGAATTCGGATCATGGACGAACTGAATGATCTCGCCATGGTCACCGAAAACAATATTCTGTACATCGTTGACGCCTACATCGATTCCATTGACACGTCCATCACCTTCGATGTGATCTTTACCCGCGATTAAGTTATCACTGACCGGATACGGAATACGCACCGGCTTGAAGGTCTGATCACTCGAGTTCAGTGTTGGGTCGATCGTTGGTGCGGGGTTCAGATCTGTCGTCGCGATATCAAGAGCCCGCGTAAAAATATTCACGTTGACACCACTGTCACCGTAGATGTGATCGACGCCGCGCTGGCCGAGGATCGTATCATTACCGGAACCGCCGGCCAGGTGGTCACCCGCCTGACTGCCGATGATGAGGTCGTCGCCGGCGCCGCCGTAGGCAATGATACCCACAGTAATGGCATCCGCTGCGTCACCCATTCCGGAAAACAGCAGCGAGGCGTCAATAATGTCGTTACCGAAGAAGCGGTATGGGTTAGCCAGCGGGAACACCCACTCGTTGTCTTCGTTCTGGTCATCTGGTAGTTCTGGGAACGGATCAAACGGTTTCTGACCAAATTCCTGGCCGAGTCTGTCAGAGGAATGACCGGAATACCAAGCGCCGTCCTGACTAGTATCGCCGTAGATCACCAACGGACTGTTCGGTCCGCCGACCAGAGCGCCATTTTCATTATTGCGCACGATAAAGTGATCACCACCCACCTTGGCGCCGGCATCTTTGGTGATATCGGTGCGAGTGATGGTGACAGTGGTGTGCTCCAGGTTGCAGCTATCAAGTGCCGCACCCTGCAAGGTCAGTTCAGTGTCACTGACACTGGCAATGGTAAAGCCACCGGCAATGCCGTCAATGAAGATCACCTGGCCGACTTCAAAACCGTCGGTAATCCAGTTGCCGCCATCATCACGGACAAGTCGATCAAGCACCAACGTCACTTCTTCCACTGTTGTCACGGTAACCAGAGCTGTGGACAAATGAACATTAGAGGCATCAATTGCGGTAAAGGCTTCGCCATCGACTAACAGAATCGCATCCTTGCCCCAGTTGGCGAACTCGCCGTCCGGTTTGTTGTAGCCGTAAGCTGGGTCTGTGGCGTCGCCAAACCCAGTGACGACATAAGTCTTGGCTTCGTCGCCAATCTGAATACGTTGGCCAATCTCGTAGCCATCTTCCTGCCAGCTACGGCCGTCGAGTCTTGCTACCACGCCATCCGTCGACGTATCAAAGCTACCGTTGTTTTCAACTTGCAGGTTGCCACCGCCGTGCAGAACAGTCAGGCCGCCGTGTGGTCCCTGCACCCAAAACAATTTGCTCACCGCCACTGTCGTATCTTCCAGCGGATTGCCATATACCGTCATCGTCGCGCCATCAATTGTCAGCACGCGATATTCAACCGCTTCGTCAAAATCTCCAATGTGAATCAGATGACCCTCAAGGAAACCCAAGTCTTCCCAATTAATCCCGTCGGTACGGGTAATAATGGCATTGCCTTGCTGGTCATGGGTATCGTCGGTATCGTGAGCGATAGTCACTGCAGCCATGTCAATCACCAGCGCATCGACTGCTGTGATCAGCGTGTCTTTGGAACCATCAAGTGTTAGCCCCGGGCCAGACAGAACCAGAATGGAATTATCATTCGGATCGCGCAAGTATTCGCTCGGGTTTTCCGGATCAGGTACCGGGAGGCCACTGCCGTCTAGATAAATTGCATCCTCAACAGACACAACATCCCAAGGCCCTTGGTAACCTTCGATATAAACAGTCTGACCAGGCAAGAAACCTTGGGCTTTCCAGTCGTAACCTTCCAGTGTGATAGCAACATTACCGCCACTGGCACTGGTTAACGCGGGCACTGTCGTTGTCACGAAGGCGTTCTTGGCTGAAACAAATGGCGCTGGATTTAACGTACCGCTGACATCCAGGAAGTCGTTGCCCTCGCCCAGCATCAGGTTGAATACCTCGATGGAGCTTTCGATCGCTGCTGTGCCGAAGCCACCGGAACCAAAGTTGATTTTTCCAAAGCTAATGCCGCCGGGTACCACCAGCTCGGCATTGATGCGCACCACCTCAGTAGACGCACCGGAAGAATTCCAGACACTGGTGTTGTCCAGCGTCAGAGTCGATCCGTCCGCGGAAATCGCGAGGATTTCGTAGCTGCCATTATTGAGATGGAAGTTATCCGCTGTGGTTGCATCGATACCCACCATCGCGCCAATAGTAAATATGTCATTGAAGTTGGCGTTTGCCTGGGTGACGGTTCGATTGCTGCCGTCATGCCCGAAGTTTAGGAAGCCTAGGAAGGAGCCTGTCTCACCGAAAGTTGGACCACTGATGACACCGAAATTTAAGTCTGGGGCCATACCAAAACCACGTAACGTGGTCTCAGTCATCGTTCCGTTGCCGTCGGCCTGACTGGAATCGTTGAAGATATTCAACACATCGATCTGCTGACTTTCCGGTGGCTGAGCACCGATGGCAATCAGGAAGTCGTCCTTCTCACCCGGCAGCTTGATGCCATTGCTCAGTGAGCGGTCGGCGCCTGTTGGACCACCTTCCACAGCCAATGGGCCACGGAGTTTGGAAAGCAGGTGAGTTGAGACCGGAAAGATCTTCACACCTTCGCGAGTTGGCGGCACAATGTAGTCGGTATCAGCCGCCAGCTCGATTGTTTGTAGCTGGTAATAGTTGCCTTCGACGGCGGCAGTGTCAGGATCGTCCGGAGTGAAACTCACCTGTGGCGCAATGCGGACGACAGTGACATCATCTGCTGTGCCATCGCCAAGCCAAGTGGCGTCCAGATCGCTCTCTGTGCCATCGATGGTGACGTGGATCAATTGTAGCTTGGCATCCTTGGAGTCGTTGTCGCCGCGGATCAGTTGGACCTTAGCCTCTACATCCTGGTGAGTACCATCACTGATACGCACCCACATACCTTCCAGAAAACCTTCGGACAACCAACCACTCTGTTCGCCACTCAAACCACGGTCGAGATACTGACCGGGGAAACTGAATGCATCGGTTTCTTCACCAAAGGTGACCACGCCACCGAAAATAAAGTTTTCGGCCAGATCGGACAGAACAACCGGATCTGCCGATTCACCCGCCGTTGCCCAAGGTGTCGCTGTGGTTGCGGTGAGGATCAGCGTCTGACCGTCCACCGAAATCGAGCTGACGATGTAATCGTTGTCGTTACCGTCGCTACCACTGATCCGGATCATCTCGCCAGCGAAGAAGCCTTCGTCCACGAAGTTACCGAAATCTTCACCAGTGCCGCGTGTCAGCGTCAGATTAGTACCGTCGTCACCGAACACCAGGTTGCCTGTGAATATCTGGTTGGCTTTCAGGCCACCGACAACGACGTAGTCTTCCGGTGTCACTGCAGTGCCGCCAATCGAAACCACATCAGCCAGACCATCTGTCAGCACGGCGACACTGACGTCCGCCGTCGGATTCTTGGTCAGACGCAGGTCATAGGTATCGTTCTTACCGGAACCCGCAGGGATGTCTTTAATGAGCTGTGTCGAACCACCGCTTTCCAGCACCACTGCACCGGCAGTCTCGTTATCGTAAACATCAACATCGAGCAATTGCAGGCCAGAGCGCAAGTTCGGGAAAATGTAGCCTGGATCAGCTGTCAGACCGACAGGCACTTCACCCTGCTGGAATTCGATCACTGCGATCTGCAGGTCTTCGCGCACATAGTCATCACGCGCCTCGACACCAACGCGGATCGCGTCATTCCAGGTGGCCGAACCGTCGTTAGTAAAGGTCGCCCGAGCAACGATGAACTTATCGTCCGAGGTGTCGTCCGGTGTATCAGCTCCCGCGACCTGAATCGGTCCGTCTGAATCGCCAACGTCACCGGTGAGGATTTCAAAGCGACTGTCGTTGATTATGTTGGAAAACTTGATTGCCTTATCGGCGATATCATTCAACACAATATCAACTACCACCGTATTTCCGAGGCCCACTTCTTTGGCCAGCTGCAACTGGATTTCGTCATTCAACTGGGTAGTACTGTCACCTTCCACAACAATGGTTTGACCATCGTTGTTACCCAATGCATCCACCTGGGTTATGTAGACACCCGGGGTATCGTTATCTTTCACCTGCACTTCGACGTTACGCACATCCGCTGCGTCATAAATAGCGAGATTTGAGATTACCGAGTGCTGTACCACCACCACGCGGTCGCCCTCAGAGCGAGCGTCATCTGGCGCGTAGACATAAACGTTTTGCTCGTTCATCCAATTACTGGCGTCAAATTTCAGCACTACCGCGCGATCTGGTAGCCAGATCTCCTGACCATCGATTACGATCGAATGCATGAAAGCGTCGTCAGCCTTGGTATCCAGATTACCGTCGTAGGTGTTGCTAAAGACACCCGAGAGGTCATCAGTCGACAGCCAAATGGAGTCGCCCTGCCCATCAGTGAGCGGGTAAGGATTCAGTAATAGATTATCGCGTTCTTCCTGTGGCGACAGCGCGGCCGAAACTGTTACGTAGACGACCTCACTACCCGTCAGTATCTGAGACAGGCGGACAGAATAAAAATCGGTAAACTGATTAGCTGTGCCCAACTCTTCGCGCACAACTGTCTGGCCCGGACTGGTGTCGCCAGTGGCTTCCTCGTTAATGACCACCAGACCTTCCAATGCCGTCGACACGTTGTAATCGAAGCCGTCTACCACCACGCCGTTGTAAAGCACGTCATCGGAGGTGACGAGGTGATCCACCGCACCCGACACGCCTTCTAGCTCACGGGTGACGATGTCTTCGCTGACATCACCGGTGACATTGATGGTGTCAGAACCGAGACCACCGATCACCCGGTAGGACACGCCGAAGGCCGTGGATTGAACAAAGAACTCATCGTCGCCTTCCAGCCCATCGACTTCAATTGCCTCGATGGTGGAGTAGCGCACATTCAGGCCGGCACCATAAATGCCATCTTTGGTGATAACAATGTCATCGGCGAACTCAGTACCGAGAATGACCAGCTTGTCGAAGCCGGTACCGCCTTCCACGGAGACCGGTGCATTTATGTTGTAGCGGACCTCATCCTGACCACCGCCAGCACGGATATCCGGCGCCTGGGCTACGGAAAAACCAAGACCGATCTGCGGCGTGGCCACACCGTCTTCGTCGAGCACGATAACATCGTCGGTTTGATCGTCTGGCGTTACGTAAAGATCGAGGTAGTTGATACCACCGTCACCATTGGTGTCATAGACGTAACTACCCATGCCGTCGTCCAAATAGCCTTGCAACTCGGCACCGTTCGTCAGATCACTGAAGGTCAGTGTACCGTCCTGCAGACCTTGCAGAATTGTCACGCCTGCATCGAGGTCAGCCACGTCTATGCTACCGTCATCATTCCAGTCGTAATCAGTGGTAGCCGAGAGCGCAAAAGCGCGAACTATAAATAGATCATTATCGTCATCACCTTCCAAACGCAGTTCTGACTGATTGGAGTAGACGCGGAACTCGTCATTGCCAGTACCGCCCTGGGCGACCAATGGGGACGAAGAGCCAGCGGATAGCCAGCCACGGGTGGTGGCGACCAGCTCGGGGAACACGTCCTGTGGCAACAAGCCACCATCGGCTTCGTTACGCTGCGAACCAAAAATCTGTCCAACCTGAAACAGATCGTCACCGGCGCCGCCATCGAGGGTAGTGATTATAGTCGTGTCATCTGTGAAGAAAGCATCATTACCGCCGAGGCCTTCTACAATCAAACGACCATTGATTCCGGTATCATAGTTAATCCGGACAACTTCGTTAGAGTCCTCGTTATTCTGTATCACATCACCGTATTCAGCGAGGTTGCCATGTAGCATTGCTACATAACCCGGGCGGTCCGTCGTCTCGTTTGGTAGATAGGCGGCTGCACGCAACACGAAAATATCGTCAGTGTCGTATTGCATACCTGTAGTACCATCGAGGCCGTTGTCAGTGCTATCGTGACCGTAGATAGTCAGCACATCGACGCCGTCATCTTCCATGCCGGTGTCAAGTACGTTGATAATGTAGTTACGAGTATCGGGACCGTTAGAACCAAGCGTATAGACCGAATACAGATCGGTACCCGCCTGGCCGTCGAGCGTCAACGTATGCTCGGCAACTGTCGTCTTATTAGGACCGGTTTCGGTGGTTGTATCCTGCAGGTAGTAAACCAGGAAGCGGTCCTCACCATCTGGTCCGGTGGAATCGCTGGCGTCCTGGCTACCATAGGCTCGGGTCTTGGAGCCCAGGAAAATGTAGCCGGGATCATTAATATTTGTGCCCCCAGCAATACCCGTGCTATCACCGAATTGAATGGTATCAACGTCGTTGTTTCCAAATATACGTGTCTGATCGTTCACACCCGGCGCCGTGTAAGTCGGTATCGCCGTTCCCATGGCTGAATCTCCAAGCACATTGACACCATCGTTACCATAGGTGACATCTGCGTTAGCTATCATTCGACCACGAAAAATGATATTCGAACCATAGTCATGGTCCAGATCAGAGAGCTGGTTAGTACCATCAATGAAGTCGGCATCCCCAAAAATATCGATGCTGCTTGCTGCCAGTAGATTGGCATTGGCATCGAAGGCGATGTTGTCAGCCACATTAAGTGTGACGGACCCGCGCTCGGCGAAGATGGTGCCGTTCAAGACATCGCGTAAATGATCGTCCTGAAAGCCCGGATTTCGGAAATCAGACTCAGCAAAGTTAGCTTCGCCGCTGTCCACCAGAAAGAGATTTTCTTCCGTCGCCGCACTTTCCCGCACAGTCAGGCGGACAGATCCATAAAGCGAATGCGCCAGTAAGAGACGCAATGAGCCTTCCGTCTCACTAACGAAGATGTTTTGATAAGCCTCCAGCGCTACATCGCTCAGATCAATGTTCAGATTGACAGTTTCGAACTGTTCCGAACCCGTGCTACCGTTCCGAGAGTTGATGTCGAGATCGTTCCCGCTTTCACCAATGCTGGCAAACAAGCCATTAGCATCGAGATCAACCGCCTGGCCAATGATGTCAGCACTGGTTGCATCTTCTGCGACGTTTTCGCCACGGTCTAAGATCGATCCGTCCACTGTACGCAAAGACACATTACCACCGGTCTCAACCTGGCCGACGCGCAGGGCACCGGTCAGTTCGTCTATGTAAATACCGCCATTGTTTGAGGCGTTCGTGTCGAAAGCATCAAGATTACGTCCAGTCGCCGCACCACTATTGTTACGGTTGACGTTGGTCTCGAGAAAATCGTCGAACTCGCCGATCCCACCTGTCATGATCGGACCTTGTGTACCGTTGGGAATGGTAAGTCCCCCAGATGTTTTACCGTCATGTTGTCCAACGAGCACATCAAGCACATTATTGGCGCTGTAGGCCCCGGTCGCGACTCCCGAATACATCGTGATGTTCACGCCGGTAACATCCACACTGTCGGTGCCATCTGCATCAAGAATCTTACCGCCAGACCACAGAGTCACATCATTTGCTGTGGAATGGATGTGGCCGACCAGCATGTCGCCTACCAATTCCTGAGCCTGGATGAAACCGTTGGTGGTCAGGAAGATCTGTTCGCCGCCGCCGTCTTCATCAACAGGCGTACCCATCGACCAGTTCACATCACCAAACAGAACGAAGTTCACTTCGGTAGAAGACGGCACAGCATTTATCGTAATCGGCGTGATTTTAGTTACCGGATCCATGACGCCGTACAGGATGTCAGTCGTGCGGTAGCTTCGGTTTTCTTCACCCGGCAAGCTGTTTGGATAGACATCGTTTGTCGTCACATGACCAATATCAATGTCATCGCCTGCTCGCACTTCCGCAAATACATAAGTACTGTTAACTTCAGCAGCAGCCGTATTCAGCGTACGTGCGATGAAATCGTAATAGGCCGCGCCCCCGTCTTCATCCGGACTCCAGTAGCGAAACCAGGTTCCGCTCCGTGCCCCGGGTGATCCGAATACGTCCAGCGGCGGTGGAGTCAGATTGACCTCCGGATTAAACGTTTCCACTGTGACACCGTTCAATGCGGACGGCGTATTACCTGCTTTGCTGTCGTTGATGACGACATCAACGTCGTCACCCGCGGTGATTTTTTCGATCTCCACGGTCAGTGGGCCAGCGGCGGTTGTTCGGTCATGCAGCGTAATATCAAGCACCGCATCAGCACCAGCCTTGGCCACAAACGAGACTTCTTTAAGCTCGACTATGTCGTCATTCTCCACCGCATGGTCGATCCGCATTAATTCAACTTCCAGCGCCTTGCGGGTAGTACCATCGACCCCGCCGGTCTGGTTACCAATGTCACCACTTGCATCGACAAAAAGCGTATTCGTACGGATCAATGCCTCTTCGAAGATTGGCGTCTTGATCACAGATGGCGAATTGGGATCAGCTACGCGAAGCTGTGGCTCATCAGCCCTGATGTTGCCACGTTCGTTGATGATGTAGGTGTGGCCAAAAGTATTCTCTATCCCACCCAGTAGAATGATGTCACTTGAAGGCTCGTTCAGTTCTGTGCTATCAAAAACTGGTGGGGTAAAAGGATCATTGGGCAGTTCCAGTGCGTGATCCATGTTCTGAATGCGTACTTCCGTCTGCGGATAAAAGAGATTCAGGCGGAACTCGAACGTATTTCCGAAGGAACCGGCTACGTTGGTGTCAACATCTCCCGGATTGGTGTTGCTGCTGCCTTGGCCGTCGTAAGGAATGTTGTCGACCTGCACCTTGACCACCGCTCCACCGTCGATCGCATCAATGTGATTGATCACAAGATCCCAGTCGGACTCGTTGATGATAGTGACATAATCCCAGCTTCGCTGGCTTTCAATCAAACCCTCGTCGCCCCAGATTCGACCTTCCGAGCTATACTTCGAATCGGCGTTTGCCCAGAAAGTTGCATCGCCCGCCTGATCAAAGATAATGTCATCCAGCACAACCTGTTTATTAAACGCATCCACATAGGCAAGCGTTTCGTTGACCTTCTTGTCCGCGTTTACACCAAGGAATTTGATGTTGGACAACGCGCGGATGACACCATCTTTGTCAATGTGCAGGTAGGGATTCGGCTCACCCAACAAGATGACATGCGCTTCCCAGAAAATATCGCGCGTCAACGTCGTGGACTCATTGCCACCTTTGTTCGCCGGGCCGATATAGACGCCTCCCGGGTTCCGGTCGCGACTGTTTGAGATACTCTGATCAATGGCGTTAACGTCCAGGTCGGCGGTACGCAGGATGGCTTCCCAGTGTCCTTCAATCTTAACCTTATTGGTTACCTCATCGGTGCTATTAGCATTGGTCGAACCGCCGATTGCGTAGAGGCGTGCCTTAGATTTGGCGAAGTTGTCGGTCAACAGATTGTTGGCCTGAATCAGGATCGACTCGTTGCCAGTCAACTCCGACCCGCCCTCGAGAACGACTCTGTTTTCGTTATCAATCCGCGAGGTGGAATTTGCGTTAGCCACCCCTCCGGCGCTGCCAGAGGTGGTGTTGGTCTCAGAGTTTGCCCGGTTGCGTTCCACCTCAGAATTGATCGTGATTGTCCTGGCCAGCAAGTCTGAGTGGCTTTCGGTGGTGATCTCAGCCCCGGCAAAATCACTGTAATTTCCTGCGAGTACTGAGGCCTTCTTGACCTCGGCGATTGCATGGACGTTTGTGCTAGACCCAAAGAGTCCAATAGCAAAGGCTTCAGCCTTGGCAACCGCGTTATTGTTCACGTCATTATGGATCAACAAGGCATTGCCCGCTGTAATGTCGCCGTCGATCTTCTGCTCAACACCATAGAAAATCTTCGCTTCACCGCGCCCGCTCGACCCGGCACCCAGAAGGCTACCGCTGGTTGACTCGCCGTCAGCAGAACTGTAGGACTTGATCTTGCCATCGATAGTAACATCGGTGACGGCATTGATCACGGCGTCCTGACCGATATCGATCAGACTCGTGTTGATGACTGTTGCATAGGCTTTAGCAGAACCGATCGCAACGGCCCCGCCGCCGCCACCATCTGCGTTAGCCACAGCATTCGCCTCAGCGTCGGTTTTGATAGTGACATAATTGCCCTGTAGATGGGCGTTTGCAGCCACAGTGAAATTAGTGCTCAGAGTCTGCGAGGCATGTGTCTCGCCTTGCTTGTTGCTAAACCCTAAGCTGCCGCCGTATCCGCCTGCTGACGAGTTGACAAAGCCATCGGCCGTTTCCGGGATAGCAAAGCCAGCCGCTCCACCGATACCACTGAATGATCCGCTAATGTTGTTTGCAGAAATATCGAAAATTAATGTCTGTCCGCTGGACGGCCCAGAGGACTTCAAGTTTAACCCTTCCTTGATGAATGTATGATGTGCACCTGTACCCGAAACGTTAAAGTTCACTGGGTTTATCAGGTCCTTATCATAATAAAGATCGAATGAGCTACCTCCACCATTACCGACAAAATAAACCCCACCCTCGGTCAGTACTGTCGGGTTGTCCTGGCTAGTCAGTTTGTGCGTGGTTTTCGACGCATTCGTGCCGGTGTTTTCCTCGATATCGATGAACTCGAAAATGCCGGTCTCATCAGCTCCCGTACCGGGGTTGTCTGTACCCGTCGCCTTATAATAATCCGTCGACAGACGAATGTAATTCGCGTCCACTCTATTGACATAGTAGATGCCATTGTTCGAAAGCCCACTCAAGGTCTCTGGCGTCACTCCTGACGGTGCGGAGCGGGTATATTTGACCTCTTCTCCCGTCACGAAGTCATGCTCCGGAACGTAGATCCGGTCATTGTCGCTATAAGTGAAAACGTACGGATCTTCGCTGTCCAGCGTCCCATCAACTAACACACTGGAAAATTCGGCCGGCTGCGGCCCACGATAAGTCACAGCGTCACCATTGCTAAAACTGTTCGAGACTGTGATCGTGTTGTCACCCGAACCTATTTGTGTGCGTGTCGCTTCGACCTGGGTCTCGCTCCAGCCCAGGGTTTGCAGTTTGATTGTGTTCTCATCGATCACCCTGACTTTATATTTCGTGCCGTTAGACAGTCCGTCGATGGGTGTACCACCATTGGAATTGTAGATGACCTGGTCACCGGTCACGAATGAATGGTTAGGAATGTTAATCGTGTCATAGAAAGTCGATAGCTGCGACGATCCAAACTTTGAACCCAGCTGGATCTCGTTGTTGTTGACAACAACAGCCGAGTATTCCTTGCCGTTTGTCACACCACCATAAGTGGTTCCGGTATAGGTAATCGTGTTGCCGTCAATCAACTTGTGGTTGGCGCCGAAATTAATGGTGTTGGCACCAGCATTCGAATTGACAATCGTACCGTCTGAAATGTCACTGCCTTCGCCACCCTGTTCAGCAATCAGTTCGATCAGCTGTCCTGCCTCGACGTGGTCGGTATTACCCACGTTGAAATTAACCGTACCTGTGGCTGCTGCATTGGTTCCGACTGAAATAGCGTCGGCGAAACCACTGAGAGAAAATGCGCTAGCTGCGGAATCCGCATCCGACAAAAGGTAGGCTTTGCCGCGAATATTATCGTCAACTTTCATTGTGCTGCCGTTGCCGCCGAAAGTCGCATTGACGGTATGTACGGTTGTCGAGTTAGCTTCGCCACCGGCAAAGCTTCCAAACAATGAGCCACCGCCCGAAGACATGCCGGAAGTCGTCACCGACAGCGCCACAGCATCAAAACTGATGTTCTTCGCACCCGAACTTACGCCATCACCCACATCACCCAGAAACGACAAGTAAGTGGTGCCGTTGGTACTCGCATTGACGGTAATGTCCGATGCCCTGACAATCCCGGCAAATCCGCCGGTTGAACCAGCTCCGTAGGATTCATTGCTATGACGAGCCCCAAGCTTGATGTCTCCGCTAGTCGATGTCAGTGACATGCCTTCACCCACCATCACATCGACTGAGGAGTTGTTGGCAATATTGATGACCGTAGCGTCCACCGATGCCAGACCAGAAATCGACGTCGCATCGGCTGACCCGAAGGCACCATAGCCATCGGTGTAGCGTAGGAAGTCGGTGCCGTTGTGGTTCAGTAACCCCAGCACAGAGACATTCTGTGCCGCGTGAATAAACCCGTTCTGGCCGGTGGAGATGTCCACGCTACCGTTGAAGGTGGACTGAGTGTCCGATGAAGAAATTGAGGCCAGACCCGAAGCGTTGATCGAGGTCGACGAGCCGTCAGATTTACCAAGTAACTTCGCCTGCATATCGAAGAAAGTCGCAGAATTGACCTGAACACCTTCACCGATCCGCCCAAGTACCGTAGCGTTGTTAATGGCGCTGGTATCCGCACCCGAGAACCCTACTGCACCACTAATGCTTAACGAGCCTGTCCTGGCGATAACATCTGACGTGAGATCGGCATCAAGATTAATCCCTCCCCCAGTTGTCGTGATCATTGTCGGACCGACAGTGGACTCGCCATCCGCTGCACCAATGCGGATTTCTGCACCCCCGTTGTCGACAACCTGCACATCAAGCAGAGTGACGCTCGCAAGGCCGGAAATGCCAGCACTCAGTGCCGCTGCATCTGCATTGTGATCGGCATCAGCCAGCAGGGTAATACTGTTGGCCGACAACGTACCAGAATGACCAATATAAGCTCTGGTATCACTATCAAGCTCGGTTTTAATCTTCGCATCAGCAAAAGAGACACCACCAGCTACACCGATATTTTTGCTTTGTGGCGTTGCCGTTGTGGTACCCATAGCAGTCATGTTTAGATCACCACTGATGTCCACTGTGCTTTCATCGCCGATAAAGACCTCGGCATCATGTGCTGCCCTTGCGGTGATGTCAGTCGAACTGACGGCCGCGAGACCCGCCGCTGAAAAACCGGACACATCAGCTTCGACCGTTGTGTCGGAAGTGGCCGCCAGAGTCACGTTGCCGGTGGACGTCATCTCAACATTGTCGCCGATAAATGAACGCGTGCGTGATGACGCATCCTGACGAGAAAACGAGTGTGTTCCAGCAGGAAGTCCGCCGGTAAGATTAATGGCAATTCCGTTTTGCGCATCGTCCGCCGAAGCGGCAAGTCGCATGAAGTCAAAATCTCCGGTATTGATCACGTAATACGTGTGACCATTGGTGAGTCCACCAATCGCGCCGTCGCTGGCCGTGTAAACTACCGCTTCTCCTGTCTGGTAGTGCAGTCCCCCGAATTCAACCTTCAGCCGGTTAGGGCCGTCTTCGACAGACGTTACATTGGCGAAGTCACCGATAGTTGCGATGACTTTCATGTCAGAGACTGATACCAGACCTGCACCCGTAAGAGAGCCAATTGTGGCATTCGCCATGGACTGCCCAGTCGCCGTGGTCGCTGTTCCTGTCAGGTTTGCACCGTCCAGGTTAACAATTGAATTATTGCCGACGAAGGTTTCAGTGATGCGATTTGCTGCTGCGTGGGATTCCAGAACATTGACACCAACAAGACCACCGAAAGTGGTACTCGTCACATCCGAATTAGCTTCTGCCGTTGTCTCGCTCGCTTCAAGCGTCACCGCACCTGCAGTGAGGTCGGTGTATTTACCAATGTAAGCACGGGTACTACCCTGCATATCAGCAATAGCAGTCGTAACTGACACGCCGACAAGACCGGCAACAGCGAAGCCATTTGTTTTAGCACGAGACTCGGTATTTCCTGTCGCTACTGCGTTGACATCACCACGGCCATTTCCTGTTTTGTTCAACACATTGACTGTGATCATTGACGTTTCTGTCGCATCAATATTACGTCCAACATAAGCCTCCACATCATTCGATGTGAGTGCCGTGGGCGACAATCCGGCAACAGAAGCCGTCGCGGAAACTGCCACATTTAAGAGTTCAGCATCTGCGAGTGCATCACCTTTTGCTGTCAGGTTTAGACCAGGCACCCACAGTTCCGCGCCATTACCTGCATAGGCACGTGTCTTACCACCTGCTATCGCTGTCGGTTTGTAGAGGCTGACCGTAACCGCAAATGAACCCGCACCGCCATTCGCGTTAGCAATTGCATCGATATCCCCATAGGCGGCTACATCGACCGCATCCGTTCCACTCACATGTATTACGGCACTTGGATCACCGCCAGCATTTACACTATCTGGTGCGCCGATATAGGCTTCGATGACACCCGACACAATTGCCGTTGGCTCTATATCCTGCGCCGCGCCACCAAAACTGACGTTACCAACCGTCGAGTCTGCATGGGCGTACATGGTTACCGGATTTAATTCATCTTCACCTGCCTTGACATCGAGAGTGCCAGCATTAAGATTCACACCGTCTCGAATATAGGAAGAAACACGACCAGAAACGGTGGCAGTCGGCTCGAAGATTGACAGTGACACAAGGCCTCCGAAACCACCGCCATCAATATTTGTTGTCGCCTCCATCAGTGCATCGGCAAACACCGACACATTACCGGAACCAACATTCACATCGGTAACGACGTTCGCAGCCACATCACTTGCATTGGCGCCAATATAGGCCTCAACGATTCCCATGGAATTCGCAATTGCGGTCACAGCGCCGACTGACACCGCACCTGAAAGTTGGAGCGAGAGGATATCGGCGATTGCTTTCATTTCGGGTGCCGTGGCGTTTATGCTCACGCTGCCGGCGTCCACATCCATTCCCTCACCGATGTAGCTGCGTACCACGCCGCTCACCGTCGATGTTACATTGGTAACACCAACTGCTACAACCAGGCTGACGCCCACGTCGAGAACATCAGGTTTCGCCAACATTGCACCGATTGCAGTAATCGAGAGCGCTCCACCAAGGAGATTAATCGTGCCGATGTCGGCCGAGGGCGTTGTTTCAGCACCTGCTCCTGCATGGGCATCGACAATTCCCGAGACGATAGCGTTTGCAGTGATATTTGAGACGCTAACGGCGCCCGAAATATTGACCGCATTGGTCACGGCATTGGAATCATAATCCCCATCCGCAACAATGGTGAGTCCGGTAGCATGGAGATCCCCACCCTGTCCAAAAAAAGCCCGGGTGATACCCGTTACATTTGAATTTGTGGTTAGATCACTCACCGTGACAAGCGGAGAAACATCAAGAGTCGTCAGGTTCGCGTTTGCGTTTAGGTCGGACCATGCATTGATCGTCACCGGACTGTTGATGTCGATCAAAGTGGAAGGCGAGCCGCCCACGCCACGACCAACCGGGGCGCCAATAAAGGCCTCAACAGTGCCACCGGTAATTGCTTCAGCGTCTGCGAGGCTGATGGCTGCGATCCCGGCGAAACCTGCAGTAAAGGTGGTGGCATTAGCGACATAATCGATTCGGTCACTGTCCGAAGAACCTGCCTGCACATTGAGGTGTTCAGCGGTGACATCGGCGCCATCCCGCACGTAGGCTCTGGTCACACCAGCGATTTCCGCGGTTGGTCGTACGTAAGAAATGTCGAGTCCAAAAGAGCCTGACACACCAAAAGCTTCCGCTTCCGCCAGCATTGAGGCATCGGCAATGACATCGACACCGTCCGCAACCCCAGTGCCAGTGATATTTAGCACTGGACTAGCAAAGTTAGATGATACATCGGCCTCTTGTGCACCCACAAAGGCTTCCACCTGACCAGTGACTTTTGCCGTAGCAATTAATGCATTGATTGAAGCGATACCCGAAATCGTACCCGCATGAGTTTCGGCTGATGCTGACATCGGTCCCATTGGTCCAGTCGCCGCTTTGATGTTTAGATCTTTCGCGGTGAGCGTCGTGCCCTCGCCCACATAGGCAAGGATTGCTGCACTGTTCTCGGCAGTCGGCAAGAAGACAGTGGCTGCGATTCCAAACGAGCCAGTGCCGCCATCCACCTCAGCTGTGGCACTGCTTTCGCCCTGGGCAAAAATATCAGCGATACCGTTCGAGCTTAGTGTATCCGAGAGGGTTATCGTCACTGCCCCACTCGGTGAGGGTGCCTGGCCTGCACGAGCACCTATGAACGCTTCGGTCTGGCTATCTATCGTAGCCGACGCGATGGAAACGTTAACCGAGATTGCACCACCAATCCCAAACGTTGTATTGATCGAGTTCACTGACTCATTCGAAATCGCATCAATGTCGAGGTCACCCGCGATAACAGTGGCACCTTCGCCAACATAAGCCAGTGTTTCGGCAGCGATCATCGCATCGGTGAGCGCGACGTTAACCGCAATACCGCCCGCAACTCCCATACTGAAAGGCGTCGAGGTTGCAATATGATGGGCATTGGCCTTGATCGCTAGCTCGCCTCCGGTGAGCGTGATTGTTGTTGGATCCGTGGCGGGGTTTACATTAACCAGATCGACATTCCCTTTCGGGTTAAAGTTAAAGACGAATGGCGCACCGTTAACGATGCTCAAACTATGGGATGTAGCACTTCCCTGTGAACGCAAAAATACATCGTGCTGGTAAATTGCTTCACCCGTATCGGTATCGGTCTTGAACTCGGCGAGCCGGATGGAACCGTCTCCGTCGTTAATTACGTAATATTGCGCGCCCTGTTCCAAGCCTTCGATTACATCACCGCCGCCAGAACTGTAGGTAACGATATCACCGGTCTGTAGGTCTGCATTACCGACATAGATTGAGTTACTAACCGGCTCAACCACATCGCGCTGTTGCTGTGCGCGGTCACCGACATAAGCTTCTGTCACCCGATCAACTGCTGCACTCATGATGATGGCGTTCCCAGCGCCAGCAAAACCCAGTGCCACGGACACGCCGTCGGGAAGTGCCGTTGTAGTTGAGTCTGCGGTCACGTCCATACTAGTGGCCAGGATGGTACTCGCGCCATCAACATATGCGCGAGTTGCACCGCCGACGTTCGCGTCTGCCACAATAACCGAAGCACCGACGCCCCCACTCGCTGCAATGCCAAGTGAATTGGCGCGCGCTATGTGCAAGCTATCGGCATCGATCAGAATCTTGTCACCCGTTGCCGTTAGCGCGGCATTGCGAGCATAGGCTTCCACATTGCTATCGATATTTGTGCGCGTTACTGCCCCAGCCCCGGCGCCACCAAAGGAGAGAGAAAGCGATGCAACATCCGCTTTGGCCTCTATATCTTGGGTTTCACTGGCGAAAATCGTGATGTTGTTAGCACCTTTCGCTAAGGCCGCACTGTCGAGCACGGAAGCACTCACGTTATTTTGTATGTCATTCTGCGCAATGCCGACACCAACAGAGAAACCGAGTAGACCCACTGAAACAGCAAGCGACAGCAAATCTGCTGTTGCGTCAGAGGTGTCGATTGCCTGGACCGTGATTTCGCCACTCGCAGTCACATCAGAATTCTGGTCAATAGTGGCAGTGACAGTCGAGGCTGACATGTTCCGCGCCACAGCACCTGAGCCAGCTGCTGCTACACCGATAGAAACAGTGGCCGCAATAGAAACTGCGGTAGGTTTGGTTGTCAGTGTTGTCTTGTTTTCAGCTTCGACAATCACACTGCCGCCCTCGGCCTCCACTTCGCTATTTGAAATCGCTGCAAACACGGTACTCGTGTTAGTGTTCTCGGCTATCGCCGCCGAAATCGCAATCGCGCCGCCGGCAATACCACCGGAAATCGCAATACTCGCGGCTAACGCGTCGGCATCGACAACCGTAAACTCCGTCGCATCAACGAGGACGTATCCCCCTGCTTTCACAGACTGCAACGACGCTGCGTCCGCGTTTGAAATCACCGCTGCTACGTTACTGGAAATCGTATTAGATGTTACCGCAGCACCGGCCGCACCAGCGAGAGAGAAACCAGCCGACACGGCAATTGAAACGGAAACACCAATGCCGTCGACTTCAATATTGGTCTCTTCGGTTGTCGCGGTGACTTCCACGTTCCCTGCGGCATCCACCGTGCTGTCATCGATCTGGGCCAGTAACATTCCTGCGTAAGTGTTATCAGCAAAAGTAAGCGCCAGTGACAGACTAATCGACAAATAAGCAGAACCTGAAATACTGGCCGCCGCACTCAACACGAATGTGTCGACGATAGTTTTATCATGTGCCGTGACGAGAAGGCTCCCCGGCGTCGTCACGTTGCTGCCATTATTAATTAACGCTTCCGTCGTGCTGCCAACGTACGTGCTCGCCGTGGCCACGCCTACAGCGGCCGAAATAGCTGCAGTACCCGAAACCGAAATGGCTGCTGCTGCCGCAACGGCTGTCGTTGAGACATCGGCGTCGGAAGTTGCGGTAACCAGGGTGTCAAGCGCACTGGTTTGAGTAATTGTGCTGTTCGAAATTTTCGCTCGCGTCGTAGAATCGTAGTCGATATCCGCCAGGGTTACCGCCCCGGAAATAGCAACAGATGCGGTACCGGATGCTGCAACACTGACAGCCACTGCAATCGCGAGTGTTTCCAGATTGGCTCGATCGAGTGCTGTTGTTGTCACCTGATTTGCGGTAACGTTTGAGTTCTCAATTTTCGCCTCGGACGAATTGGTCAGTGAGGCGCTACCGTCCACACCCGCACCTGCAGCGCCAACAGCAAAAGTACCGCCTACCGCAAGTGAAACAGAAGCTGCGACACCGATGGTTCTGACATCCAGGCGATCGGATCCTTCAACAGTACGTGCCTGTACCTCTACCAAACCACCGGTCGTGATGGTCGAATTGGAAATATTCGCATTAACCGCGTTCTCTACAGAAACATTTGCAACCACTACTGAGACCGAAACGCTAATGCCACCTGTGCCACCAACAGAACCGGCAAGCGCAGCCGCGACGGCGATAGTCTCGACGTCCATAGTGCCAAACGCTTTGATCTGAACCGAATTTGCATCAGTGATTTCCGCATTTACGATGCTTGCCTCTGTCGTACCACCCACCACTGCATCGGCGAGCACGATCGAACCCGAGGCCGCCACGCCAACCGTGGAGCCGCCACCGATCGTAACACTCGCTGCGACAACAACAGTTTTGATGTCTGTATCACTGCGCGCGGTTACTGCGACAGCGCCAGGCGATGTAATGATTCCGCTACCGATGGAAGCAAGAACTGACGTGTTAACATCGAGTTCTGACTTCACTACTGATATACCGAGCGCGATGCCTGCGGACGAACTAAAAGCAGCACTGACTGAAGCGGCGACGCCGACAGTGTCGATATCTGCCCAGTCGCTAGCAGTCACAGTGATATTTCCAACATCGGATAGTGTGGCCGGATCAAGAAGCGCGGTCACATCATTACCCATTGTGTTCTTCACTTCGACACCGGAGCCAGCAGCGCCTACCGCTACGCTACCACCACCGGCTACCGAGACGGCTGCCGCCACGGCAACGGCGTTGATCTCGGTCAGGTTAGTTGCGGTAACCTCGATTGCACCACCGCCAGCTAAAATCATAGCACCACCACCGAGGATGGCACTGAGGTTGGTATTAACTTCGTTATCTACCAGCGAAATCGAGACACCTGCCGCAATACTTGCCGATGAACCGACGGAGATGGCAACCGATGCCGCCACACCGACTGCGTTGATCTTTGAACTGTCGGTAGCAATGACCGTGACGCCCGCGCCACTGATTATCTCACCGCCCAGGACATTCGCCGCGACAGTGTTGTTCATCACATTATCAATATCGACAGCACTGGCTGTGACTGACACTGCAACACTGCTGGAAACGCCTACTGAGATACTGGCTGCGACGCCAACAACAGAAATTTCGCCTGAGGCAATAGCGGAGACACTGAGATCTGCGGACGTAATATTTGAGCCTGTCACCAATGCTTCTGTGACACCATTGCTGATGTTCTTTGCTTCAGTGACCGCAACCGTAACAGCCGCCGCGGCGCTACCACTGCCGGCGGATACACCCACCGATGCAGCAATCACTGTCGCTTGCATTTTGGTACCTGACTGTTCGAGCGGCGCGAAAAGATCGAAGACCTGCACACCTTTGGTAAGTGTATGTCCTCCGGCAAGGCCTGAGCCTCCGATATCCAATGCATTACCCATGGCAGCGTCGAACGCCGTTTCTGCTAAGCGAATGCGTCCGTCTTCAGCATCAATCACATAATAAGTAGCACCTTCTTCAAGACCGTCAAGCAGTGGTTTTCCGGAACTGGAATAGACGACTGCATCGCCGGTCATCAGACCTCCAGCATCGCCTACATAAATTGAGTCATCCCCTGCATCTACAATGCTGATCTCGCGACCTTCGCTTCCGGGATCACCGATGCGCACCGCTGTTCCCGTTTCAGCTTTCATTTCGCCCACATCATAGGCTGAAATCGTTTGCTGCCCACCATGGCTGTTCGTCGTTAGGTTGATAACCGGACCGGCCAAAGTCTCTGAAAGCTGGATTTTGCCATCTATTTTTGAAACCACGTAATAGATGTCCGGATCATCATCGAATTCGTCATCCTTGGTCTCAGCGGTGCCTTTGTTGTCATTCACCGTGACGGTGTCTTGCAATCCACCAATGTCAGTACCTTCGCGCGGATCTGCGTTGCCGTTTGAGTAGACCACCTGGTCACCCACTTCAAAGCCTGCGGCGTCACCGACATAAATGGTATCCGCGTCAACATCAACAATCTCTTCGACAATCCGCGTGGCAAGGTAGCTGCCAGTCCCGTCTTGCTCGACCGCGTCGATACTGACAGCGCCGGTGGCGACAATCGTTGAATTCTCTACCAGTGCTTGTGCCTGACCGTTATAGATGTTCTGCGCGCTAGCACCCGCGCCAGTAAAGGCGAAGGTGGTACCGCTACCCGCAGCAACAGCCACCGAAGCGGCGATCGTTTTGACGATCATGCTGGTGCCCGAAACCGTATCAATATCGACGAAACCGCCCGCTGTGAGGGAGCTATTTCTAAGTCCAGCCGTCACATTGGTGTACACGTCATTTTGTGAGATAGCGACGGCTGCGCCGCCTGTCATCGAGAAGCTGCCGCCACTCACAGAAACGCTTATTGAGGCAGAAATATTGAGTGCATCGATGACAGTTGTGTTGCTAGCCAAAATTGCAACGTCGTCAGCAATCACAGTACTGTCGACAACCACCGCTTCGACATCTCCGCCCACGTCGTTATTGCTATAGGCCACAAGCACAGAAAGGCCTGCCGAAACACCGCTGCCTGAGGCAGCAACTGATACACTGGCCGCCACACCCACCACGTTTACTGAACCGGTATTTGTTGCGGTGAGCGATAGAGCCCCGCCCGAGGTCAATGTGCTATTCTCAATCAGCGCTGACGTACTTGTCGTAACCGTGTTCTCAGCAATAGAAAGCACCACATCCAGAGTCACAGCCGCACCTGACCCGGTAGAAGCCGCGATATTAGCGGAGGCTGCAATGACGTTCGCATCGATTGTTGCACTGTTAACAGCAGAAATTGTGACATCATTCGTCGTGGTGACGGTTGATCCATTGATCGCACCCGACACGATGGAATTGCCGATGGTGTTAAATGCAAGCGCACCCGTTCCCTGCCCACCGAGTGTAAAGCCACCGCCCACCGAAACTGACACCGAAGCTGCAACAGCTGTTACTTCTATGGAAGCTGTGGAACTTGCGTTAGCAGCGAAGCTAGCACCAGATACCGTGGAATTATCTACCAAGGCACGTGTGGTATTAGTTATCTCGTTGACTGCAACTGCCGCGGTCACATTCACCCCAACGGTCGGGTTGTTGCCCGAAGAAATCGTCGCGCTAATCGTCGCAGCAACAATATCCGAAGAGATAGTAGATTCATCGCTCGCGGTAAGGGTCACTGCACCGGGCATTGACAGGATGCTACCGTCTTCAACTACTGCTTCGACAGTGCTCGCAGTCAGGTTAACCGCAACAGATGCGTCAACTGAAACATTGACAGACGTACCACTCGAGGAATTCGAAACCGATACGCCGGCCATAACCGCGATAGCGTCTATATCTGCCCGGGATACGGACAAAAGTGTCGCGTCTCCTAAACTAGACGTGACTGTGGCGCCGGAAATGGCGGCGCGAGTTATGCTCGACGCGTCAGGATCACCAACCAGAATATCTTCTGGATCACCCGGACCAGGATTGGTTGTGTCATCCTCACCTAGGACAATCGTTTCTGACCCGAGGCCAATCTTGTTTACTGCCACAGCAGCGCCGAGCGAACCGTTGATCGATGTGCCACTTGACGCATTTGAAACACTGAGCTGCGCGGCCAGGGCCTTCGCATTAATTGTCGCGCCGTTAGAAAGCGATCCGTTTTGGGCCGTAATCGTCACTGGCCCACCAAACGTTAACACGGGTGAAACACCATCGGGATCTGCGATCTCTGCGATGGCGTCATTATCGATGTCATTGATTGCAATCGCGCCTGTTGCAGAGGCGCTAACTGAACTGCCGCTCGATGACGAGCTGACGTTCAGCGATGCCCCCACAGCCAGCGCATCGATAGTAGAGGAACTCTCCGCTGTGATCGACAAACTGCCGTTAACAGCTGTCACCGTCGACGATAGGATCTGCGCCGCCGTTCTCATAGCGATATCATTTTCTGTCACTGAAAGGCCAAGTCCCACGCCTACGTTGGAGCCGTCCCCGCCTACGGTAATCGAAGCAGATCCAGAACCAGCGTTAGCGGTAATCGAGCTTGTATCAATAGCACTCAGTGATACGTCGCCGTTTGCAGTGACCGTACTTGGATTGATAACCGCCTCGGTCAAACCAGAAACAAAGTTACCTGAACCCGCGCCCGCACCCGCCAGGGCGAGCGGTCCGCTGTTCGATGCCAACGAGCCAGATACCGCGTAAGTGTCGGCATCTATCACATTGATGAATGAAGCAGAAAGCGTGACATTGTTAGCGTTCGCGGTCACCCCACGAAGTGCCGCACTGGTAACCGCTGTAATATGGTTCACCGCCGCGGCCGCGCCAACGGCGATTGCTCCAAGGTCTCCGCCGTTCAGTGACACGGCTAATGCACCGGAACCGGCGTCGGCTTTGAGATGGCTGGAATTAGTCGCCGTTACCGTAATGTCACCAGTAGCAGTGAGCGGTTTGTTGCCGCTGGGGTTGTCGACACCGGCTATTGTCGTCGATGCAATGTAGTTTCCAGAACCCGATCCAGCACCAGCAAATGCATCACCATTCGTCGATGCCGAAACCGCGCCTGCAATTGTCAACGTATCGATTTTGGCATTATTGCTTGCTGTTGCATTGAAGTTGTTGGAAATGATTGAGCTGTCAGTAACCGTTGCCCTGGTGTTCTGCGTAATATCGTTGACGGCAATAGACGCACCAATGGCACCGGCAGTGGTACCATCTCCATTCGTAATAGCAATTGCCACACCGCCAGAATCAGCAGTGATACTTGAGTTGTCCTCGGCTATCAGTGACACATCGCCAGAGGAGTTGATCGCGCTATCTGCACCAATCTCCGCCCGTGCTTCATTGTCGATAATATTGACCGTGACCGAACCCGCACCAGCAAAAACAATTGAACTCGACTGGTTGTTATTGCTAGACTGGCCCGTCTGAACGACACCTGCAACGGCAATGGTAATGGCGTTGATGTCAGATTTCGCTTCAGCCTCGAGACGAACCCCACCGCCTGCCGCATTCAGCGTATTGTTACCGAGCGCGAGCGCCCGCACATAGTTGTCGACTTCGTTCACCGTGACCGCGCCGGTCACACCGACATCGCCACTACCAAAGACGAACGAGCCACCTCCGGTAATATTGGTAACGTCTGTCTCGTCCTTCGCGCGAATGAGAATGCCCTGGTCTGCGTCTGGCGTTGCGTTGATCAGATTAACTTGAACGCCATCGCCAATGGTGGCCTCGGTATGACCTTTCAGAACGGCGACGGCGACTGATGCCGCCAGGCCAACATTGGTACCTCCGCCGGAGGAGCTGCTACCACCTGAACCGCCGGAATTACCTTGGTTATCTTGACCAAGCGAAGCCGAAGCTGCGACAGAAACCAATAAAACGTTATCTACACTTGTAGCCGTGACCGCGAGACCACGGATATTTTCTGTTGTCAGGCTGCGCTCATCGTCACCATCGCCATCACTATCCGCAACAACAACTAAATCACGCACTGAGGCTTCTTTATCGCCGTCGGCGGAAATCGCGACACCTTCACCTACAGTCGCTAATGTATCGTCGAGATCGATCACTATGCCAATCGAAATACCAACAGCAGAACCACTTAAGGAACCGCCAATAACACCTGCGCCACTCGTAATGTCAGTCTTCGAGTTGGCCGCAATGACAACACTACCATCGGCATCGATTGTGGTTAAACCTGTAGTAGATGCGTTGTCCTGAGGATCGCGCCCAACCAGTGCGCGCGTGGTTGAATCGATATAAAGCAGATTAAGGCCGCCTGCACCTGAAGTGCTATCACCCGCTCCGGCATTAAGTGTCAGTTGGAAAACATCTTCGCCTGCATCTGCATCGACAATTACGTTTCCGCCTGCATTAACCGTAGTAGTTACACCGTCTTTTGTTTCAATTATCGCTTCAGTGGTAGGCGTCATCACCATAACGTCAAGACCAATGCCTACACCACTGCCACTGTCTTGATCTGTACCGATGGTGACAGCAATCGCGCCAGCAAAATCAATGACGTGAACTTCACTAGAGGCCGTTACAGAAACATCGCCCGCGGTCGCAGTTATGGTTGAACCTGAACCGATGCTCGCACGTGTGGTTGGTGTAATCACGTTGATTGCAGCTGAACCTGCACCTGCGTTGCCACCGGAACCAATCGCCGCACCGATTACCAATGTTGTAACATCAACGCCAGTTTCCACAGCCTTCACGAAAGGCGAAATAATTTCAAGTGGTGTCAGACTGCTGGTTGCAACAACAGAAACGTTGCCGGCATTTGCTGTAACGTTGGCGTCATTTCCAATTCTGGCGAGCGTATGAAAATCAGTAACACCGATACCGACTCCCGCACCGACAGTTGTATCGGAGCTTCCTCCTCCGCCACCACCGCCGCCACCACCGGATGAGATGGTAAGCGCCGCACCGCCAGCGATATTCTGCATACCGATATCCTGACGGGCAATTACAGAAATATCACCGGTGGTTGCTGTGACATCTGCACCATCGGCAATTTCCGCGCTGACAACATTTGGATCACTGGTCGCTGGCGAACCGATGATAGTAAACGCAACCGCACCGGCAATCCCTAAGCTTGAACTGTCACCACCGCTGCCACTACCGCTACCGCCGGTGCCGCCACTGGTATCACCACCGGTGCTGCTTTGTTTTGAACCAGCGCCTGAAAGTGCCAGCGATTTAAATTCATTTCGTTCGCCGGAACTGGTACCGGCTTCAACAGTGATCGAACCAGCTGCGGTATCGCCATCGCCCAAATACGCAACGCTATCCATCAACGCGACATTAAACGCGACCGCAGCACTGACATTTTGAGAGCTGCCCGAACTTTCGGTAAAGGCTAAACTGATCGCTTCAGTTTGCGCATCTGCATCGCTAACCGCTTTTACAGAAAGATCACCACTGGCATCGATAGTGACACCATCAACGATGCTGGCTTTGACATCGGAATTAATAACTGACCCGCCAATGGACGCGGCAATACGCAACACGCCACCGGAAGTCTGAGTAGTCGCCTGGTTAGCATTTTGATTGTTTTGCCCGCCCGGATTACTCGTCTGGTTTTGCGAAGTCTGGTTGGCATTCGCAACGTCTGTTTGAGGTGTTGGTTCAGTCAGACTTGATTGAGTTCGGGTATTAACAAAATCAGTCTGATCATGTGTTTGCTGCTGTGAAGTCTGACCACCCTGGTTAGAATTCTTTTCGCCTTTGGCACTACCGGTGGCTAGTGTGGTTGCGGCAATTGTGCCTTTTGCTTCAACTTTGACATCGTCTGCTTGAGCGGCGCCCATAGAAACATTACGTTCAAGTCTGGCATTGGTATCATCTTCGGTCCAACCCAACGCGATAGCCACACCAACACCGGTTTGACCACTGCCACTGACTTCAGCATTGGCTTCCGTTGACTGACGCACAGCGTTATCCGCCGTAATTTCCAGATTACCGTCCAGTTCCAGATCAGAACCGGCAATGACAAGCGCATCAGTGGTGTTGTTAGAAATGCCCAGTGCGACTGCACCAGCTACAGCAGTACCATTAGACGCGGTACCTGCAGTCGCAAGTGTAATAATAGTGTGATCGGCATTGGCATCAACTTTCAGCGCGTTACCACCGTTGATTGAAGCCATTGAACTAATTTGTGCGTCGGTATCATACTCGCTATAACCAATCGCAAAACCAAGGCCTACGCCAGTGGTAGAACCGGTTACTGCAGTACCAGGAAGCGCTCGAGTTAAGGTAAACGTTGTTGCATCTGCCTGAACAATTGAATCGCCAATATCAGTACCAGCATCTGCACCATCGGCAAGTGTGATAACAGCGTTGTCGCCAAATGAACCTAATGTTTGGCCCTTAACGATATTAATAGCAACGTGTCCTGCTACACCGGTCTTACCACCAGCGGCACCCGAGCGCGCATCTGCAAGTGCAGTATGGCTGGCATTTACCAGTGAATGATTATCACCTGTGCCGACACTGTTAATATCAATAGCTTCGCCTTTGATTGCTTTTTCAAGTGTTTCAGCAAGCTTCAGTTTGCCATCGGCAACAATCGCGTAATAGGTTTCATCCGCTGTGAGGTTTCCAAATGCGGTGCTACCGACACCCACTTTATAAACGACTTTATCACCTGTAGTTAAGCCTTTAGGTTTTTCAAAATCGATTTCGAAACGACTCTTATCAGGATCAAAATTGAATGCATCAAAATCGGAAGATGTAGGATTCAGCGAGTGAGTGTCGCCTATAGTGTCGATAGGACCGGTTAAATCAATCGCCTTACCGTCGGTGGCATCCTGCGCACTTGCCGCCAGTTTAATAAATCCATCATCACCTTTGATAACGTAGTATTTAGTAGTCCCGCCATCGGAAGTCAGGCCACCGATACTTGTACCACCCCCATTGTTGTAGGTGACTTCGGTTCCGGTTTGGTAAGGTTTTTCCTGCTCGCCAACAAAAATGGTATTGGCATCGATGTCAACCACTTTGCGGTCTTCAACTTTAACTTTGTAGGAACGTTCCGCCATTAAGGCTTGAGTTGAAACACCATCGCCATGCACATTGGCATCGGTGATAGTCGCAACATTCTGTAAATTAGAAACGTTAACACTAACTGCTGCACCAATATTTGTCGCACTTGCAGTATCACTTGCCGCGCGGCCATCAGCATTGGCTGCTGAATCTGCATTAGCGGAGCTCTTAACCGTTACTGCACCATCAGCATTGACAACAGCCGTACCGCCATTTTGTCCTGCGATATCAGCACGTGAATTTGTGGTAGAAAGATCAATTGAAATTGCCGCAGCAACAGTTACTGGACCATTAGACGTATTGGAACTTGGTGTTGTTGTCTGGCTGGTTGAATTACGACTGTTTGCCTGATTAACCTGACTTTGCGATTGCTGGTCGGTATTGGTTGTGCCACTTTGATCGTCACCCTGACTGCCTTTGGCACTTGCTTTGGAACCTGCCCGTGTTGAGGTCATAGCATTTGCGCTGACGAGTACCGCCCCGCCACTGCTGGTTGTTACGTTGCCTGAGATGCGTCCGAGTACACTATTTTCGGCAATGATTAAACCAAGCGCAGCACCTATTGCGGCTTTGGTACCATCAGCACTGCCTTCCACACTGGTTGCTGCATCTGCGGTTAGAGATGCACTGACACTAACGTCGCCTGCTGCAGTGACATTTGCGCCGGAATCAATAAGTGCAGTTACATTATTCTGTACAACAGAAATACCAACAACCGGAGTGATCGCCGTTCCGCCTTCACTACCACCAATGGCATTCGCATTGGATTCGTGTTCAGCGCTAGCTTCGACATTTACACCCTTAGCCGCAACAACAGTCGCGCCATTGGCAATCATCGCGGTAGTATTTGTGTCCTGTGCGTCAACAGCAACGGAGGCGCCAACACCGATAGAAGAACCCGTTTGACTGCTCTGTTGCGTCTGGCTACCTTCACCCTGATTTTCTGAAGATTGTTGGTCATTCTGTTCTGCTTCTGTTTTTTCCTGTGCAGCTTCGGCAGATGCAAGACTACCCGTCTTTGAAACAGCCTTGATGGTGACCGTACCGATATCCATATCGCCGTCGCCACCGTCAATCATTGTAATAACACTACCTGCGTCAAGAATGGCAGTGGTGGTAATGTCTGATTTGTTTAATGCGAAAGATCCAGCTACACCAAGATTACCGCTGTTGCTGGCACCTGATGTTGCCTTCGCCGAAAAGTCGTGCGCCTTGTCACTGCCACGCTCGAACATGCCTGCCTCGACGGTCAAGCCGTCCGCAGTAATATTAGAGCCAGTGACTCCAGCCGATACAGTGCCGTTACTCACATTGATTGCGACCGCGGCGCCAATTGCCGCACTACCACCTTTAGCCGCATCACCGGACGCAACCGCACCTGCATCCATGTTGCCAAGCGCTTTGGCTTCAACCGCGCCGTTAGCGCTTAAAGTGACATTGTCGATATTCGCGTTGACATTCAGCGCGCCGTGATTGATTGCGATACCAGCAGCAAACGCGATCGGGCCGTCAGAGGTCGATGCATTCTCGGTACTGCTTGTACTCGAACCACCATTGGAACTTCGATTGGCAGCCTGGTTGTTTGCCGTATTAATTTGATTCTGGTTCGTCGTATTGACGTCGTCGCCTGAATCCTCGGCGCCCTTAGCTGAGGCATCAGCCTCAGTACGCGTCTCTGCCGCGCCCTGCGCGACAATTGAAATATTTCCACTATCAGAAGTTGTGATGTCACGAGCCGTGTTGGCAGTGACAGTGTCCTCACCAATTGTTAATCCGAAAGATATGCCAACTGCGGCCGAAGAGCCTTCCGCATCGCCCTTAGCCTTGGTGACCGACTGCGCCACGTGGGTTGCGCTGATGATCACATCGCCGGTAGTTGTCAAGCTCGCTATATTATCCGCTATCGTCGCCAACGTTTCGTTCTTCGCAACCGATATCGCGACCATGCCGCCCACACCTGTTGCACCCGCGGCGCCACCCTCGGCGTCCGTGCGTAAAGCGTAATCGCCGTCGGCACTCACTGTAACTTGGTCTACACCAGTAAGAGTGACTGCAGCGCCGATATCAGCGCTGGTCTGATTATCGCCAAGTCCAAGCGCAAACGAGAGCCCAATACCGACATTACCCGCATCTTTCTGCGCCGAAGTGGCGCTGGTACCCGCCATGCTGTCGGACTTTGCCATGACGACAACATCACCGCCGTCGGTAATCGTGATTACACTGTCACCGCTTACTGTCGCAATTGCATTAATCTCAGAATCGTCCACTGCGAATGAGCCAGCAATGCCGATATTGCCATCGCTCGCGCCAGAGGTAGCATCTGCTGCTGAACGGCTTTCTGTTTCGGTCAGCTGATGGCTGGTTCCCGCACCACCAGCACCAAGAGTGACTGTGTTACCCTTGAACGCTTTATCGCGCGATTCTGCGAGATCGAGTTTGCCATTATTGACAATTGCAAAGTACGTGTTTCCATTGGTGAGTCCCTCAAATTCGGTTCCCCCACCATCGGAGTAAGTTAACTCGTCGCCGGTCCTGAGTGTGTCGAGCAAATCTGTCCGAACCTGGTATTTATCCGGATCGAAAACGATGTCGTTAGCGTCAGCTCGTACAAGTTTATGCTCGTCTCCATCACCCAGGCCTGTCAGGTCAACACGACCCGTGGTATTGCCGGTATCTTCTGCGTGATCCTTGGTGTCATAAAGCTCAACCTGACCTTCGCCCTTATCACGAAGGTAGTACTTGGTAGTGCCGTCATCATCGGTAAGGCCAACAATACTGGTGCCGTCGCCATTTTCGTAGGACACCTCTTCACCGGTCTTGATACCGATGTCCTCACCAACGTAAATTGTGTCATCGGTCGTGTTAACAGTCTGCAGTTTTTCGATTTCCATTTCGCGAGACTGCACGCCTGCTTCGAGAGTGACGTTGTCCGCTGTGATACTCGCGCCCTGAGTATCAGCGATAACATTCACGGTTGCGGAGTTGACTGCAACGCCAACGCCGACAGTAAAATTAGTCCCCTTGGCGGCACTGCCATCACCGATTGCGCGTGAGTCAACATTACCCAACGCACGAAGACTTGCATCGGTATTCGCACTAATGGTAATCGTGTCTGCTAGATCAAGGCCGATCATGTTGGTCTGCACGGTAATGCCAAATGCCGCTGCGACAGAGATTGTGTTTCCGCCGCCATTGCCATCTTCATTATCAGCACTGGGAGGGTTCGTAGTGCCCGAAGATTGGGAACCGCGATTAGCCGCTTGCGTGTTGGCAAAGTCAGTCTGTTGTTGACTGGTGTTATTGACATCCTGCGTTCCCGAACCGTCGTCCTGTTCGGCGCCCGCAGCGGAGGCCTTGGCGTCTGTACGCGTGCGGATAACGCCTGCGGCTTGCATTGCCACCGCACCGCCGCTGGATGCGAGGTTGCTTAACAACTGCACCATCGAGGTTTGTTCATCTATGCTCAGCCCGAAAGAAATACCGATCGCAGCACTGGTGCCCTCTGCATCACCCTCGGCGGTTGTCTGCGAAAAAGCATTGTGTGTCGCCGTCAGCGTCACATCGCCCGTGGTACTCAGATTCGATGAGCTGCCCAACGAAACCAGGGTGTCAGAGTAAAGCAACGATACCGCCGCAACTGGCGTCACCGCCGTGCCACCACTGGCACCGCCTTGCGCTGTTGTCTCGACCAACTGATTTGTGGTCGCGGTCATAATAAGTGTGTCGACGTTGGTTAATGTCGTGCTGCTGTCTATGCTCGCATGGGTCTGATTGTCGACGACCACGAAGGCCACAGAGGCGCCGATACCCGTCTTTGCACCCGAGCCTGAATCTTCCTTCGGTGTGGCCGAAGTGATAATTTTTGTATCTGATGTTGCTGTCATCGTCAAGTCGGAACCGTTCAGGTTCACTGAGCCGCCTACCAGTACCTCAACGGAAGTCGTCACGACTTGAATAGCCAGTGCCCCAGCGATGCCGAGCTGAGTAGAGTCGCCAATACCGGAGACAGCTTCAACTTTATAAGTGTTGTCTGCATCCATTATCGCAGCGACAGCCACGCCACCCGATGCGGTGATGTCACCACCTGTCAGCGAGGCACTGACAGTCGGATCGATAATCCCGATACTGACAGCGAGGCCGATACCGGTACTACCGCTGCCAGTATTGGTACCATCCGCTTTGGCGCTAACACTGTCTGTGCTCATCGCTGTTACAGACAGTGCTGTCGCGGTAATCACACCCGTCGTCGAGATCGCTGCCGCTGTGTTAGGTCTGTAGTCGGAGAAAACAACAGCACCTGCAAATGACAGCGAACCCTCACTCGTAGCAGCCTGGTCACTGGTATCGCCGTCTTGATTCGGATCAGCAAGTCGTTGCTCAGATTGATTACTACCGCCGCTGTTGGCACCGCCGGCAGTGGACGTTGCAGTTGTCGCGATCACACTGCTTAAGGTTGCGCCGATTGCCGCACTGCCAGACGCAGTGATGAGCGATGCGCCGGTAACCAGCGTTGAAGTATCCGCCTGTATCTCGGTCACGGCTACTGTGGCGCCCGCAGTTCCACCGGAACCGTCGGCCTCGCTCGTCACTGCCATGTTAGACGTAGCATCGAGACTGACATCGCCGCCTACGATCGCGCTGTTGCCGTAAACACCAAGATCAGAATCGCTGAATATCGTCGTAATCGAGATTGCAGCATCGACGTTGCTCTGATCATCATTAGAATCAGCTGAGTCGTCGGCGGTGATCGTAAAATCAACCAACGTGTCGATATCAACATTCCCCGATGCGGTTATGTTGCCACCTGCCGAGGCATCATTTTCATCACCAAGGGTGATTTTCGCACTAGGCAAAGCAACTATCAGTGCGCCTCCGATGGGCCCAAGGGAGAACGATGAAGCTGTTATATCGGTTGTAGACGCAGCTGACATAATGACGTCGCCAGCCGTAGCCTCCACGGACCCAAGCAATTGAATTTCAGCATGTGGTGCAGCCAGAATGACGCCATCGACCAATTCTGTCGGGATCAAACCGTTGTCTGTACCGGCCGCATTGAAAGTCACTGAAGCACCGGTAACAGACGCGCCCGCATCCACTGTTATCTGTTCGGCATTGATATCGATGGCGCCAGTCGTTGTCAGCGCGCCATCAAAAATCACATGATCCAAACCATCTTCGCCATTTACAGTGAAATTTGCAGCATTGAGATCAACCGAGCCCTGTAAGGTCAGGATGTCACCCCGGACAAATGCAACGGGGTCAAGAAATCCGAGATCGAGGGATGCATCATCGACGTATTCGTCAAGATTGGGAAAGACACCCTGATCATCACCGAGGTTGATGGTCAGACTGTTCGTGGGTTTGGCAAATGTAATTGACTCAATGGTACCTAAGGATGCTACTGTCAGTTGACCACCCGACTCGGAAAGCGTCCCATCATCCGAAACTGCAGACAGATCGATAACACGATCAGCAATATCCATGTTATCGGTGATCGGTTCCAATCCAGCATAGCTCAGCACATCACCATCACGCTCAATCGTTCCCGAGTGAGCATCAAACGCCGTATAAGTTACGCTTTCAAACGATCCACCAGAAAAAATTATGCTATCAAAACCACCAGCACCACCATCCATCAAACCACTCAAACTACCGCTGGCAGCGACCACAAAAGTATCCTGGTTATCTGCCTGGCCACTCAGGTTTTCGAAACCAGTAAAAGAGAAACTGCCAACATCACCAGCGCCGGCACCAGTCAGGTTCCAAAGTGTGTCAGTGTCATATCCAAATAGGGTATCGTTGCCCAAACCACCAACAATGTTTTCGAAACCATCGTTACTTTCGAGATCGAAGTTCAGGGAATCGATTTGTATAGAATAGTCCAGTGTATCGTTGCCTTCACCACCCGAAACTAAATCTGCATCACCCCCCAGATATTGGAAAATATCGTCACCGCCACCACCGTCAACCGAATCCTGGCTGCCACCGATAAAGCGGAAGGTATCATCTACATCGTCACCAAATAAATGTTCAACGCCGCTAAAGGAGATATTGTCTACATCACCGGAATCATTCGCACCAATATTCCATGTTAGATCACTAAGGGCACCGGTAAGGGCAAGACGATCATTATCATTTGCATTGAAGTCTTCAAAGTTTATTGGAACAACAAAAGGATTTGTTAAATCTATTGTTAGACTATCATCGCCAGCGCCACCGGTAATTCGAATAGCCGATGTATCATCAAGTGATTGACTTGCGACAACTTGTGCCGATGGGTCATCTATCTCATTGTCAATTATGACAAGGGTTTCGACTGCATCAACTGTCTCTAGGCGAAGGGTTAGATCACTACCATCTGGATCCGCGATATAGGCTAAATCTGCGGAAAGAAGCAAGCGAGGTTCAAGCGGCTCAAAGCGTAGTTTTTTTTGAGGCTTTTTACGGCGCAAATAGGTTACAGGTTTTTTTGCTTGATGCAAGAGACCTGTTAATTGCTTAATAAGTGGTCGCTGAGAAGAAAGCCATCCTGGTCGTTTCGATTCCGCTGCTGCACCAAATGGAGTCGCCATTACAAATCTCCTTTTGTATTTTTATATCCTTAAAAACGGCAAAATGCGCAATGCCAGAATGTAACTAACATTGCGCAGACCATTTTTTTATTGAATATACTTCGTATAGTATCCAATAGTCCCTTTGTTAAATAGGCTGACTCGACTTAACACTTATAGCTAAAAAAAATGCTTAGACGTTCAACTTTGCATTAACCTTTCCTTGGCATTACTTATGCCGCTTGCTTTACGTTAGTCTGTTTTGCAATAGCGGAAAAATTATTTAACGACTGCAAGTGAAGATAAATCATTTCAAGCTCATCAGTTTTAGCTAACTCAGCAAGCTTTTCGCCATCCAATGCTTTGAGTCGGTCGCGATTGATGACCTGGAATCCCGTCATCGTTTGCTGGCTACCAGATGGCATACTGAAATGTGCTTGCATGGGCTCAAGCAAGTTCAGCTCCTTTAACTTCTGACAGAAGGCTTGTGTTCGTTTGAAATGGCGTTGATATTCTTGTAAGAAATCAAGCATCTTTTTGAGATAGGCCGAGTTTTCACCGTCATCGCTGAATAATCTCTCACCTTTGTCATCCTGGTTAAGTCCCTTGAATCCTTTATCAATACACAAGGTAAATTTAGATCCTTGCTCATCGCTTGAGAAAACAAACGGATAACGACGCACAAACGCCGGGATGTAATGTTGCTCCCACTGGCCCTCTGCTGAAACAAAAGCATTTTTATCTTCCTGAACACCGAGAATTGCTGCAGGCATAACATTATCTTGCCCGGCAAAGACAATTGCATAGTCGCGGGCAGCAAACGGAAACTCAGAGGCTGTTAACGGGACAGAATTAACGTTGCTTGCAAAACTGTAATCTTGCGTAGTATCAATGGAAGCCGTTGAGTGAAGTTCTTTCGAAACGGGAACAACTTCATTATAGAATAAGAGCTGCGTAGACATTTTTCTCTCCTTGTTACATTTCTGTGTTTTGCTTGTTTGGATTTGGTGTATTTTCAACTAAACGCCAAATCATTTTTTCACTACACATGGAACATTGACTAGACAATTTATGCCGTACTTACATTGAAGAGAATAGATCACATACAAAACGGTTAACCAACGATTCAAATTAGCATATCCGATACTTGCATCTAAATTTGCCATCTCCCTCTAAACAAATTATTTCAACAATGTATAGCTTCTGTTTCGTGTGTATAAATTTTAGTAGAGATACAACTGATACTTTATGGCGTAATTTCTGAATAATCTGTGCGTCTTAACCCTCCTTGGTCCGACAATATTGATGGGTTATTTACTTGATTCTGCTATCCAAAAAGAAGGTTAGCATAACTCAACAAATTTCAAAACATTATTTACTAAAAACTTAATACGCTGCCGCCGGAGTACATAGAAGCTATTAGAATAGTCGTCTAAACACAACAGGTCCTTAGTATCCTGGGAAATTTGCAATAAAACTTTCGTAGCTTACGAAGAAGTCGAATTTGGTCATGAGCTGACAATTTCTTTATCGAGGACGGCACCTCCTCGACCAAGTGCACTTTCAGATAATCCGAATATTAGGAATGGAAATTAAATAACATTGACAAGTAGTGCTCAGATTTTGTTTCTCTTTGTACGTTCTAATTGAATAATAATCGTTCCTTCCTTGCTCAATAAATCAAGCGTTTTATCAGGATCAAATTATGCCCAGCTATTTATTACCAAAGATAAATACCAAACATGATTTTTAATAAAATAATAGACAGTAACTCACATTCCGAGCGATATAAAAACTCTTTTATTGATTAGGGAATATAGCTAATTGTTCGCTGCTCCAAATTGCCAGATATAAAATTCCCCGCAACATCCGAAATCCCATTCCCAACTACAACTGTTTCAGTATTTACACAATTAATAGGAACACTAAAATCGAGCACAACCGTTGTTGGAGTTGTGAGCTTGGCAGCTACAACATTAGTACTTGTATAATTACTAATGGTTTCAGCGCTGATTACATCTAGCGGCTCACTAAAATTAACTTGGACCTGACCATTTTCTGTTGTTGAAATCGGGATTGTCACAGACAGTTTGTCCCCGCCTGGAGGTACACACTCCCCTGCAGTTCCAACCACGGACGGAGATATTACATCCCTGATAACAACTTCATTACTCGGATCTGATTCGATCAAATCCGAATTAATTGAGGTCACACGATAAACATAATGCTGAGCAAATTCCTGAGTTAACAGAAGATTAAATCCTGACCCATCAAAAGTGTCAGCAAATAACGACTCTGGTATTGGTCCGGCTAGAAAAATAAACGGCTCAACGATACTTGTGTCAAGATCATTTCGCGTAGAGCGGTAAACATTATAACCATTTGTCGCACCCGATACCGGCAGCCAATCTAGAATCACACTTGTCGTACTCGAATCCAAGGCACTGGCATTTGTGCTGATCAAAACTGGTGCATTAGCGAGGACGCCACCATTCGTCGTGAAAGTCAACAAATTGCCCGCTGTTAATACTGGACTGTTCGATAATCCGTTGCCAGCCAAATCCTTTAACTTTCCAAGCGTAGTAGTTTCACCAACGGTTTTCGGTGACAATAGGGAAAGATCAACTGTATATATTGAAGAAACACCTGTATTCGGTATCTGAATGGTAAGCATATCAAATGTTTCATTCCAAGAAAGACTGTGCGCCAGGTTCCCGGCTGCCTTGTGTCCACCGTATGACACGTCAATATCATGGTAAATATTACTGATCGCCGCTAATGGATTTGGAATACTGTATCCGTCCAAGTATATCGGCTCATTAAAAGCCAAAACTACATCGATTGCACCAGGTGAGATGTCAGAATTATTCTCTGGAGTAACGGCAATAATTCTCGGCGAAAATGTATCACTACTCTTTAAAACTAAAGTATTCGTCCCACCAAGCGGTAACAGCAATGTCTGATTATCTGCTAATTTACCTGTTGTTACTTCGCCTTGTAACATTCCGTCGCTCGATCTTCCCACCAATTTGTAATCAATACCTGCTTCAATGTTGGCAAACGTATATTCTCCGCTCTCTAAATCTGACGTGGTATTGCGCACCACCTTCTCGGTTACATTTTCTATCAACTCAATTATTGCACCACCAACGGGCAAACCACTCTCATCCTGTATCACGCCTAAAATGCTTGTAGATAATTTGCCAATCCTAAAGTTATGAATTGTATTGGCATCAGCCGCCCCTAATGTTTCTGGTGCAGCGAACTTACGGTCAGGGTATCGCGACGAGACAGTGGTACCCGCCATACTGACGGGTGCTGAAACCTTTGTTAAGGTAATCGTTGCCCGATAGTCGCGCGCAACATCGCCTACCGCATTGGAAGGGAAATTTCTAATTTCATAGTATCCATTTTCATCAGTAATTGCGCTTCGTGATCCAATTTCGATCTTCGCTCCAACAATTGGCTCACTGGTAGCGGCATCTAGCAATTGTCCTTGCAGAGTTACTGTATCGGCGTCGTTGGCGTCGAAAGAGGGAGTCGAAGCACTGCAACCCACCAAAAATGCAAAAAACAACAAAAGAGACAAGCATCTCACATTACCCGCCCTCGTGATTACTTTTATTGACACAATTCCAATCCTCCAATCATTATATTTTTAATATTCGTCTTGATTTGCCTTGTTACCATCTCACTAGCTAACTTAATCAAAGGATCCTTAGATCTACGTGGAAAGTTTTTCTCTAAAACGACCACCTCGATTAAACCAACGCAAACACGACCTATTTGATGGTTTACACATATTTAAAAGTAACTCTACACCCATTTGCAAAGTTTGCCAGATCAGTATCGGATTTTTTACAACCCTACAATATTAGGAAATGCATGAATTTGATTAAAATTGATAGAGAGCACCAAATGATATGGACATCGAATCCCATTCAATCCGTTTTAGCTCTCTTTTCTCTACCACTCCCGACGAAAAATAAGTCAGTTCTTCTCCCGTTTGCGCATTCCACGTTTGATAGCCCAACCGCGAGTTTATTAAAAAATTTCGGCTCACATTATAAAACAAACTAATGGAATTGACTAAACCAGCTCCCGTGGCATCGTGCTCGAAACTCACGGGATGCATAAAATCGTTGCGTAAATTCCAGTTCGCCTGCGCTGAAAATTCTGCACTGTGAATCTCTGTCCTAGCAACCAGTGACATTTGATTATACATCACCAGCAATATTTCAAACCCAAACCATGGCCCCATCCACCTCGCGTCGTAATGATTATTGAGCCCAGTAAGTGGCACGGAAAAAGGGATTTTTTGCTCCCCATCAAATATAGTAAGATCTTGCTGATTATAGGAATATCCTATCATTGGAGAAATATAAAATGTTACTTCATTACTTAACTCGAACCTATCCAACCTCGGACCGAAGGCTATAGTGTAGTCCCAAGTTGCACCTCCACTTTTGCTGTCTGATCGACTAAATTCTTGTGTGCGATTACTACCAGCATAATCTGAATCACGATTATTCCCTGAAACAACGACTCCTGTAGCAAAACCTCCTTTTAGAAACCAGTGTTTATCAAGGAAGACTGTCGCTCCGAGAAGTAGCTGTGAAATGCCGGTTTCATTCCAATTTAATTCCGATGCAATGTCGACTGAATCATTAGCGACACTCCATTTTATATTATCATTTCGATATCCTAGACCAACAGAAAATTGGACCACAGGCTCGTTCTGCTCACGCAGTTTAAACCAGGTGCGTAACTGGGTATTTTCTTCATTGATTTTTGATGTCAAAATGGCTTCTTCATCCGCAAATGAAATTGCAGACGTGACACACATGACAAAACAAAAAACAATAAAATTAGTTATACACTGGCGCAACGAGCGCCATACAATTCCTAAGCAGTCTTTATCGCCAGCCAACACCAACTGAATTTTACTCATTAGGCTCATTCAATCATTATCACGCAATAAGGAGTTAGTATTAACAAGATCTGCTTCTGTTAACATTCCAGCCACCGCTTTTAATGTAAGCGCCTGCAGCACTGTCTCATAGCGCGCCTTAATCAATTCGCTTTTAACTTCATAGAATTTCTGCTCAGCATCAAGTACTCTAAAGTTGTTATACATTCCCAGTCGATATCCAGTATGACGCTCATTAACCATTGTTTGCACAGATGCCAGCGCTGATTCTAACGCGGATATTTGTGATAACCCGTTTGTCACTCCAGCAATCGCCAATCGCGCATCCGTTGCTGCCCGGCGTCTTGTAACTTCAAGCTCTGCACCCATGCGATATTTACTTGCAACAGCTTCCTTAACATGTGAATGAGTTGCACCACCTGAAAAGATCGGCATGGAGAACTCAATGCCAAAAAACGCATTTTGCCCGTTCGATGCATAATCGTCACGTAAGGTCGTGTTTCCGGTTGAATTGTAGTCGCGATAAGAAGCAACAAAATCTAACGTGGGTAAATGTTCAGATCTATTTTTTTTGACATTAGCTTCAGCAACATACAAACCATACTCTGCGACGCGAACAGCAGGGTTTTCTATCCGAGCCCGAGCAATCCAATATTGCTGACCACTTGGTTCAGGCGGAGGAATAACAGCTGTTGACGCAAGTGCTGCAAGCTGCTCAATTGGTCTATCGATAATTCTCTCTAGTTCAGCTTTTCTAGAATCCAGATCGCTTTTCGCTTTAACAACTTGTGAATAAGCTAACTCTCTACGTGATCTAATTTCTACAATATCGGTAATGGCTACGATGCCCTTATCAAATTCCTTTTCTGCTTGCCTTAATCGTTCTGTAGCAGATGCTAACGCTGCTTCCATGACGTTTAGCTCTTCTTGCCCAGACAGGACGCCAAAATAAGCCCGGGTTATTCGAAGAATCATGTCTTGTTCAGCTAAATTAAATTGAGCATGAGCTTGCTTTAATAAAATCTTAGCCTCTTTAAATGCATAGATATTTCTCAAACGTATCAAAGGCTGCGTAAGTTGTAGCGACCACTGCCACGCGCTTATGTCCCGCGTTTCTTCGGAAGAATTACTGAATCGAGTTTTTGCGTAAGTTTTATTGCTATCGCCATTTAAGGTAAGGGTGGGAAGAAAACCAGCTAGTGCCTGAGGATATTTTTCAAGCTCTGCCTTCAAGGCATATCGAGCAGATTCAAATGTTGGATCGTTTGTCAATGCTAAACGATAAATATCAAGTAAGTCTTTACCATATACGGGGAAAGTAAAAAAACAGATAAAATAAGAAAAAATTAATTTTTTTCTCAACGAAATGCACGCAATACGCTTTTCACCGTTTTTCCTAGGGGCAAATAAATGATTCATTTTGCCCAGCTGGCTTAATATATTTTCTCGGGATTTTGCAAACATATTTTTTTCTGTTTTTAATACAAACTGAACACTCTTGTTTAAATACAAATATCTTTGATTCACACTCATATTAAAAAGCCGTTCTAGAAAAAGCGATAAAAACTGTGCTGCATACATCATTGATACAGTGGCTCTTTAAATCTGTTGAATTTTGTGCAGACTGGATTCGATTGCCATGAATTCAACGGCTTTTTTCTATTTTTAGAAACTAATTGAATTCAATACAAGCGAAACTTCGTTAACTACAACACCATACTACCACCAATCCAACTGATACGAATGATATCAAAAGTCATTAGTGAAACCGCTACCCTAATCAATATTAACAGAAAATTTAGCTTTGCATTTGACACCTGCTGGCACACTTAAATTAGGATTTTCTAGTTCTACAAATACACCAAATGTGCCACTAGCAGAATCAATAAGCCGATCTGTAATAGAAATTACTCCTTCATATTTTCCACCAATTGGCAGCTCGGGTGTAATATTTACTTTCATACCAGGTTTGATCTTACCGAAAGCAAACGTGGGCGCGAAAACATAGGCTTGCAATGGATTGAGTTGTGCGAGCTTAAGTATGTTCGCTTTTTGGCTATTTGGACCTACAACTTCACCAGGATAGACGTTCTGTTCGACCACCACACCGTCAATAGGACTATGGATAGTACGCAACTTTAATAAACTACTTTTATGCTGCCATTCCAACTCAGCGAGCTCTTTGTTTTCGTTTGCCATTTTAAGTTCTGACATGGCCAGATTTAATTCACTCTCAGCTTCTTCAAGCTCTTGTGCAGGAACAAAGTTATCTTTGTTCATGTCTTTCTTGCGGAGATATTTGCCTTTCGCAAACTCTATTTTGTTCTCTGCTATATTTTCAGGCGCCGTCATTTTTGACCTGAAGTGTGCGAATTCAACCTCCGCTATTTCAGCACTCGATTCGAGCCGCGCAAGCACTTGGCCTTTGTGCACATTCTCTCCACGACGAACGGCAACATAATCGAGAATACCCACAACTGGACTCTTAATATCAACAGTTTGTACAGGCTCAATCATACAATCAAAAACAGAAGACGACTCAGCCGTACAACAGAAAAAAAAAGTAGCTAAGAAAACAGAAAAGTATGATGTGTATCTAGTTGCCATAATGTGATTCTTTTATTCTTTTGTCCTGTTGTCGTTTTATCCTTCAGTACAATACCCAATTATTTTTTGCAGATTACAGTAGAGTCAGCTCACAACTGCCTATCATACTCATCCTTTTCACAATAATCCATCTAGGAAACTGGCTCGATCAGGGCAATCGCAAATAAATTACGTTGCAATTCCCAAAACCTTGAGCAAATAACCTTCGCCCCAACCAGATTTAAGCCACTTTGTTTTTATCCCACGTTTTATCACATTCACGGTGTGTTTACTGCACCATAGCTTAACCCCCAGGGCAATCGCATTTAATTTAGCTTGCAATTCCTAACACTTTGAGCAGGTAAGCTTCATCCCAGCCAGATTTAAGTCTTTTTGTTTTTATTCCTCGCTTTAATGTCGTTTCTTGTTTCAGTAAAT
>Ga0316207_10000181_pt1 | contig 126444 bp, 121 predicted proteins | sample 6weekpyrite_MG_FD_204943 | JGI IMG/M metagenome (GOLD analysis project Ga0316207, IMG submission 204943) | Microbial mat bacterial communities from mineral coupon in-situ incubated in ocean water Damariscotta River, Maine, United States -... | ecosystem: Environmental > Aquatic > Marine >...
CAAAACATCAGCATGATGAAACTGAAACACAGGGTCTTGTTGCAAAAGAACAGACACAGACAGACCCAGCAACAACAGAAGACATCATTGATCGTGCAGTAGAGAGCGCTATCATACGCGGTATGTTTGCTCATGATGACGCTTCAAGGCGTTCATTTATGAAGCTGGTTGGTGGCGGCCTGGCTGCATCGGTTCTAGGCAGTGTACTACCCATCGATGCCGTGAAAGCAGCTGTTAAAGATAAACTCGGCCCACCTGAAAAGAAAAAACTAAAAGTTGGTTTTGTGCCTATTACCTGCGCCACACCAATCATCATGGCGCATCCACTCGGCTTTTATAAAAAATACGGTCTCGATGTTGATGTCATCAAGACAGCCGGTTGGGCGGTGTCACGTGATAAATCCCTTAACAAGGAATACGACGCAGCACATATGCTGACGCCAATGCCACTGGCGATCACGATGGGTGCAGGTTCAACGGCAAGTCCGTTTATTATGCCCGCTGTTGAGAACATCAACGGCCAGGCCATCACGCTGCATAACAAACATAAAGACAAACGTGACCCTAAACAGTGGAAGGGTTTCAAGTTTGGCGTGCCATTTGAATATTCGATGCATAACTTCCTGTTACGCTATTACGTAGCGGAGCATGGCATTGACCCTGATAAAGACATCCAGATCCGTGTCGTGCCACCACCCGAAATGGTGGCTAATCTACGTGCCGGTAATCTCGATGGTTATCTCTCACCGGATCCGTTTAATCAACGTGCGGTGTGGGAAAAGATTGGTTTCATTCATCTGCTCACCAAAGAGATCTGGCAGGGGCATCCTTGTTGTGCCTTCGCAACCAGTGCTGAATTTGCACGCACTATGCCAAATGCCTATGGCGCGCTCTTTAAATCGATTGTTGATGCAACACAGTTCTCGTCCAACAAGGATAATCGTAAGGACATCGCTAAGGCGATTGCGCCGAAGAATTATCTTAATCAGCCGGTACCCGTTCTTGAGCAGGTTCTCACTGGCCGATATGCCGATGGACTTGGTAATGTGAAGAATGAACCCGATCGCATCGATTTTGATCCATTCCCATGGCATTCAATGGCAGTCTGGATCATGACGCAGATGAAACGCTGGGGTTATGTTAAGGGAGATATCAATTACAAAGGTATCGCCGAGCAAGTCTACCTTGCGGCAGACTGCGGTAAGCTGATGAAAGACCTTGGCTATGATGCTCCGACAAACACCTATGAAAACTACACCATCATGGGTAAGACCTTCGATTACACCAAGCCTGATGAATATGCGAAAAGTTTCGCTATAACGAGGGCATAAGTATGCAGAGTTTGAATGCTCGTGCGGCAATACTTTCTGTAGTGATCTTTATTGTCATTGTTGCTATCTGGGAAATTGCCAATCAGCCTCCTGAAGTTAAGGAGGCATTGACTGAGTACGAGAGACTACTGGGGGGCAGCGAGCAGCAGGCTCGCGTGCCCAACCCTTCAGAGATTGGGGCGCTCGCTATTAAGGAGCTCAGTGATCCCTTTTATGATAAAGGGCCCAATGATAAAGGTATCGGGCTGCAGCTTCTTTATTCATTGCAGCGCGTAGCATCAGGTTATTTTCTCGCAGCACTGGTGGCGATTCCGCTAGGCTTTCTCATCGGTATGTCACCATTGATGTCGAAAGCACTTGACCCGTTCATACAGGTGCTAAAACCGATATCCCCGCTTGCATGGATGCCGTTGGCGCTGTTTGTGATAAAGGACTCAGAGTTATCGTCGGTGTTTGTGATTTTCATTTGTTCTATCTGGCCAATGTTAATTAATACGGCATTTGGTGTGGGGGCAGTGAAGCGAGATTATGTCAATGTTGCGCGCACACACGAGCTGGGCAAGATAAGAACTGCCTTCCTTGTCATTTTACCTGCTGCAGCACCGACCATTCTGACTGGAATGCGTATCTCAATTGGTATTGCCTGGTTGGTCATCGTTGCTGCTGAAATGCTTGTCGGTGGTACCGGTGTTGGCTATTACGTCTGGAACGAATGGAACAATCTCGATCTGACCAGCGTTGTATTTTCAATCTTGATGATTGGTTTTGTGGGCATGATGCTTGACCTGATGCTGGCACGCGCAACCAAGCTTGTACAGTACGTGGAGTGACGTTATGACACAGTATTTTCTTAACGCTCAGGGGCTGAAAAAATCTTTCCCTGCCCCTAAAAAGAACGGTGAGCCATTAACAGTTTTTGAGAATGTTAACTTTGGCGTAAACAAAGGTGAGTTTGTCTGCATTATTGGGCATTCCGGTTGTGGTAAATCCACTATTCTGAATATCCTCGCGGGGCTTGATGAAGCGACCAACGGCGTGGTGCTCATGGATAATAAGGAGGTTGCAGGCCCTAGTCTCGACCGTGGAGTGGTATTTCAGAACTATAGCTTGTTGCCATGGATGTCGACGCTGAAGAATATCACTTTTGCAGTCAAATCACGCCATCCAGAATGGAGCAAGGAGCAGGTATACGAGCACAGTATGAAGTACATTGAGATGGTTGGTCTCAAAGGTACTGAGCAGCGTAAACCATCGCAACTATCTGGGGGTATGCGTCAGCGAGTTAGTATTGCGCGTGCCTTTGCGATTGAACCGAAGTTGTTATTACTTGACGAACCCTTCGGCGCACTTGATGCCCTGACACGCGGCATGATTCAGGAAGAGCTTCTCAAGATCTGGAGTAAGACATCGCAGACCGTATTTATGATTACGCATGATGTTGATGAAGCAATCCTGCTGGCAGATAGAATCCTGTTAATGACGAACGGGCCGTTTGCGCAGATTGCTGAGTCTGTCACGATTGATATTCCGCGGCCGCGTAACCGCACTGACATTATTCATCACGAGCATTACTACACTATTCGCAATCATATTGTCGAATTTCTGGTGAAACGTTCCAAAGAACTTGCTAATCCAGAACTCCGGGAAGTGAGCGACCATGATGATAGTAAAGGCCTGCGGTATCCACCTGAAGTTAACCCCGCTACAGGCTCAACGCAGGAAGTAACACACCCTGTTGCGAATGAAGAAACAGTAAACCCAGATAAAAATGTTGTGAACATGCAATAAAAGGACAGCAGAGGAGAAACCTACATGAGTGCTACAGTCGAAAGTTTAGAAACAATGCCAAATAGCTCAACCAGTTCGCCAATGTCTAAAGAAGAAATGACTGAAGCGATTATCACCGCAAAAATTGCCAAGAAAATTACCTGGCAGGCCATTGCAGATGAAGTGGGTGCGGGTGTTGTCTGGTTAACATCAGCCTGTTTTGGTAAAAACAGCATGCCCAAGCCACTGGCAGATAAACTGTGTAGTGTGCTGGATTTGTCAGATGATATAAATCTGGCACTGCAGGCCTTTCCACATAAGGCATGGGAAAAAGAAATACCACAGGATCCTGTTTTGTATCGCTTCTATGAAATTATTGGTGTCTATGGCGATACAATTAAAGAAATCATTCATGAAAAATTTGGTGATGGCATCATGAGTGCGATTGATTATTCGATGGATATCTCGAAAGAAGAAAATCCGGCCGGTGATCGCGTTGTTATTACAATGAATGGCAAGTTTTTACCGTACAAAACCTGGTAAAAAAAATTTTACATTAATTTCTTTCGTCACTACGGGTCAGTGAGTTTGCTGGCCCGTTTTTTTAGGTCCGAATCTGTGGCCGCTCGGCAACGGTCGCCTGCAGTCCAATGACTTTGCCGGCACGCAGCACACGAATGCCGACTCGATCACCCGGCCTGGTCTTGGCAATGATGGTGAGAATATCGCGCGCGGTTTCGACTTCTTCTGTGTCAATGTGGGTGATGATGTCACCGCGTTTTACACCGGCGCTTGCAGCAGGACCATTGCGTAGCAGTCCGGCAACGATAACGCCATGTGTATCACCCAGCTTAAAAGATTCACGCAAGGCCGGTGTGATGTCCTGACCTTCAATACCGAGCCAGCCGCGCACGACGCGGCCGTTCTCAATAATCTGCTGCATGACATCGGCGGCAAGATTAACAGGAATGGCAAAACCAATTCCCTGTGAGCCGCCACTCTTTGAGAAGATAGCGGTATTGATGCCTACCAGTTGTCCACGTGCATTCACCAGTGCACCGCCCGAGTTACCGGGATTGATTGCCGCATCGGTCTGAATGAAATTCTCAAAGGTGTTAATACCGAGTCTGTCACGCCCCTTGGCGCTGACAATCCCCATGGTAACCGTCTGACCAACCCCGAACGGGTTGCCAATTGCCAGTACCACGTCGCCAACCTCGAGTGGGTTCGATTTTGCGATGGTTATGCTGGGTAAATTACTATTCTTAATCTTCAGTACTGCCAGGTCAGTTTCCGGATCCGTGCCGACCACTTTTGCCTCGGCAGTAATGCCGGTATTCAGGGCCACCTGGATTTCATCAGCATCCGCAATCACATGGTGGTTGGTCAGAATGTAACCCTGCATACTGAAAATGACGCCAGAGCCTAGACTGGTCTGTAGTTCCTGCGAGGGTTCAGGCGCTTGACCAAAAAAGCGGTCAAAGAATGGATCGGAGAAGACGGGGTTACGTCGACGTGTAATCAGCTTTGCCGTGTAAACATTCACGACGGCCGGTGCCGCATTTTTTACCGCATCCGCATAGGAGACAGGGCCATCACCCAGGTTTTCCACCACGGGCTCTTTAGGGGCCTCAGGCGCCTGTTTGATTTCGACAATCGGGTTGCCGGGTTGCAGGATTTCAGGTTTAACAAATAACAGGATGATGACGGCCGCGAGCACGACGGTCATAACCTGAGCACTGAACTGGATGAATGTTTTTATCTGCATGACTCGTTTTGGTTGCTTAACGCTGTTTTGTGCATGCTACTATGCCTGCACAGCACGCATTGTGCGATCAAATAGTAAAAATTTGAATAAACTTTTATCGGTTTCGTTAAAATATGTTTGCGCACTGAAATTTCAAGGGCTACAGGAGCTTTCATGATTCAGCGAGATACCTTGCATGCTTATTGCAATGAACTGTTACAGACACATCGATTCCGCGATTATTGTCCGAACGGACTGCAGATAGAAGGGCGTGAGGAAATCAGTAGCCTGGTTACCGGTGTGACGGCCTGTCAGGCGCTTATCGATGCTGCAATAGATCTGAATGCGGACGCGATTCTGGTACATCATGGCTATTTCTGGAAAGGTGAAGACGCATCCCTGACAGGTATAAAACGCAAACGCATCAAGGCCCTGCTCGATGCCGACATTAATCTTTTTGCCTACCATCTACCGCTGGATGCACATGCCGAGTTAGGCAATAACGCGCAGCTAGGACAGCGTCTTGGCTTGAATACACTGGAAACCTTTGGTGGTGAAGGGCGCCAGCCAGATATTGTGTGGCTTGGTGAAACCAACCAGGCAATGTCGGCGAGTGCATTGCAGGCGCATATCGAGCAGGCGTTAACGAGAACGCCGGAGATAGTTGATGCAGGACCCGAAACTATAAAACGAGTTGCCTGGTGTACCGGTGCGGCACAATCTTATTTTGAAGAGGCGATTCAGCGTGGCGTGGATGCCTTTATTAGTGGTGAGATATCTGAGCAGACGGTGCACCTTGCGAGAGAATATGGCGTGCACTATGTCGCGGCCGGTCACCATGCTACCGAACGCTATGGTGTGCAGGCCCTGGGGGCCCATATTGGTGAAAAATTCACCATTGAGGTCAAAAATGTCGATATCGACAACCCCGTATAGCGCTAAAAACTGACTATAATCCTCTGAAAAATAACATAATTCTTTAGTAAAGCTTGATCTCCTCGTGGTCTTAGTGGACAATACGCGCTTCATTTTTAAGTCGGCTAATTAATATATTCTGATTTGGTAACGCAATTGCCCCCTGTTTTTCTTTGGGCACCGTGCTCTCTGCCACATCAGACCAAGCTGGAGAACAACATGAGTACAGACGGTCTCGATAAGAGTAAGCGTCGCTTTCTGACTGCTGCGACCTCGGTCGTTGGCGCCGTTGGAGCGGGCTTTGTCGCGGTTCCTTTCGTATTAAATATGCAACCGAGCGAGCGTGCCAAAGCGGCGGGTGCACCGGTAGAGATTGATATTAGCAAGCTCGAACCGGGTATGAAGGTAACTTCACTATGGCGTGGTAAACCTGTGTGGGTAGTGCGTCGCACTAAACAGAATCTCGACGATTTACAGAAGCTGCAGGATAAATTGCAGGATCCAGATTCTACTGTCACAAGTCAGCAGCCTGAATATGTTAAGGGCATTTCACGTTCTATCAAGCCTGAGTATATGGTCATGGAAGGAATTTGTACTCATCTGGGCTGTTCGCCAACACACCGTCCTGAACTGGGCGCACCTGACCTGGGTGGCCCTGAATGGCTGGGTGGTTTTTTCTGTCCGTGTCATGGTTCCAGGTTTGACCTTTCCGGTCGTGTCTATGCAGGTGCACCGGCGCCGACAAATCTGAAAGTGCCACCGCATAAATATCTCAGTGATACCAAAATCATAATTGGTATCAATCCAGGGGAGGGCGTAGCCTGATGAATATGCTAACGAGTCTACTGGGCTGGATCGACGATCGTTTCCCTCTGAGCAAGATGTGGAAAGAGCATCTGTCAGAATATTATGCCCCGAAAAATTTCAACTTCTGGTATTTCTTTGGTTCATTGGCTCTGCTGATACTGGTGAATCAGATTGTTACTGGTATCTTTTTAACCATGAACTACAAGCCGGATGCAGAGCTTGCCTTTGCCTCTGTCGAATACATCATGCGTGATGTCGATTATGGCTGGTTAATGCGTTATCTGCATTCCACCGGTGCCTCGGCGTTCTTCGTGGTCATCTATCTCCACATGTATCGTGGCCTGATGTATGGCTCATACAAGAAACCTCGTGAACTTATCTGGATCTTCGGCATGCTGGTGTATCTGGCGCTGATGGCAGAGGCCTTCCTCGGTTACCTGCTACCATGGGGACAGATGTCTTACTGGGGTGCGCAGGTTATTGTGAACCTGTTTGCGGCGGTGCCTTTTGGTATTGGTGAACCATTATCCGAATGGATACGTGGTGACTACGTCATCTCAGATGCGACACTGAACCGTTTCTTTGCCTTCCATGTGATTGCTGTGCCACTGGTTCTGCTGGGTCTGGTTGTGGCGCATATTATTGCCTTGCATGAAGTTGGTTCTAACAACCCTGATGGTGTTGAAATCAAGAAGAACAAGGGTCCTGATGGTAAGCCTGTCGATGGCATTCCTTTCCACCCTTATTACACGGTGAAAGACATCGTCGGTGTAGCGGTCTTCCTGTTCTTCTTCTCAGTCGTGCTGTTCTATATGCCCGAACTGGGAGGCTGGTTCCTGGAAGCGGATAACTTTGTACCAGCGAACCCACTGAAGACACCGGAGCATATTGTTCCACTGTGGTACTTCACACCGTTCTACGCAATTTTGCGTGCGGTACCACCGATGCTGGATTCACAGTTCCCAGGTGTGATTGCGATGGGTGCAGCGATTGTCTTCCTGTTCTTCCTGCCATGGCTGGATCGTAGTCCAGTGAAATCAATCCGCTATCGTGGTGGTTTGTATAAGGCAATGCTGACAATGTTCATCATTAGCTTTATCACACTCGGCTGGTTAGGAACACAACCAGCAGGCGGCATCTACCTGATACTTTCACAGATCTTCAGTGTTCTGTACTTTGTATTCTTCATAACAATGCCATGGTTTACCAAGGTGGATAAGACCAAGCCAGTACCAGAGAGGGTGACAAAATGAAAAAGTTAATAACAACATTTTTAATCACCATTTTGCTTGTACCGGGCTTATCGCTGGCAGCAGGTAATTCAGGCCCACTTTACAAGGTTGATCTGGATCTGAATGACAAGGCCTCACTGCAACGTGGTATGAAGCACTTTGTGAACTATTGCCTGAACTGTCATTCAGCCAGCTACATGCGTTTTAACCGTGCTGGTAAAGACCTCGGTATTAGTGATGACATCCTGGTCGAGAATCTGATGTTCAATGCTGAGAAGGTTGGTGAGACCATGGATATTGCCATGGACCCTGACGATGCCAAGAAATGGTTTGGTACCTTACCTCCCGATCTGTCAGTGATTACACGTGCTAAACGTGAAGGTGCAGACTGGCTGTATACCTACCTGCTGACTTTCTATGTCGATGAGAAGAAGACCTTTGGCGTAAACAACCTGAAGTTCAAGGATGTCGGTATGCCTCATGTGCTGTGGAAAGAGCAGGGCCTGAAGCGAGCTGTTTACAAGAAAGATGACGCTGGTAATGAAGTCTTCGACAAGTTTGAAACAGTTGTCGAAGGTACAATGACGGACAAGGAATATGAAAACATGGTTCGTGACATGGTGAACTTCCTTGCTTATGTTGGCGAGCCTTCTAAACAGCAACGCATCTCAATGGGTTTCTGGGTCCTGTTATTTCTGGTGATCTTTTTCTTCGTAGCCTATGCGCTGAAGAAAGAGTACTGGAGAGACATTCATTAAGTAACACAATAACCCTCGCACAGTGTGCGAGGGTGCTGTTATACAATAATTTAACGGAGCATACTCATGGCATCGATCGCGAACAGACGATCAGTAATGACACTGTATTCATCTTCACGCTGTGTATACAGTCATCGTGTTCGAATTCTTCTGGCTGAGAAAAGCATCACACATGAAGTGCATGATGTGGATCCTGACCACATGCCGGAAGATCTGCTTGAACTGAATCCATACGGCACCATTCCAACACTGATTGATCGTGATCTGGTGCTGTATGATTCGAAGATCATCATGGAATATCTGGATGAGCGTTTTCCACATCCGCCATTAATGCCTGTGGATCCTGTTTCGCGTGCAAAATCCCGTGTGCTGATCTATCGCATAGAGCGTGACCTGTACTGCTATCTGCCTGATATTATCAAGGGTAATGCCGCTGCTGCGGAGAAAGCAAAGAAAGGTCTGCAAGACAGTCTTACTGCGATAGCACCGATTTTTTCATCGAAGCCTTACTTTATGAGTGAAGAATTTACACTGGTTGATTGCAGCATCGCGCCGTTACTGTGGCGTTTACCGGTATACGGTATCGAATTGCCTGCCAGTGCCAAACCAATGCTGATATACATGGAAAGACTGTTCGAGCGTGAATCATTTCAGTCAAGCCTGACAGAAAAAGAAAAAGAAATGCAGGAGTCCTGATCAGCCATAAGCTGAATTCTTTTTTAACAAACCAGGCGTACATTGCATTTATTATGACATCAACGCGACCCTATTTATTGAGGGCATTGTTTGACTGGATTGTCGATAATGACCTGACCCCGTATCTAATGGTGAATGCCGAATCTGAAGATGTATCTGTTCCAGTTGAATACATTGAAGACGGTCGTATTATTCTCAACATCAGTACCAGCGCCACACATGAACTAGCTATCGAAAACGAGAGTGTCTCGTTTAGTGCGCGCTTTGCCGGTAAACCCATGCAGGTGTACGTGCCAATGCACGCTGTGATGGCAATCTACGCGAAAGAGAATGGTCAGGGTATGATGTTTAGTGAAGACAATGATGACGGTGATGAGCCACCAACCGATCCATCGCCGGAAAACGATGGCACTGAAAAGTCCGGTCCGAAACTGAAACTGGTCAAATAGCTATACGTTTTCGATAGTCTGCCCATCACCCAGTGAGTAGGATATCAATCTCATTCCCAGTAAGGTGACATTACCAGCATGGCGTTGAGAAACATCATCGGTAAATTCAAAGCTATATAACCTGAGAACTTTCATTACCCCGCTATCAGCATCACGTTGTAGTCGTAGCCTGGCAATCGCCACCGTATCATCCAGCAGTAACATCTGATTTTCACGACAGAGTCGCTGACAAAACAGTCTGGCCTTTTCATGTGCTCGTCTATTATCCAGCCATAGCCAGAACAGTGCTGCAAACGTAATTAACACCAGCAAGATATCCATCGTGCTATCTTAACAGAAGGAGGTGCAGGATGATTGAAGTCATACAGGGTGATATTACTCAACTTAAAATTGATGCCATCGTCAATGCCGCGAACAATAGTCTCCTCGGCGGCGGTGGTGTTGATGGTTCGATTCATCATGCGGCAGGCCCAGAGTTACTTGCCGAATGTAAGACGCTCGGTGGTTGCCCAACAGGAGATGCACGTATTACTAAAGCTTATCGGCTTGCTGCGCGCTATGTGATACATACCGTAGGCCCGGTATGGCAGGGCGGTAATAATGGTGAGCCAGAGTTATTGCAGCGTTGCTATGAAAACTGTTTCGAGCTCGCACAACAGCATGCTGTATCGAGTATCGCTTTTCCTGGTATTAGCACTGGGGTTTATGGTTTTCCTAAACAGCTGGCTGCACAGATCGCTGTACGCGTTATGCAACGTTTTGAAAGTGAATTTGAACGAATCATTGCATGTTGTTTTAGTACACAAGATGCGCAACGCTATCGTGCCTTGCTGTAGATTACATGGGATGCATGAGTCTGAACCGGGGATGACATTATTTTTGCCCGGTTTGTATTTGCTCAGAAAATATTAGCTAACTGGTCAGAGCGTGGCTGTTCCCAGCTTATTTTCACCCAACGTCCATGTTGGGCTCGAATCTATGAAAACGCGCTTTTTCGCCATCCCTGGCGCACGCGTTTTCAAAGACGCTGGTTCCAGTCACGCCCCGGCCAGTCAGCTGCGTATATATGCTGCTGCGTCATTGGCGACGCCGCGATACATGGATGTAGAGAGCAAGGCGCCATTGATTTGGGCGAGACATAGACGTCGAGGCCATTTAAGCATGCAGTATATATACGCAGCTGACACTTAAGGTTCATTTACTGAAGAAAACGAGTCCTGTGTTAGATTTAATCGTATCTTATTTTGCGATTTATCACGTGGAGTAGTAACTACTAAATACGAGACATAAAAAAAGCCGCACACTGTGCGGCTTTTTTAAACACTAACGTCAGGAATTAAACGTCGATAACGTCCATCCATGAGTCATGCAGGTTACAAACTGAAATGGCATAGACTGGGCCACTTGCTGTAATTGTATGCTCAGAGATTGCCTGTTTGTCTGTTGTTGGGTTAAAGACTTTTTCAGTGATGAAGTTGAAGTCTTTGTCGAGCAGCATGTGCTTAACAACATAGTGGCTGAAGTCAGGTTTCATAGGATGACCGGTGACAACCTGAATGTTTGTTTTACCACCAGAACCAGCTGATTTTGTAACGACAGGTAGATGTGGCTTGGCTTTCTTAGCCCAGCGTCCTGGGGCATCCTTAGTCAGGTAGACACCACCTGCCATGTTGCCTTTCAGACCACCAGCATGGCCAGCGGCCAGCACAGCTTTAGGTGCGATGATGCCAGTAGTTGCACCGACGATACCAAAACGGATAAATGAACGTCTGTCCATAAGAACCTCCTAATTACTCTTTATTGTTGAATGAGCAGAATCTTTATGACTCCACTTTATTTAAAGACTGTTTGTTGTCCTTGTTATTCCTGGTTTGCAGCCAGTAAGCTGATGAACGCCTTAACGCTATCAATTAGCCCAGCATGCCAGAATGATTTGCCTGTGTCGATACTATTTGTACTCTATTAGTACATTTAAGTATTAGTATTGGGTAATGTTTTTCCAGGATTCAGAATCCCAAGCTTGTCAAACTGACTCTTTATAGCATGCATTAAAGTGAGACTATTGTGATCGAGTTCTCGGTTCACGTAATCGCGTTTTTCGAGCCCCACACCGTGTTCACCTGAGAGACTACCGTGTAAAGACAATACGAGGTCGAATACATCAGAAAGACATTGCTGTGCACGAGACATTTCATCTTCGTTTTTATGATCCACTAGCAAGTTGACATGAATATTACCGTTGCCAGCATGTCCGAAATTAACAATTTTTATGGCGTATTTTTCAGCGAGCTGATCAAGACCAGTGATCAGCTGCGGTATATTTGATACTGGTACGACCACATCTTCATTGATTTTCTTCGGTGCAACATTGCGTAGTGCCGGTGACAATGCCTTACGTGTTGCCCATAGTGCCGCGACTTCTTTTTCAGTTGCTGGGATTGAGAATTCTACCAGGCCTGAGTTTGTGGCTGCCTGACGAATGCTCTCCACTGCATTGTTGATAGCATCGCTGGCACCATCGACTTCAATCATCAGTAAGGCCCCCGCATTTTCAGGCAGCTTGGCGGATGAATAACTGCGAATCATTTCGATGGCATTGGCATCTATAAATTCCAGCGCGCAAGGTGTTTCTGGTTGCGCCATGATGGCAGCAACCGCTTCAGCAGCACTGTGAATATCACGATAAATTGCCTGTAATGTGGTCTTGCTTTGCGGTAGTGGAGTAAGCCTCAGCGAGGCCTGTGTGATAACGGCAAGTGTACCTTCTGAACCAATTAATAATCGCGTCAGGTCATAGCCGACAACGCCTTTCGTCGTGTAACTACCGGTATTAATAATGTCGCCATTGCCAGTGACGGCTTCAAGCTGCAGTACGTTTTCACGTGGTGTGCCGTATTTTACCGCTCGAGGACCTGCCGAGTTATAGGCCAGGTTGCCACCGATGGTGCAGAAGGCAGCGCTGGTAGGATCAGGAGGCCAGAAAAAACCATGTTCGCCTGCTACCTGTTGTACCGCCGCATTGGTAACGCCGGGCTCTACGGTGATTGCTCGATTACCCGGGTCCATGTTAATGATTCGATGCATACGTTCGAGCGACATAACGATGCTGCCATTATCAGGCACTGTCGCACCCGTAGTGCCAGTACCGCGACCTCGTGTGATGACAGGGAGATGATGTTCATTACATAAACGAATAATGGACTGCACTTCTGCCGTAGTGGTTGGAAACAAAACCATCGCAGGTTTCCCATGACGGCGGCTATTGTCATAGCCATAAGCAAGGCAGTCTGACGGTTCGGTCAGTACATTGTCCTGACCAACGATGTCCGCTGCACGAGACTGCAGCGCTGATGTGTTGGTCATGCGTGTTTAATTAACGTACTGAAAGATTTTCACAACGCGCTGTACACCATCGACCTTACGTACGGCATCGGTGACTGCATCGGCTTCTGGGCGATTGACGAGTCCGAGTAGATAAACGGTGCCTTTTTCAGTGATGACCTTTACTCGCGTAGGATCAAAGTTTTCGATTGATTTGATGCTAAACATCGCGGCCTTTGATTTGGCGGTAATCCACACATCACTACTGCGTGATAGCAGTGAACTAGGTGCTGCGATACTGATTTCATTATGAATGCGCGTGACTTCCTGTATGCCAACCAGACGATCATAGATACGTGCACGCAGTTCTTCAGTAGGTGCCTCGCCTGTGAGCAAAATCTCTTTGTTGTAAGAGGTCACGTTGATATGTGATCTCTCGTAGATCTCTTTATCAGATAGCAGGCGATCAACAGCCTTGAATTCGATGATTTGATCATCGAGTACGGTACCGGCAGAGCGACGGTCGTGTACAACGGTTGCACCGGTGACGGCTCCACCAACAACGGCCTCGGCACAGCCTGTCAGTTGCAGCGTGATAGCGCTAAATCCAAGTAAGGCAATCATTTGTAGGAATCGCTTCATACGTCTGTCTCCTGCTTGAGTATCTGGTTGTCGATGATATCGCAGAGGCAATGAATTACAAGAATGTGTACTTCCTGAATACGTGCAGTCGATTCTGCCTCAACACGGATTTCGACATCATCATCGTGTAATTGTTTCGCAATCGCGCCACCATCTCGTCCGGTCATCGCAATTACATGCACACCACGATCATGCGCGGCATTAATGGCGTGAATAACATTTTTTGACTGTCCACTGGTTGAGATGGCAAGCAGTGCATCACCATCATGGGCCAGTGCTTTTATCTGACGGGTGAAGATTTCTTCATAAGAATAGTCATTCGCAACCGATGTCAGCGTAGAGGTGTCGGTGGTCAGCGCAATGGCGGGTAAACCGGGACGTTCCATTTCGAAACGGTTCAGCATTTCAGAGGAAAAATGCTGCGCATCGGCTGCAGAGCCACCGTTACCACAGCACATGATCTTGTTACCACGTAGCATGACTTGCATCATCAGACTTGCAGCACTGACAATCGTCGGTGCCAGGCTTTCGATATTATTGATTTTCGTCTGAATACTGTCGTTAAAATTCTGTTTTACGCGTGCCTGTGGATCCAAGTCAGGGCTCCTGAAACATATAGGTAATTCTTGGCCGATAGTATACCGTGCTGTGCTCTGGGCGTCAGTGTCTAGCTGAGAAATGCATCACGTATCCAGCATAATTCGCCTGTGGTTGACGAGCCATCGATGGTAATCACGTCAAATCGACACGGCATGGCGGCATAGCTGGGCTGAGTCTGCAGAAAATAGTGCGCCGCGCGGATGAGTTTCTGCTGTTTGCTATGGGTAATACTGGCTGCGGCACCGCCAAACTGCTGATTTTTACGGTTGCGCACCTCTATGAAGATGCAGTGCGTGTTGTCTTGCATAATCAGGTCAATTTCGCCGGGTTTACAGCGAAAATTCTGTGTCACCAGTCTTAAGCCCTGTTGTTGCAGATAGTGGCAGGCACGTTGTTCGGCGGTTTTGCCGCTTTGATGGCGTGGATACAGCATCGTCCCTCCATGGACAGTCTGTGTTGATTCAGGGTTGTGCCTGGCTTAGCTCATCACTGCGCGCAGGCAGCACCTGGGCGGGCCCAAACTGGACCTGTTCAATACTTTTCGGAATACCGCGGGCGAAGCGCGCCCAGCTCAGCTCACGCTGCACCTGGCGATTTGTGTCGATACGCAGTGTACCGGTTAGTCCGCTAAGGCGTTCATAGCCATAATTAGCCAGTTTTACCAGTCGTGGAACCAGCTGATAGACATCAATCGCAAAGGCATACAGACGAAAATAACTGCGGTAGGTATCTGGTGCAAGCTGGCGAATACTATTCTGATATGATTGTTGTGAGGCGTCTGAAATATCACTCAGTGTCCAGGGCATATCGCCGAATACAATGCCATCCATATCGCGATCCAGATTGCGATTGGTGACACCCGAAAATACATGCGAGGTGGCAAACACCGGCAGACGGCTGGCATTGTAAAAGCGCAGTTGCGGGCGTAGCTGACGTGCCTGGCGAGCAAAGCCGGACATGAATACAAACTCGGCATCCTGACGACGTCGCGATTCAAACCCCAGTTCGGTGCCGGCCAGGCGTCGCAGTGATTTCATGCGTTGTTCACTCTCATCAACATTAAGCAGCGTTTTCACCGGCGTCGCAAAATCCTTGCCCTGAGACTGATAAGTCTGGGTTTCGAGTATCTCGCCACCGAGTTCATTCCAGCGTTGCAGAAAGGCTGTGTAGACACGTGTGCCCCAGTCACCTTCAGGATAAAGGGCTACACCGCGGCTATAGCCCTGCTGCCAGATGTGATCGGCGACCTGACGCGCCTCATTCTCAGGCGACAGGCCAAACTGATAGAGGTTCTCAGGAAGCTCGCCGGCAGTCTCTACATAATTCAGTGCCAGCGTAGGTGCTGTTAGCGTGGTATTGGTTATCAGTGTCTGAATCGCACTTTTTTCCAGCGGTCCAATGATCAGTTCAGCGCCTTCATTGATCGCCTGTCGATAGGCATCCACCACATTATCACTGTTGGCAGAATAGAAACGCAGAGGTGATTTGTCAGTTGACTGGTTAGCAAAATACGCTGCCAGCAAGCCTTGCCTGATCGCATCGGCGGCTTTGACAAAGCGTCCGCTACTCGGCAGTAAAACCGCGATCTTTCCCGGTACTAGTAGCGGTGTTTGAATGTTCTGTAGCAGGCTAGTGATAAACTCATCACTTACCGGATGTTGTGGGTAATTTGAACGCCAGGCGCGCAGCTGATCAGGAAATAGATCTGGTTGTACGCTGGCGCGCTTGCTCAGATAGGCTAACTGCATCCAGCCACTTAGCACATCAGGTGGCCCGGCGAGATTGAGATCGATAAGCGCATTGTCATTCAGATTTGTCAGCGCTTGCCAGATCGCAGCATGATTGTTTTCACGCTCTGTGTCCTCATTAAGGAAGCGATACAGTGATACTCGGTTTCTGGCAACTTCGAGATGATGGCCAAGGCGTTCATAGGCATTCGCACGAATACGATAAAGACGTTTCTGTTCAGTCAGAGAAATACTATCTTCCTGTAGGTTAGCGAGCTGTGCCAGCGCATCATTTGGGCGTCGCTGTGACAACAACAGGTCACTCTTGCTAAGGGTGTAACGTGTCACCAGTGTTGGCGGTACTGCGCCTGCATCGATCTGCGCAAAGATCACTGTGGCTCGTTCGACAACAGCAGCCTCTAACAGGGCATCAACGGCATCCAGCAGACTGGCCTCGCGCAACGGTGATAGCTGCTCCGCGGCTCTTGCTATGGCCAGGTTGGCAAGTTGCAACGGTGTCAGTGAGATATCCGTAACAGGCACTTTAGTGGGTGCAGCAGGCGTTGGTGTGGGTGAAGGGCTGCTCGTGACGCAGCCAATCAATGGCAGACAGATACACAGGGCGATGAACTGGAATTTAAGTGCTTGAATCATATGACAGGTGTTATGCTTACGCGCGTTTACTCTACGTGGTGAGTATCTTGATGAGGAGCAGATGTGTCAACTCAATCTGGTCAATTGTATGTGGTTGCGACGCCAATAGGTAATTTATCTGATATTAGTGAACGTGCGCGCAGTGTTTTGCAGGATGTCGCGCTTATTGCTGCGGAAGATAAACGCCATAGCGCCAAGTTACTACGTCACCTGGGAATAAATAGTCCATTACTGGCACTACACGATCATAATGAGCACGCTGTGGTCGAACAGCTTGTCGCGCGTTTGCAGGTCGGTGAGGATGTGGCACTTATTTCCGATGCCGGTACGCCACTCGTCAGTGATCCTGGTTATATCCTTGTTAGAAAGGCGCATGATGCAGGGATACCCGTGCACCCCGTCCCCGGTGCCTGTGCCGCGATTGCGGCCCTGAGTGCCTCTGGGCTGGCGACCGACCGCTTCCTGTTCTGTGGTTTTCTGCCAGCCAAACAAGCGGCTCGCCGTAACCAGCTGGAACAGCTGGCAGACCATACAGAAACACTTATTTTCTATGAGGCGCCGCATCGCATACTCGCCTGCCTGGAAGATATGCGTCAGGTCATCGGTGAGGAGCGTGAGGCGGTACTGGCGCGCGAGTTGACCAAACAGTTCGAAACCATCCGTCGCGGCAGTCTCGCAGCGCTGCATAGCTGGGTTGAGCAGGACAGCAATCAGCAGCGCGGGGAGATGGTTTTGCTGCTTGCAGGGCAACCACAGGATGCACACACAGAAACCGCACAGTCGGAGAAATTATTGAAATTACTGGTAGATGCTATGCCGTTGAAGCAGGCAGTCGATATAACGGTAAGCACCTTTGGTGGCAAGAAGAATGCTATTTATCAAAAAGCCTTACAGTTGAAAGGCAATAATGAGCGTTAAAAGGCTGGATTTTATAGTAAAAGTCACGTAAAACGAGGCTTAAGAAATACTGATAATACGCACTCTGGACAACCAGAGGCATCAAGGAAGAGAGGAGTGGTAAAAAAATGGTCATATCAGGTCAAGTCGTCACTGACACGGTTTTCCAGCAGGCCCTCAATGAGTATCAGGAAGGCCAGTATCTGGATGCACTCGAAGGATTTTCAGAGGCTCATCTAAACGCAGCTCGTGAAGATTCATTCTATAACAAGTACCTTTCCTATCATGGGCTCATGCTAGTGTTACTGGAACGTCCACGCGGCATGGAGATGTGCCGCAATGCCGCAGCAAATGAGCAGTTCGATGGTGATGTGTTTCTAAACCTGGCGAAAGCTGAACAATATATCGGCAACCGTAAAGGGTGTGTACAGGCATTGCAAAATGGACTGCTGCTCGCACCTGATAATATAGAACTTCGTCAGATGCGTGCCGAGATAGGCACTCGACGTAAACCTTTACTCCGCTTTCTGCATCGCGATCACCCTGTGAATGTCATGTTCGGTAAAATGACCTACCTGAGACAATCGCCGCAACGTCCTGCTGGCTGAGCTGTTATAATAGCCTCGGGAGTTGGCCAGGCAGTCGCTGTAATCTATTGATTATAGAGGAAAGTCCGGGCTCCATAGGGTAAGGTGCCAGGTAACGCCTGGGAGGCGTGAGCCTACGGAAAGTGCCACAGAAAACATACCGCCGAAGCGATTTTCGCTGGTAAGGGTGAAATGGTGCGGTAAGAGCGCACCGCACGATCGGCAACGGTCGTGGCAGGGTAAACCCCACCTGGAGCAAAACCAAATAGAGGAACAGGCTTTTGCCACGTGTGACCCACACGGTTCCCGGGTAGGTTGCTCGAGCGAACTGGCGACAGTTCGCCCAGATGAATGGCTGTCCACGACAGAACCCGGCTTATCGGCCGACTCCCAGCCTTAATATTTCTCAACACCTCTAACTCTTAACAAACTACTTTAAGTCTACCCTCCAATATCTTCATAATATTGCCTTTCATTTTGATGCTTTTTTAATCATATAAGGCTTTGATTATATTCGCTAAGTGTTTGTCAGATAAGAAAGAATTGCCATTTTTAGCTTGACAGTGGGGCTACTGATACCTATAGTGTCAAATAGTGGAGAAAAGTGGTTAATTTTGGATCGTAAGTGGATCGGAGACAGGCATTTTGTTCAGAGGCGTTAACAGCATCAATCTCGATGCCAAGGGGAGACTGGCTATCCCCACGCGTTATCGTGAGCGCCTGCAGGAACGTTGTGATGGTCAACTGGTGGTCACAATTTATGACGACCCCTGTCTACTGCTTTATCCATTACCTGAATGGGAAGTTATTGAGCGCAAGATTAATCGCCTGCCGACCTTGAACGCGCGGGCACGTCGTATGAATCGACTGATGATTGGTCATGCCACGGAATGTCAGCTCGATGGAAATGGTCGCATCCTGTTACCGGCGCCATTACGAGAATTCGCCGCACTGCAAAAACAGGTGGTCATGATTGGGCAGGGTAACAAGTTTGAAATCTGGGATGCAGAACGCTGGGATGTACAGCGTGAACAGTGGTTGAAAGAAGAGGCGGAAGACGACGGTGAGTTGCCTGGTGAGCTTGAATCCATTTCGATTTAGTGAGCCAGTGAATGAGTGACAACGAACCGCCAGCCGACTCGCATCGGCCCGTCATGCTAGATGAATGCATCGAGGCATTGCAGATAAAAGCCAACGGCATTTATGTCGACTGTACCTTCGGGAGAGGCGGTCATAGTCGCGCAATACTGGAAAAACTGGGACCTGAGGGTCGCTTGCTGGCTCTCGATAAAGATGCAGAGGCAATACAGACAGGCAATAGCCTGGCACAACAAGATGAACGCTTTTCCATTACACAGGGCACGTTCACAATGTTAAAACAGCTGGTAACAAGCTGTACCAAACAACAAAAGGTCGATGGCATCCTGCTCGATCTGGGTGTCTCTTCCCCGCAATTTGATAATCCTCAACGTGGCTTCAGTTTTCAGCACGATGGCCCACTGGATATGCGCATGGATACCTCGCAGCATCCTTCGGCGGCAGAGTGGCTCGCCGTTGCATCCGCACAAGATATTGCCAAGGTACTGAAAAACTATGGCGAAGAGCGTTTCTCCAAACGCATTGCGAATGCCATCGTCAATAGCCGTGAGCAGCAGCCCATTACGACCACCCGGCAACTCGCCGAGCTGGTGGCACAGGCCAGCCCGAAAACTGAGCACCATAAACACCCGGCGACGCGCACCTTTCAGGCTATTCGAATCTTTATCAATCATGAACTGGATGAACTGCAACAGGTATTAGCACAGGCAGTGGAAGTGCTGGCAACTGGTGGCCGTATCGCGGTGATCAGTTTTCATTCACTGGAAGACAGAATCGTGAAGCGCTTTTTTCGTAAAGCCGCCAATGGGCCGGATGTGCCACGCGACTTCCCGTTAACGGCAGATGCACTGGTCGGTGATCTTCGATTGATTGGCAAGGCCATCAAGCCTTCTGCAGATGAAGTTGATCGTAATGTCCGCGCACGTAGCGCTGTATTGCGCATTGCGGAGCGTTGTTGATGGAGGCGTCAGCATGACCGATCGCTGGATGGTAATCACGGTGCTGATTGCAATGACGCTGGCGAGTGCCCTGGCAGTTGTGTATGCACGCCATGAAACACGGCGTACTTTTGTTGCGTTACAGGCAGCGGAAACAGCGCGCGATGAAATGAACATTGAATGGGGACGTCTGCAACTTGAGCAGAGTACCTGGGCGACGCATGTACGTATCGACAAACTGGCACGCGAAAAGCTCGGCATGCGTATTCCGAGCACAGACAACATTGTGATTATTAAACCATGAGCAAGCAGGATAAGAAAAAACTGCAGTTTCCATTTCGACGCGCTGTTGTGTTAACCGCGTTTAGCGTGTTTGCGCTGTCGCTCGGTTATCGCATTGTAGATTTGCATGTGCTGCGTAAAGATTTTCTGCAGGATGAAGGTAATGCACGTGCGGTACGTGTGGTCGATACCGTTGCGCACCGCGGCATGATCCTGGATCGCAATGGCGAGCCACTGGCGATCAGTACACCGGTTGATTCCGTGTGGGCAAATCCAAAAAAACTCGTTACCGTCAGGGATCGCTGGCCAGAACTCGCCAAAGCAGTCGGTATGAAGCCTCGCAAGCTTGAACGCCTGTTAGCCAGTAAGGCTAAAAGAGAGTTTGTTTATCTTGGACGTCGTATTCACCCGGACAGGGCAGCACGCATCATGAGCCTGCAGATCCCCGGTGTGTCTCTGCAACGCGAATATCGACGTTTTTATCCTACTGGTGAGGTAAGTGGGCACTTACTAGGGTTCACCGATATTGATGATATCGGTCAGGAAGGGATTGAACTGGCCTATCAGGACTACCTGCAAGGTAAAAATGGTAGCAAGCGTGTGCTGAAGGATCTCTATGGTCAGGTGATTGAAGACATCGAGAGTATTCGTGTTGCCGAGCCTGGTAAGGATTTATATCTCAGCATTGATCGTCGTCTGCAGTACCTGGCCTATCGAGAACTTAAAGCGGCCGTGAAAAAACACAATGCGCGTTCTGGCTCGGCCGTATTACTGGATGTACAAACGGGTGAAGTGCTGGCAATTGTGAATCAACCTTCATTTAACCCAAATTCGCGCAAAGGTCTGACCGGTGATCGTTATCGTAATCGAGCCGTCACCGATGTGTTTGAACCGGGTTCGACCATTAAACCTTTTACTGTTGCTGCCGCACTGACAACGGGTCTGTTCACGCCCGATTCTCCTATTGAAACAGGCCCCGGCACAATGAAGATTGGCCGCAACATGGTGCGTGACACCAAGAACTACGGCAGCATTGATGTACGTAAGGTGATTCAGAAATCCTCCAACGTGGGTGCAAGCAAACTTGCACTGGCGATTCCTGCTGAAACGTTCTGGGAAGTTCTTAATAAGGCGGGCTTCGGTAACCCGACATTGAGCGGTATTCCGGGTGAAGCAGCCGGCATCCTGACCCTGGCATCGAAATGGCGCGATATAGAACGTGCTACTTTGTCATTTGGTTATGGCCTTTCGGCGACCCCATTGCAGCTTGCTCAGGCATACAGCGTGTTTGCCACCAATGGCAAATTACAGCGTGTCACATTTCAGCGCCAGGATTCAGAGTCTACTCGAGAGCAAGACGTGGTTCAGGTAATGCCCGCGACTGTGGCATTGCAGGTCAGAAACATGCTCGAGCTGGCGGTACGCCCGGGCGGCACCGGTACACGTGCACAGATTCAGGGTTATCGCGTTGCCGGCAAAACCGGCACGGTGCATAAACTCGGTCAGTCTGGTTATGAAGAAGATAGCTACCTTTCTGTATTTGCGGGTCTGGCACCGGCCAGTCAGCCACGTCTCATTATGGTGGTGATGATCGATGAGCCTCGTAGTGGTGAATACTACGGCGGTATTGTTGCAGGCCCTGTGTTTGCCAATGTCATGGCGGGTGCCCTGCGTTTGCTGAACGTACCACCGGATGATCTTGAGAGCCTGCGCCCTCGTATGGCGGCGACTGAAACGGATGTGCTGGCTACTTTGCAGACGAGTCATGGAGAGGGGCAATGATGGTGCTTAACGATCAGCATATGCGTCTTGCCGAACTTCTCGATGGTTTCTGTGATGTTGAAGTCAATGACGCCATCTTTGTCAGTGGTCTGTGTCTCGATAGTCGCACGGCGCAACCGGGTGAATGTTTTGTGGCGCTTGATGGTGAGCATCACCACGGCATTGATTTTGCCGAGCAGGCGCTTGAAAAAGGCTGTAATGCCGTTGTTTACACATCACCTCAAGGTGACGACGCTGCACAGGTACAACACAAGGTCGAGGCTTTACGTACACGTGGCGTGGCACTATTTGCGGTCGATAAGCTGCGCGCCAAGCTGGGTGAAATCGCAGCACGCTTTTATCAGAATCCGGCCAACGACATGACAGTCATCGGTGTTACCGGAACGAATGGCAAGACCTCCTGCGCGATGTTTATAGCCGCGGCCCTATCGCATGTTGCGAAGAAGCATAATCAACAGGCTTGTGGCGTTATCGGTACGATTGGTAACGGCCTCTATGGTCAATTGCAGACAGCGACCCATACGACGCCAGATGCTATTCAGTTACAACGCCAGTTTGCCGAATTTCGTCAGCAATCAGTTTCACATGTGGCCATGGAAGTGTCATCGCATGCACTGCAGCAGCAGCGTACGACAGGTGTCCCATTCCATACGGCAATCTTTACCAACCTGACTCATGAGCATCTTGATTATCACGGCGATGTAACAAGCTATGCCGCTGCCAAGCAGCAGCTATTCCACAGCAACGGTTTGCGTTATGCCGTGATCAATGTTGACGATGAAACAGGACGTGCCTTCATTCGTCAGTTACCCGACAGTGTACGTTTCCTTGCCTACTCACTTGATGCGCAAACCGCGTTGGAAACCGATGCTGTGTTTCAGGATAACGTCATGTATCTCGGCTGCGCCACGGCAAGTGGCCTGACACTGACCAGTAAGGGCATTGAGATGGAGCTGGATTCACCCTGGGGTTGTGCCAGCCTGGCTAGCAGGCTACTGGGTCGATTTAATGCGAGCAATATTCTCGCAGTGGTATCCACTTTGTTGCTACAGCGCTTACCGATGGATGTCATCGTCAAGGCAGTGAAGCGCATGAAACCAGTCGCGGGTCGTATGCAGACATTCCGTGAGAAACACCAACCACTGGTGGTGGTTGATTATGCGCATACACCTGATGCCCTGGAGCAGGTACTTGTGGCCCTGAAAGAACATTGTCGAGGCAAGCTTTATTGTGTGTTCGGCTGTGGTGGTGATCGTGACACAAGCAAGCGCGCGATGATGGGAGCCGTCGCTGAGCAGTATGCAGACGCTATTACGCTGACGAATGATAACCCTCGCAGCGAAGCACCAGAAGACATCATTGAGCAGATTATTGCGGGCATCTCAGACAAACAACGAGTCAGTATTGAAAAAGACAGGCTGACGGCGATTACGTCGGCGATTCATGCAGCCTCACAAAAAGATGTCGTACTGATTGCCGGCAAGGGCCATGAAACCTGCCAGATCATTGGTGATAACGTACTTGATTTCAGTGATATCGATACCGTCAGCGCCTGCCTGCATGAGGCGTCAAGATGACTATGGCGCGACAGGAAATGTTTCAAATGCAACTCAGTGATGCGGCGAACGCCTTAAATGCCGAACTGCTGGGCGATGATGTTGCCTTTCAGCGTGTCTCGACTGATTCACGCAGCATTGGTGAAGGTGAGTTATTCGTTGCCTTACATGGCGAACGCTTTGATGGCCATGACTATGTTGAGGTTGCGGAGAAAAATGGCGCCGTGGCCACCATGATACATCGAGATGTGCAGACAAACCTGCCACGCATCAGGGTTGACGATACACGTCTGTCTCTGGGCAGTCTCGCGGGCTACTGGCGTCAACAGTTCGACATGCCTGTTATTGCCGTAACCGGTAGCAATGGCAAGACGACCGTTAAAGAAATGATTGCAGCCATTCTCTCTCAGGTGGGTTCGCCACTGGTAACCCAGGGTAATCTGAATAACGACATTGGTTTGCCGCTGACATTGTTACGCATGCAAACAGATCATACTCACGCCGTATTAGAAATGGGCGCCAACCATCCAGGTGAAATTGCCTACCTGGTTGGACTGGGCAAACCGGATGTCGCGATGATCAATAATGCCATGGCCGCACATCTGGAAGGCTTTGGTTCACTTGATGGCGTCGCAAAAGCGAAGGCTGAGATCTATGCCGGCCTGTCTGATGACGGTATTGCCGTCATTAATGCCGACGATGACTATGCCGAGTACTGGCAGCAGCAATGTGCAGGACTGACACAGTTGCTGTTTGGGCTCTCCAGCAATGCGCAGGTCACTGCGACCGATATTACGTCGACAACCTCAGGCAGTCAGTTCACTCTGGTCACACCTGATGGCAGCACAGACATCGCTCTAAGCCTGCCTGGAAAACACAACGTCATGAATGCACTCGCTGCCACGGCCTGCTGCATCGCCATCAAGACACCGCTAGAGGCAATCAAACAAGGTCTGGCGACACTGCAACCCGTATCAGGTCGCTTGCAGACATTACCGGGCGTGCAGTCAAGCAAGGTTATTCATGATGCCTATAACGCCAACCCGGATTCATTTCGCAGCGCCATTGCAGTGCTCAAAGAACATGATGGCAGGACCATCCTGGTAATGGGAGATATGGGCGAACTGGGTGAAAATGCTGCCGCAGCACATCAGGAAATTGGTGCGTTGGCAAAACAGCAGGGCATTAACTATTTATTCACACTCGGCGATCTGAGTCAGGCGGCGACACAGGGTTTTGGTGACAGCGCAGAGCATTTCAGTGATGTCGCAAGCTTAAATGAACGTTTGTCGAATGAGCTCACAGCCAATTGTTGTGTACTGGTTAAAGGTTCTCGCCTGATGAAAATGGAACGCGTCGTTGAAGCAATTACCAAACAAGAGGATGCTCGCTGATGCTCTATTATCTCGCTCAAATCCTCGCAGAAAATTACAGTGGCTTTAATGTATTTCAGTATCTGACGCTGCGCGCCATTCTCGGGACATTAACAGCGCTGCTTATCAGTTTCGTTGTTGGGCCAATGATGATTCGTCGCCTGAGTTTACGCCAGATAGGTCAAACGATTCGTACCGATGGTCCAGAATCGCATCTCAGCAAGGCAGGTACCCCAACCATGGGTGGGGCACTGATCATTGTCGCGATTGGTCTGAGTACACTGTTGTGGGCTGACCTGTCTAATCGTTATATCTGGGCAGTACTGGTGTGTACCTTCCTGTTTGGCCTGATTGGTTTTTATGATGATTACATCAAACTGGTGCGTCAGGATCCGAATGGCCTGAAGGCACGCTGGAAGTATTTATTGCAATCGATTGTTGCACTGGTTGTAGCAACCTATCTGTACACCTCGGCACAGTATTCATCAGAACTGACTCTGCTAGTACCGTTCTTTAAAGATGTGTTGATTAACATGGGCATTCTTTACATACCGTTTGTGTATTTCGTGATAGTCGGCAGCAGTAACGCTGTTAATCTTACCGACGGTCTTGATGGCCTTGCCATTATGCCTACCGTGCTAGTTGCCGGTGCGCTGGGAATCTTCGCCTACGTCATCGGTAACATCAAACTGGCGTCTTACCTGCTGATTCCATATGTCCCTGGTGCGGGTGAAGTGGTGATCTTCTGTGGCGCACTGGTGGGCTCCGGTTTGGGTTTTCTCTGGTTCAATGCCTATCCCGCACAGGTTTTTATGGGTGATGTCGGTGCACTCGCACTCGGCGCAGCACTCGGTGTCGTAGCAGTGATCGTGCGTCAGGAACTGGTGCTGGTGATCATGGGTGGCGTGTTTGTCATGGAGGCAGTCTCGGTCATGTTGCAGGTGGCCTCTTACAAGCTGACCGGCAAGCGCATATTCCAGATGGCGCCGTTGCATCATCATTTTGAATTAAAAGGCTGGCCAGAGCCGCGTGTGATTGTGCGCTTCTGGATTATTACCGTGATCCTGGTCCTGGTAGGACTGGCTTCGTTGAAGATACGTTAATGATAAACACACAGGACAGACAGACATTGATTGTAGGACTTGGCAAGTCTGGTCTGTCCTGCGCGCGCTATCTACATGACAAGCGTGCCAGTCTGCGGGTTATCGATACTCGACAGCAGCCACCTGGTCTGCAAACCCTGCAGCAGGAAATGCCAGACGTGTCGGTGCACACCGGCGATTTTGATAGTGACTGGTTTGCACAGGCAGATGAGCTGGTAGTAAGTCCTGGTGTCGCTATTAGTCAACCCGCAATTAGTGATGCAATGACACACGGTACCCCTGTGCTGGGTGACATAGAACTGTTTGCGCATGCGGCAAATGCACCTGTTGTTGCCATCACCGGTACCAATGGCAAGAGCACCGTCACAATGTTGTTGGCCGAGATGGCTGCGAAAGCACAACGCCACTACAAAGTCGGCGGTAATCTCGGTACGCCTGCGTTGGACTTACTCGGCGATGACAGCACCGATATTTATATTCTTGAGCTTTCCAGTTTTCAGCTGGAAACAACACAGTCATTAAATGCTGTGGCTGCCGTAGTGCTAAATGTTGCGCCAGACCACATGGATCGCTATGACGATATGCAAGATTACGCTAACACCAAGCAGCGCATTTATGCTGGCAATGGTGTCATGGTGATCAACAAAGATGATGCCTATGCGTCAGCGATGCACGATGCGTCACGTACAAGCATTTACTTTACGTTATCCAGCCCCAATGAAAGTGAGTACGGCCTTCATAATGACAATGGCGTGCAATGGTTCGCAAAAGGCAATGACAGGCTATTTTCTGAGAACGACATTAAACTACGCGGCCGTCACAACTATGCCAACATTCTTGCTGCACTGGCATTGGCAGAGGCAGCAGGTCTGCCACAGCAGGCAGCGATACAGGCCTGTCGTGAATTTGCTGGTCTGGCGCATCGCTGTCAGTGGCTAACGCAGCTGCATGGCGTCAACTTCTATAACGATTCCAAGGCCACGAATGTGGCGGCAACCGTGGCAACGCTGCGTGGCCTGAATACTAAAAGTGTGTTGATCGCTGGTGGTCAGAGTAAAGAGTCCGATTATGCACCGTTAGTCGACGCCGTCAGAGATTGTTGTGAAGCTGTGGTGTTGATTGGGCGTGATGCCAAACTCATCGCCGCTGCCTTGGCGAATACCGTGCCCGTGCATTTCGCTGACGACATGCACAATGCGGTAAACGAGGCCTACACCATTGCCAGCGACAACGCCGCCGATGTTGTGCTCGCACCGGCCTGTGCCAGTTTCGATATGTTTGAGAATTTTGAACATCGTGGCGATGTCTTTAGTGAAGCCGTGCGAGGTTTACAACCATGAGCGCACAGGTTATTCGTCAGCATAGTTATCAGCAAGGCAAACCTCGTGGCGTTACGCAGGAGCAGAAAGTTGATCATATCCTGCTGCTGACCATTATTGCACTGATGACACTTGGGCTTGTGATGGTGGCATCCGCATCGATCGCTATTGCCGAACGTAAGACTGAAGTGCCGTTGTATTATTTTTATCGTCAGCTGACGTATGCCGGCATTGGCTTATTGCTGGCGCTTATTGTGATTAACATACCACTGCGTTTTTGGGAACGCTTCGGCGCCCCCATTTTTGTATTTGGCCTGTTATCACTGGCGATCATTCTGATTCCGGGTGTGGGTCACGCTGTGAATGGCAGCACGCGCTGGATCAACTTTGGCCTGTTCAATGTTCAGCCATCCGAATTCGTCAAACTGTTTGTGATTATTTACCTGTCTGGCTATTTAATGCGCCGTGGTGAGGAAGTCAGAAACGAGGCACGGGGTTTTCTGAAACCCATGGCATTACTGATTATCACTGCCTTGTTATTACTAATGCAGCCGGATTTTGGTACCACGGTGGTCATTTTTGCCACTGCGCTGGGCATGATGTTCCTGGCCGGTGTGCGACTGATGCATTTTGCCCTGCTCATCGTGTTATGTGGTCTAGCAGTAACGGCACTGGTGATTGATTCACCTTATCGCCTGGAACGCCTGACGGCGTTTATGAACCCCTGGGCAGATCCCTTTAATAGTGGTTTTCAGCTGACGCAGGCGTTGATTGCATTTGGCCGTGGTGAATGGCTCGGTGTCGGTCTCGGCAGTGGCATCCAGAAACTCTTTTACCTGCCCGAGGCACATACTGACTTTCTGTTTGCGGTACTTGCTGAAGAACTTGGCATGTTAGGTGCGCTGACAGTCCTGCTGCTGTTTGTCTGTTTTATGTGGCGCGTGTTTCTGATTGCCAGACGTGCGGATTTACTCGGCAAACCATTTGAAATGTACCTGGCCTATGGCATTGGTCTATGGGTAGGTATGCAGGCCTTTATCAACCTTGGTGTCAACATGGGCGTACTGCCAACCAAGGGTCTGACATTACCCTTTATGAGTTATGGCGGTAGTAGCGTGCTGGCAACCAGCTTGGCGGTTGCAATTCTGTTACGCGTTGATATGGAGTTACGTGGCTGGCCGGCTGATGCCAAAAAGAAAGGCTCACAGCGTGATTTCAAACGCAGTCGCGCGAGGCGTAAGAAATGAGTATGACTAACGACAGACGCATACTCATTATGGCCGGTGGCACCGGTGGTCATGTATTTCCGGCATTGGCCGTTGCAAAATATCTACGCGAGCACGGTGTGCTGGTGTCATGGCTGGGAACGCAGAAAGGTATCGAGGCCGATGTCGTACCTGCTGCCGAATTTGAAATTGATTACATCTCCGTAACCGGCTTACGCGGTAAGGGTCTGGTCGGATGGTTCTTTGCACCGTTAAACCTGACGCGTGCGCTGTTACAGGCAATATCCATTCTGCGTAAACGCCGCCCCTGTGCGGTACTCGGTATGGGTGGTTTTGCCTCAGGCCCAGGCGGTATCGCGAGCTGGTTATTACGCACGCCATTACTGATTCATGAACAAAATGCGATAGCCGGATTGACCAACCGCATACTATCGAAGTTTGCCAGTGTTGTGATGCAGGGCTTTCCCGCTACGTTTTCCCAGAAGAATGCCTTGCACACAGGTAACCCGGTACGTGAAGACATTGTTGCACTGGCAGCGCAACAGCAGAAACACAACAGCATTCATGATCCACTACATGTGCTGGTATTTGGTGGCAGTCTGGGTGCGCAAGCATTGAACGAGGTTGTACCACAGGCACTTGCGACGATTCCTGAGCAGCAACGCCCCGTTGTAAAACATCAGGCAGGTAAACGCCATCTCGACAACGCCAGACAGGCCTACGCGTCCAGTGGTGTCGAAGCAGACGTTGTGCCATTTATTGATGATATGGCGAGTGTCTACCAATGGGCAGATGTCGTCATCTGTCGCTCGGGTGCGCTCACCGTTGCCGAGCTTGCAGCAGCAGGTGTGGCCTCGGTGCTGGTGCCTTATCCGTATGCCGTGGATGACCATCAGACGGCGAATGCGGCCTATCTCGCTGATGCTGGTGCCGCGATGCTGGTACCGCAGACTGAATTGACGGTAGAGCGTCTAAAAAATATTTTTCAGATTTTTATGCAGCGCCCTGAGGCTTTACAGCAAATGTCGCAGGAAGCAAAACGTCAGGCGCAGCTGCAGGCCTGCGCAGTGGTAGCAGAAAAGTGCATGCAGTATCTGGCAGCGGAAAAACAGAGTTAATGACAATGAATGCGGAAACCAACAGCAATACTCCACGACGCGGCATACGACGCATGGAACGCGTGAGTCGCATTCATTTTATTGGTATTGGTGGTGCTGGTATGGGCGGTATTGCCGAAGTGATGTTGAATCTTGGCTACCAGGTGACGGGGTCGGATATTGCCAGCAATGCCATGGTTGAACGTCTACAGTCGCTTGGTGCCACGATCCAGATTGGGCACGCTGCAGAACATGTGTATGACAGCGATGTGGTGGTGATTTCAACGGCAGTGCCAGCAGATAATCCTGAACTGGTACGCGCGCATGAATTGCGTATTCCTGTTGTACCACGTGCAGAAATGCTCGGTGAACTGATGCGCTTCCGCCAGGGAATCGCCGTGGCCGGTACGCATGGTAAGACTACTACCACCAGTCTAATCGCTAGCGTACTTGCCGAAGGCGGTATCGATCCCACATTTGTCATTGGCGGGAAACTCAACAGTGCCGGTGTGCACGCGCGACTCGGTGAAGGTGAATATCTGGTCGCCGAAGCCGATGAAAGTGATGCGTCGTTTCTGTCACTGCAACCTATTATCGCTGTGGTCACGAACATTGATGCGGATCACATGCAGACCTATGAAAACGATTTTGAACGCCTCAGACAGTGTTTTGTCGAGTTCCTGCATCATCTGCCTTTTTATGGGCTGGCGGTCATGTGTATCGATGATGCGGTGGTCAAAGAAACACTTCAGGATGTCACGCGCCCCGTGTTGACCTATGGCACCGATCCTGAAGCCGATGTGCGTGCTGAAAATATCCAGCAAAGCGGCACGAAAACACGCTTTACCGCAACGCGTTCCGGTAGCAACCGCACACTAGACATCGAACTCAACATGCCCGGCAAACATAATGTGCTGAATGCGCTGGCCGCGATTGCGGTGGCACATGAGGTAGGTCTTGATGATGCCGACATTCAGCATGCACTGAGTAGCTTTCAGGGTATTGCACGCCGTTTTCAGCTGTATGGAGATATCGCGATTGGCGAAGGCAGTATTACGATGGTGGATGATTATGGTCATCACCCGAGTGAAGTTGCAGCAACCATACAAGCTGCAAGAAATGCCTGGCCACAACGTCGCCTTGTGGTCATGTTCCAGCCACATCGTTATAGCCGTACACGTGACTGCTTTGAAGATTTTGCCAACGTGTTGTCAGAAACAGACGCACTGTTATTACTCGAGGTCTATTCAGCCGGTGAAGAGCACATCCCTGAAGCTGATGCACGGACCTTGTGTCGCGCGATTCGCACACGCGGCAAGGTTGATCCAATTTTTGTTGAAGATATCGATGCAGTGGCCAGCTCGCTTGTAAGCGTTTTGCAGGCGGATGATGTGCTGCTGACGATGGGCGCAGGCAATGTCGGCAGTGTTGCCGCTGGACTGCCTGATGCATTACAGCAATTTCTACAACGGGGAGATAACGTATGACTATTTTTGCCGTACAGACATTACACCTGGGTTGTGGGGAACCACTCAATAGTATTTTTAACAGACATGCTGCGCACAAGCGCTTGAGTTTACGCGCCAGCCTGTCAGCGAAGACAACAAAAGCATTAAAGAAGACGCTCAAGAAACGCAAATGATGACAGCGACGAACATTCAGCCTCTGCGTGGCACGATGCACGAGCACGAACCCATGAGTCGGCATACCTCATGGCGTATTGGCGGGCCGGCTGATCACTATTACGAACCGGCAGATATTGATGATGTTGCCGTGTTGCTGGCGCAACTTGATGCGCAGGAACCGGTTACCTGGTTTGGGCTGGGCAGTAATGTGCTGGTACGTGATGGTGGCATACGCGGTACCGTGATCGCGACATCGGGTTTGCTGAATGACATCGAGTTGACAGAAGACAATCAGATGTATGTACAGGCTGGTGTCAGTTGCGCCAAGGTCGCGCGTCAGGCAGCGCGGCATGATCTGGTGGGTGCTGAATTCTTTGCTGGCATACCCGGCACGATGGGTGGTGCTCTGGCAATGAATGCCGGTGCGTTTGGTGGTGAGACCTGGGAGCGTGTCACAGCGGTGGAAACCATCGACCGTCAGGGCCAACGACATGTGCGTCAGCCAGAAGAATTTCAGGTGAGTTACCGAACTGTGATCGGCCCCACTGATGAATGGTTTATTTCGGCGTATCTTAAGTTGCACAAGGGTGATGGCGAAAGCGCCCGACAGGATATCAAGGCCTTGTTAAAAAAACGCAGTGACACACAACCAACACAGCAACCCAGTTGTGGCTCTGTGTTCCGCAACCCCGAAGGCGACCATGCGGCACGTCTTATCGAGTCATGTGGACTCAAGGGTGAATGTCGTGGCAAGGCCTGCGTGTCGGAAAAACATGCGAATTTTATTATTAACAGCGGTGATGCACGCGCAGCCGATGTAGAAGCCCTGATAAATCATGTGCAGCAGCAGGTACATGCGCAAACAGGCATCAGTCTGCAGACAGAAGTCCGCATACTGGGTGAACAGTAAAGACAACATGGTGCAAATGTGGCAACAGCAAATGAACAATTTGGCAAGGTACTGGTACTGATGGGTGGTCTCTCAGCAGAACGCGAGATCTCACTGCAGTCAGGACAGGCCGTGCTGGCAGCGCTGTTGGCGAATGATATCGATGCTATCGGACTTGATGTGGGTGAAGATGCCATGAACCAGATACAGCAGGCGAACTGTGATCGTGCCTTTATCGCATTACACGGTCGCGGTGGTGAAGACGGTGTCATGCAGGGTGCGCTGGAGATGCTCGGTATTCCTTACACGGGTAGTGGCGTCCTCGGTAGTGCCATCTCTATGGACAAACTGCGTACTAAACAGATCTGGCAGGCTATGGGACTACCGACTCCGGCATGCAAAGTACTCACTGCAAACAGTGACTGGGCAGCCATTGTTGATGAACTCGGATTGCCTCTCATTGTTAAGCCTGTGCATGAGGGCTCCAGTGTTGGCATGAGCAAGGTGGATTCTGTTGCAGAGTTACAGGATGCCTACACCGTTGCGGCCGAATACGACAACGAGGTATTCGCGGAGCGCTGGATAACCGGCAAAGAATATACCACAGCGATATTGCTGGATGAGGTGTTACCCATGATTCGTCTCGCAACACCAAACCAGTTTTATGACTATGACGCGAAATATCTGTCGAATACGACGGAATACCTGTGCCCATGTGGACTAGATAGTGAAGTCGAGTCTGCTTTGCAGCAATTGTCGCGCCAGGCATTCAAAGCGGTATCTGCTCATGGCTGGGGTCGGGTCGATCTGATGCTCGATGAAGAGCAGCAGCCATGGTTAATCGAAGTAAATACCGTGCCTGGTATGACGGATCACAGCCTGGTGCCGATGGCTGCGAAGGCGGCAGATATTTCGTTCAAAGAATTAGTTAAACGCATATTGCAGACGAGCATGTGAGCAGGACTATGGGACTGTTTAACAGAAAAAAGAAAAACCGACGCAAGCAGAAAGCAGCACCGTCTTATCAGTGGCTGAAGTCGCTGGCGTGGTTCTCGGTATCTGCCTCGGTATTGAGCATGGTTGCCTGGGGTGTCGTGACATTAATGTCGCCTCAGACCTTGCCATTGAAGCACATACGTTTCTCAGGTGAGCTGGTGAATACGACCGAGACTGATCTGCGTAGTGTGATGCATCAGGAATCACTTGGTGGATTCTTCAGCACAGATGTCACGCAAATTAAAACCGACATTCAGTCATTACCGTGGGTGCGTCGCGTACAGGTTCGTCGAGTCTGGCCTGACACACTGGCTATTAAGATATTTGAACAGCGCGCAGTAGCGCAATGGCAGGAATCAGCATTTTTGAATAGTTATGGTGAACTTTTTACACCGGCGACGATCGAAGCAGGCGAGCTGGTGCAGTTTGCTGGTCCGGAAGCGTCACAGAAAAAGATGCTGGAAGACTATCGGCAGATGCAAGTGAGTCTGTCAGATACAGGATTGAAGATTAAATCTATCAGCATGAATGAACGACGTGCTTATTCACTGCAGCTAGATAACGGTGTTGAGCTGGCTCTTGGACGAGAACAGAGTCTGTTACGTCTGCAGCGCTTCGCCAGCATCTATCTGAGTGATCTGGCGGCAACAGTGAGTGCGATAGCGAGTATTGATATGCGTTATCCAAACGGTTTCTCCGTGAGCTGGAAAGAACAAAAAACAATTAGTCAGGGATCACCATCGCTATTACAGAGAGGCAATCATGCCAAGAAAAGCTGAGAAAAATCTCATCGTCGGGCTGGATATTGGTACTTCCAAGGTCGTCGCGATCGTCGGTGAGGTCAGTCATGACAATGATCTGGACATTATCGGCATTGGCACACACCCATCACGCGGTCTCAAAAAAGGCGTCGTGATCAATATCGAAACAACGGTGCAGTCTATTCAACGTGCTGTGGAAGAGGCTGAACTGATGGCGGGTTGTCAGATTAACTCTGTGTATGCAGGTATCGCAGGTAGCCATATTCGTAGTCTGAATTCCCACGGTATCGTCGCGATACGCGATAAAGAAGTTACTCCCAGTGATGTTGAGCGAGTCATTGACGCAGCACGTGCTGTGGCTATTCCTGCTGATCAAAAAACCCTGCATGTGCTGCCGCAGGAGTTTGTTATCGATAATCAGGAAGGCATTCGTGAACCCGTAGGCATGTCAGGTGTCAGGCTCGAAGCGAAAGTACACCTGGTATCCGGTGCCGTGAGTGCGGCGCAGAACATTATCAAATGTGTGAAACGCTGCGGCCTGGATGTGGACGACATTATTCTCGAGCAGCTCGCCTCGAGTTATTCAGTGCTGACGGAAGATGAAAAAGAACTCGGTGTCTGCTTGGTGGACATTGGCGGCGGCACAACCGATATCGCGGTGTTTACCGAAGGTGCGATTCGTCATACGGCCGTGATTCCCATTGCCGGTGATCAGGTGACGAATGATATTGCAGTGGCCTTACGTACGCCGACGCAGAATGCCGAAGACATCAAGATTAAATATGCCTGTGCACTGGCACAGCTTGCGGGTGCTGATGAAACCATCGAGGTGCCAAGTGTTGGTGACCGTTCCTCTCGGCGCCTTTCAAGACAGGCGCTGGCCGAAGTGGTTGAACCACGTTACGAAGAACTCATGACACTGATTCAGGAAGAGCTGCGTCGCAGTGGCTACGAAGATCTCATTGCTGCCGGCATTGTACTGACCGGCGGCAGTTCAAAGATGGAAGGATTAATTGAACTGGCGGAAGAAATTTTTCACATGCCGGTTCGACTGGGGGTACCACAGCATATTTCTGGTCTTTCGGAAGTGGTACGTAATCCGATTCACGCAACTGGTGTTGGTCTGTTGTTATTTGGCCATCGCCAGCGTGGTGAAGAAGGAGCGCATGATGTAAGTGGCAGGGGAATGAAAGGTGTTTTGTCGAGAATGAAAAGCTGGTTTCAGGGCAATTTTTAGAATTATTTTTTTACAAACTTAATATATAGATAAAAATACTACGTGGAGGATTAAAACATGTTCGAATTAATGGATGCATATAGTCAGAATGCGGTCATTAAAGTCATCGGTGTTGGTGGCGGTGGCGGTAATGCCGTAGAGCATATGGTTGCAGCAAATATCGAAGGTGTTGATTTCATCTGTGCGAATACCGATGCACAGGCGTTAAAAAACTCTTCGGCGCGTACCTTGCTGCAGTTAGGTAGCAATGTCACCAAGGGTCTGGGTGCAGGTGCTAACCCTAACGTTGGTCGCGAAGCGGCACTCGAGGATCGTGAACGTATCATGGAAGTGATTGATGGTGCTGATATGGTGTTCATCACAGCCGGTATGGGTGGTGGTACCGGTACTGGTGGCGCACCAGTGGTGGCAGAGATTGCCAAAGAAATGGGCATTCTCACCGTTGCTGTAGTGACGCGACCTTTTCCATTTGAAGGTGCCAAGCGTACGCAGGCAGCAGAAGCGGGTATCGAGGCTCTTAATGACACGGTTGATTCCTTGATTACCATTCCTAATGACAAACTGTTATCAGTACTGGGCAAGAATGTCTCCTTGCTGGATGCCTTCAAGGCGGCCAACGATGTATTACTGAATGCGGTACAGGGTATTGCTGAACTGATTACACGCCCTGGTCTGATTAATGTCGATTTCGCTGACGTACGTACCGTGATGTCAGAGATGGGTATGGCGATGATGGGGGCAGCCTCAGCATATGGTGAAGAGCGTGCACGTGAAGCAGCTGAGCAGGCAATCGGTAGTCCATTACTTGAAGACGTTAACATCGCCGGTGCGCGCGGTATTTTGGTGAATATTACCGCCGGTCTGGATATGTCGATTGGTGAATTCGAAGAAGTCGGTACCGCCATCAAGGATTTCGCTTCTGAAAATGCAACCGTCGTGGTTGGCACAGTTATCGACCCAGAGCTTACTGATGAACTGCGTGTTACTGTCGTGGCAACCGGTCTTGGTAAGCAGGCGCCACGTCGTGAAACAGTGCGTGAAAAAACAGTCGAAGAAAAGGCCGAACCTGCACCAGTGAAACTGGTTAACAAGAATGCCAATGGTGAGATTGATTACGATGAACTGGACAGACCTACCGTGATTCGCAAGAAAGTAGCTGGTGAATCATTCTCGGGTGTTTCCAGTGATCATCCAGATTATCTGGATATCCCGGCATTCCTACGCAGACAGGCAGATTAATGTTTGGTTAAGTTTTTCTGTACAGTCGTCAGAAATGGGGTATTATGTCAGTGCGCTTTTGCGCACCCATAGGGAGCATGACCCCATAGGTAGCAGTTGTAAAAACGTGCCAGGTTATGCAAAATGAGGGAAAAATAAGGCAAAACTTTTATCAGTTTGCTATTATTTTGACTCATATTTGTCATACCGGTGTCATATTGAGCGAGCTATCTAGGCGTAACTTACTGAAAATAATAATTAAATGATAAAGCAACGCACACTTAAAAACGTCATCCGAGCAACTGGTGTAGGTCTTCATACTGGTGAGAAGATCTATTTAACACTACGTCCTGCTGCACCGGATACCGGTATTGTGTTTCGCCGTGTCGACCTTGATGAGCCGGTAGAAATTCACGCACGACCAGACAATGTTTCTGATACCCGTCTCTGTACAACTGTACAGAATAAGAAAGTACGCATTTCTACGGTAGAGCACCTTTTATCTGCGCTTGCTGGCCTTGGCATTGATAATGCCTATATTGATTTAAGTGCTGCAGAAGTGCCTATTATGGATGGTAGTGCTGGCCCTTTCGTCTTCCTGATTCAATCAGCGGGCATCGAAGAGCAGAACGCACCGAAACGCTTTATCCGTATTAAAAACCCGGTTATCGTTGAAGATGATGACAAATGGGTGCGATTTGACCCGTTTGATGGCTTTAAAGTCAGTTTCAGTATCGATTTCGACCATCCGGTATTCAAGACCCACACACGTTCAGCTTCTCTAGATTTTTCAACCACTTCCTTCGTAAAAGAAGTCAGTCGTGCACGTACTTTCGGCATGCTGTCAGACGTTGAACGTCTGCGTGAGAAGAATCTGGCGCTAGGTGGCAGTCTGGACAATGCCATTGTTGTCGATGATTATCGAATCCTCAATGAAGATGGTCTGCGTTACGAAGATGAATTCGTCAAACACAAGATTCTTGATGCGATTGGTGACCTGTACTTACTTGGTTACAGCCTGATTGGTGCTTTCAGTGGCCATAAGTCGGGCCATGAGCTGAATAATCGTCTGTTGAAAGCCCTGATGGCCGACGAAGCGGCATGGGAACTGGTTACATTTGATGAAGCAACTTCATCACCGATTCAGTTCATCAAGCCTGTTCACGCCCTGTAATTTTCCTATTTTTCCTCTTTTTTGACTCTTGCAAGCCGTGCAAAGGCTGCTGCTAGTTCTGGATCGGACATATTTTCCGCGGTCTGCGCCAGAAAATGCCGCGTACTTGTTGACAGATCCTGACGATGTCTGGAGTTTTCCTTGAATAATGGGGCGTTGTGGCGAATGACGATATCCCCCATTTTTACTTTCATGCCATAACGCTGTGACATTTGTTGCTGCAGCATGGTGCCCTGAAAGCGCAGTCGCGTGGCCCAGGCAGCACTGTCACAGTGAAAAATAAGGCATTGCTCTCTAACGTTAGCCAGTCTACAATATTGAGATAAATCACTGTCTAATATGGAATTTATTTTTTCCTGATAGCGGTCAAGCAGCATCTGGTGGGACTGTATTTTATTCAGAGAGCTGGTCTTGTCAGACAGAATTCGATTTAGTGATTTTAGTTTAGTTTTGCGCATGGATGCCGAAAACGGTTAGACTGTGTGGATAACAACAACTATTAAATTTGTGCCGCTTTTTGTGTTGCGAGCACCCGATATAGATTAAATGAATATTGTCTTTTTTTCACATCAAAAAGGTCAGGTTGCCAATATACAGGTAACACGTCCCCGTTTGTTCGCAGTAATTGCCTTTTTTGGTGTTCTCATCCCAGGTCTGTTTGGCTTTTTAGGCTTTCAATACGCCGGCCATTTGCTCGATGAACAGAATAGCCCTGTTTCTGAGGCCTTATATCACCAGGTGACCAGCCAGAAACAACACGTCGATATTGCCCTGCAGGATGCCGAAAATAACCTCAATGCGCTGGCTATGCAGATGGGTAAAATGCATGCGCGCGTTATTCGACTCGATGCGCTTGGTCATCGTCTCACCAAAATGGCGGGTCTGGATAAAGGCGAGTTTGACTTCGATAATACACCGCCACTGGGTGGTGCTGTTGATGTAGAGCAACTTGAAAATCAGTCTGTACCTGATTTTATCGCTGGTTTGCAGGAACTCTCTGAAAAACTGGATGACCGTAGCCAGCAACTTAGTGTGCTTGAATTGATGCTGATGAACAGAAATCTGCAGAAAGATGTACAACCAGCTGGTCGCCCAATTAGTAAAGGCTGGGTCTCATCCCACTTTGGCATGCGTAACGACCCATTTACCGGCAAGCGTGAGCATCACGATGGTATTGATTTTGCCGGTAAGGAAGGCACTGATGTGAAGGCAGTTGCCGCAGGTGTGGTTACCTGGGCCTCACGTCGCAGCGGTTACGGCAATCTGGTCGAAATTAATCACGGCAATGGCTATGTAACGCGCTACGGACACAATAAAGAGATATTGGTCAAGGTGGGTGATAAGGTCGAAAAAGCCGAAGTAATGGCCAAAATGGGCTCTACAGGTCGTTCAACAGGCCCACATGTGCATTTTGAAGTGGTTCGCAATGGACGCGTCGTGAATCCGAACCGCTATATACAGGCCAAGCGCTAACAGGTTTTATATCACGCTTATCAAATCCTATTTGCACTCCTATTAAAACTCCCATAAAGTACTGCGCTTTATATATAGCTGTCTCGTCATGAGCGATGGCAGAGAAACTGGGAACTATCCAGCCTACAAATACCTAACGAGCTATGGTCGCAAAGTTATTCCGTAAAGTCTTTGGCAGTCGAAATGAACGCCTTGTAAAACGCTATCGCAAGATTGTTGATATTATCAACAGTCACGCTGATGAGATGGCGGCATTGTCTGATGATGCCCTGAAAGCCAAAACGGCTGAATTTCGTCAACGCCTTAAAGATGGTCAGACACTTGATGATCTTCTGCCTGAAGCGTTTGCTGTCGTTCGTGAAGCCTCAACACGCGTCATGAATATGCGTCACTTCGATGTGCAGCTGATCGGTGGCATGGTATTGCATGATGGCAATATTGCCGAGATGCGTACTGGTGAAGGTAAAACACTGGTAGCAACCCTGCCAACCTATCTGAACGCGCTGAGTGGCGATGGTGTGCATGTCGTTACGGTGAATGATTATCTGGCACGTCGAGATGCCGAATGGATGGGGCCCTTATACAGTTTTCTCGGCATGTCCGTTGGCGTTATCGTTGCCGATATGATGCATGATGAGAAACGCAACTCGTATGCAGCTGATATTACCTATGGTACCAACAACCAGTTTGGCTTTGATTATCTGCAGGATAACCTGGCGTTTGCAATGCAGGACAAGATGCAGCGTACACTCAATTTTGCCGTTGTCGATGAGGTCGACTCCATCCTTATTGATGAGGCGAGAACGCCACTGATCATATCCGGCGAAGCTGAAGATAGCTCTGAACTCTACGCCACGATGAACCATGTTATTCCGCAGTTGACGAAGCAGGAAGAAGAAAACGGACCTGGTGATTACAGTGTCGACGAAAAAGCACGTCAGGTGTTCCTCACTGATGAAGGTCACGAGCATATTGAAGACATTCTGATTAAAGATGGTCTACTGAAAGAAGGTGACAGCCTGTATGACTCCGCCAACATTGTTCTGATGCATCATGTCAATTCCGCATTGCGTGCACATGTGTTGTATCAAAAGGATGTGCATTATGTGGTGCAAAATGGTGAAGTTATCATTGTCGATGAGTTCACTGGTCGTACCTCACCAGGACGTCGCTGGTCTGAAGGACTGCACCAGGCGATAGAATCCAAAGAAAACGTCAAGATTCAGCACGAGAGCCGTACTGTCGCCTCGATTACGTTCCAGAACTATTTCCGACTTTACAATAAATTGTCAGGCATGACAGGTACAGCTGACACGGAAGCCTTTGAGTTCCAGCAGATTTATGGTCTTGAGGTGGTTGTGATACCTACACACCGTCCGATGGTACGTGATGACCGCAGTGACCTGGTATTTCTTACTCAGCCTGAAAAGTTTGATGCAGTTATTGAAGATATCCTAGACTGTCAGCAGCGCGGCCAGCCGGTACTGGTCGGTACCGCATCGATTGAATCTTCGGAATATCTGTCAGGCTTACTGAAAAAGAAAAAAATTACCCACCAGGTACTGAACGCAAAATTTCATGAGAAAGAAGCGGAGATTATACAGCAGGCAGGAAGCCCCGGCGCAGTCACCATTGCCACCAACATGGCTGGTCGAGGTACTGATATCGTGCTCGGTGGTAATCTTAATGCCGAGCTCAGCGCAGCCAACGATGCCAACCAGGATGCGGTGAAATCAGACTGGCAGACCCGCCACGACAAGGTGCTGGAGATTGGCGGACTGCATATCATTGGTACAGAACGAAACGAGTCACGTCGCGTCGATAATCAGTTGCGTGGTCGTGCTGGTCGACAGGGTGATGCCGGATCATCGCGTTTCTTTGTGTCACTCGAAGACAACCTGATGCGTATCTTTGCCTCGGACCGTGTTGCCGGCATTATGCAGAAACTGGGCATGCAGGAAGGTGAGTCTATCGAGCATCCCTGGATTACCAAGGCGATTGAAAATGCGCAACGCAAGGTTGAAGGCCACAACTTCGATATGCGTAAGCAGCTGCTTGAATATGATGATGTGGCGAATGATCAACGTAAGGAAATTTACTCCATGCGTAATGAGATCATGGCCTCTGAGGATATTTCTGAACAGATTGATAATATTCGTGATGACGTCATTGATGGCATTATTGATCTTTCAGTGCCACCACAGTCGATTGAAGAGCAGTGGGATATTCCTGGCCTGGAAAAATCACTCGAAGCCGAGCTGGGTATGTCATTACCTGTGAAAGAATGGCTTGATAATGATGACAGTATGGATGAAGAAGCCTTACGTGAACGCATCCTGAAAGAGACGCTTACAGCCTATAAAGACAAGGAACAGCTAGCTGGTACAGAAGTATTACGTCATTTTGAAAAGGCGGTAATGCTCCAGGTGCTGGATACAATGTGGAAGGATCATCTGTCGGCGATGGATTATCTACGTCAGAGTATACGTCTGCGTGGTTATGCGGCGAAAGATCCGAAGCAGGAATACAAGCGCGAAGCCTTCGATATGTTCGGTCAGATGATCGAAAAACTGAAATACGAAGTCATTGGTGTACTGAGTAAAGTACAGGTCAATACTGAAGCGGATGTTGAGGCAGTTGAGCAGCAACGCCGTGATCAGGGTGAGATGCATTACCAGCATGATGAAGTCGAGGCACTGGAAGGTGCTGATGAGCCACAGGCTGGAGAATCTGCCGATGCGGCTGCACCGTTTGTGCGTGACGGTCGTAAGGTTGGTCGCAATGAACCCTGCCCATGTGGTTCAGGCAAAAAATTCAAGCAGTGTCACGGCAAGCTCTGATTTCGTCATACTCCACGCATTAGCCTTCTTTTTCTGATTTCAAACGCCTGTGCAAGCAGGTAAACTCTTGGTTTTATCTCTGAGTTAAGGAGTCATTGTGGCTGTTGGTCAAAATCCATTTCCAGACATGTTGCCTGTGGCGGGTATTAGACTGGGTACAGTCGAGGCCGGTTTTCGTTACAAAGACCGTGATGATCTATTAATCATCGAGCTTGCCGAAGGCACACGTACGGCAGGTGTGTTTACGCAAAACGCCTTTTGTGCCGCACCGGTCACTGTGGCAAAACAGCACCTGGCGGAACAGGCTCCTGCCTACCTGCTTATTAACAGTGGTAATGCCAACTGCGGACTAGGCCAGCAAGGCCTGGATGTTGCTCTGCAAAGCTGCCAGATGCTTGCTGAGGCAACGGGTGCGCAGGCGGAGCAAGTATTGCCATTTTCCACCGGTGTCATAGCGGAACCCATGGACATTGCGTGTTTTCAAAATGCATTACCCGCTGCGTGTGATGACCTGCATAGTGAACACTGGGAGAAGGCTGCCAAAGCCATCATGACAACGGACACCTTTGCTAAAGGTGCCTCACGTCAGGTCACAATTGGCGAGCAGCACATCACGATAACCGGCATTGCAAAAGGTTCGGGGATGATACATCCCGACATGGCAACCATGCTTGCCTTTGTAACAACGGATGCCAATATCGCACAGGATGATCTACAGGACTGTTTGAAACAGGCGGCGGATAAATCATTTAACTGTATTACCGTGGATGGAGATACCTCGACAAATGATGCCTGTATGCTGTGTGCATCCGGGCAGGCAGGCGAGCCATTAACCGGCGTCGATCTTGAGCAGTTTAATGCAGCTGTTATAGAACTTATGACGGATCTCGCTCTACAGATAGTCAGGGATGGCGAAGGTGCAAACCGAGTGATGACAGTAAATGTAGAGGCGGCCGTCAGTGAAAAAGAGGCAAAGGATGTAGCGTTTACCGTGGCACATTCGCCACTGGTCAAGACGGCTCTGTTTGCCGCCGATCCTAACTGGGGGCGCATACTCGCCGCTGTCGGGCGGGCGCCCTTGACTGATCTTGTACTGGAGCAGATCCAGATATGCCTGAATGATGTCTCAATTGTCAAAGATGGCGCGCGTGATCCGCACTATACCGAGGAGCAGGGCCAGCAAGCGATGCAGCAAGATGAGGTGATCGTTCACATCGCCTTGGGTAGAGGCGAGTATTCAGCTACAGTGTGGAGCTGTGATCTGTCTTATGACTATGTGCGCATCAATGCAGAGTACCGTAGTTAACTGCTGATGCCCGGGGCAGCACAAATACATGTCGTTGCAGCAGTAATTGAAAATGCTCAGCGACAGGTACTCATCGCCAAACGCCCTGAGCATGTACATCAGGGTGGTCTATGGGAGTTTCCTGGCGGTAAGTCTGAAGTGGGTGAGTCAGCCTATGACGCGCTTGTGCGTGAGTGTCACGAAGAGCTCAATATTGATATCACTCAGGCTGAGCCACTAATACAGATCTCTCATCGCTATCCTGATAAGCACGTTTTACTTGATGTCTGGAAGGTGATGGACTTCAACGGTGAAGCTGAGGGTGCTGAGCAGCAACCCATTCGTTGGGTGGCACGCGATATGCTCGCTGAATATGATTTTCCTGCGGCAAATCGGGCTATCATTAAAGCTGCTCAATTGCCGCGCGAATATCTGATCACGCCTGAGCCAGAGGATGAACAGCAGTTCTTGCCCCTACTAGAACAGGCATTAGCGTCGGGTATTAGACTGGTGCAGTTTCGTGCGCATCAGCTTAATGACAAGTCATACTGGCGCATAGCAGAAGCGGTGACTCAGCTGTGCGAAAGCTTCTCAGCACGACTGTTGTTTAATCGTGATGTCATTGTAGAAAAATATGCCGGGCATGGCAGACACCTGTCAGCAACTCAGCTGCATAAATATACTCAACGACCTATATCGGAAAATGCTCTGCTAGGTGCTTCATGTCACAATGCCACTGATATTCAGCAGGCAGCTGTAATGGATGCTGATTTTGTCGTGCTATCCCCCGTCAACGTGACTGCATCACATCCCGATGCGCAGCCGCTAGGCTGGGATGAATTTTCCAGGCTTTGTGCAGAGGCCAGCTTGCCTGTGTATGCCCTGGGAGGCATGCAAGCTTTAGATATGGACAGGGCAGTTAGTTGTGGTGCGCAGGGTATCGCCGCAATTAGCGGTCTGTGGCCTGATTAGTAGTCGGAGGACTCGTCATTCTTGTCTGAATGATCGAACATCTGTGGTTTGCCCGCAATGCTATAGGACTCACTGGCCCATTCACCAAGATCTATCATTTTGCAGCGTTCGCTGCAGAAGGGGCGATAGTTAGCCGGCTGGCTAATATCCAGGGGTTTACCACACTGAGGGCATTTCGCCGGCGTGGTCATAGCGCGCAACAGGCCAGTAAAAAGTTAATGTCATCTTCTATCTGTACTGGCCGTTCATCATAGGATGTCTGTTGCATGAAGCGAATCGTATAACGATGTTTGCCGGCACTTATTTCGGCAAAGCATTGTAGTTCAGCCGGTACGGTGACACGAATAAGCTGATAGGGAATATTGGTATCAAGTGATTGCTGGTAAAAGCCGGCTTCAGCCTGAGCTGATTGTGGTGGAGAGCTATCACGTAATAGTTGCAGGATGAGTCTAATGGACTGCGATGATGCCTGAAACTCCGCTAACCACTCGCTTAATAGGTCATGGCGCTGTTGCTGAGGTTGCTGTAACCAGTGATGGTAGGCCGGTATATCGAAATCACAGCTGCCACCCGGTACCGAGCTACGCTGCCTGAGGCTGTTGAGAAATTCATTTTGTCGCAGTGATTGTGCAATCTGCCCCGATATGGAATGCATGCGATCATTGAGTAGATCCAGCTGGTAGAGAATATCTTGCAAAATACCCTGATCAACATTTGGATTTTTCTCAAGTACTGAAAGATTCGCGGCATGACGCTCGATCTCCTTGAGTATTTCTGATTTCAGGTCAGAGCGTGAAAAAATGGTCAAAATGTCTATCAAGCCACTCATTGCGTGGCGACTATCCCATTGTGTATCGCCAGCAAGACACTCCTCGGTACGTTCGAACAGCGATTCCAGCCGCAGGAAGGTGCGGATGCGCTCATTGAGTGGTTGTTCGTACGTTACGCTGTTCACTTTTTTCCTTGAATTCGTGTCCAGATAAGCCGCTATTGTCACTCAGATGGGCTATTGCCGCAAATGAGATTACTGGACTGCGGCCTTTTCGAGATATTGTGCATGCAAGGCGTTGACTTGTTGGCGGAGTGCCTCGAGATCGCCATTATTATTCAGCACATCGTCTGCAATGGCGAGCCTTTCAGCTGCGCTGGCCTGTGCCTGGATGATGCTTTCAACCTGTTGTTTATCCATGCCACTACGTTGCATAACGCGGTTTATCTGAATGTCAGGATCAATACTCATCGTAATGACGCGGTCAGCCAGTTTTTGCTGGCCTGTTTCAACCAGAAGAGGTATCACCAGTAAACAGTATGGGCCGGTTGCTGAGATAATCTGCTGTTGCATCTCATTGCGAATAGCGGGATGCATGATCGCTTCAAGTTGTTTGCGGGCGGTATCATTTGTAAAGACATACTCACGTAGTGCAGCACGATCCAGGTTACCATCGGCATTAAAAAATTCTTCACCAAGCTGCGCACGTATCTGGTTCTGAATATCACTATCATGTGTGGTGAGGTCATGTGATATTTGGTCGGCATCAATGATGGGCACACCCAGTTCGGCAAACAATTGTGTTGCGGTACTTTTACCGCTACCAATCCCTCCTGTTAATGCCACCTGGTACATGCGTTGTATTGTAAATGAACTAGGAGGCGAAGCTAAGGTAAGTCTGGCTGATGGTGTTGCCCCACAGCAAACAGATCCAGCCTGCTATGGCCAGAAATGGCCCAAACGGAATAGGCATCTGACGGTCACGCCCGCGTAATACTATCAGGCCAATACCAATTACAGCGCCAACGAACGAGGCAATGACGATAATAAATGGCAGTAATTGCCAGCCCATCCATGCGCCTAACATGGCGAGTAATTTAAAATCACCGTACCCCATGCCTTCTTTGCCTGTTAGCAGTTTGAAAACATGGAACACTGTCCAGAGCGAAAGGTAGCCGGCAACGCCACCAATGACACTTGCCTGCAATGTCGTGAAGGTTGCGGGTATATTTATTAATAGTCCTAACCAGCAGAAGGGTAAGGTGATGCTGTCAGGCAATAACTGATGATCGTAATCAATCATGCTCAGTGCTATTAGTGCCCAGCCGAGTAGTAGTGCGGCCGCCATTTGCCAGCTGAGGCCAAAATGCCAAGCAGTCATTACAGATAATCCAGCGGTCACTAATTCGATGGCGGGATAACGCAGGCTGATGTGTGCGTGGCAGCCTTTGCATTTACCGCGCAAGAATAGATAACTGATGATGGGAATATTTTCGATTGCCGTGATCATATGACCGCAATGTGGGCAATGTGATCGGGGTGTATTCAGGTTGAACGGCGAGTGATCATCCGGGTTGTAATGCTCATCGCATTGCGCTTCCCATTCTTTTTGTAACATGACGGGAAGTCTGGCGATGACTACATTGAGAAAACTACCCACTAGCAGCCCAAGTACTCCTATAACGGAATACAGGGCAATGCTATTTGACTGTAAGAAATCGAGTAACGACACAAATGTGTCTGCCTGTGGCAGCTAAGATTACACGACCTCGCCGAGTTTAAAGATAGGCAAGTACATAGCGATTACCATGCCACCAATCAGTACACCCAGCACAACCATAATGATCGGTTCCATCAGGCTACTCAGGGCATCGACTGAGTCATTAACTTCTTCTTCATAAAAATCGGCGACTTTACTGAGCATCGTATCGATGGCACCTGATTCTTCACCAATAGCAGTCATCTGGATGACCATGTTGGGAAAAATATTTTGCTGTTTCATGGCAACATTCAGTTGTTGACCTGTAGCGATCTCATCACGCATACGGATGACGGCATCGCCATAGACAACATTACCGGTGGCGCCGGCAACAGAATCCATCGCTTCGACAAGAGGTACACCTGCGGCGAACATCGTCGCCAGAGTTCGTGCATAGCGAGCGATAGCCGCTTTATGAAAAATGGAGCCAAAGATTGGCACTCGGAGAAGGATACGATCTAACATGCGATTGAATTTTTTAGAGCGTTTCTTGGCATTAATAAAGGCCATAATCGCCAGTATGATGCCGCCAAATATTGCCCACCAGTATTCCTGGAAGTATTCAGAAATACTAATAACCACTAAGGTTGGTGCAGGCAGATCAGCACCAAAGCCCGAGAACAGATCCTGGAACTGAGGTATGACAAAAATCATTAAAATTGCAGTAATAATAAAAGCCACGGTCATAACTGCACCAGGGTAAAACAGCGCTTTCTTTATCTTGCTTTTTACCGCTTCCACCCTTTCTTTGTAAGTAGCCACTTTATCGAGGATACTCTCGAGAATACCTGCCTGTTCACCTGCATGGACGAGATTACAGAAAAGCTCATCAAAATAAATGGGATGCTTGGCAAGTGATTCGGCCAGTGTCGAGCCACTTTCTATATCAGACTTAACGTTCATCAGTAGTTCGGACATGCTCGGGTTATCATGACCACGACCGATGATTTCAAAAGATTGTACTAGTGGTACGCCTGCTGACATCATGGTGGCCAGCTGACGGCTGAAGACCGCAATGTCTGATGGTTTTATAGGTTTCTTACTGGAAAATAATGGTTTGGGTTTTTTCTTGACCTTGGTGGGAACAATCCCCTGACGACGTAGCTCTGCCTTGATCAGGGCTATGTTATTACCCGTGGTTTCCCCTTTGACCTTCGAACCTGAACGGTTCGCTCCTTCCCAGACAAACGTTTCCTGTTTTATTGCTTTAGTAGCCATGTTTTTTTAATCCTTGGTAACGCGGTTTATTTCTTCCAGACTGGTGATGCCATCGATAATTTTTTTCAGGCCTGATTTGCGTAAGTCAGCCACACCCTCTTTTTCGGCCTGCTCTGCAAGTTGTATAGCATTACCATTTTCCATAATGATCTTGCCCATTGCCTCTGTGATTGGCATGACCTGATAAATACCGACTCGTCCCTTATAGCCATTAGTACATTGATCACAGCCAACGGAGCCATATATCGTAGTAGTCTGAGCCTGTTCTTCGGTGAAGCCTTCACGTAACAGAGCCTCGATAGGAATATCTTCCGGTTTCTTGCAGTGCTCGCATAAACGACGTGCCAGACGTTGTGCAATGATGAGCTGTACAGAAGACGCAATGTTGTACGGTGGTACGCCAATGTTGGCAAGACGTGTCAGGGTTTGAGGTGCATCATTGGTATGTAAGGTCGATAGCACAAGGTGACCTGTTTGTGCCGCTTTTACTGCGATCTCTGCGGTCTCGAGGTCACGAATCTCACCTACCATGATGACATCCGGATCCTGACGTAAAAAGGCGCGCAGGGCGCTGGCAAATGTCAGGCCGACCTTGGGGTTAACATTAATCTGGTTAATACCCGGTACGATGATTTCCGCTGGATCTTCCGCAGTGGAGATGTTTCTGTCTTCGGTATTGAGAATATTCAAACCGGTGTATAGCGATACCGTTTTACCACTACCGGTTGGGCCGGTGACAAGTATCATACCGTATGGCTTGGCCAGCGCGCTGAGATAGATTTCTTTCTGATCATCATCGTAGCCGAGCGCCTCAATACCAATCTTTGCGGCACTCGAATCGAGAATACGCATGACGATCTTTTCGCCGTAGATGGTAGGACAGGTGCTGACACGAAAATCAATCGCGCGGTTTTTAGATAGCGTCATTTTTAGACGGCCGTCCTGTGGCACGCGGCGTTCCGAGATGTCTAATCTTGACATCACCTTGATACGAGCAGCGATACGTGAACCTAAATTGACGGGTGGTGCTGCGACTTCATTGAGTATGCCATCCAGACGCAGGCGCACCCTGTAGACTTTTTCATAAGGCTCGAAATGAACATCAGATGCGCCTTTATTGATGGCATCAAGTAATACTTTATTTACAAAGCGAACGACCGGGGTATCGTCGATATCGATATCACTTGTATCGTCCTCTGGCGTTTCATCACCCGAGCTGATATCCAGATCATCAAGATCAGTATCATTGAGCTCCTGCATCGTGGTATCGGCAGCCGACATGGCTTTTTCGATAGCGATTTCAAGTTTCTTTTCTTCGACAATGACCGCTTCGGTATTAACACCAACGTGAAACTTGATTTCATCAAGCGCCTGCAGATTGGTTGGGTCAGAGACTGCAACATAGAGACGATTGCCGCGCTTGAACAAGGGTAAGGCGTGGTGCTGACGAACCAGTTTTTCTTCAACTAGTGCAGCGGCGGTCATGTCCATGTCCATTGCATTGAGATCAAACATGGGCACGCCAAATTCGAGTGCCGCGGCATTGGCAATTTCGAGACTACCAAGAACATCGTTCTGCACCAGGTAGGTGACAAAAGGAATTTTGCTTTTCAGCGCTTTTTCATGCGCGTCGATTGCATCAGGCTCAGCCAATAGTCCATCGCTGACCAGACGACGGGCCAGACCACTAATATTTACTGTTGGGCTTGCTGTAACCATATTTAGGAGATTCTAGATGCCAGATTCCTGCTTGACAGTGAAATGTCTCTCAGTTCCATATATAAATGTGTCAATCTTTTCCTTAATACTAGATTATATTTATATAGGATCCAATTATTTAGACCGAGTAATTAATTTACAGTTATTTGTATATAATATAACGCTAATATTATGAGCTAATAAGTCAGAAAATATCTGCCTACATATTTATTATCGGCTTGGGACCCTGAGAGATTTAATCTTTAGTTGAGTAAGCGTTCAAATAATTGCGTATAGCGCTTAGCGCTATTTTCCCAGTCAAACGATTTCAGAGCGTATTCTCTTCCGGACAGGGCAATTTTTTGCCTCAGCCCCGGTTTATTGAGTAACAGGATGATTTTTTCAGCCAGATCATCAGGGTTACGTTGTTCAACTAAAAGCCCAGTATTATTGTTGATAATAATGTCTTTGATAGCGGGTAATTCGGCTGCAATGACTGCGCATTCACATCCGAGTGCCTCAACGTATACCAGACCAAATCCTTCTTCGAGTGAGGCACTGACAAATATGCCTGCGCGTCGATAGATTTCTGGAAGTTGACGATTTTCAATAGCTCCAAGAAACGTGACATGTTCAGTGAGCCCAAGTGTTCGGGCCTCATTCTCCAGCTGTGCTCTTGCTGGGCCATCGCCTGCAATGAGCAGGCGGCAATCAGGTATAACGTGTTTAACTAAAAACAGGCTTTTTAATAGATGCGTTACGCCTTTCTTGTCGACGAGTCTGCCAACAAATAGCAGTGTTTTGTCTCTTTCTGGCGTGTTATTACCAGGAGTGAACTGCGTTGTTAAATCTACTCCCATAGGGAGCACATGTATTTTTTCAGATTTCATACCTTCTGCAATGAGTTGATCACGCATCGCCTGGCTAACGACGGTAATGGCTGTAGCATCCTTGCCCACCTGTTTTCTTAATATTTTGAAAATATAACTCTTTAGGCCAAACAGGTCAGTGCCATGCGAGGTACAGACCAGGGCAGGATCTGATTTTTTTCTACAGAACCAGTGCGCTATCCAGCCCTGGGGAAATAGCCAGTGGGCATGGATAAGGTCAATCTTTCTATTTCTTAGAATCTTACGAACAGCTAAAAATTGCCCGGCCAGGAAGAACGGTATCAGCAAGTACCTAAGAGGATTTTGTCGCAATTTCGCCATAATTCCGCCGTCATTGCTGAGTGTTTCGTAGCGGGATATGAAATACGGGTAGCGTATAACGGTTAGGCCATCAATGGTTTCCTGAACCTGTGTCCCTGGGCTTCGTGGAGCCAGTATGATGATTTTATATTTCTCATTGAGCCGGCGGCATAGTTCAAAAACGAATGATGGATCACTATCAGCATGCCATCTGGGGAAGGTTGAGGTAAGCACTAAAATACATTTTTTCTGCATTGGTTTAGTGATGAATATATCTAGTTATAAAAATTGCCAAGCACATAGCGTAGTGTTTTAGATGGCCCAGGAAATAGTTAGTTGAGAGTTAAAATAATTATAGGTAAAGACCTGCGCTAATTAAGTATCGCTATTAAGTAAACTCTAAACACTAGCAATAATAATGTTTTATTTGTTTTCATCTCGCAAAGGCCCAACTGTTTTCTGAGTCACAATAATGAAAACAATACTACCTACATTGATAACTTTTGGCATGTTAAATGCACTTTTACAACCTGACGAATAGATATTTAACCTTTTTATCTAAGGTGGAAATTCTAATGCAAAAAGGCTTTACATTAATTGAATTGATGATCGTGGTTGCGATTGTAGGGATCCTGGCCTCTATAGCGATCTCCAGCTATCGAAATTATATTGCTCGGTCTCAGGCTTCAGAGGCCTATGGCCTACTTGAGGCAGCGAAAACACCGGTGACTGAGTTTGCATCAGAATCGGGTACCTGGCCCTCAGATACCAGCCTTTCAACAATTGTAGGCACACTAAATGGTCGATATGTTGTTGGCATCACATCTAATGGCGGAGCAACAGATGCGAGTAATACATACACCTTGACTGCGCAATTGGCGGCATCCGGCATATCTCGTTCTATTGCTAGTGAGACGATTCAATTACAGACAGCTGATGGCGGTAAAAACTGGGATTGTGGGGGCACACTAGGCACGTTGAGATCGGCTTTACGCCCGGCAGCATGTCGCTAAGTGACACTTAACGTCACATTGTGACCTAATGAGATACCGCATTAAGTTTTTATGGAATAGTAACTGTGACACAGTTATCACTTTGTTATTGAAAATATACTCTATTTCAAATAATAAGCTGTAGAAACATTCACTTAGAATATGCCGCATTGAATTGGCACAGGCTGTGCATCTTCTTATGCACAACAGAGGTCAATTTGTGGATTTTACATGAATATGGTCTACAGTTAGAGAGAATTTAATCGAGTCTTAAGGTTAATCAGGAGATAACTATGAAAAAGCAACAGGGTTTTACCCTTATTGAATTAATGATCGTTGTGGCTATTGTCGGTATTCTGGCGGCAGTCGCGATTCCTTCATACACGAACTACATTGCACGTTCACAGGTTTCAGAAGCAGTAGGCCTGTTTGACGGTGCGAAATCACCTATCGCAGAATTTGTTGATGATCGTGGTATCTGGCCTTCAAATGCAAGTCTGCCAGCTGTGGTTGGAACACTGACAGGTAAGTACGTCAATGATATCGCAGCTGTTGCTGGTGATGGTGTTGCGCCTACTACTGGCCAGGCGTTCATCCTTGAAGCGACTATGCGAGGTGCTGGCGCAGTGAACGGTGCTATCGTAAATGCCACGATTCGTTTGCAGTCATTTGATGCTGCGCAGTGGGATTGCTCTACAGGTGGTACAGTTGGTAATCGTTTCAGACCAGCTGCATGTCGTTAATATTTACCCATTAACGTCCTGAAAAAAGGCCCGCATTATTGCGGGCCTTTTTTTTGCTATATTTATCGCTATGTATATAAAGTCGTCGTTGTTTTTGTTTGCCGGTATTATTCTGAGCTGTGTGGTGTATCTGCCCGGACTTAGCGGTGTCTATCTACTAGATGACTACATTAATCTGAGCCCATTGACGACGATCCAGGATTCACCGCAGATTGAACAGGTGATGATGTACCTGGGATCAGTCACTACCCATGGACTGGGCCGAATCATTTCAGTTCTGAGCTTTGCGGCACAGTATGAATCCTGGCCGGTAGATCCATTTGCTTTCAAGCTGGTGAACTTGTTGATTCATATAGTGAATGGAATTTTGATTTATCTTCTCATCGCTAAATCTCTACAGCTGAGCAGAGTGGTAGAGAATACGACTGCTGTATGGCTGGCAGCTATAACAGCATTTATCTGGCTCATCCACCCGTTAAATGTCTCATCCGTGCTTTATGTCGTACAGCGCATGACTGAACTCATGACGCTTTTCAGCCTGCTTGCATTAGTAGGTTATGTTTATGGTCGCGAGATAGCGTCTACTGGCAAGTTGAAAAAAGCGTACGTCATCATGAGCCTGTCGGTGGTCATTGGCGGTTTATGTGCCGTCATGAGTAAAGAGAATGGTGTGCTGATCCTTCTTTATATTGCTGTAATGGAACTGACATTATTTTCAGGCGTTGAGCGTGACAGATACTGGCGCATCTGGGCATTAGTGTTTATTGCTACGCCATTGGGTATTTTGTTAGCTTACTTTGGGTTTTCATACGATAAATATTTCATCAATGGCTATATAGAGCGAGATTTTACGCTGTATGAGCGATGGCTGACACAGTTTAGAGTCATGCTGCTCTATGTTTACCAGATTCTTTTTACTGTACCGGATGCATATGGATTCTTTTACGATAACTATACTGCATCAAAAGGTGTGCTGACGCCGATCTCAACCTTATACAGTATGCTGCTTATTTGTAGCGCCGTGGTTTTGTCGTTCATCTATAGAAAAAAATATCCGTTGCTCGCCTTCGGCGTGTTGTGGTTTCTTGCCGGACATGCAATGGAATCGACACTATTGCCACTTGAGCTAGTGTTTGAGCACCGCAATTATCTTCCTATGCTGGGTATCCTGTTGGCAGTTGTTTATTTCTTACTGACACTGGCGAGAAAAGTTGACCGGGCGAGTTTGGCTAAAGTTGTCTACGGCATATATATCCTGCTGGCATTGAATCTTGTTTTTGTTAGCTATCAGACTACCTCGTTGTGGGGAAAGCCTCTGCTGCAAGCGCATATCTGGTATAAAAACAATCCTGATTCCTCGCGCACGGCCGAGCACCTTGGCCTGATGAGTATTATTGCGAATGATGTTTCTACCGCTGAGAAAGTATACCGAAAGACAATGCTGGACAGGCCTGAGAGTATTTATAATTATCTTCGCTGGATAAAACTCGATTGTAATAAGGCCGAAATTTCTTTGCCATCGATTGAGATAACGCAGAACAGATTAAAGTCAGCGGACTATGATCTTTCCATTGTTACTTTGCTGAGCAACTTGAAATACCAGGTTATTAATAATCAATGTAAAACCATTGACAGAGACTATTTTGTAAGGATACTTGAAGCTCTGGTAGATAATAGAAATTTCAGGCGTATGCAAGCAAGGCTATTTTACCTACGTGCAGAGCTGGAGAAGGCTCAGGGGAATGTTGAACAATTGCTGCATTATGCTGACAGGGCACTGGAAAATACGAAAAACCCGAACATTGCCCTCAATGTCACTGGCTGGCTAGTTGATTTAAAACAATATGACAAAGCGCTTGGGTATCTGGATAAGGCTGAAAGTTTTTCCCGTGACAGGCTGTCAAATGTTTTCTTTGCCGCCAGCGTACCAGAGTGGCGTAACTATATTTTGCAGTTAAAATCATTAGAACTTAATCAGTCATCGACGGAACGTTAATGAAAACTCATCGAATCAGTATCATATTACCAGCCATGAATGAGGCAAATAGTCTTACGGAACTGCTGCCTGTTATCCGTGAAAAATATCCTCAGGCAGAACTAATTGTCGTAAATGATGCGTCAACTGATAATACTGCTGAGGTTGCCGAGCGAGCCGGTGCACAGGTTGTCAACCATCCCTACAATATGGGGAATGGTGCTGCGGTAAAATCAGGTGCACGTGCAGCGACGGGAGACATACTGGTATTTCTGGATGCTGATGGGCAGCATAATCCGGATGATATTTCTACACTTGTTAATAAACTCGACGAAGGCTTTGATATGGTAGTTGGTTCAAGGTCTATGTCCGATCAGGCAAATGTTGGCAGAGGGCTGGCAAATAAATTGTATAATATGTTTGCCAGCTACATGGTAGGCCGCAAGATATATGATCTTACGTCTGGATTTCGTGCTGTAAAGGCTAAAAAGTTTCGTCAGTTTCTCTATTTATTACCCAATGGGTTCTCTTATCCGACAACGATTACCATGGCGTTTTTCAGGGCCGGCTATCAGGTCGCATATCTACCAATAAATGTTAGTGATCGTGTTGGGAAAAGCCATATAAGACCAATCCGAGATGGTATTCGTTTTGCGTTAATTATTTTTAAAGTGGGCACCCTGTATTCACCTTTGAAACTGTTTTTACCGATTAGCTTTTTTCATTTTGCGGTCGGAACGTCGTATTATCTCTATACATATACAACCCAGGGCCGGTTTACCAATATGAGTGCATTATTATTTATTACGGCTATTCTGGTGTTTTTAATTGGACTCGTTTCCGAACAAATATCATCGTTAAATTATAAAGTGAGTAACAAGTAGCTTAGTTATTATGAAAGTAGCTACTTTCATTAATTTTTTCGCCTTCAAGAAAATCATTAGATAAAAGCGTTTTTAAATAGCTGGCTGTGCGCGCATTGGTACCATAACGATAACCAACAAGATAATCAGCATGTTGATGCGCACGTTGCTGGTGAGCAGTGTAATCATTAAAAACCTGCTGTACGTCTCGTTCCAGTTCATTAATATCCGCAACTTTATACAAATACCTGTCATGAAACAGGTGCCTTGAGCAGTCAAACGGATCAACTGCAATTGATGGAACACCAATAACGCCTGCTTCGATCGATGCATTCGAAGACATGTGTAGTAGCAGGCTACTACCGGTAAGCACCTGATTGATATTACGCTCATCAGTCAGTGTCACATGGGCATTATTAGTAATTATTTCATCCCAGATATCGATATTGCCAAGCGGGTGGGGTTTGATAACGAAATCTCGTTGTGGGTTCCGGCGTATGAAAGTGCTAATGATATCGCGGCTTGCAAGGACAGCTGTCTCAAGATTTTCCCATGCTGGTATGTATTGCGCAGCAATGATTACCGGACCGGTTTGCTCAGAGAGCGATATTTTTTTAGATTCTGATTTTACATCCGCATTAATAAAGGGTGAACCAGTGATAACGGCGGTTGTTGCACCGATACGAGCATGATTATTTTTCAGACCATCTATGGTTGATTGCCCAAAGACGAAGGTGTAATCAGCATCGATACAACTATGCGATACGCCCATGAACCCTACACCATGGGCCTGATTAATCAGTAAGCCGCCTTTGGCGTTAATGTGTTTACGCATAACACATGGAAATAAGCCCGCATTTTCGACAATCAAGACTATCCTGGGTTGATATTTGTCTGCCAACCAGTGGGCATATTTATCGATGAGCAGTAATTCTTTAGGTGTTTCTCTATCACAGGGCCAGAATACATATTTTAAAGCATCACGATAGCGATCTTTGCGGTCAACAATGGCAACGCGCATACCAGCATCTTTGATCGCGTTATAGATGCCATTGAAACGCGATATTTTATCTGTTGATGATAGTGCAAACAGCACGTCTACCTGTTCAGGTTTGACTAGTAGCTGATAACAGTAGCGGTAGAGACGTTCAAGAGGCGGTAGAAGGTGTATAAGGGCAGGTAAATAGACAGAAATGAATGATAGGACAGGGTTTGTTCGAATGGATGATTTTATATACTGATAATATTTCTTCCATGCATGAGTATGCGCCTGTTCACTGTGGTTCATAACGATGTCTACTAAGCAAGAACCTCATCAATAGGAAGCTGTTGCATCACGCTGGCAACATCGCTATAGCTTGCTTCATCTAGCGCAAGCATGGGCATGCGCTCATAGCGCTGCATAACACCCCGCGCCTGCATCGCAGCCTTGATGCCAAGATGCCAGCCATATCGACCAACAACCTGCTCAAAGAACGGTACTTCAATATCAGTAATAATGCGCTCACAGCGAGCCTTATCACCTGTTTGTCGTGCCTGCCAAAAGGCAGTGGCGAGCCTGGGTTCAAAAACACCTATGCCATTTAACCATGACTGGCAGCCCAGATCGGCAAACTCTAGCCATTGTCGTTTTCCTCCACCAGAGATAATAATCGAAACCCTGTCTTTGATAGTCGATATCACCGAATGGGAATACTCATCATCTTTGGCATCTTCTTTAATGGCAATGATGTTCTCTACATCGGCGAGCTGGTCGAGTAATTCAACCGGCCAGTTGATGGTATGTCCACCATGGCCGCTAATAAAAGGCATTTCATGAATCAGAATACCCAGGTTTACGTGATTTGCGATCCATGAATAATGTTTAAAGACCTGCTCGTTAGAATAATGTTTTTCCCTGAAAATCAGTGAGATCATATCTGCGCCGATCAGTTCAGCATGTCTGGCAAATTCGAGTGAAACAGTAGTTGAACAATGTAGTGGGTCAGCAACAATGACAATGGCATTTTTATCAATACCTTTGACGGTGCGCGTGACAAAAGTATTAAGCGATTTGATTTCATCCCAGGATAGTTCACTAAAACGACTGTTATAACCCATGACATAGAAGATTCTACCTCCTGCATCATAAATACGATGCAGATAGTTCTCCAGGGCTGGATAATCTATTTCATCATCCTGTTCACGAAATGGTGTGATCACCGAAAAAACCGGTCCCTGAATTTTTTCGCGTAGTTGTTCTAGTGTTTTCATTCACGGTGTTCCAGTAGATATTCAGCATATTGCAGATCCAGTTCGGTATCAATGTCGGCAGAATCAAGCCGATCCATGGCATAACCACGTACATCACCTTTCCAGAAATTCTGGTTGTTGATGAATGCTTTCATCCACTGAATATAAAAACCACCATTTGGTCGATAGATGGTTTTCTGATCCTGAGATCGCGTATTGCCAGTTATTAGTGGGCAAGGTTCAAAGACGGGTTTGATGAGATCGTCATCAAGAGTAACACTGAGTTGAGGCGGGAATTCGTACGTCGTAAGGCTGATAACACCATCAATGTTATTCGTCAGTAATTGAAAGCCTTCCTTGATGTGTTGCGCTGTACGAAACGGGCAAGTCGGCAATAATAATCCAACCGCATCATATTCATTGCGAATACTCTCATCGGCGGTGATTTCGCAGACAAGTTCCAAAGCGGTAACATGATCACCCGATAGACGCTCAGGTCGTGGCCATGGCTCGACATTCGGGTAGTTGTCCGCCAGGCTTAATATCTGTTCATCATCCGATGAAAGTAGTATGCGATCAAAACAGCCACTGTCTTGCGCAGCTGACAGCGTGTGAGCGGCTAAAGGCTTATCACCGAGTTGCCGAAGATTCTTTCTCGGGAGTCGTTTCGATCCTCCTCGTGCAGGTATGATTGCCAGTGCTTTCATTTATATCAATGTCCTGATGTTATTTTTTTACTATATATGATGGGATATGTGAAATTGATGGTTTGAGGATATCTATGTCTTTATCTTTGAAAAACTCATCAACTGCCTTTGTTTCACCTGCAACTGTACCGTAATCATCTAGCACAATAATGCCATTTGGAACGACTCTTTCATATAGATGTTGTAATGCGAACTTTGTGGGTTCATAGACATCTACATCGATATGCAATAATGAAATTTTTAGTTCTGGGTGAGCATGCAGATAGTCTGGTAATGTTGTCAGTATGTCGCCCTCAATCAGCTCGATATTTCCAATACCTTTTAATTGAAAGATGCTTTCCAGTTCTTCTTTGCTAATACCCTGGCCTGCGCTTGACTCAAAACGCTCAATAAATTCTTTATCGTGTTCATCCTGCTGCTGAGGAAATTTACCGAAAGCATCAAAGCCAATAATTTTCCGGGAATGCTCAGATTCATACAGATTTCTGAAAGTCGCGAAACGAATCAGGGAGGCGCCTTTAAGCACGCCAAGTTCAACGACATGACCCGGCAGTTCAGCGATTTGTGTATAAAGCTCAAGGTGTGCACAGAGTTTCGCTAAACGAGTAATCGGACTGGTTATATAAAACCCGTTTTCATAGTCCCATGATTTTTCTGTGTCATAACCAAATAAAGTGGTCATAATTACCTCTAGTGCTTATAAGTATGTTTCGAGTGATTGTAAGGCAAACCAGAAGCCTTCACCGTTATTTTCATGACCCTGCCAGATTTCAGGAATCATAGTTGCATCAGGTGCAGTGCTATTTATAATTCTTGAAAAGTTGACGAAGTCAATTTCCCCTTCGCCAATCTGTAGGCCTTCACCATCCAGGCCACCTGCGTCAGCTATATGCAAGTGTGCGACATAGGGGGCAACTTTTTCAGTGAATTCTGTAAATGAACCATGTTGATGGTTGGTGGCCAGTTTGGAATGCGATATGTCTAGACATATGTGGTAGCCATATGTGTTACAGAATTCAACAATGTCATCTGCTTCGACGAAAAGATTATGATAGCGCTGACCGCCAAAATGCCAGGGGTAGGGTGGCATCGTCTGTGGCCATATTTCTACACCCTGAGTATCAAGTTGCTTAAGACTGTCTACCAGTAGTTGCATGCGTTGATGTTTGTCATCATCAAGTAGCGGTGCAGATTCTGTAAAACCCCCGACATTCGTCACAATACCAATGATATTATTTTTGAAATATGTGCTTAGTTCTCGAGTGACTTGTATGACGCGTTGTAATTCAGAAATTGAATGCTGACGATATTCGGGGTCAGGGCTACACAGGTCAAGGGTATGATCACCTGCAAACAGCTCAGGACTATGAACGACCAGTTCATAGGGTAATGTATCACTAAAATAGTTTTTGATATTTAGCTCCAGATCTTTATAACTTAGATGGAACTCGAGCAGGTCGGGATTGGTTTTCTTAACAAGCGACTTATAGTCATGGTATCTGACCGGTACACCCCAGGGGCGTTTGAAGTGGTAGTCTTTTGCTACTACTTCAGTTTTCTCTTTTAGATCGGACTCATAAAACACATCACCTTTTTTGAGATTGCGCTGTATAGTTCGCCCTATAAGATCATGTTTGCGGTTAGGTTGAATCCCCTGGCCAGGGCTCTTTATTTCTAACATTTCTTCTTTGATGACATCACCTGAGTTTAAATCCTGTTTCGCATAGATAGATTTTGCCAGTGTAACCCTGTTCATCATTTCGCCCTGACTCATGCTACGTGGTATAGATACTCCCGTCGCTTCATCAATCTGGCGTATGCCTTCAACCATCCTTTTAAACTCATCAGGAAGCAAACTTACCTTGTGATCATTGCCCTCCAGATCTCTATCTTCAGTGAAATGTTTTTCGATAATTCTTGCACCTTCAACTACAGCCGCAGCAGCAACGAAAATATCTCGTTCATGGCCTGAGTAGCCAACAAGGGTTTTACCGATTTCTTTCAATTTGCTGATATATTTCAGATTGATGTCTCTGAAAGGCGGTGGGTAGGTTGAATTGCAATGTAATAGCGCAAATTGCACACCATGCAGGCTAAGCAACTCGACTGTCTGCGTGATTTCATGCTCCCGAGACATACCAGTAGATAATATTAACGGTTTGCCAGTTTCGATTAAGCAGTGAAGTAAATCATGATTTGTTAGATCTGCTGACGCCACTTTATAGGCGGGCATGCCATACTCTTCCAGACTTTGAACGGATGCCTCATCCCATGGTGTACATAGTGGCGTGATACCTTGCTGTTTGCAGTAATCAAATGCAGCGAACAGATCCTCATTACTTAACTGAAATCGTGACAACAGATCCAGTGTATATTGAGAACCCAGATTTTCCTTCGCATCGCCGGCATCAGTTGTCTTGTATAGAGTATCAATATCACGCATCTGGAATTTAGCGCAGTTTGCACCGGCAGATACTGCGGCATCAATGAGGCGTTTTGCTCTGTTGAGGTCTCCGTTATGATTATTGCCGATTTCAGCAATGACATAGACGGGATCTGTTTCTGAAATCCGATAGCCATCAATCTCGATAACGTCATCTTTCAGTGTTTTGTGTCTGGCCACTGCCAGAATATGCTTCTGTTTATCTAAAACTGGAATGAACAGGTATCGATTTAACAGATCATGCACGCGTTCCAGCTTGTCTCCCTTTAGATGAAACTGGTACTGCGTGTTAAGAATATTTTTAATCGGTGTACTGAGATCGGCATCAGTGCCGCATCCGGAAAGCCAGCGTATCAAATCGCCGTTCGTGAGTATGCCAATAAGCCTGTTATGGTGATCAACAGCAAACAGAATACGTCCCTTTGCTGCGACGATGCGTTGCAACGCTACATTTAGCGGGATTTCGTAGTGGATGACAAATTTGTCTATATTTCTATCAAATATCATGAGCAGGTAAGATTCTGGTTATCCCTTACACTTTAGCCTATCTGACGCATAAATTAAGAGATTTTCTTTAAAAAAGATGTGATTAGCGTAGCAATGATGCGCTTCACTTCAGCAAATACTGGACTAAAGTCCGTCCAGGGCTGTGGATAGGCATGATAAGACACTTTCCAAAAAACAGGCATGCTGATGAGTTTGTAACCAAGATAGCTGCAGGCAAGCCCGAGCAGGCCAAAATTTTCAACCATAGCTATGGCCACTACAATATAACTGGCACCTAGCGTAATCGTGATCAGCGGTAATCGCTCCGTTTTTTCAGCGTAAAAAACACCTTTGCTAACCATCATAGTGCAAGCATGCAGGCAGGCGGCAACAGCAAGGATAAGTGTAATGGTAATTCCCTGTTGATAGGTCGGGCCAACAATAATGTCGAAAAGAAAATAAATACTAATGCAATATAGTAACGTGATAGCAACAAATATCAGCATTAGCAGATAAGTGGTTGCGATCATGAAATGATGATGTTCGCGTTGCATTTTCTCATAGCACCAGGGGGTAAATGCCCGGTTGATACCATCCGTGATGACTGTTATGGGTATCGCTAACTGCAAGGCAACAAAGTAGATACCGACAGATTCGACACCAAGTGTAGAATTGAGAATAAAACGGTCTGCCATGAGTACAAGCATTGCTGTCAGGCTGTAGGGAATGAGGGGAAGACTAAACTTGAGTGCAGAGACAGCATCATCCCTGTTCAAACCTGGTTTAGCCTGCCTGGTGTAGAAAAGGGTGATGATGGCAATTAGCCCAAACACAAAGATCGTGATGGCTATACCGTTGATTCTTCCCTGTGCCCCTTCAGACAGTGCTACAACAAGATACAGTGATAACCCAAGATTCATGATGGACTGTAAAATCTGGAAAATACTGTAGGCGAATGGTTTCCGTTTTACCTGCCAGATAACCAGACGTATTTGTGCGTAAAACTGCATTGCAGATACAATGACAGCAAGCAGTAATAAATTAGTATCCAGACTGGTAAATGCAGCTAGAGGCTCTAACAGCAGCGTAACAACGCCGAGAGTAATCATTGTGGTCAGCGTCATTAACAACATACAGACGCCGGTGTAGACAGGAAAGCGATCGCTATCCATCTTAAAATAACGTGTCCTGACTGCGGCATGAAACCCTGCACCAGTAAATACACCAAAAATCGCCAGTACTGTCTGAAACATTGCTACCAGGCCATATTCTGCTGGGCTGAGTATTCGCGTCAGTATGGGAAGCAGTAAAAACGGGATGACTGCGTTAATAATATTTGCCCCAGTGTAAACGGCAGCTTCAGTGAAGGGAGACTGGGGTTTCGTGGATTCGCTCAAGATGTTACATCTCCATGAAACTCACTGAGTAATTTTTCATAGAGATGCTGATACTGTGTAGCAATGATTTTCGTGTCAAATGACTGTTTGACCTTGGCGACACAATTGTCAGAAAGTGAATCCTGCTGTTGCAGTACCCAGTTAACACCCTTTGCCAGATCATCTGTTTCAAATGGTTTAGCTTTATAACCATTTACTTTATGGTCAACAATATCCCGGGGACCAGTTGCATCGAAACATACAACAGGAGTGCCACAGGCAAGTGCTTCTGCTAGTGTCTTGCCAAAAGCTTCCTGTCGCGAGGCTACGACAAACACATCTGCCATAGCGTAGATGAGCCTTAACTTTTCATCATCATTGATAAAACCGAGACTGGTATGGGCATTACGGATAGTTTCAGGGAGGTCGAATGCTTTGCCAAAAGAGACAAGGTGGATATTGCTATCATCAAGATTTTTTAGCGTATCTAGCAGTAAATCGTAACCTTTGCTGAAGTATTTAACGTCATTAGCGCCAATTAGTAAGATACGTTTCCCTGTAGTAATGCCTAGTTGTTTACGAGCATCCGTTTTGTCAACGGGATAAAATAAACGCGTATTAATTGTGTTAGGAATAGTCACACATCGTTTTGTGGCGAATAATTTCGAACTTTTTGCAATGCCAGTTAGCCAGTTGCTAATGCCGACAATAGTGAGTTGATCAGGTAATGCTTGTTTCTTGTTGTTATAAACTATACGCGAAAGATCGTTTTCGCTTGTACTCTTTAATTGGGGGCAGCAGCCACAGCCAGTCTGATATTGCGTACAATCCAAAGCATAATGACATCCGCCTGTGGCTGGCCACATATCGCGCATGGTCCAGATGATGGGTTTATCAATATTGTGAAGATGTTTTATGTTGATGAAGCCTTTATTGATCCAGTGCAGGTGCAAAATATCGGCTTCCTGATATGCCTTCGTTTGCCTGAAGTCGTAGCCAAAAAGGCCGGTGCTAAAGATATGTTGTTTACGATAGCCTTTTATCAAGGGGAAGAAATGATCAAGCAACATACGTGAGTACTGGAGCATGAAACCTGACGTGCTATCAGCTAACGATGTGATTGTTGGATCGGCATAAATATTTTTTGCATTGGTTAATATGCGAGACTCCAGACCTTGATTGAGTAAGGCCTGGTGTAACCAGTAAGCACCTCGAGCTGCACCAGCTGCCAGATTGCCGGAAATGAGATGCAATACTTTCATTTTTAATTCATATCCTGTTATTTTTTACGGCATTTCTGCTAGATTATAGAACAGGCCTGTATGTATTGATATGAGCGGCTGTTTTTCGTATTGCATCGAAATAGTCGGCTGAATCTACATTTCAAGCCCATAAAAATCAAAAAACAAAACATGGTCATGTGCATTGAAAATACTTGTTCTGGCAAAACGTCGACCACAGGGGCGTGATCTGCTTCGGCATCCTTTTGGCAGGTTCTATCACCTGCCTGCTTATCTGGCGAGCAAAGGGCATGAGGTGACGGTTTGCCTTCTCGATTATAAAAATACCGGTAAGGCAGTAGTACAACGCAATAACATCGAATGGATTAGCCTGAACTTTATGCCGGGAACATTCATTGGTTTTTACCTGGCGTTAAAAAAACAAGTGAAGCATTCCCGACCAGACTGGATTATCGGCTGTTCTGATAGTTGGTATGGCGTTATGGCACAGAGACTGGCAACAAAATATGCCTGCCGGTCACTCATTGATGCCTATGATGATTTTGAAAGCTATATCCGCTGGTTGAAACCATTACATTACTTATGGCGTAAAAGTCTCAGAAAGGCAGATGTGGTCACTGCAGCGGGTCCGCAACTACTTGAAAAAATGTCACTGCAACGCGATATAGTGCAACGCAAATACATTTTGCCTATGTCTGCTGATGAACAGTTTTACCCTCGAGACAGGCAGGATAGTCGGCAGGCTATAGAATTGCCGCTAACGAGAAAATTAATAGGTTACTGTGGCTCAATTTCTACAACACGAAACATGCATGAGATTTTTCATGCTGTGGAAAAGGTCAGACAAGTTCATCATGATGTAACGCTTGTGCTGTCTGGGCGTTGTGAAAAAGGAATCAAATTGCCAGACTTTGTGATTTATAAAGGTTATCTCGAGGATTCGCAGGTGCCCCTCTTTATAAATGCTATGGATGTCATGGTCTCATGGCTCAAGCCGGGTTTGTTTGCTGAATCAAGTTATCCAGTAAAAATATATGAGGCGCTTGCCTGTCAACGTCCCATTGTAGCGAGAGACACCATCCCCTGTAGGTGGATATTACAGGATGACAGGAATTTCCTGGCGGCTAATGAAAATGAACTTGCAGAGAAGTTATCCAGACACCTTGAACGAGATATTGCTATGACAATGTTACCGCATAGCTGGAATGAAACTGCTGCGAAGATAGACGATATTATTTGTGACAGGATTTAATCGATTCCCAGTTTTTTTAATCGATAGCGTAGTGCGCGAAACGTAATCCCGAGTAATTTGGCAGCGGCAGTTTTGTTATAGCGAGTTTTTTCCAGGGCTTCCATAATGGCCTGTTTTTCGACATCATCGAGATACCCTTCTAGCTGAAGATTGTCAGCTATTGGTGAGTCGGTTGATGGACCTGAAACCGAAGGCAGCTGAAGGTCATCAGCCTCAATGGTATTGTTCTCACACAGCGTCATTGCGCGCTCAAGTATGTTTTCCAGTTCACGCACATTTCCAGGAAACGGGTATTTTAATAGTGCCTGCATGGCCGACATACTGATTTGTGGTATCTCACTTTCCTGTGAAAGTTTCTGCAGGATGTGGTGCGTCAGGATTTCTATATCTCCACGACGCTCGCGCAACGCGGGTACCTTGAGTTCAATAACATTGATTCGGTAGAATAGATCCTGACGAAATTTTCCTTCTTCTACGAGTTTCGCCAGGTCCTTATGAGTGGCACTGAGTATTCTGACATCAACACTGTTTTCAGTTTGGTCACCGACGCTACGGACTGATTTTTCTTGTATTGCACGTAGTAATTTAACCTGCATATGTAGTGGTAGTTCAGCCACCTCATCAAGAAACAGGGTGCCACCATCAGCTGCCTGAAACAGACCCTGTTTATCGGTTACGGCGCCAGTAAAGCTACCTTTCTTGTGACCAAAAAATTCGCTTTCCATTAAGTCGTGCGGAATAGCGCCGCAGTTAACCGGTACGAAATGATTATCTGAGCGTGGGCCACCTTCATGAATAAGTCGGGCAACGAGTTCTTTACCGGTACCCGATTCGCCACTTATATAAACAGGTGCCTGACTGCGGGCAAGTTTATTGATGGTCTTGCGTGTTTCCTGAATAGCGGGGGATTCGCCAATCATCGTCAGTTCTGGATCAGATTGCTGCTCTTCTGAAATCTTTAAAGCCGTATTCACGAGTTTGCGTAGCATTGTCAGTTCAACAGGTTTAGAAACAAAATCGAATGCACCCGCTTTGAGTGCTTCAATAGCAGATTCCATATTGCCATGTGCCGTAATGACGGCAACAGGCATATTGATATCGAGTTGCTGTATGTGACTAACAAGTTCTATGCCGTTGCCATCTGGCAGACGCATATCGGTCAGACAAAGATCAAACTTCTGCTTAGTAAGTATGCTCTTGGCTTCTTTGACTGATGCCGCTTCCTGGGTATTGATATTCATTCTGCCGAGAGTTAGCGTGAGTAACTCGAGAATATCGGGTTCATCATCAACAATCAGGGCAGTGTGTAATGTAGACATGACTAGACAACCTGTCTTTGACTACGTCTGGGGTCGGCAAAGGTAATGCGAAAGCAACAGCCGCCCGTTAAAACTGGAATATAGTCCAGCCTGGCCTGGTTGGCTTCGCATAATTCACGTGAGATATACAGGCCTAGCCCGACGCCTGATTGTTCTGTTGTGTAAAAGGGTTCAAATATTTGTGTGGCCGTGTCGGCCGGAATGCCATCACCATGATCAATGATGTCTAAAAAAGGCGTTGTTGAGGCATCCGCAAGACCGCCATGAAGCTCAATCTTGGGGAAACCAGGATAGTCTTTGCTATGTCGCCATGCATTACTGCAGAGATTGTCGATAACCTGAAACAACTGACTTTGATCCATGCGTATTTCAACATCATCCGGATGAATATTGATCAGTATATCACTATCAGAAAGTCCATGAATATGTTTGAAATCATTAATGAAGTCGCTAGTCCAGTCTTTGAGATTAAACAGTGTAGGTTCAGTACGATCACGACGGTTGAGTTGCATGATATTTTCAATGATCTTGTTCATGCGATCGCTATTCGTCTGAATAATCTCTAGCAGGCGCGCATCGGCATCATTTAATTGCAGGTCTTCATTGAGTAGTTGACTAGCATGACTTATAGAGCCAAGCGGGTTTCGTATCTCATGCGCGATACTCGCTGTTAGTCGCCCTAGTGAAGCCAGTTTCATTTGTTGAGCACGTTGCGACACAGCAGAGTTATCTTCAAGAAAAATAAGTGCTCCACCGGTATCAGTAGTACCAAGTTTGGCAAACTTGGGAAGAATCTCTGGAGAGGTAGTAGAACTACGAAAAGTTTGTCGCTCCCCCTCCTTTTTTTCACGCCAGGATTTTAATTGGCCATCAAGGTCTCGTGAGATATCATCAAGCTTATAGTCAATAGTATGTGTCGGCATACTTAGCATCGTCCAGGCAGACTCATTCATTAATCGAATGGCATTGTTGCTGTCGACAACGATGATACCTGTTTGCATGTGTTGAATAATATATTCGTTTAACTGCACCAGATTGGCCAGATCAATACCACGTTGTAATGCCAGCGCCTCCGATTCCATAATTCGTTTTGATAGAGTATTGGCGAGTAATGCCGTAATGAACATGATAACGCCGTGGATGCCGGCATTAGTGTAATAGCTGGTATCAACATAACCTTCGGTCACATTGAAAAACTCTGCAATAAGAAGAAACAGTGCTGCGATGCTGGCAAAAAATAATGAGATGCGTTTACTGGCCAGCATACTACCACCGGCGATACTCACAACGAGCAACAGGGCAATACCGCTTTTAACACCACCACTTGCGAAGGCGATAAGTGTTATCGCTGCAATATCGGTAAATATGTGCAGGGCGAGCTGATAATGAAACGGATAAAGCTTACTACGAATTGTAAAAATACTAGCGAAGCTGATAACGATATAGGCAAGACAGGTCAGTTGATACAATTCGACTTGTGATGAGCCTAGAAAGTTTGGACCAAAAGGAGTAAGTCCGAGAAGCAGAAAAATACCGGCGAGTAAAAACCGATAGGCATTCAGCAGTCCAAGGGGTTTCCAGCTCTTGTCATCTCGGCTGTCTCGACTAAAACTATTGGTAAATAGTTGCGCATCCATTCGCGATTATTTCTTGCTAGCCTTTTTCTGATGATCCTGGCAGCAATAAGCTTCTCCACTACTGATGCGAATAGCTTCGTTTTCTGGCAAGTGCAGTCCACAGTGAGCACAGGCAACCATATTGCCCACACGTGCTTGGGGTTTGTTTTGCTGTTTTTTCATGCGGTAGTTCATATACATTCTGTATATCAGCCAGATGGCCAGCACGATGATGAGTAAGCGTATTAAAGTCATTGTTTCTTAGTATAAATTTCTGTAATTACCGCTATAATAGCCTGCTTTGAGAATTTCCTCCATTTTCGCGACAATACTCGCGCCGCTGACAATGGAGCAAACGAGACAATCACATGAATATCCACGAATATCAGGCTAAAGCATTATTTCGGAACTATCAGATCGCAGTACCGAATGGGGTTGCGATCCATGAAATTGGCGAGCTGGATGATGCAATGTCGCAATTGCATAGCTCATCTTGTGTCGTCAAGGCACAGGTGCATGCGGGTGGTCGTGGTAAGGCCGGTGGCGTTAAGCTGGTTTCTTCTGCTGAAGAAGCGCGCACATACGCACAGACATTACTGGGTGCTCAGCTGGTAACACATCAGACCGACGAAAAAGGGCAACCAGTTTCAGCGATTCTTATAGAAGAGACCTGTGACATTGCCAGAGAGCTTTATCTGGGGATTGTCATAGATCGTGCGCATCGACGTATTGCGATCATGGCCTCGACCGAAGGTGGCATGGATATCGAAGAGGTCGCCGAAAAAACACCCGAAAAAATCAAAAAAGTTTTTGTCGATCCCTCTGTGGGTCTTCAAGGATATCAGTGCCGACAGCTTGCCTTTGCGCTGGATCTCGAGGCCTCACAAATTCGTGAAATGTCAGCCTTATTGAAAAATCTGTATCGCCTGTATCGTGACAAGGATGCCAATCTTGTAGAGATCAATCCACTCGTGGTGACTTCCGCGGGTAAGCTGCTGGCACTGGATGGAAAAATTAATTTTGATAATAACGCGATGTATCGTCAGTCTGAAATTCTGGCTATGCGTGATGAATCACAGGAAGATGAACGTGAATGTAAGGCGCAGGCTTTTGGACTGAACTACATCAGCCTTGATGGTGACATCGCCTGCATGGTGAATGGCGCTGGCCTGGCGATGGCAACGATGGATCTGATTAAACTGCATGGTGGTGAGCCAGCGAACTTCCTCGATGTTGGCGGTGGTACCACGGCAGAAAAAGTTGCAGAAGCGTTGAAGCTTATACTTAGTGATAGCAAGGTCAGGGCAATTCTGGTGAATATTTTTGGCGGTATTGTGCGCTGTGATCTGATTGCCGAGGGCATCATCAAGGCTGTGCATGAAGTGGGAATCGAGTTGCCGGTTGTCGTCAGACTTGAAGGCACCAATGCAGAGCAGGGTAGAGCATTACTCAATGACAGCGACCTGAGTATTCTCACTGCGACCAGTCTGGATGACGCCGCAGGCAAGGCAGTAGGAGCAGCAGCATGAGTGTACTGATCAACCGTGACACAAAAGTAATCTGCCAGGGCTTTACCGGTAAGCAGGGTAGTTTTCATTCAGAGCAGGCTATTGCCTATGGCACCCAGCTAGTGGGCGGTGTTACGCCCGGTAAAGGTGGGCAAAATCATCTCGACAGGCCCGTTTTTAATACCGTTGCCGATGCTGTGTCGGAGACGGGTGCGAATGCCACCATGATTTATGTACCGGCCGCTTTTGCTGCTGATGCGATACTGGAAGCCGAAGACGCGGGCATTGATACTATTGTCTGTATCACAGAGGGCATTCCGATACAGGATATGTTGCGTGCGAATGCTGTTTTAAAACACAGTCCTTCTCGACTAATAGGCCCAAACTGTCCCGGTATTATCACACCGGGTGAATGCAAAATTGGCATTATGCCAGGCGATATTCATTTACCAGGAAAAATTGGCATTGTGTCCCGCTCGGGCACATTAACCTATGAAGCGGTGCATCAGACCACTCTAAATGGTCTGGGCCAGAGTACCTGTATAGGCATAGGTGGCGATCCAGTTAATGGTATGACCTTCATCGACTGTCTGGAATTGTTTGCCGATGATACGCAAACAGAAGGTATTATTCTGGTCGGTGAGATTGGTGGCACTGCTGAAGAAGATGCCGCTGCGTATATAAAAGAGCATGTCAGTAAACCCGTTGTTGCCTATATCGCCGGTGTGACAGCACCAGCAGGCAAGCGCATGGGGCATGCGGGTGCAATTATTGCGGGCGGCAAAGGTACTGCGGATGAAAAGTTTGCCGCATTAGAATCTGCCGGCGTTACTATCGCACGCTCTCCAGCAGAACTGGGTGAACGCATGGCCCAGGCGCTGGGTTAGAAGAGAAAGCCACTAGATGTCATCGGTATTACATGTTGTCATGGCCCAGTTAAATCCGGTTGTCGGAGATCTGGATGGCAATGTCGATATGATACTGCAGGCCGCAACCTCAGCACGCGACGCTTCACAGGCGACGCTGATCGTATATCCCGAGTTGATGCTGACCGGATATCCTCCAGAAGATTTATTACTCCGTCCAGGTTTTCATGCTGCAATAGAGAAAGCTATAAATCGTTTACAAACTGAACTCACTGGTATTGCTGCAATAATAGGTTTTCCGGAGAGTACTGCCGCGGGTATTTATAATTCGGCTACGCTGATACATAACGGTGATTGTAAGACGATTTGTCGTAAACATAATTTGCCGAACTATAGCGTATTTGATGAAAAACGTTATTTCATTTCAGGTGACGGAGCAGGGACATTTGTATTAAATGATGTCTGTTTTGGAGTGACCATTTGTGAAGACATCTGGAATCCTGAACCTGCCAGAAAGGTCACCGCACTCGGCGCACAATGCATTATTAATATAAATGCATCACCCTTCCATATGCATAAGCAGGTTGAGCGTGAGCTGGAGCTGGCCGCGCGTGCAGACGAAAATAAATTACCAGTACTGTATGTGAACATGACGGGTGGTCAGGACGAGCTTGTGTTTGATGGTCAGTCTGTCGTCATGAATGCGGACAAAAGTGTTACGCAACGCAGTCCAGCTTTTGACGAAGGACTGTCTGCCGTCACACTGGCAGCAGACGGCAAGGTGCTTACACCGCAGCCCGCTGAAATTTCACCCTTGCCCGATGAAGTTGCCAGTGTATACCAGGCCCTGGTTGTGGGTGTGCATGATTACATCAGCAAGAATGGTTTCGATGGTGTTGTCATTGGACTTTCTGGCGGTATTGATTCGGCCGTCACGCTAGCAGTGGCCGTAGATGCACTCGGCGCGGAACGTGTTGAAGCGGTTTCCATGCCTTCACGCTATACCGCTGATATGAGTGTGCAGGATGCGCTTGCCGAGGCTGAGGCACTGAATGTCCCCTGTGAAGTGATTAAGATTGAGCCGGTATTTAAAAGTTTCCTGACGACACTGCAGCCTGTTTTTAAAGGCTATAGCAGTGATACCACCGAGGAAAATATTCAGGCGCGTTGTCGCGGCGTCATCCTGATGGCGATGGCGAATAAAAAACGTCTGCTGGTACTGACAACCGGCAACAAGAGTGAGATGGCCGTGGGCTATGCGACCTTGTATGGCGATATGGCGGGTGGATTTGATGTACTCAAAGATGTGCCCAAGATGCTGGTCTATGCACTGGCTAATTATCGCAATCAGCAGTCAGCGGTTATTCCCCAGCGCGTGATTGATCGGCCTCCAAGCGCCGAGCTGGCTGAGGATCAACAGGATACCGACAGCCTGCCGGAATACCCGGTGCTGGATGAAATTGTGCGTCGCTATATTGAAGAAGATGAATCTGTCGCAGATATCAGTGCCGCAGGTTTCAACAAAGATGATGTGGTTAAAGTGGCACGACTGATTGATCTAAATGAATATAAACGGCGCCAGGCCCCGCCTGGTGTGCGTATAAGTCGGCGTGCGTTTGGCAGAGATCGCCGATATCCCATTACTTCGCGCTTCAGAAGTCACTGATCAGGTAGACGTATAGCGCTACAAGTGCCAAAATAGTGCGTGTGTGTAAAAAAAACGAAACTAAAACGCAGCACATGAGGAAATTCTAATGAAAAAGGTCGAAGCCATAATCAAACCATTCAAGCTGGATGATGTCCGTGAGGCACTTTCAGAGATCGGTATCACAGGTCTGACGGTGACTGAGGTAAAAGGATTTGGTCGGCAGAAAGGCCATACGGAACTGTATCGTGGTGCCGAATACGTTGTGGATTTCCTTCCCAAGGTCAAGCTAGAGCTAGTGGTTGCCGAGGCAGATGTCGATCGCTGTATCGAGGTCATTACGAATTCTGCACGTAGCGGCAAGATCGGTGATGGCAAGATATTCATCAGTAATGTCGAAAAGATTGTTCGTATCCGTACCGGTGAAACTGACGAGCAGGCAATTTAGCCTTCTGCTAACTCACTAAACGGCAGCACCTTTGTTGCGTAGCTGCTCAAAATCGTCCCTTGGTGATACGCCCCTGTTTGGAAACTCCTCTTTCTCGCAACAACGCGCCCTGGCGCTATCCGCTTGATTGAGTTAGCTTCTCAGTAGTTTAGGCAGACCTGCCTTATCTATAGACGACGATATCGTCCAGTGGACGCCTTGGCGTTGGTTCAGGAAGCTCCGCAGCATATCCAAGACTAAGCAGTACAATAGGTTCGAGTTGCTTATCGATCTCGAGCACCTTGCGTAGTTTTTCCGTATCAAACTTCCCCACCCAGGTTGAAGCCAGGCCTGCAGCGACTATGGCAAGTTGCGCATAGGCTGCCGCGATAGTGGTGTCCTGTATGGTAAAGAGTTCACGGCCTCGTTCGCCAAATTTTTCACTAGCCCGCTCTGCATCGGTGCAGAAAACCAGACATACAGGTGCGCTGGCAATAAAATCCTGGCTATCAGCCGCATCACTAATAGCCTCACGCTGCTCACTATTTTCGACTACGATAACGCGATAGGACTGCAGGTCACCTGCGGAGGGTGCTGAAATCAGTGTTTCCAGAATCGCATGCAGTTTTTCTTTTTCGACAGGCATATCATCCTGATACTGACGAACAGAATGGCGGTGTCGTACTGTCTGGAAAAAGTCCCACATTAGGTCAGGCTCCGTGAAGAAAAATTAGTTAATAATATTGTTCTGGGCTTTTTGATATGCCGGGTGTTCCGGATAGTTTGCAGCCAGAATGCGCATGGCATCACCCGAGAGTTTTTTCAGTCCGAGCTGACTATAGGCAACCACCATGACATTCAATGCATTGGGTACTGCTGTGGTGCGTTGAAAATTTTCTACCACATACTTGGCTCTGTTGGCGGCAGCAATATAGGCCTTACGCTTCATGTAATAGCGTGCAACATGAATCTCATAAGCTGCAAGGTTATTACGTAAAAAAATCATCCGTTGACGCGCATCTTTGGCATATTTACTTTCTGGAAAACGGCGTAACAGTTCGCCAAAATCCTGAAATGACTGGCGTGCTGCACCTGGGTCACGCTGTGTCGGATCCTGGGGCAGGTATGTGGAGACAATGTCTTTACCTGCATCGAAATTTGCCAGGCCCTTCAGGTAATAGACGTAGTCGATGTTCGGATGACGTGGATGGAGCTTAATGAAGCGATCCGATGCTGCCAGTGACGATTCAGGTTCCGCTGCTTTGTAATAGGCGTAGGCCGTTTCGATCTGTGCCTGCTGTGCAAAACGACCAAAGGGGTAGCGTGCTTCGAGGGTTTCGTAATATTGCACAGCGAGTTCGTAATCACCCTCACCAAGTGCTTTTTTGGCTTCAGAGTAAAATTTACTCGCGGACCAGTTCTTGGTTTGATCAACCTGGTCTGGAAATAGACCATTGAGTGAACCACAGCCTGTCAGAAAGGCAATCAGGCCAGTAATGAAAATCAGTCTCAAATAACGCATTATGTTAGGGTACCCTTGCCATTTGGAGTCGAATGCTTGAATGCCACTCCATTGTATTGCGCATTATAACGCAGCTCATGAAAGAAAAAATCGAAAAACAACTCAAAATTCCAGATGAAATGGCCGGTCGACGGGTCGACCAGGCGGTTGCTGAACTGATACCAGACTATTCGCGTGCTCGATTACAGCAGTGGATGAAACAGGGGCAACTCACTCTGAATGGCGCCAGCTGTCGCCCCAAAGACAAAGTATTTGGTGGCGAAGTAATTGAATTAAATGCTGAAATCGAAGATCAGGGTGACTGGCAGGCAGAACCGATACCACTGGATATCAGTTACGAAGATGACGATATCATTGTTGTAAACAAGCCTGCTGGGCTCGTGGTGCATCCGGCTGCAGGTAACCGTACGGGAACATTGGTCAATGCGCTATTGCATCACGATGCAAACCTGATTACGTTGCCAAGAGCCGGGATTGTGCACCGGCTTGATAAAGATACGACTGGGTTGCTTGTCGTGGCGCGGTCATTACCAGCTCATACCGCTCTGGTTGCCCAGTTACAGGCGCGTGAGATACACCGCCATTACCTGGCCGTGACCACTGGCGAGATTATTAGTGGCGGTAGCGTTGAAGCACCAATAGGTCGCCATCCTCACAAGCGCACTCAAATGGCGGTAGTACCATCCGGAAAGCCAGCCATCACCCATTATCGTGTTGCCGAGCGATTTCGGCAGCATACCTTGTTATCAGTGCAACTCGAGACTGGGCGCACTCATCAGATTCGGGTGCACATGGCCCATATCCACCATGCTTTGCTGGGTGATCCCGTCTATGGTCAGCGATTACATATTCCTTCGGGTGCTACAGATGTATTAATCACGCAATTACGCCAGTTTAAACGTCAGGCGCTACATGCCAGCGCGCTATCTTTGTCTCACCCTTGTTCGGGAGAATGGTATTCCTGGGAGGCACCGCTGGCTGAAGATATGCAGATACTGATTGCGGCATTACAGAACGACAGGGATGCGCATGCCTGAACGGGAATATATTGTACCCGACTGGCCAGCACCTGACTTCATCCATGCTGTTGTCACGACAAGAGCAGGTGGCGTCAGCAAGCCACCATTTGACAGTTTTAACCTTGCCGATCATGTTGGTGATGATGCAGATGATGTCGCAACAAATCGACAGCTTCTGGTTGAGGATCTTGCCTTACCAGGATCACCCCAGTGGTTAAGCCAGGTTCATGGCCAACAGGTCGCCAAATTAGCAACTCTAACCAGTACAACACCGATTGAGGCCGATGCCAGTTATACGGCACAGACGGAAAACGTTTGCGCTGTACTGACAGCCGATTGTCTGCCATTGCTTATTTATGATCAGCAACAGCACGCTATTGCAGCCGCACACGCAGGCTGGCGTGGGCTGGCCGGAGGAGTCATTGAATCGACGCTTGAATGTTTCCTGCAGTCCGATATAGCAGTGAAACCAGAAAACATCATGGTCTGGTTAGGTCCTGCTATCAGTGCCAGGCACTTTGAAGTTGGCGCGGATGTTTATGATGCCTTCACTCGAACAAACCCCTCTACAAAACAGGCCTTTGAGCAGACTAGCGAAACTACCTGGCTCGCCGATATGTATATCCTGGCAAGACAACGACTAGCAAAGATGGGGGTTCACCAGGTTTATGGAGGAGATCTCTGTAGCTATGCAGATTCTCGGTTTTATTCGTATCGACGTGATAAACGGACGGGCCGTATGGCGAGCTTGATCTGGAAAAGTGCGGATAATTAGATATCGGCCCAGAGTTTTTTTCGGTATTATGCCGAGCGATTTGTTGCTTAATTAAAGAAGAATTATGTCCGTTCTAGGCTGGATCATACTGTTCTGTTTCCTCGGCGGCGCCATTAGTGTGCTTGCCGCATCATTGTTTATGCTGGTGCCAGCGGGCTTACGTACGCGTATGTTGCCGCATTTCATTAGCTATGCGATCGGTGCGCTGCTGGGTGCGGCATTCCTTGCCCTGTTACCACATGCTGTCATTGCGCCCGCATTTTCCAGCCAGCTAGAAGCGACGCATGCCATCATGCTGACGGTATTGCTTGGCATTCTGGTGTTCTTCCTGCTCGAGAAAATGGTGCTATGGCGTCATTGTCACAGTCATGAATGTGAAGTACATGGCTCAGACGATGGCCATCATCACGAAAAGGAATCACCTGTTGGAGCGCTGATATTGCTTGGTGATGGGTTACATAATTTTGTTGATGGTGTACTTATTGCAGCGGCATTTATTACAGACATCCATCTCGGTATTGTGACTGCCCTGGCGGTTGCGGCCCATGAGATTCCGCAGGAGATTGGTGATTTCAGTATTTTGTTACACAGTGGCTACTCACGTGCACGCGCGCTGTCGTACAACATCCTGGTGAGCCTGACGACCGTTGCAGGTGGTGTACTGGCGTACTTCTGGTTGGCGGATGTGCAATATCTTGTGCCATACGTGCTTGCCGTGGCGGCTGCCAGTTTCATCTACGTGGCGATGGCTGATCTCTTGCCGGGTCTACACAAACGCACACAGGTGATTGTCACTATTCAGCAAGTTAGCTTGATTCTACTCGGTATTATTACCATCTACTTTGCGCATTCCACATTGCACTAGTGTTAGACACGACGCTTCAAGAACACGTAAATATAGATTACGAGATTAATCACAAACACAAATGCTGCCAGATAGATCTGAATATCTGCCGTTAATCCCTGTGGGTAAATAACGGGGTAAAGATAATGTTCAATAAACCCGCCACTATAACCTTGAAGATTTGCCTGTTGGCGTAATTCCTGCTCCAGTGGTGTCAGAGGGCAGATGCTATGGCTCAGCTCGATATAGATACCCCATATCACCGCGCCCAGATGCAGTGGCATTAGCCAGCGCCATTTCAGTAACAACAATCCACCGAAGACGACAAAGACAATAAACGCAAAGTGTACTGCAATGATTGAGTTTAAAAGTATGATGTCTTGCATAGCCTAAAATGTATCAGTCTGTGCTGGATAATGCATTCTCAAAGATATCTTTGTGGCCGGCCTATGGCTGTTCTCGGCTTCATCTCGCCCAACATCCCTGTTGGGCTCGAATCTATGAAAACGTGCTCTAGCCTTCCCTGGCTCACACGTTTTCAAAGACGCCGATATCAGCCATTCGCCGACCAGTCACGTGCCATGCATTCAGTAAAATAAGGTCAGGTGCGGGTGATGCGCTGCTGCGTCATTGGCGACGCCGCGCTACAAGGAAGTAAAGCGCAAGGCGCCATTGATGTGGGCGAGACAGGGAGGTCGAGCCCACTTAAGCAGGCAGTGCATACACGCTACTGACCATTAATAATATTTTTACCTGAGCCTTTGTTGCTTACGGTTGCTTTCTGCCAGTGTGTCCCCCACCATATACATATCGATATCTGGAGATGAATGCATGAATAACTGGTATATGTTGACACTGGTGGGCGAAGACCGGCCCGGTATTGTGGCACAGATTACTGCCGCGTTATTTGAGAATGGCTGTAATCTTGGTGAGGCATCAATGATGCGCCTGGGAGGTAACTTCAGCATTATGTTAATGGTACAGAATGTGGATGACAGCGTTCAGCTTGCTGATGTCATTCACCCCGTTACCGACAAGCTTGGTCTGCACACGCATATCGACTCCATTCAGGCGCATCTGCATGAACACCTTGATCCCAATGTACGTATCACGGTGCATGGTGCTGATCGTGCCGGCATTGTCGCCAAGGTGACCGGGGCGCTGGCAGAGGCGGGACTGCATATCCTCGATCTGGCATCGGATGTCGGTGGTACGAGCGAAAAACCGATTTACATCATGCATATTGAAGGCCATGCAGAGCAGGGTGCTGACGGACTTACCAGGGCTGTACAGCCAGTCATTGACGAAGGCGTCAATGTATCGCTACATGATATCGATACCCTGCTGGGCTGAAATAGAATCATTATCATGTCTGAACTAGAAATCCTGACATACCCGGACCAACGTTTACAGCAGCAGTCTACTGAAATCGAAGTCTTTGATGAGAAGTTACAGAGCTTCATCAATAATCTCGAAGCGACCCGACTTGCCGCACCCGGTTGCGTTGGTATCGCCGCACCGCAGGTGGATGAGTTTGTGCGTGTTGTGATTGTGGATGTCTCGAACAACAAAAAGAATCTCAGTCACGGTCATTTAATTATGGTGAATCCTGAAATTATCGAATGGGATGGTTTTGAGGTTGGCCGCGAGGGCTGTCTGTCGGTGCCGGATTACACTGGTAATGTGATTCGTGCGAAACAGATCAAACTCACTGCTCAAAATGAGCATGGCGAAGAATATACCATTGAGACGGAAGGCTTTGAGGCGCGCGCCATTCAGCACGAAATCGATCATCTGGATGGCCTGTTATTTCTGGATCGCCTGGTTAGCCGTCGCAACGATCTGTTTCGCCGTAAGGTGTACAAGAAAAAAGAAAAATAATATGTCAGTGACGACAGTCGTTATCCTCATTCTCATTTTACTCCTGACGATTTGGATCATTCGTACGTGCGAAAAGCACAATGCGGCTGACTGGGGCGGGCGTTGGTGGAACCGTCTTGATGGTCTGAATCGCTTATTTTGTCGTTATGTGCATCGATTGCAGGCAGATGATATTGATCTCCCAGCTAACGGTGGTGCGTTGCTAGTCAGTAACCATATCTCCGGGCTTGATCCACTGTTGATCATTGCGTCTTGTAAGCGCCCTATACGTTTTCTGATCGCCAGAGAAGAATACGAACGCTTTGGGCTGCAATGGTTATTTAAAGGAATTGGTTGTATCCCAGTCGATCGCCGTGGCCGACCTGAGTTGGCACTGCGTGCGGCGATTCGTGCATTGCATGACGGTGAGGTAGTGGCACTGTTTCCACATGGTGGTATTCATTTACCACATCATCCACCGAAAAAACTCAAAGCCGGTGTTACCAGGATGGCAGGTCTCACTGAGGCACTGGTGTATCCCGTAAGAGTAGAAGGCGTACGCGGTATGGGGCACACGGTGCTCGCCGTGTTTATGCCATCTCGCGCAAGGCTTTTTAGTCATGCGCCTATTGAATGCCATGGCGTGGAAACGGATGAATGTCTACAAAAAATTGAAGACATCATTGTGAATTATTCAGAAGCTCATACAGCCAGGTGATCGTAATGTATTGGTCACGATCAGTTACTTTTTTTTGTGCTCTTCTGGTATTGGCTACACCACCACTGCAAGCAAAAGATCATGTATGGATTGTGGGTGGTGGCTATGATCTGTCTTCCACGCAGGCGCAGATTGAAAAAAATGTGCAGTTTGCCTCACAGGTCATACAGCAGCAGTCACCTGACAGCGTACTCAAATTATTTTTTACCGATGGTGATGACTCACTCAGTGATGTCTATGAATGGCGCCCCGTGGATGACGCTAGCAATACAATGAATCCGTTGGCACGTGTTTATGATATGCATGTTGCTAATGGTGAGGCCTATCGCAATCATCGTATAGAAAATGCCGCGGGTAATACTGACGCAGGGGAATTAAGCCAAACGCTGGTAGAGGACTTTGCTGCACTCAGGAAAGGTGACAGGGTATTGTTCATCTTCAATGGACATGGTAGTCGAGATAGCGTGGACCCATGGACCAATCTTGTCTGGCTCTGGAACGATACCTCGCTGAACGTCAAAGAGATGGATGGTCTTTTCAGCAGTATCGATACGAGCGTGCCGGCACGTTTTATTTTTACGCAATGTTATTCTGGTGGATTTGCGAAACTGGCAAAGGAAAATACCAATCGTTGTGGCTTCATGTCGGTTTCAGCCAGCCGCCAGGCAGAGGGTTGCGCTGCAGGTGTCGACATAGGTGACTACCGTGACTATACGACGTTCTTTTTTGCAGCATTACAGAATCAGTCGCGGACTGGTGATGCACTGCTAATTAACCCTGATCGTGATGCCAATGAGAATGTGGATCTTTACGAGGCTCATTTGTATACCCTGGCGTCTGCTGTGAGTACCGACATCCCTCGCTCTACCAGCGAAGCCTATTTGCTGGACTGGCGTCCCTGGCATCAGTATTTCTTTGCCCCGGACAATCCCCAGAATCAGTATTCACAGATTAGTGACGCCTTGCGGCAAAAGTATCAGGTTGAGGCTGACAGCGCTTTCAGCAGTAAAAAACGCGCATTACAACAGCGCCTGGAGCAACTCAATAATGTGCGAAAGGCGCTGCTGAAGAAGATTGATGCGCTGACGACTAAACTTCAGAAGAAACTTGAAAAACGTTTTCCTGCGCTTGCCTATGCCTATACTCAGTCTGCGCAGACTTTACTGCAGACACAATTATCACAGCTGCGTACATACCTTTTGGCTGATCCGGCCTATACTGAGTTAGTGGAAAAACAAAAGGAATATCAGGCATTAAAGAAGCAACGCCTGGCGGTAAAGCGGGACAGAATGCAGCTGCAGAAAATAAGGCATCTCGATACACTGGCACAAACGCATGCCTATTTTCACAAGCATGCCTCGAGAACAGAAATGGCGCGCTATCAGCAGTTGCTGCAATGTGAAAAAAGTCGCCTGTAAGGCGCTGGATTCACTTGAAAACAGGCCACTGGCCCCCATTTGTATAGCAAATACAGATTTATTGCGGAGTAATATTCAATGCGAATGGACAAACTAACCAGTAAATTTCAGCTAGCACTAGCTGATGCACAGAGCCTTGCCGTGGGCAAGGATCATCAGTTCATCGAACCCATACACCTGATGATTGCCTTGCTTGATCAGGAAGGTGGCACGGTACGTCATTTGTTGACGCAGGCGGATGTCAACGTTAATAACCTGCGTGCGCAACTCGGACAGCAACTCGACTCACTGCCTTCTGTTGAAGGAGCATCAGGTGATATCCATATCTCTAACGATCTTGGACGGTTGTTGAATCTGTCTGATAAGTCAGCTCAACAGCGTAAAGATCAATACATCTCCAGCGAATTATTCGTGCTTGTGGCCGTGGAAGACAAGGGTGCGGTCGGGGACATGCTGCGCAAGGCCGGTGCATCCAAAGGGAGTGTCGAAAAGGCCATTGATAATATGCGTGGCGGTAAGAACGTCGACGACCCGAATGCAGAAGATCAGCGTCAGGCTCTGGAAAAATTTACCATTGATGTCACTGAACGTGCTGAACAAGGCAAGCTTGATCCGGTCATTGGTCGTGATGATGAGATTCGTCGCACGATTCAGGTGTTACAACGTCGGACAAAAAACAACCCGGTACTGATTGGCGAGCCGGGTGTAGGTAAGACCGCCATTGTAGAAGGTCTGGCACAGCGTATTGTCAACGGTGAAGTACCGGAAGGCATTAAAGGCAAACGCTTGCTGTCGCTCGACATGGGTGCATTAATTGCCGGTGCCAAGTTTCGTGGTGAATTTGAAGAACGCCTCAAGGCAGTATTGAATGATCTGGCGAAACAGGAAGGCCAGGTTATTCTGTTTATTGATGAGCTGCATACTATGGTCGGTGCCGGTAAGGCCGAAGGTGCCATGGATGCCGGTAACATGTTAAAGCCAGCACTGGCACGCGGTGAGCTGCATTGCGTCGGCGCAACGACGCTGGATGAATATCGTCAATATATTGAAAAAGATGCCGCGCTCGAACGCCGTTTTCAGAAAGTACTCGTTAATGAACCTTCAGTAGAAGATTCGATTGCCATCCTGCGTGGCCTGAAAGAGAAATACGAGGTACATCATGGTGTCGATGTGACCGACCCTGCCATCGTTGCTGCAGCTACGTTATCGCATCGTTATATTACGGATCGCAATCTGCCTGACAAGGCGATTGATCTGGTAGATGAAGCAGCCAGTCGTATCCGTATGGAAATTGATTCAAAACCCGAAGCAATGGATAAACTTGAGCGTCGTCTGATTCAGTTAAAGATTGAACGTGAAGCACTAAATAAAGAAAGTGATGAAGCCTCGAAGAAGCGTCTCAATACTATTCAGTTAGAGGTAGACCGACTGGAACGCGAATATGCCGACATGGAAGAGATCTGGAAGGCAGAGAAGGCGGCATTACAGGGTACACAGCATATTAAAGAAGAGCTGGATCGTGCACGTATTGAACTTGAGACCGCACGCCGTGCTGGCAATCTCGCACGCATGTCTGAGCTGCAATATGGTCGTATCCCTGAACTCGAAAAGCAGCTCGATATGGCCAGCCAGGCTGAGATGACGGAAACCAAGTTATTGCGTAACAGCGTCACTGAAGAAGAAATCGCCGAAGTCGTGTCGAAGTGGACAGGTATTCCAGTGGCGAAAATGCTGGAAGGTGAACGCGACAAGTTACTGCAGATGGAAGATTCACTGGAAAAACGGGTTATTGGTCAGCATGAAGCCGTGACCGCTGTGTCCAATGCGATACGTCGTTCGCGTGCCGGACTTGCTGATCCCAATCGTCCCAATGGTTCATTTCTGTTTCTTGGTCCAACCGGTGTTGGTAAAACCGAATTGACCAAGGCGCTGGCAGAATTTCTGTTTGATACCGAAGAATCGATGGTACGCCTGGATATGTCTGAGTTCATGGAGAAACATGCGGTGGCTCGACTGATTGGTGCGCCTCCTGGTTATGTGGGTTATGAAGAAGGTGGTTATCTGACCGAGGCGGTACGTCGTAAACCCTACTCAGTCATCTTGCTGGATGAGGTTGAGAAGGCCCATCCGGATGTGTTTAACGTGTTATTGCAGGTACTCGATGATGGACGTCTGACGGATGGTCAGGGACGTACCGTGGATTTTCGTAACACCGTCATTGTTATGACCTCAAACCTGGGTAGCCAGATGATTCAGGAGCAGGCCGGTGAAGACAACTATGAGGCAATGAAGAACGCCGTAATGGAAGTTGTCGGTCAGCATTTCCGCCCCGAGTTTATCAATCGTGTTGATGATGCGGTGGTGTTCCATCCACTGGGGCAGTCGCAGATTCGCACTATTGCCAGTATTCAGCTCGAGTATTTACGCAAGCGTTTGCGTGACCGTGAAATGGATATCGAACTGAGCGATGCTGCGCTGGATAAAATATCGGAAGCGGGTTTTGATCCGGTCTATGGTGCGCGTCCGCTGAAGCGCGCGATACAGACGAGTATTGAAAACCCACTTGCACAGGAAATCCTGTCAGGTAAATACGGACAAAATGATGTCATTCTGGTTGATGTTGCCGATGATGCGCTGACATTTGCCAAATCTGATCGTAAGGCAAGTGCTGCCTGAGACACGCTCCTTGATATCTCTCTCCGCCCCACCCTTGTGGGGCATTTTTTTGTCTGTGTAAAAACATTATGATGTGTAAATAATGAATACGCATACTGTCAAAGCACTTTTCTTTTACGCCCCCGGCTGTGTATTTTGTCCACAGGTGCACCATGTGCTGGAACAGTTACTCGCGGAGCAGCAACTAGACAGTCTTGATGCCATCAATATTGCAGAAGACACCAGACTCGCGGAGCAACTCGGTGTACGTAGTGTACCCTGGTTAAAGTTAAACGATATTGTGTTGTTTGGTCAGCATAGTGAAGCTGAATTACAGCGCTGGGTTGAATTATCGCGGCAGGGCACAGCCAACGAGCATTTTATACTGGAGCAGCTTGAGTCGGGTCAGTTACAGCCTGTTGAAGACTTGCTGGCGCGCGCACCTGGTGTGATTCAATTGTTTTTAAAATACCTGCCTGATATGTCGCAGAGTATTAATGTTCGCCTGGGTATTAGTGCCTTACTGGAAGGTTTGCAGGGTACTGAATTACTCGCTTCTATAATTAATGATCTTGGTACACTGACACAATCTGAAGATGTGCAGGTGCGTGCTGATGCCTGCCATTATCTGGGCCTGTCACAACGCACCAGTGCGCGGTCTTTCTTGCAGGCTGCGCTCGAGGATGAGAATCATGAGGTGCGTGAGATTGCCGAGGAAAGTCTGACTATGTTGTCTGAACAGGCATAATCTGATTTGATAGCTTGCTATACTAAGCCAGTGCTGTTTCTTTAGAGCTATTACCATGCTAGTCCACAAACCAAAAAAAATCGACAGCTTTGATTTTTACGCAGAACGAATTCTTATCAGGAAATATCAGGTACTGTCTCGTCTTGGTGCCGGTTGGGAGGGTGAAGTCTTCCTGATACGCGAGCTGGCAACTGGCATCGATCGCGCAGCAAAGTTTTTCTATCCGGAACGCAATAAAAATGACAGGACGATTCGATCATATGCGAAGAAACTGCATAAATTGCGTCATTGTCCTATTCTCATTCAATATCACACGCAGGAGCAGATGAGTTATCGTGGCATGCCCGTTTTATTTCTTGTTTCGGAATACGTAGACGGTGATCTACTTAGCACCTTTCTGGATAAACAGCCGGGCAAGCGTTTACAGGCATTTCAGGGCTTGCATCTGTTACATGCAATGGTATCTGGTCTGGAAACCATTCATCATTCAAAAGAGTACCATGGTGACTTGCATACTGATAATGTCATTCTGCAACGCTATGGTCTGGGGTTTGATTTAAAACTGGTTGACATGTATCACTGGGGCGCTGCCAAAAAGGAAAACTTTCATGATGACATTTGCGATGTGATTCGTATCTTTTATGATGCACTTGGTGGTGCGAAACATTATGCCCGGCAACCTCAGGCAATCAAGAATATCTGTTGCGGCCTAAAACGCAGCTTGATATTAAAAAAATTTCGTACGATGTCTCAGCTACGTGAACACCTGGAAACAATGCAGTGGTAACGACTAATCCACAACAGAATATATTGCTTAGCTCTCAGGATTGTGACGATATCCTGTCATTCACACATCCCGACTATCAGGTTCTGTGTTATACCCGGCGTTCAATAACGAAAAAAACAATGAATGAAGACGCTTTGCTGGTTGCGCCACTGCAAGATGGTGGTTTGCTATTGGCGATTGCTGATGGCATGGGAGGGCAACGTGGTGGTGCTGTTGCCTCGCATATTGTGACTGAAAAGTTACACAAGGCTGTGCAGGGGCTTGGTGATAAAGAGATTACAACACGTGCTGCGATACTTGATGCCATAGAACGAGCCAATCGTGACATCCTCGCACTGTGTACTGGTGCTGGTACTACTCTTGTACTTGCCGAGTTACAGCAGTCAAATATACACCCCATCCACATAGGTGATTCAGAGATTCTTGTTACCGGTCAACGCGGTAAACCGAAATTCAGGACTATTTCACATTCACCGGTTGGTTATATGCTGGAAGCTGGATTGATTGATTCAAAAGCAGCATTATATCATCAGGACAGACATATCATTTCTAATTATGTCGGTACTGAGAATATGCATATTGATATCGGCTCGGGTGTGACGCTTGCTCAGTATGACACCATGTTAATTGGATCAGATGGAGTATTTGATAATCTTACCGAAGACCGATTAATCGAGATTATTCGTAAAGGTCCTCTGGCAAAAGCGGCAGAGCGGCTCCTGGCAGAATGCCTTGCTTCTATGTCTGATAACTCACCTGGGCATTACGGTAAACCCGATGATGTGAGTTTTATACTTGTTAGGCGAGCCTAGCCAACGGTATCGGCAATAATACCTTTTAGTAGTTCTTCAAGCGCTGTGAGGGTTTTATCGGTGGTGGCATCGCCCGTGTAGTTCGGTCTACGATAAGAAAGGTACACCGTACCCGGTTCGTCAGCCTTGACATAAATATAGATGATGTATGGGCAAAACACGATGTTATCGGCATCTGCTTCCATCATGTCACGAGAAACAATCGCACTGCAGAATGTAACGGCCTCTGCAATTTGATAGATACGCTTGGTGCGGCCAAGATCCTTTCCAGTACGCTGCAGCATGTCACTGACGTGTGATATGTTATTTACTTTTAGACCTCGATCCTGCAAAGCAGATACGAGATATTCTTTGATTTCATCAAAAGTGCCTTCTGTTTTACTAATGACTCGATAGGCATAGGGATCAGCTTTGCTTGTTGATGAGGATTCTTTATCCTGCGTTGTTTGCGGAGTCGGGTTGCAGCCGATCAGAAAAACAGCAAATGTAACAAGCGTAACAATTTGTATACGGCGTAAATTCATTGGGCACCTTTATTATTTTCCAGACTTCGTTTGGTAAGTTCGTTTGATGCGGTGGCACTCACATCTTCAAACTCATCCTTGACTAGTAGTTGTAATGTGGCGGTATCGGTATTCCAGTTTTTTGCGACTTCTTTGCGAATTTCCGGGTTACTGTCTTTTGCCAGTAGTGCCATCACCCTGGCTGTTACATATTCAAAGCGGGCAACAACGCTTCTAACGGCGACAGACTTGTCCTGCGCTAGCAGTAGATGGGTTTTTTCTGCAGTCGCGGTATTGACGATAACGTTGATGCGCACATCCTGATTGGGATCGCTGGCAAGCTGATGCAGGAGTTCAGCGGGTGCGCGGCGATTACTTGCCACAGCCTGTCTAACACGCGCATCGTTGTGTTTGGCTAGTTGTACTAGTTGTGCTGTGGTTGTTTTCGGTAACTTGGCAGCGCGTACAGGGTCATCCGCCAGATCATCAGCAAAGGCTGGCATTAAAAACAGGCTAGACAGGAAAACGATAACTAAAAAGTTTTTCATGTATGTTGATCTCGTGGCTTTAGATCTTCTTCAAGCACCATGTCTTTCAGACTACGCTCATTTAGACTACTTACAATAGCACTTCTGAGATTTTCCATAATAGCATCTACTGGTACGGAAGAAAGACGCGCCTTATTGATACGCTCGGGTTGTGGGTTGTATACGCGGACGGCATCAATAATATCAATGAGTTTTATGGTGTCCAGATCGCGAGCAGGTAGCAGGCCGGTAGGAACATGTGCATTTTCAGTGACGATCTGATTGGCAATGAGCAGGTCAATCACTTTTTGAATCACATCTCTGGAAATGGCAAGTTTGCCTGACAGCATGTCGACCGTCCAGGCTGGGCGATTATGGTAAAAGCTGTCACCAATATAATGCATCAGTAACAACGCCAGACGTTCCTTGAGGTGTGTATTGATTTCAACCGGATGTCGATTACGACTCATTTGCAGAGGGTTCTGATGGTAATAGGAAACGTCGGCGCCAATCAGCAAAATCATCCAGCCAAGGTAGAGCCAGATGATAAAGAAAATCAGTATTGCAAAGCTGGAGTAAATTGCAGTCTGGGTTGTTGAACTTGCAACAAAGGAAGCAAATGTTAGCCCGGCGCCTTCCCATAGTAGTCCAGACACCACAGCACCGATAAATGCTGAACGAAGTTTTACTTTTGTATTTGGAATGAAGATGTAAATAAATGTGAATGCAAAGATCACTAGCAGGTACGGCAGGAACTGGCTACCAATAGAGAGTATTGAGCCAAACGGTTCTATATTTTCCAGATACTGAACCAGGCCTGTTTTCTTAACGCTCGTGATTAGACCTAACGCAGTGAAAATAAGTACTGGGCCAACAAGAATGACACTCAGGTAATCACTAAAACGTTGCGCAAGACGGCGTGGGCGGTTGATCTTCCAGATATAATTAAATGCCCGTTCAATTTTCTGCAGCATGCTGACAACGGTAAACAGCAAAATACCCAACCCCAGTGCACCGAGTGCGCCGGCATTGATGTTATCGACAAAGCCCATGATACGCTCGATCAGCTCAGCGCCTTTGTCGCCCATGCCAATCACCAGGTTGTACATCAGCGGCTCGATCTGGTTATGCACACCAAATGCCTTGAGAACCGAGAAGCTAACGGCAATAAGTGGCACCAGTGATAGTAAGGTGGTGTAGACCAGGCTCATGGCGAGTAAGGTAAGTTGGTCACGGGTGATATCACGAAACACGCATTGCGTTATCCGCGCACTCTTGATCAGAAACTGTTTGGCACCTGAGGTGCTACGCAGATTGGTTTCCCACACAAAGTGGGAAAATTGTGTGAGGTATGTCCTGATTTTGTCTATCATGTTTGATGAATACTAGTGTGTGCTTGTGGCTGTCCAGTGCAACGACTATAGTAGTAATCATAGCCTCTCGACTATTATCAATGACTGATGAATAACTGCAAGGAAAATTACGCATGAAACGGATGGTATTGGGTGTATTTATCTGGTGTTTGTCTGCCCAGGTCTGGGCTCTTTCTCTTGGCGAGATTGATGTGCGTTCATCACTGAATCAACCGCTTGATGCAGTCATTCCTATCATCACCACTCGTGCGGGTGAAACCTATAATCTGCAGGTGGTCCTGGCATCTGAGGCAGATCACAAAAATCGTAATGTGGAACTTTCCGATGCTGCCAGAGGCATCAAGGTACTTCTAGTGGATAATGAGCTAAACCCATACTTGCAGGTCTATACCAACAAACCGATACGTGAACCGGCCTTAAAATTTATGCTTGATGCGAGTTTCAAAGGTGGCAGGGTACAGCGCAATTACAAGGTGCTGCTGAATATCCGCTAATCAGTTGCGGTAGGCGGCGGGCAGAATAAGCTCAAGTGCTTCATTAAACTTAGGCGTTGCTTCATTAAGTATAGGCTCAATATCATCCTCACTCAGACCCGTCATAGAGAGTGCGTCTTTATCAATATACGGTAACATTTCAGTTATCTCCATGTTTGTCTCTGAACATGAAGCAAGTACATTGCTGACATGCACAATGGCACTTTCAAGCTGAAAATTTTCCGCTTTAGATGGGGTGTGATGCATACCAACAGATATCTGCAGGCTTTCAGGCAGGTTCCAGACTTTTAACATTTCCATGCCGACCTCTGCATGATTGAAGCCAAGGATTTTTTCTTCTGTTAGATAGTCTTCATCAACAGCATTCTTTTCCGATTCGTTATTGACGGCATCAAGAACTTCACGCGCCTCATCAGGCAATTTGTAGAGAATGACCAGTTTACCAATGTCATGTAACAGACCAGCGACAAACAATCTCTCACTGTGTAATACATTGCATTTGGTTGCCATCAATCGCGCAATAACACCGGTATAGACACTATGACGCCAGAATGTGGCCATGTTCATCAAGTCGGCAGGAATATTTTTGAAGGTCATCACAGATGAAGTGGCAAGCACCAGTACCAGTAATTCACTGTTGCCAATCACGGTAATCGCACGTTTGATGGTATCTATCTTGGCAGGGAAGCCGTAGAACGAACTGTTGACGATCTTCAGTAGCCGTGCGGTCAGATCGACGTCCTGGCTGAGTACGTGACCAATGTCCTTGGAAGTGAAGCGAGGGTCTTCAAGCATCTGATGGATGCGGGTGCAGACTTCTGGTAATGAAACAAGTTTATTAACGTCCTCAACCAGTTGTGTGACTTGCATAAGATTCTCTACCTTAAGGATATTGTGCCTTCCGTGTATATCGGCAGGTTCGCGAAGTTTTTCAGTTATTTTTTAACAGTATAGGTTGTGTGTGTCGCGGATCAATCTGCTCTATCACTGATTACCGACTTTCTCCGTGCGCATCAGCATTTTATCGAGCATGCGAGCGGGAAGGATTCTACGTAAAAAACCGAATAAATAGGTTGGGAAGGTGACAGGATAGCGAATCTTGGGGCGTTTACTTTCAAGCGCATGAATAACCCGTTTTGTGACCGCTTCGGGACCCAAAGTGAATGGAACGGTCGCGCCGACCTTGTTGAGACGAGACAGTGTTCGATGGTAGGACGCCTGGTGATAGCTGTTATCTATATCGATATTGTCCTGAAATGCGCGCATGGCATTGGCTCGAAACGCACTCAGGATAGGCCCAGGTTCGATAAGTGATACGTGTATGTTACTCGAGCGTAATTCCAGTCTGAGTGTATCGAACATACCCTCAAGGGCAAACTTGCTGGCGTTATAGGCGCCACGCATGGGTAGCGCGATGATACCAAGCACCGAACTGTTAACGATAATACGTCCTTCGCCCTGTTCACGCATGACTGGAACGATGCGGTTAGTCAGTTCTATGGTACCAAAGAAATTGGTTTCGAACTGTTTGCGCAACACATCACGGCGTAAATCCTCGACAGCACCAGGTTGACCATAGGCCGCATTATTAAATAACGCGTACAGCTTGCCATCAGTCTGTTGCAGTACTGAATCAACCGCGGTATTAATTGAATTGCTGTCATCCAGATCGAGGATTACTGGCTTCAGGCCGAGTTCCTGCAGTTTTTTGCAATCCTGTTGCTGACGCACACCGGCAAACACCTGGTAATTACGCTTGTTGAGCTCAAGTGCTGCGGATAGGCCGATGCCAGTAGAGCAGCCAGTGATTAAAATGCTTTTTTGTTGCGAAGTGCTGGTCATGCTTGTTCAGTCTGCATCAATGGCGCTACGTTCCTGTTGCTGTAGCTGCCACATCTCAGCGTATTCTCCCTGTTGTTCGAGTAATTCCTGATGGGTGCCATGTTGAATGATCTTACCACCTTGCATGACAAGAATCCTGTCAGCATCAATGATGGTCGAGAGGCGGTGAGCGATTACCAGGGTGGTATGATCCGTCGCCACTTCACGCATAGCCGTCAGTATTGCCTGCTCCGACTGAGAATCCAGACTGGAGGTTGCTTCATCAAAAATAAGGATGCGAGGATTTTTCAAAATGGTGCGCGCAATGGCAACACGCTGTTTTTCACCGCCCGAGAGTTTTAACCCACGTTCACCAACAATAGTGTCATAGCCCTGTGGTAGTGATTCTATGAAGTCATGTATGTGTGCAAGTTGTGCGGCGCGATACACCTCTCCCTGTGTGGCATCCGGCTTTGCATAGGCAATATTGTAATAAATAGAGTCATTAAATAGCACGGTATCCTGTGGCACGATACCAATGGCCTCACGCAGACTTTGTTGTGTGACTGTACGGATATCCTGTTCATTAATCTTGATGCTACCAGAGGTAATGTCATAGAAACGAAACAGCAGTCGTGACAGGGTGGATTTGCCAGCACCGCTATGCCCAACAACGGCATATTTCTGTCCGGGCGGAATGATGAAGCTAACATCAGATAGAATTTCTCGATCATTGTTGTAGCCAAAATGTACGCTATCAAAAGTAACACTGCCATCGCCAACATAGAGTGGTTTGGCATCGGAACTATCTTTGATCTCTTCATCCTCTCCCATGATATTAAACATTAGTTCCATATCAGAGAGTGCATGACGTAACTGGCTATACACGATGCCAAGAAAATTCAGTGGAATGAAAAGCTGTAATAAAAAGGCATTTACCAGTACAAGGTCACCAATAGACATACTGCCATCGACAACGCCATTCGCTGCCAGGATCATCATAGCGGTGACGCCTGCTGCAATAATTAAACTCTGTCCTACATTTAGTGCTGACATGGAGGTCTGACTTTTTACTGCGGCATCTTCCCAGTCCCGCAGCGTTTCGCCATAGCGCTGGATCTCATAACTTTCATTACCAAAATATTTCACGGTCTCGTAGTTGAGCAGGCTGTCGACCGCCTGGGTGTTGGCCGCTGAATCATTTTTATTCATGGTGATGCGAAACTTCATGCGCCATTCAGTAATGATCAGGGTAAAAACAATATAAATGACGACGGACACAAACGTAATGATGGTGAACCAGATATCGTATTGCACCAGCAAAATAGACGCGATCATGACTATCTCGACCATAATCGGCAGGATACTGAAGACCAGGTAGTTCAGCAGCGAACTAACACCGCGGGTACCGCGTTCGATGTCGCGAGATATCGCACCGGTTTTTCTGTCGAGGTGAAAGCGTAATGAAAGATTATGTAAATGCGACAATACCTTTAATGACACCTTGCGCATTGCGCCATGGCGTACCCGCGCAAACAACGAATCGCGCAGCTCGTTAAACAGTGATGTCGCCAGCTTCAGCAGACCGTACATGACCAGCAGTGCCACGGGCAGAACGAGTAGTGTTTGCTTGCTGGCATCTAGGCTATCGACAATGTCTTTTAGCACCAGTGGCACACCGACATTTGCGGCTTTGGAAAGAATCAGCGCCATCAGGGCCAACAGTACGCGGCCACGAAAATCCCATATATAGGGTGTCAGGGCGCGAATGGTCTGCCAGTCCTGACGATTTTCCAGTGGTAGCCGTGTCGGTGAGGTATGCATAGGGTGTGCACTATAGTGATATTGCCTTTTTTTACAATCTTTTACTCGGCCTTTAAGGACATGCTAAGTCTCAATTATCTATAATTCTTATCAGGTAATCATCAGGAGTTGATGTTTTGATGTACAAACCCACTGCCGCAGAAATCCACACCGCAACCAGGCTCGCCGAAATCATGATGAATTCGGGCAATGACCCACGCCATCTGGGTGCGACCTTAGTGGAATTAAACCGCCAGAATGAGATGCTCGAAGAAGTGCTCAACGCGGCAGTACACTACATGCATAGCCAGTCTGAGCGCGATCACGCACGGCTTAGCATAGCCATTGACCGCGCGCGTGGTGTCAAGACGACTCAAAAAGAGCAAATGGGCCTCGCCTGAGCCCCTGAAATGACTTCTCAATACCCATAGTTGGGCATATAACGATATACTATTCCCTTGTCTGGGTTCCTGGCCACAATTGTCGTGGCCAGATTTTTTTGAGAGTAAGCTATGCCAATCTACGAATATCAATGTGAAGCCTGCCAGCATCAGATGGAGGCGATACAGAAAATGAGTGACGAACCACTCAAGACCTGCCCCGAATGCGGTAAAGATAGTCTGAAAAAGCAAATTTCGGCAGCCGCCTTTCGCCTCAAAGGGGGCGGCTGGTATGAAACGGACTTTAAGAGTGGCAGTAAGAAAAACCTCGCTGAGAAATCTTCCGATAGCAGCAAAAGCAAGACAGGTAGTAGTTCCTCGGGCAAGTCGGATAGTTGATGCGCTTCTTCCGTAAATATTTTATTGCCGGACTCCTCGTATGGGTACCGCTTGGTGTCACCGTGCTCATCATCAAGCTACTTGTCGATATGCTCGACAAGGTGCTGCTGCTGGTGCCTGCCGAATATCAGCCTGAAGTTTTGCTCGGTTTTAAAATCCCCGGATTCGGGGTCGTTGTCTCGGTGGTAGTGGTATTTGTTACCGGTATGATTGTCGCGAACCTGTTTGGGCGTCAGCTGATACGCCTGTGGGAGGCCATGCTGAGCAGGATTCCGCTGGTCAAAGGCATTTATTCTGCTGTCAAACAACTACTTGAGACACTGGTGTCGCCATCCGGTAAATCCTTTCGCAAGGTGCTGCTGGTGGAGTATCCGCGCCCGGGTTGCTGGTCACTGGCGTTTCAGACCTCTGAGGAGCTGGGTGAAGTCAGTCAGAAGAAACAACCTGGCCCCGAGGTGGCGGTGTTTATCCCGACCACACCGAATCCGACATCGGGATTTCTGCTGTTTTTACCTCGCCAGGACATCGTCGAGCTGGATATGAGTGTCGATGAGGGGCTGAAAATGCTGCTTTCTTTCGGAATGGTGCTGCCAGAGTCAACAAAACAGCAACTTATCGATGAACATGGGGCGTCCTGAGCTGCCTGCAGCTTGCACAACAGCCCGTCTAGACGTACTATTCCGGCCTTTTAAGCCCGTTTAATCATTAGGAAAACAAGCATGCGCAGTCATTATTGTGGCCAGGTGACCGAGAGCCTGATAGATAGCGACGTCGAACTCTGTGGCTGGGTTCACCGCCGCCGAGATCACGGTGGAGTTATTTTCATCGATTTACGTGATCGTGAAGGTCTCGTCCAGGTGGTGTTTGACCCCGATACCGTCGAAGCCTTTGCCACTGCCGAGCGTGTGCGCAGTGAATTTGTCCTGAAAATTAAAGGTCGTGTGCGCCATCGCCCTGAAGGTACCGTTAACGAAGATCTGACCAGCGGCAAGGTCGAGGTGCTAGGCAAGGAACTGACTATTCTGAATGCGGCGAAGACGCCGCCATTCCCTCTCGATGAAGAAACCGACGTGCATGAAGAGACACGTCTGCGTTACCGCTATATCGATCTGCGTCGTCCCGAGATGTTACAGCGTATGCAGTTTCGCTCTGAGGTGACACGCGTGCTGCGTAACTTTCTTGATGACGAAGGTTTCATGGATATTGAAACACCGATGCTGACCAAGGCAACACCGGAAGGTGCGCGAGATTATCTCGTCCCTAGCCGTACCCATGATGGCCAGTTTTTTGCGTTGCCACAGTCACCGCAAATTTTTAAACAGTTATTAATGGTTTCCGGGCTGGATCGTTATTACCAGATTGTGCGCTGTTTTCGTGATGAAGACCTGCGTGCCGACCGCCAGCCTGAATTTACCCAGCTCGATATTGAAACCTCGTTTATGGATGACGAAGCCATTATGAGCATGAACGAGACGATGATTCGTGAGGTGTTTCATAAGGTACTGGAAGTCGATTTACCGAATCCGTTTCCTCGCATGACCTATGCCGAGGCGATTTCACGTTTTGGTGTCGATAAGCCCGATCTACGTATTCCGCTTGAACTGATCGATATCGACGACCTGATGAAAGACGTTGAATTCAAGGTGTTCTCCGGCCCTGCAAATGCTGACGACAGTCGTGTCGCTGCCTTGCGCCTGCCACAGGGTGGTAAGTTAAGTCGTAAGGAAATCGATGGCCTGACAGAATTTGTCGGTATTTATGGCGCTAAGGGGCTGGCCTATATCAAGGTCAATGAACTCGCCAAGGGGCGTGATGGACTGCAGTCACCGATCCTGAAATTCATGCCTGATGACGTTATTACAGCCGTTATGGAGCGTGCCCAGGCCGAGGATGGTGATATTGTTTTCTTTGGCGCCGATAAAGCCAATATTGTGAATGAAGCCCTCGGTGCGCTGCGCGTCAAACTGGGTCATGACTATGAGCTGGTTGAGGCTGGCTGGCGACCATTATGGGTGGTCGACTTCCCAATGTTTGAATGGGATGAAGGCGCCAAGCGCTATAACGCCCTGCATCATCCATTCACTGCGCCGGTTGATCCGGATCCGGCCAGGTTGCGTGCCAATCCTGGCGAAGCGTTGTCATGTGCCTATGACATGATTCTGAATGGCACCGAAGTCGGTGGTGGTTCAGTACGTATTCACGATGCCGAGATGCAGGCTGCCGCGTTTGAAGTGCTCGGTATTGATGATGAAGAGGCGCGCGACAAGTTCGGCTTCCTGCTGGATGCCTTGCAGTACGGTTGTCCGCCACATGGTGGTATCGCCTACGGTATGGACCGTCTCGTCATGCTGATGTGCGGTGCCAGCAGTATTCGTGATGTGATGGCCTTCCCTAAGACGCAGTCTGCCAACTGCCTGCTGACATCGGCACCATCGACGGTTTCCGAGAAACAGCTACGCGAACTGCACATTCGTCTGCGCAAGCCGCAGTCCGAACCAAGCTAGGACGCTTTTTCTCTCGTCTTCTTACTGACAAGCAAGGTCAGCCATGTGTGCGCGCTGCATGCTAAATCGGGCTCGACCTCCTTGTCTCGCCCGCATCAGTGGTGCCTTGTTCTTACTCTCCCTGTATCGCATCGGCACCAATGACGCTGCAGCACATCACTCGCGGCTGACTGTGACTTTCCGAATGCACGGCATACATCTGACCGAACTTAGGCTGGAATAGGCGTCTTTGAAAACGTGCGTGCCAGGAAAGGCAAAAGCGCGTTTTCTTAGATTCGAGCTCAACATGGAGGTTAAGCGAGAGTAAGCCGCAGACAGTCTAAGTTCGGTCAGATGTATCATCGCGATGACAGTTGTTCTGAATTAACAGGTGAAGGGCACAAAAAAAGGTTCGCCGGAAATCAGCGAACCCTTTATCTTTGTGCCGTTTATTTTTTGTCTTCTGGAGTTGCTGTTGGTGCGACAGGTTGTGGAGCAGCTACCCTGGGTGGGATATATACCCCTGGATAGGTCGGTGTAACCCCATAATAAGGATAAGGACGATAGCCACCATAGTAAGGATAGCCGCCGTAACCTCCATAATAGGGATAGCCACCATAGTAAGGATAACCGCCCCATGGACCGCCCCAGCTATTCCAGGGACCACCACCCCAGCCATTGCCGGGCCACCAGAACGCCTGTGCTGATTGCATTGTTAGGGCAGAGACGCCGAGCAAACCAGCAAGTGTTAGGATTTTCGTAAATTTACGCATTGAATTTCCTCCCATTTAAAGGGTTAACTAAAAGTCTGTGAACTGCAAATAGCATATTCTGTTACTGCTTTGTCACGATTATATTGAATAAAAATGACAAAATTAACTTACAAAATGAAACCATTTTTTCGGTTTGCATTCGATGATCCAAATCAAAAAAGGTTCAGCTGTTAAGATAGATACATGGTCAAAGACACTAAATTCAAACGTCCCGAATCTGTGCTGGTTGTCATCTATAATCCCGTGGCCGAGGTGCTTGTGATGCGTCGACGCGAGCCGGATGATTTCTGGCAATCCGTAACGGGTAGTCTGCGTGAGGGCGAAGTGGCAGATGCCTGTGCCTGTCGAGAAGTCATGGAGGAAACCGCAATTAATCCACCGGGTATTATTAATCACCACACCAGCTGGACGTTTCCGATACTGCCTGCATGGCGTGCGCGTTATGCTCCCGAGGTGACAGAGAACCGCGAGCATGTATTTTCACTGTGTGTCGAGCAGGGCGTCATACCGACATTGAATGAACGCGAGCATACTGAATATCAATGGTTGCCATTTCAGCAGGCGGTCGAACGTGTCAGTTCATACACCAATCGTGACGCCATTCTGATGCTGGCGAATGAACAGGGCTGGCCACAATGAAGCCGGCCGTGGTGTTTGTGCATGGGCTGTATATGAATGGCTGGGATATGACGTTGTTGCGCCGCCGCGTGCGTGACTGCGGCTTTGATGTCTACCAGTTCAGCTACCCCAGTATGCGCCATACCGCCGAGGAAAATGCGGATGACCTGCAGGCGTTTATCAGCAGACTGCCGCAGCAGGAAGTCCATTTCGTCTGCCATAGCCTGGGTGGGCTTGTCATTCGGCACCTGTTTCACCGCTACCCGCAGCGCCCAGGGCGCGTCATCACACTGGGTACGCCACATCATGGCAGTGAAGTGGCACATTTTCTGGCTGGTTTCAGAGCAAGCCGCTGGCTGCTCGGTAAAAGTACCGTACGGGCATTATTAGGAGGGGCACCTGAATGGATAACAGAGCATGAAATTGCCGGAATCTGCGGCAATAAGCGTCTCGGGGTGGATGTCTTGTTACGCGTTATCAAAGGCCCCAATGACGGCACGGTGGCAGTGGCCGATTGTCAGTTTGAGGCTTTTAAACAAGTGATTATATTGCCCGTTTCACACATGCATATGCTGTTTGCGCAGAGTGTTGCTGCACAATGCTGTGCTTTTCTAAAAACAGGTCAATTTAGTGTCTGTGATGCAGCCTGATGGCTGCGCGCTACGCAGGAAAAATGCTAGAATGGCGCCAGTTTTATAGCAAGTGAAGTGAATTATGGCTGGACACAGTAAATGGGCCAATATCAAGCACCGCAAGGCGGCCCAGGATGCAAAACGCGGTAAGATTTTTACCAAGCATATTCGTGAAATAACCGTCTCGGCAAAAATTGGTGGGGCTGATCCCGATGCCAATCCGCGCCTCAGGACGGCCATCGATAAGGCGCTCGGCGTCAATATGACCCGTGACACCATTGACCGTGCTATCAAGCGTGGTGCCGGTGCCAACGATGGCGATAACTACGATGAAGTGCGCTATGAAGGTTATGGCCCCAACGGCGTGGCCGTGATGGTCGATTGCCTCACCGATAACATCAACCGTACCGTCTCTGAAGTGCGTCATGCATTTACCAAATCAGGTGGCAACCTGGGAACAGATGGTTCCGTGGCATACATGTTCAACAAGCTGGGTATTTTGTCTTATCCTGCTGGTAGTGATGAAGATGCGTTGATGGAAGCGGCGCTCGAAGCAGGTGCTGATGACGTACAGAGCAATGATGATGGCAGTATCGACGTTATCACTAATCCGGATGAATTCCTGACAGTGAAAGACGCCATGGTTGCAGCGGACTATACCCCCGAGCATGCGGAAGTCACGATGAAGCCAGATAATACGGTCGATCTGGAGCTTGATGATGCACAAAAAGTCATGCGCCTGGTTGATATGCTTGAAGACCTGGATGATGTGCAAAACGTTTATTCAAATGCCGATTTTTCCGATGAAGTTATGGCTCAGCTGTGAGGCAAACACATTAATATGAGCCGCATCCTTGGCATCGATCCTGGATCACGTATCACCGGTTACGGTGTCATCGATGTTGAGGCAAATCATCACCGTTATGTCAGTAGTGGTTGCCTGCGCATTGGTGGCAAACAGCTCGCCGATCGACTTGGCCAGATCTTTCGCGATTTAAGCGATCTTATTCAGCAGTATCAACCTGACGAGCTCGCCATTGAGCAGGTATTCATGCACCGAAATGCGGATTCTGCACTGAAGCTGGGGCAGGCGCGCGGTGCCGCTATCTGCGCCGCTGTGAATCAGTCATTGGCTATCAATGAATACAGTCCGAGAGAAATCAAGCAGGCCGTTGTCGGCAAGGGCAGTGCCGACAAAAGCCAGGTGCAGCACATGATCAAGGTGATACTCAATCTGCAGGGCGAACCACAGGAAGATGCTGCTGATGCGCTGGCTGTCGCTGTCTGTCATGCGCATACACGAAATACACTGCAGAAGATTCCTGGTGCTGAGAGTGCGACCGGAGGGCGGTTACGTTGATTGGTCATCTGCGTGGCGAACTCGTCAGTAAACAACCGCCTTTGCTACTCGTCGATGTTCAGGGCGTTGGCTATGAAGTCGATGCACCGATGTCGACGTTTTTCGTCTTACCTGAACCGGGTCAGCAGGTGACCCTGCTAACGCATCTGGTTGTGCGTGAAGATGCGCATACGCTGTATGGTTTTGCCACGGATACCGAAAGGCGCCTGTTTCGTACACTGATCAAGGTCAACGGAGTGGGTGCCAAGCTGGCACTGACGATCCTTTCCGGGATCAGTGTTGATGACTTCTGCCAGTGTATCCATGCGGATGATGTCGCTGCTCTGACACGTCTGCCAGGTGTCGGCAAGAAAACCGCCGAACGACTCATCGTGGAAATGCGTGACCGACTCAGTGACTGGCAGACAGAAGCTATGACTAGCCCAAGCAATGCAAGTGGGGCCGCCGCCACACAACAGCCTGTCGATGCGGTGTCAGAAGCCGTTAGTGCCCTGATTGCCCTGGGATATAAGGCACCAGAGGCGAGTCGTATGGTGCGCGATCTGGATACCTCGGGCATGAGCAGTGAAACGATTATTCGCCAGGCATTGCAGGTCCTGGTGAGAAATTAATGCCCGTACGGGTATAGGAATAACAAAAATGATTGAAACCGATCGACTAGTCACCGCTGATTCTCATAGTGAAGATGAGGCGATAGACCGCGCGATACGCCCGCGCTCTCTAGAAGAGTATATCGGTCAGCCCGCGGTGCGTGAGCAGATGGAGATCTTTATCAGTGCGGCACGTGGGCGCGATGAGGCGCTCGATCACTGTCTTATTTTTGGCCCACCAGGGCTGGGCAAGACGACGTTATCGCATATTATTGCATCAGAAATGGGCGTGAATATGCGCCATACCTCTGGCCCAGTACTCGAACGCGCGGGAGATCTGGTGGCTTTGCTGACGAATCTTGAACCACGCGATGTGCTATTCATTGATGAGATTCATCGCCTCAGTCCCGTTGTTGAAGAAGTGCTTTATCCGGCAATGGAAGATGGCCAGATCGATATCATGATCGGTGAAGGGCCTGCGGCGCGTTCCATCAAACTGGATTTGCCACCATTCACCCTGGTAGGGGCGACAACTCGAGCGGGCCTGCTGACTTCGCCGCTGCGTGATCGCTTTGGTATTGTGCAGCGCCTTGAATTCTATAATGAAGCGGATCTCGGCTCGATCGTCACGCGTTCGGCTAGGATTCTGAATCTGGACATCGACGCGTCCGGTGCTACCGAGCTCGCACGGCGTTCTCGCGGTACCCCACGTATCGCTAATCGCCTGCTGCGACGAGTACGTGATTATGCTGAAGTGAAAGCAGATGGACATATCGACAAGCCAGTGGCTGATGCGGCGATGACGATGTTGAATGTTGATGTAAATGGCTTTGATAACATGGATCGAAAGTTACTACTGGCGATTATTGAAAAATTTGCCGGTGGCCCTGTCGGACTGGATAGTCTCGCTGCAGCGATTGGTGAAGATAGTGGCACCATTGAAGATGTACTCGAGCCCTTTTTAATCCAGCAGGGGTTTATTATGCGTACGCCGCGAGGGCGCGTGGCCATGCCTGCTGCTTACACTCATTTTGGTCTAAATGCACCGTCCCAAGCCGGCCAGAACACGTTAAATCTCGGTGAGTCAGATTAGCGAATTGTCATCAGGGAATTATTTGTTGTTCAGTTTGTCATTAGATGTAGGTAAAAGAATGTGACGCATTTCAATTTTCCGATTCGCGTTTACTACGAAGATACGGATGCAGGTGGTGTCGTATACTATGCGAATTATCTGAAATTCATGGAGCGAGCACGCACCGAAATGTTGCGTGACAGAAATCTTGAACAGGATGTATTAAGACAACAGTACGGTGTTGTGTTTGCGGTACGCCATGCCGAAATAGATTATATTAACGCCGCTAGATTTAATGACTTGCTACAGGTGTCTGTAGAAATAATAAAACTGGGGAAGGCCAGCATCACAGTGGCACAGACTATTTGTCGCCACCATGAACCTGACGATTTGCTATGCCGGGCAACCATCAAGGTGGCCTGTGTTAGTGCAGACGCGTTTCGGGCCTGCGCAATCCCTGACAACATCAGGATGGAGTTATCGCGTGTCAACTGATTTAACCTTTATCGACATGATTCTCAACGCCAGCGTCGTGGTGCAGCTGGTAATGCTGCTATTGTTGCTGACCTCGGTGGTTTCGTGGGCAATGATTTTTCGTAAATGGACTTTTCTAAAGCGCACGGTCAAGGCGGCCAAGGATTTCGAGAAACGCTTCTGGTCAGGCCGTGACCTGAATGAGCTCTATGATCAGATGACCGGTGGCAGGCGTGCCATGACAGGCATGAGTGCTATTTTTGATGCCGGTTTCAAAGAATTCATGCGTCTGAAACAACAACCGGGCATGGAGCCAGTCGCCGTTCTTGAAGGATCTCAGCGCGCCATGCGTGTTGCCCTCAATCGTGAAATTGATGATCTCGAAGAATACCTGTCATTACTGGCAACGGTTGGTTCTACTAGCCCATATATCGGCCTGTTCGGAACCGTCTGGGGCATTATGAATTCCTTCCGCTCACTTGGTAACGTACAGCAGGCCACGCTAGCAACCGTGGCGCCGGGTATCGCTGAGGCACTGGTTGCAACGGCCATGGGTCTGTTTGCGGCCATCCCTGCGGTGATTGCATACAACCGTTTCGCGGATGATGTTGAGCGACTTGAGAGCCGCTATGAAACATTCCTCGAAGAATTTTCCACTATTTTACAACGCCAGGTACACGCTTAACCCTATTGGTAATGTTGTAGCGTTTAAATAGAAGAGTAAGAGTTTCTACTATGCCAAGAAATCGAAAACGTAAAGGCCCTATGAGCGAGATCAATGTCGTGCCATACATTGATGTGATGCTGGTATTGCTGGTTATTTTTATGATTACCGCACCACTACTGGCGCAGGGCGTTAAGGTCGATCTACCGCAAGCAGCCTCAGAACCTGTCGATAGCGAGGATCAGGAACCGTTGATCGTCAGTGTTGATAGTAACGGTGACTATTATCTTAATATTTCAGGCGATGAAGAGCGCATCAACCATGAAACACTGGTGCAGCGTGTTGCCGCTGTCATTAGTTTGCGCCCAGGTACACAGGTTCTGATACGCGGCGACCGGGAAGTGACCTATGGCAAGGTAGTGACAGCCATGGCATTGCTGCAGAAATCGGGTGTAAAAAGCGTTGGTCTGTTAACCGAGGCACCGCAAACGGATAACAAGAAAAAATAAAACATGATTCGCGCTATTTTTTACAACCCTAAATACCTGCTACTGTCCATTATTATCCATGCTGGCCTGGCAGTGCTCTTAAGTGTGAGTTTCGACTGGAGCATTAAAGCAGAAGATACGCCCAAGCCTAATATCGTTGATGCCGTTGTGGTCGACCAGAGTAAAGTTAAGGCAGAAATAGAAAAGTTAAAGCAGGCAGAAAAGAAGAAAAAATCGCAGGAAGCCGAGCGCCTCAAGAAGCTTGAAAAGAAAATACGTATCGCAAAACAGAAACGTCAGGCTGAAGAGAAGCGTCTTGCTACGGCAAAGAAAAAGCGTTTAGCAGAAGAAAAGAAACGTAAGGCTGAAGCGAAAAAGCTGGCTCAGAAAAAGAAACAAGAAGCCGCCAAGCTCGCAAAGATAAAAAAACAGCAACAGCAGCTTGAAAAAAAGCGCCAGCTGGAATCCAAACGCCTCGCTGAGCTGGAAAAGAAACGTAAGCGCGAAGAAGCGAACAAGAAAAAACGAGCTGCTGAAGAAAAAGCGAAAAAGGTAGCCGCCGAGAAAAAACGTCGAGAGCAGGCCTTGCGGGAACAACTTGCCGCAGAAGAACGCGCTGAACAGCAGAGCCGCTACCGAAGCGTGACACAGAAATACCTCGGCCTGATTAAAAACAAGGTCGAACGTGTCTGGTTAAAGCCGGTCGGTACGAATAAAGGTTTAACCTGCACCGTAAAGGTGAAACTCATACCGGGTGGTGAGGTGGTTGACGTACGTGTTATAAAGGGTAGTGGTAATGCTGCATTTGATCGCTCGGTTGAAACGGCTGTTTTGAAGGCCTCGCCTTTACCTGTGCCATCGGAACCTGCGTTGCAACAACGTTTTCGCGACATAACATTTGAATTCAAACCTCTGGGGTGACATTTTGATTCGTTACACATATATCAGTTTACTGACACTTTTCGCATTACTGTTTAGCTCGTATGCCAATGCGGCACTTAGAATCGAGATCACCGGCGGTACAGAAGGTGCGTTACCGATTGCCGTAGTGCCATTTGGCTGGCAGGGGAGTGGTGCACCACCTGAAGCGGTTAGTGAGATTATCGCTGACGATTTAACCCGTAGTGGACGTTTTGCCGCACTCGATGAAAGTCAGCTGGTTGCACGCCCACATTTTGGAAATGAAGTGAAATTCAAAACCTGGCGTTTCCTCAAGGTGGAGAACCTGGTGATCGGCAATGTACGACGCACCGGGCCACAGCAGTTTGAGGTGCGCTTCCAGTTATTTGATATTTTTAAGGGTGAACAGCTCGCCGGATACACCATACCGAGTACTGCGACGGGATTACGTCGTACTGCACATCAGATTAGCGACATTATCTATGAAGCACTGACAGGTGAAAAAGGCGCATTTACAACCCGAATCGCCTATGTCACCGCCGATGGCGCTAATAAAAATCGCACCTACTTTCTGAATGTTAGTGATGCCGACGGCTTTAATGAACAGACGATTCTGCGCTCGCGCGAGCCGCTTCTGTCACCAAGCTGGGCACCAGATGGTCGTCAACTGGCCTATGTTTCGTTTGAAGCCGGCACCTCACAGATATATATGCAGGATGTGTTTCGCGGTTCGCGAAAATTGATCGCCAGCTTTAAAGGTCTGAATAGTGCACCAGCCTGGGCGCCGGATGGTTCTCGTCTGGCGATGACGCTGTCGAAAGACGGTAATGCCGAGATATATCTGTTTGACGTGGCGACACGTAACCTCAAACGCATGACATTTAACCGTGCTATTGATACTGAGGCGGCCTGGGCGCCTGACGGTAAGTCATTGATTTTTACGTCAGATCGGGGTGGAAAGCCTCATATATATCGCCTTTTTGTGAATGCTGCCGGGCAGCGTGGCCAGCTAAAACGCCTGACGTTTGAGGGACGTTATAACGCGCGTGCCTCATTTTCTCCCGATGGCAAGCTGATTACTTTTGTGCATAGCGTTAATGGTGATTATCGTATCGCCACACAGGACCTGAAGACCGGTAATGTGCAGGTTTTAACAGAAACTTCGCTTGACGAGTCGCCTAGTTTTGCGCCTAATGGTAGTATGATCATCTACGCTACGAATGAGAATAATAAGGGCGTATTGGCAGCAGTCTCAGTTGATGGGCGCGTGCATCAGCGATTACTAATTAAAAATAAAGACGTTCGTGAACCGGCATGGTCACCGTTCGAAAAAAGAAATGCTAAAGGAGCAAATTAATGAGAAAAATCAATCTGTTACTGGTTTTAGTCATGCCGTTGGTATTACTCCTCGGTTGTGAAACACCTGGAGATGCTGCGAAAGGTTCTGACGGCAAGGGCGGTGGTGCCAAGGTTGAAGATCGTAGCGGCGCATCTGCCAGCGGCGCTAAAGGTGGCGGTGCTTTCTCAGGTCACCCACTTGATGATCCAGATAGCCCACTTGCTAATCGCGTTATCTATTTCGATTTTGATAGCAGTGCTATTTCAGATGCAGCGCGCGATACGATTGCTGCGCATGCGGCTTATCTGACCAATAATCCAGGCGCGAGTGTTGTTCTTGAAGGCCATTGTGATGAACGTGGTACTCGTGAATACAACATTGCACTGGGCGAACGTCGTTCGAATGCCGTTGCTCAGTTGATGAAACTCCAGGGTGGCAATAGCAACCAGATGAATTCCATCAGTTATGGTGAAGAGCGTCCAGCGGCAACGGGTCACGATGAATCTTCATGGGCGTTAAATCGTCGTGTGGAAGTAATCTACAAGTCTCGTTAAATCTTGATGCAGTATTCAGGTTTGCCACTATCGGCGATTGCACTATTAAGTGTGATCGCCGTTTTTCCATCGAGCGTGCTGAGTGCAACGCTTGAGGAACGTGTTCAGCGTATCGAGAATAAAATTTCGAGTGGTGCGCTAACGGATATGTTTCTGCAGCTTGAAGAACTGCGTAACGAGATGCAGCGTCTGCGAGGTGATATTGAAGTGCAGACAAATGCGATAGAAGGAATTAAAAAACGTCAGCGTGAGATATATCTGGATATTGATCGTCGTTTACAGGCACTTGAAAATCGCTCTGGCGTTCCCGATACCTCGGTTTCTGATATTCCTGCAGATACCACTGTACCTTCCACATCATTAACGACACCACCTGCTGATGTGAAGTCACCTTCCACTGATGTTACTGATCAACAGCCACCTGCGGGTGATCCACTGGTTGAGCAGTCGCTGTATCGCGCTGCATTGAACATGTTGAAAGAAGGTCGCTATGCAACGGCTATTACCCAGTTTCGTGCGTTCATTAATAAATATCCGCAAAGTGAATATGCCGATAATTCGCTTTACTGGTTAGGTGAAGCGAGCTATGTGACCCAGGACTACAAGCAGGCACTGCAAGATTTTCAGCGGCTAACGGAGAGCTTTCCTAATAGTCCTAAATACCCCGATGCCTTGTTAAAAACCGGCTATTGTCAGTTTGAGCTGAAGGATCTGACGGCAGCCGAACAGACCCTGCAGCAAGTTTTGACGCGTTTCCCGCAAAGTTCTGCAGCGCGTCTTGCCAAGCAGCGTCTGCAAAAACTTAAACTACAGAAAAACGGTTAATCACTTTTCTGGCAGCTTCTGCCAAACTTAGTAAAATGAGTCGCTTACGCATCACTGAAATCTTCCATTCACTGCAGGGTGAGGCACGTGATGTCGGTCGCCCAACAGTGTTTATTCGCCTGACAGGCTGTCCGTTGCGTTGCCAGTATTGCGATACCGAGTATGCTTTTCAGGGTGGCGACTGGGTTGAGCTGGACGATATCCTGCAGCAGGTGGCGAGTTATGACTGTGATTATGTGACGGTCACTGGTGGTGAGCCACTGGCACAAAAAGCCTGCATTGAATTACTTGCCCAGCTTTGTGATCGTGGATATAAGGTGTCTCTGGAAACCAGTGGTGCGATGGATGTCGCGTCGGTTGATACTCGGGTAAGCAAGGTGCTTGATATCAAAACTCCCGGTTCAGGCGAGCAGTCACGCAACTTGTCTGCAAACCTCGCTCATCTAACGTCGCATGATCAGATCAAGTTTGTGCTTTGTGATCGTAATGACTATGAGTGGGCATGTCAGCGTATCCAGCAGGAGAAATTAGCCAGTATCTGTGATGTACTGTTATCTCCCGTACATGGGTCGCTCGATGCACAGCAGCTCGCCGACTGGATTCTGCAAGATAAACTACCAGTACGTATGCAGGTGCAGCTACATAAATACCTGTGGGGCGATGAGCCAGGGCGATGACTACGACTCAGAAGAAAGCGGTTGTTTTACTCTCTGGTGGGCTGGATTCGGCCACGGTGCTGGCAATGGCAAAGCAGCAAGGATATATCTGTTACGCCTTGAGTCTCGATTATGGGCAGCGCCATGCTTCTGAGCTGCAGGCGGCACAAAGAGTTGCCGAACATGCAGGTGTGGCTATGCACAAGACCATCCCGCTGGACCTGCGTGCGTTTGGTGGATCAGCACTAACGGATGATGATATTAATGTTCCAGAAACAGAGAGTACTGGCATTCCTGTTACCTACGTACCAGCGCGCAATACGACATTTTTATCCCTCGCGCTGGGTTGGGCTGAGGTCATCGGCGCACATGATATTTTCATTGGCGTGAATGCGGTGGATTACTCGGGTTACCCAGATTGTCGCCCTGAATTTATCGAAGCGTTTGAACGTGTCGCCAATCTGGCGACCCGTGATGGTGTCGAAGGCCAGCCTTTTACGATTCACAGTCCGTTGATTCAGCTTACCAAGGCCGAGATTATCCAAAAGGGCCAGGAAATGGGCGTTGATTACAGTCTCACTGTCTCCTGTTACCAGGCCGATGAAGCGGGTCGCGCCTGCGGACGATGTGATTCCTGCCGCTTACGGCGGACTGGTTTTGAGCAAGCCGGGACAGATGACCCCACAAAATATGCAAAATAATGGCTAAGCCATTGATATTTAATTGCATGTCCTCTAAAACCGTGACATTTTTCCAGTCATAAAGGTATAATCTGCGCCTGTTTTAGCCAGTAACGCCAATCAGAAAGGCGTTTCGGCACAATTACATAGAAATTTAACAGGGTGGGTCATAGCAATGACATTTGAGAGTTTCGCTGAAGCGCATACATTTATCTTGTGGGCGGCATTTGGTATTGCGTTTATCATGGGCGCAGTCGTCAATAAAACCAATTTTTGTACCATGGGTGCCGTATCTGATCTGGTCAATATTCAGGATTCAGGACGTATGCGTGCCTGGTTCCTTGCCGTCGTCGTCGCAATGATTGGCGTTATCGTTGTTGAGTCCATGGGGCTGATGAGTGCTGATGCAGCACGTCCTCCTTACCGCGGTAGCAACTTTGCCTGGTTTGAATATCTGCTTGGCGGCATTATGTTTGGTATTGGTATGACCTATGGCAGTGGTTGTGGTAACAAGACACTGATTCGAATCGGTGGTGGTAACCTGAAATCACTGATTGTCTTCGCTGTGATTGCTTTGTGTGCCTACTGGATGATTAACCCTTTTCCAGGCACTGACAAAACCATCTATTCCGTTATCTTTTATCCATGGACTAATCCAATGACCGTTTCTATGGCCGGTCAGCAGGACGTTGGTTCGCTGGTTAGCCGTACTATCGGTCTAGGTGATGCTGTCAGCATGCGTATGTGGATTGGTGGGGTCGTCGCAATAGTACTACTCGCGATTATCTTTAAATCAAAAGAATTCCGCAGCAGCTTTGATAATGTACTGGCGGGTATCGTTGTCGGCCTGGCAGTACTCGCCGCCTGGTATCTGAGTGGTGCGATGGCAACAATTAATGCTGATGGCGATTTACTCAGCTGGGTGGATTATGCCAGTGATGATAACTGGTCAATGTTGCAAGAAGACCCTCGACCACGTGGTGTGTTCGCGCAGTCATTTACCTTTATCAATCCAATTGGCGAAACGCTAGGTTATGCCAAAGAAGGTTTTAGTAGTATCTACCTGACTTTTGGTGTCATGGCAGTATTTGGTGTGATTCTTGGTTCTCTCGTCTGGTCACTTATTTCGAAAGGTTTCCGTATCGAATGGTTTGTAGATGCTAAAGATCTAATGAACCATGTTATTGGCGCTATCCTGATGGGTATCGGCGGTGTGCTAGCGCTGGGCTGCACCATCGGACAGGCTGTTACAGGTGCTTCGACGCTTTCTCTCGGCTCTTTCATTGCCTTTGCAGGCATCGTATTTGGTAGCGCGCTGACAATGAAAATGCAGTACTACAAACTACTCTACGAAGAAGAAGCGACCTTTATGAAGTCATTCTTAAGTGCCATGGTAGATATGCGCATGCTACCTAGCGGGCTGCGTAAATTAGAATACATGTAAGGCTTGCCATTCGCGCTAACTCAGGTATGATTGCGCGCTGATTTACATGGGCCGTTAGCTCAGCTGGTAGAGCACCGGACTTTTAATCCGATGGTCGGGCGTTCGAATCGCCCACGGCCCACCATTATTTTCAAAGGCTTACGTAGCAATACGTAGGCCTTTGTTTTTGTGGGGCTACCTCGGGGTTACTGAAGCAGATAATTCGATCATCAAACATTATAGGGAGAATGCCTATTGTGTAGGGTGTGTATTTTTTGTTATTTTTGTTTTCAACTTTAGCGTTTTTGAATCTGTAATTTTCTCTTTGATCTGAAATACTGTTGAGTGAATGTAATTGTTCTGTGATTTTACGAATGCTTTAGTTTCATGGAGTCTAAATAATAAAAATAGAGAATATATATGTTTTACAATGTGGTAAGAATTAATGCGTGGTTAGGTATTGTATTCCTCGTATTAACCGGGGGAAGTGATAGTTTCGCAGAAGTACTTACAGATGGTAGTGTAGGTATAGTTGAAAACCTTAGCGGTCCGAATTTCCAGGTTCGAGCAGAACTAGGTCGACAAAACGGCAGTAATCTCTTTCATAGTTTTTCTCAATTTAATTTAAGCAATGGTGAGTCAGTAGTTTTCACCGGTTCACCATTGGTTGAGAACATTATTAGCCGTGTTACTGGAGGCGACCCATCAAGTATTAATGGTGAGATCAGTTCAACAATTCCAGAAGTAAACTTATTCTTATTAAACCCAGCTGGCATTATGTTTGGACGAGAAGCCAGTATCAATATTGACGGCTCATTTCATGTTGGAAGTGCCAATAGTATCGTTTTTGCTGATGGTTCAGAATTTCACGCAGACACGACAATATCACCTTCTTTTACAACAGCATCACCAGTTGCATTTGGTTTCCTGGGTAATCAGGCAGGCGAAGTCAGTCTAGAGGGAACTGAATTAACCTTGAGTTCAAATGAGCAACTGACTTTGGTTGGGGAAAGCATCAATTCTGAGGGTGGAGAATTACAAAGAATTGGCTTTCGGTTTATATCCCCAAATTCACGGCTAGAAGTGCCAGACGGCCGGGTTGTAATTGCTTCCGTTGAATCAAATTCTACTATTTCAATTGCAGATGGTGCACTGCAATTGAATGATGATACTACTTATGGTGATGTGAGCCTTAATCAAACTGAGATTGACACGAGTGGGAATGATGGTGGCATTACTGAGATTCTTGCAAATACTACCAGGTTTGAAAATACATTGATAACAGGCGATAGCATTGATTCAGATACTGGCGCATTAGTTATGATTGGCTCTGATACTTCACTTGTCATTAGTGAAAGTATCATTTCTACAAATAGCACAGGCACAAGTCCTGCAGGAACAGTAAGAATTCATGGTGGGGATGTAGCCCTACTAGATGGCTCAAGTATAAATAACTCGTCTCAGGATGGAGGGGAAGGCGGTGTTATCGATATTGATATTTCTGGCACGCTAAATATTACTGGTGGCTTCTTTACTCGCAGTGATATTAGTTCCAGGACAGTAGGTAGTGGTGATGGAGGCATAATCAGAATTAACGCTCAATCGGTTGATGCTTCTCGTGGTTCTATCAGTACTGCTACAGGTGGCGAATTTACTGGGCAGGATATACCAGGGGGCATAGAAATTAACGCTCTTGAATCTATTACTTTAATTGATACACCCGTGTTTACTATTGGCGTAGATGATCGCTCATCAGGAACCATTTCATTAAACACTCCTAGTTTAGATCTAAATGCTTCATCTATTGTAAGTCTTGCAGGTAATGCTGATAGCGAAATTGGGTTGGCTAATAGTGGCCATATTACCATTATTTCAGATGTAATTAATTTTAGTGGTAGGAGTACAAATGGCAGAGGTTCTATAGATATATCAACTGAGACCAGTGGAAGTGGTGGTAATCTTTTTATCACGGCAAATGATGTGAGTTTAACTGATGGCGCTTTTATTTCATCAACATCATCAAGTGAGGGTGCTGGTGGAAATCTTGTGTTAGAAGCAGAAAACCTGCAATTAAACGATCAAAGCTCAATTAGAACTAGCACATTGGGCAGTGGAAGTGCTGCTAGTCTTTCCATATCAGCAAGTGATGTGAGTTTTAATGATGGTGCTTTTATTTCTTCAACAACTTCTGGTGCAGGAGCTGGCGGTAGTATTGTCGTTGAAGCAGAAACCCTACAGCTAAATTCTGGAAGTTCAATTGATACTAATACATTTGGCTCAGGTAATGCGGGAAGTATTCAGTTGGATTTAAATGCTCTTATGCTTAATGGTTTCTCCGATATTACAGTTCAAACTAATGGAGATGGAGATGGGGGCGAGATAACTATATTTTCTGAGCTAGTAGAAATTGCAGGATTTAGTTCGATTCGATCTTTAACGCGAAATAATGGTAACGGTGGAGATGTGAGAGTTGATTCTAATTTGTTTACCTTGGATGGAAGAATAAGTATACAATCAACAGGGATAGGAAATAATTCATCATTATATATTATGAGTGATGAGCTACAACTGAGGGGTGGTTTTTTAACATCAGATAATGAAGGTTCAGGTCAAGGTGGTGTTTTTTCCTTAAGTGTCGAAGAAATATCTCTTGAGAATAGCTTCATTAGCACATCAACCTCTGGTGAAGGTAGTGCTAGTGATATTAGTATTGTAGGTGACAATGTTACTATTATTGATTCAGATATTAGGTCTACCACATCAAGCTCTGGTGTGGGTGGTGAAGTATTTATAGATCTGGGAAGAAACTTAATATTGAATGAGTCTAGTAATATTCAAACCACCCCTCGATCCACTGGTAATGCCGGAAATATAGTAATAAGAACAGGTAATGACGTTATTCTAGAGAATGTCAATGACGGAAGAAATAGTATTTCTTCGACCACTATAAATGGAGGTGGGGATACTGGTGATGTGACAATTACTGCCGGTGGTAGTGTTCGTTTGAATGGTGGGGGCAATAGTATTCGTACTGAGGCCAATGGCTTTAATGCTGGAGCAGCAGGTGATATTACTCTTAATGTATCTGGTGATTTAGAATTATTATCTGGAATGAATGAGGTTTTATCTCAAACGCTTTCTGATTTTAATGCTGGGAATATATTTATAAGTGCGGGTGGTGCTATTCGTCTTGCCGAAGGATTTTTCAACCGCATTACCTCGGCTACTTTTTCAAGTGGTTTTGGTGGGGCGATAACATTGTCGGCAGCGAATATTAGCATTGAAGATAATGCAACGATTACTTCAGTTGTTGTTGGAGGCAGATTGCTCCCTGATTTTTTTATCCCTTTTGATGGTTCTGGTAATACAGGGTTCATATCTTTAACAGCTGATAACATCTCACTTTTAAGCGGGGGCACAATTGCTACGCAAACAGGTGGTACGGGTTCGGCTGGAAATATTGATATCATTTCTAACGAAATATTTATTTCAGGACAAACTGAAGAAATTATTGAAAATGATATTTTCATCAATGGACAGTCCGAAATTCAGCCCTCAAGAATATTACTCAATTCGCCAGGTGCAGGTGATGGCGGCACGCTACGTCTGAGTGCCAATATTTTACGATTAGAAAACAATGCTGTGATTGATGGCTCAGCAGGTTTTATGGGAAGGCCTGGGAATCTATTCTTTAATGTAGGTCAATTTACGATTGATAATGCATTTTTAAATGCGAGCGTTGATACAATAGAGCAAAGTGATATTGATAATGTAGGAGGTATTAATATCCAAGGAACTAATCTAACACTACTTAATGGTGCTTTTATTAATGCAAACTCACTCGATGTTGGCGATGGCGGCAATATTAATATTGTGCTTAGTGGTGGCCTCACTTTGATGTCAGATGATCTTTCTAATCAAGATTTCAGAAGCACTATATCTGTTGATACATTTGGCTCTGGAAGAGGTGGAGTTGCGAGTATTAGTGCTGATAATGTAATTCTTGAGAATAGTATCATCTCAAGCACCGCTAACGATACCGGTGAAGCTGGCCTAGTGTCCATTACAGCGAACCAGGCATCTTTAAACAATAATGCATTGGTGACATCACAGGCGTTTAGCACTGGTAACTCTGGTATTCTTGAGTTAAATCTAAATGAAATTTTGATGCTAGAAAGTGGCTCTTTATTGTCCACGGAAACTATAAACTCAGGTGGTGGTGTTATTGATGTTAATGCGCGTGTGATCTTTATTTCTGACAGTGTGATTAATGCTGATAACTTTGAACAAGGAGGAGATATACGCCTAACCCCTGAGTTGTTAGTGATAAATGAAAATAGCTTGATTCGTGCTAACGTTGAGTTGGGTCAGGGTGGGAATATTGCGGTAGATGCAGCATTTTTTCTTAGTGAGGGTGCCCCAATTGATACCTTCCTTGATGCATCATCATCAATTGGCCCACAACTTTCTGGTATTGAACTAAATCTTGGCAATAGTTTAGTTGCAGCAAACACTAGATTTTTTGATGATTCTACATTAGTTGCTAGCCCTTGTTTATCACGAAATAGATTAACTTCTAGCAGCTTTAAGCTTCTTGGAAGTGGAGGTATCCCTCAATTACCAGATAGTCTACAGCTAGCAAATTTTTATAAGCTAGTGTCTAATGTGGGTATGGGATATGAAACTAACGATGAAGTTTATTCACAGATAGCATTACTAAGAAATGGGTGTTAATTCAATCATATACAATAAAGTGCGATACTAAAGCATTCCAATCGCCCACGGCCCACCATTATTTTCAAAGGCTTACGTAGCAATACGTAGGCCTTTTTGTTTTTATGTCTCAGGATTATTTTTATGCTAGATTGATACTATATCCAAACACCTCAGGGATGATATTTACTCACTGTTCTGAATTAATTAATGAGGTTCTTCGATGAAAACATTCCCCCGTTACATTTCGTACTTTTTTGCTCTGCTTATCACGTTACAACTGAATCCTGTTCTTGCAGAAGAAGGCAAGTGGCTGAAGCCCTATGTGTTAGCGAGTGAGCAAGCTGGAAAATTGTCTGACGCTATCAATGCGGTGAAAAGTAAAGTGAATGGCAGCAGTTTCAAGATCGTCGGTGAATATTCACCCTATAAAAATGCTCACGTGATTGGCATTAGTAGTGATGCATTGCAAAGCGCAGCTGCGGCTAGCAAGTTTGGCGGATATGGTGCGGTCGTGCGTGTGGGTATCACCCAGGTTGGCGACAAGGTGCAGGTTGCCTATGTGAATCCGAAGTGGATGTCGGGTATGTATCGCATGAAGAATGATCTGAGTAACGTTGCTGCCGCTCTCAAAAATACACTTGGCGCTAAATCAAAATTTGGCACGGCGGAGCTGTGGGCAAAAGATGATCTGAACGAATACCACTATACCGTGTTCATGCCGTACTTTGATGATCAGTTAGAACTTGCTGAATATGGTTCACACGCTGATGCTGTCAAGGCAGTTGAAGCCGGTCTTGCTGCAAGCAAAGGTGGCACATCGAAAGTTTATCGGGTTGATGTTCAAGGTAAGGACGAGGTGTTGTTTGGTGTTGCCATTAAACAGGATGATGGTAGCGACGCAACCGTCATGGGAACCACTGATGTTGGAGATTTTAAACATACGCCACACCTGCCTTATGAAATGCTGGTGTCTGGTAATCAGGTCTATGCATTACATGGCAAGTTTCGCATTGCGCAGAGTTTTCCTGACCTGACAATGACAACATTCATGAAAATATCGGGTGCACCAGATGCGATCGAAAATTCATTAAAACAGGCCGCCGGTAAATGATACACCTGGCAAAGAGTTACTTTGCCATTCCTGACCTGGGAGATTTTCTCGAGAAATATTTACACCCTTACCGTTATTCGGTAAGGGTCAATCTTGATGGTCATCCCATTCAGGTCAACTGGACAAGACGCGCACAGCAAGCGTTGGCGCAACGCAACAAACCACTCATTGCCGATATGCAATTGTATTTCTCCTGTGTGGTGAAAAAACGCGTATTGTTTTCTGATACTCAGGACGAGTGGGGCTGCAAGGTGAACGACAACCTGTTTATTACCTTTCGCGCAGTACAGTCACAAAGTTGTGATCCAGAAGAGTTCGCGCGAAATCACCCTGTTAAGCAGGAATTCCAAAGTAGAGCATCTACAAAGATGCGCGCAAAGACCCTGAAGATTGATTGTCGAAAAGGTGAATGGCAGGGGCAGTTTTTTATTTAAGGCGCTAAAAATAATAATACAGGGAAGATAACTATGCATATTGCTGCGCAAGTATTGGTTTCAGTAGTCGCTTTACTCCATGTTTATTTTTTAATTCTAGAAATGTTCCTTTGGGATACTGCCAAAGGTCGAAAAGTATTTGCGACTACTAAAGAATTTTCCAGACAATCTAAGGCATTAGCGGCAAACCAGGGCTTGTATAATGGCTTCCTCGCAGCTGGGCTTTTGTGGGGCTTAATCCAGGAAAGCGCAGGGCAGAATACTTGCCTGTTCTTTTTATCATGTATTGTGATTGCCGGTGTTTATGGCGCTATCACGGTTAATAGGAAGATCTTCTTTGTACAGGCTTTACCTGCAATATTGGCTGTTTTAGCAATCCTGGCATTGTGACTGCATCAGCTAAAAACAGATCTTTTTTTATCTCCCTACTAGGCTGGCTTGGTATTAGTTTTGGCAGCATGATGCTGCTGATCAGTATTGTACAGCTTGTTGTGTGGCTGGTTTTAATGCAATCGGATGATGTGCAACTGGCGATTTATTCCTTTCTTTTCCAGGAAGAAGTGCCTGAGTATGCAATTATCATCGTCGAGAACCTGCATTATTTCATTTTTTCACTGTTTATTTTCGCTGTTTTTTTGCTGCTCACTTCTATAGGACTGTTACGCCGTAACAACCTGTGCCGATATGCTTTCGTGTTTCTGCTTGGCTGCAGTGTGCTGTATATTGCTGGCACGACGATAGTGAATATCTACTTTAATCAGATGGCCGTAGCCGACATGCCTGAAGAAGGCCCTGAGATCCTGGTGACAGTGTTTTCATCTGTGGCAAATATCGCTTCTATTGCCAATGTGTTTTTTTCGCTTGGTATATCCGTGCTGCTCATTTGGGCAATGGTTAAATTACTTGGCCAGAAAGTGCGAGCTGAATTTCTGCATTCTTGATATTTTCATTTACGTAATTATTGGGTAAGCTAGCCTTATCGCTGGTTTGTCAGCGACCCGCCCGCGGGAAGGGCTGCGCCCAGCAAACCTGTCAATTTTTAACGATATCCTTTCATCCCTGAAAGGCGGGCATGGGATTTGATGAAGGGGGTCGTTATGATCACAAATCTTGCCAATCTTCGTGTAAGCCTGACGAAGCAATCTATCCAGGATAAGCAGTTTCAATTCGCTGCTGATGATCCGCGTCGCGTGCAGCGTATTTCTCTTGAACAACAGAAAAAAAGAGCTAAGGAACGCTTACGTGAGCGACGTAAAAGCGACCCTGATTGTCGTCTAAGTGAAATACAAAAAGAAATCTCGAAAAAGTTTGGCTTTTCGAAATGGGAGCAGTTAAAGGCACATATCGATGCCATGAATATGGCCAACAATGCGATTTCATCTGGAAAACCTGTCGCGCTGGATACAGAGAAGAAGACATTACATTTGCGCTGTGGCAGTGATATTCAGCATGCGTTAGCTATTGCCGGTTTTAGTGGTGATTTTATGGTTTTCCCTGATCCGTATATTGAAGGGCCATTGCCAGTTACCACATCACTGGATGAGTTCATTAAGGTACGCGCGGAGTTTCTGAGTGAAAGGCATAACGTAGATAATGCCTACAAACAGCTGAAGCAGGATTACGCTGATCTTGATAAAGCAAAGTCCTATCGACGTGTTTGCCTGTGGTTTGAGCACGATTCCTATGATCAACTTATTCTCGCAAAACTACTGGCGTACTTTAGCGATCCTGCCAATCAACCTGACCAGCTATGCATGATCTCGATTACCCATTATCCCGGTGTCGATATTTTTAATGGCCTGGGCCAGCTACCACCTGAGGCGATGCGTGTGCTTTGGTCGCAGTTTACAGATGTAACAGAAGCACAACTAAGACTTGGTAAAGATGTCTGGCAGGCCTTATGTGCGCCTGGCCCCGAGCCTGTATGGAATCTTGTGCAAACTGGAACACCGGCATTGCCAACGATGGCTATTGCACTGCAGAGGCACTTACAGCAGTTACCATCGTTTCAGAATGGCTTGAATCTTACCGAGCAATTGACCTTACAGATCCTGCACGATATAGGGGCCATGAATGCGGCGCGACTGTTTGGCTGGTACACAAACCATTATGAGCCACTGACCTTTATGGGTGATACCTCCTACTGGCGGGTGCTTGAAGGCCTGGCTGAGGCCCCAGTACCGGCCATAACGCTCAAAAAGACGGCAGATGAGCCCCGCAGCTGGCAGGTAGCCTTGACCGAGCCTGGATTAGAGCTGCTTGCAGGGAAAGAAGACTGGCTTGAGCTCAACAACATACAGCGGTGGTGGGGAGGTGTTGAGCTAGTGAGTGGGCAGACCAGGCTATGGTGCTATGATTATAAGGAAAATACTGTAAAAACAATAAGATAAAACTATATCAGCCGAGTTTACCGGTTCTCAACTGCTGAACATCAAATATGCGACTTTTTTACCTTAAATTGTGAGTACTTTTACGTATTCTATGTCTAAAGGTATTAATAAAAATGTTCGCTAAATTAGTATCTACTAAGACAATCAGATACTTCCAGTAAGTATCCGCAACACATTGATTGAATTAGCTTATTAGCTAGATTTTTGTAATAATTAATCCACTTTCATGGACGATTTAGGGGAATCTGATGAGCAGGGCGAGTAAATATCCATTTACATCTTTACCACTAAGCCTGGTGGTAGTTGCTTGCGCCATTTCTATGCCTGCAGCCAGTTCAGCAACTGGTAGTGATGCTGGACGGACGTATACAAAACTCAGCCGTGCAAAAGTGGATGCCATGATGGTTGAAAAAGGCATACGTCAGGCCCAGTCACGCAAGGATACCTGGGCGGTAAAGCTTCAACCTGGTCAGAGTATTGAAGACATTGCTGCTCAACTTGGCGTTCAGAGATATTCACAGATAGGCAGTTTGAAAGATACTTTTCTTCTGCACCTGCCTGGTTCGAACAAAGTCAGCAAAAATATGCAGGGCGCACTAGAGACTATGCCCGGCATTAAATGGGTACAGCAGCAGGTTCAAAAGCAGCGTGTACGCAAAGCAAATATAAGCGATGCATTGTTTACCTCGCAATGGCATCTAGATCGAAGTAATAACGCTGCGGTGCGTAGCTCTGTGGATGCTAACGTGGTCGATGCCTGGGATCTTGAAGGCGTCGATGGTACTGGCGTAACTATCGGTATTGTTGACGATGGCTTGCAACATACTCATCCAGATATGTCGCCAAACTATAATCCCAATGCAAGTTATGATTACAACTCTGGCAATCGGAACCCTGCCCCGAATGATATTGTTCTTGATAGTCATGGTACATCAGTAGCTGGCATTGCTGGTGCAGCCGATGATGGCTCAAAGTGTGGTGTAGGTGCAGCCTATAATGCCACGCTTGCCGGCATACAGTTGATTTCCGCGCCAACAACCGATGCTGATGAAGCCGCAGCATTAAGCTTTAATGATCCCCTTGTGCCACAAAAACAGACTATTGATGTCTTCAATAATAGCTGGGGTGCCCCCGATGTTGGTTTTGTGCATGACTTTGCTGAAGATCGCACAGGACCTTTAGTGCTAGCGGCTCTTGAAGAGGGGGTTACCAACGGCCGCGGAGGCAAGGGTAATATTTATGTCTGGGCTGCAGGGAATGGTCTGCAGGCAAATGATAATGTGAATTATGAGGGTTATGCGAACTCTCGGTTTACCCTTGCTGTAGGGGCCGTCGACGTTAGTGGTAATCAGACGTTTTATAGCGAACCCGGGGCAGCAATGCTGATCACTGCACCAAGTAACAATTTTTCAGGACAGGGAATTTTTACTACTGATTTACTCGGTGCATCTGGTGGAAATGATGGTCGAACTAGCGGAGAAGATTTAACGGCTGATGCTGACTGTCGTGCTGGTTTTGGTGGTACCTCTGCATCTTCACCTCTAGTCTCAGGCATTATAGCGCTGATGTTAGAAGCCAATCCTGACCTGGGTTGGCGTGATGTACAACATATCCTGGTAAACACGGCAATAAAAAATGATTCTGCTGATGCTGACTGGACATTGAATGGCGCTGGTCATGATATTAATCATCAGTACGGCTTTGGTCTGGTTGATGCCAGACAGGCTGTACGTATGGCCAAGACATGGACAAACGTAGGTACGCCTCAGCTTGTAGATTCAGGTACCAGAACTGTAAATTTAAATATTCCTGATGGATCGTCTACTGGGCTTGGTTCTTGTATTCGTGCTACCAGCCCAGTGTTTCATCGCATTACGGTTACAGAAGATATCAATATTGAACACGTTGAAGTGGATTTTCGCGCCACGCATACTTATCGTGGTGATCTTCAGATTGTATTGAAATCGCCATCTGGAACTCGGAGTATCATGGCCGTTTCAAGAACGGAGGATCCGTTCCCTAACTACAACAACTGGCGTTTTATGTCCACACGTCATTGGGATGAGTCATCCGCCGGTACCTGGGAACTGGTTGTGCGTGATGGTTGTGGACAGGATGTCGGTACGTTTAATTCCTGGCGCTTACGCATACATGGTTCCAGCCCTACAACAGAAGTAACAGCTGCCACCTCAGATCCTGAGAAAGATTTCGATTCAGATGGTCGATCAGATGTTCTGATTAGAAATACTACGTCGGGTGTGTGGCGCCTCAACCCAATAGATGGCAAAACTGTCGTACGTAATACTAGCTTTGGTAGTGCCTCACTAACAACTGATCTGAACTGGCAGACCGTAGCTATTGAGGATTTCACCGGTGATAACAAAGCCGATGTTCTGCTGCGCAATCGCAATACGGGGGCATGGACACTATCACCAATGGATGGAAGAAATGTCCTGCAGAATGTTAATTTTGGTTCCGTTGCCTTACCAACCGATCTTAACTGGCAGCCTGTCGGAGTGGGTGATTTCACAGGTGACGACAGGCCTGATGTGATATTACGTAACCAGTCATCAGGTCAGTGGATAATGCGGCCTATGAGTGGACGTTCAGTACTGAATAATGCGGACAATGGTGCCATAGGTATTACACCAAATCTAAGCTGGCAACCTGTTAGCACAGGTGATTTCACTGGTGACTCCAGAGAAGATTTATTACTGAGAAATTCTTCTACCGGCCGCTGGCTCATGATTCCACTGAATGGGCGTACCGTTCTTAGAGATGCTAATTTTGGCGGGGTAGGTATTACCTTTGACCTGAACTGGCAGCCCCAGGCTACGAAAGATTTCACTGGTGATGGTAAAGCCGATGTCTTCCTCCGAAACCGTGCAACCGGTCGCTGGTTAATGATTCCAATGGATGGCCGTTTTCCGGATCGTACGACAGACTTTGGTGGCGTAGCACTTATTCCACAGGAACCAGAGTGGCAGACCGTTCAGGTAGATGACTTTAATGGCGATGGCATGGCCGATGTGCTGGTGAGAAATTTCCAAACGGGATTCTGGCGCATGCACCCTATGGATGGTAGAGAAGTCATTAGGGATGCCGACTATGGTGGTGTCGCATTGCCGAAAGATTTGAACTGGCAAATCCAGTAAAATTCCCGAGCGCTATTTCTTATTGAGCAAATAGTGCTTCTGGAGAGATTGATAATCCATTAACCGGTAATACAGCAAAAGAAGAGCGTTCTTCAACCTTTGAACGTGCACAGCTGTTGCCTAGATTGATATCCTGCTCCTTGAAGGCTGATGATAATTCACTTAGATCGCCCAGGATATCAAACTCAGGCGTCTGAATATCAACCTGGCCATCGATTCCTAGCTGAGATGATGCTGAAATGGTTGTAGTCCCAGTATCAAATAAGAAATCGGAAATGATATCAATGTTACCACCATTGCCTTCTACAGCCTGGGCGATGATGCTTCCCTGATCAAAAAATACGATCGTTGGATCGATAAAAATATTACCACCGTTACCTACACCACTTAATACCGATGTGGTTATCTCACCATCACGCAGTATGAAAAGATCCTGAATCAAAATATTGATGTTCCCTCCCTCACCAGTAATAGAAGAAGATGCAATGGAGGTGTCTTCTAGAATACGTAACTCTCGAGGACTGCTGATGTTGATATTACCTGCATCACCGATGCCAAAATTTGCGACATTGATTGAGCTATTACTGATCGAGGTGCTAGCCGAGTTAATATTGATTGAACCAGCAGGACCATTGGCGTTATCGGTAGTTAAGGATGTGATATTACCTGTATTAGTAAGAGTGAGCTGACTTGCGTGTATATTAATATTACCTGCAGATCCACTACCATTATCAAGTCGAGTGGTAACAAGTCCTGAGTTTATAGTGATGGATGGGGAATTTAAATTAATTGCGCCAGCATCCCCATTCTCCGCAATACTAAATAATCCAGAAGGGAATATAGTACTACCAGATAGTTCTTCAGGTAAAACTCCTGTAAATGATATTGATTCAGAAGCAAGAATGTTAATGGTACCTCCCTGTCCACTGATTGAGCTTGCTCCAATCTGTGCTCCGTTAGTTAAGTTTATTGAGTTTGTTTCAATACTAATTGAGCCTGCCGTGTTTTCTGTAAATGTGGATGCTGTATCAACATTTATTAATGAGCTTTCTAGATCTATTGAATTAGCGGTGATAGAGATCTCACCAGAGTTTGCATCACTAAAGCTTTGGCTTAAAATTTGACTTGGTGAGTTATTCCTATCAAAACCTGAGATAGACAGGCTACTTGTGTTTATGTCTATATTACCACCAGGGATATTATCTGCTTGGGTACTTGAGACGATAACAGAGCCATTTAGTAAATTAACTTCATTTGAATTAATTACAATATTTCCATTAAACAGCGTGCCAAACGGATTGTTTCCGATTAAGGTCGAAACAATACCTCCATCTAGTGTAATGCTAGGTGAACTAATATTTATATTAGAAGCTGCGTTGCTACCATCTGAAGCGACGCCCAGGAAGCCTGTATTACCATAAATTCCAGATAAATTAAGTTGTAAATCTTGTAGACCTTCATCTTCAAAGAGTATTTGGTCGAGAAAGCTACCATTGCTTTGCAATAGAATTGATGTGGTGGCGTTTATATTTATTGAACCAGCAGTATTCTGGTTTAAATTACCTGCACTACCTCTGATGAATGCACCATTTGTAATATGTAATGCATTAACATTGATGTTGATATCACCTGCAAATGAAGTATCACTGGCTCGTGCTTCAATACTTGCGCTACCATTTAACAATAATAAAGGTGTATTAATATTAATATCGCCAGATTGCCCACCAAATCGACCACTTGTGTTTTCAATTGATGCTGCAGTTATGTCTGATCTGCTATTATCCTCTTCATCGAAGACAGCGCTCAATTGAACAGAATCACTTGCATTAATGTTAATATCGCTTGTATCACCTTCTTCAAAAGCAATAGCAACTATTCTTCCACTTTCTTCTATTGATAGGTTGTTTGTATTAATAGTTAATGTGCGAGAGTCACCATCTAATAGTGTAGTGCCGGTGTCTACTTCTATTAACCCATTGTTAATAAAAATATCTGATGAATTAATTATGTTATTACCACCACCCGCTAAACTCAGGCGACCTTCATTTAGAATATTCAGTTGTTCAACATTTATAATTGTGTTGCCTGGAATCACGGTATTAAATTCGAAAACAAAGTTTGTAATAGTACTGCTGACACCTTGTAAGGTTAGAGTGTCGGCCTGAATAAGCAGATCACCACCACGTCCACCAGGAGTATCATCGCCAGGTTCACCTATCCCCCCAGCATTGACCTGTATATTATTGCCAAGAAAAATGTCTTGAGCTATTAAAGTAATATCTCCTGAATCGCCTGCATGACCAAAGCCAAATAACTCATCATCTGTTCTTATACTGGTTCGAGGGTTTGCTGTACCAAGATCAGTAATCCCTTCCTCCATTAATGTATCATCAATAAAAATCTGATTGTTAGCAGCAACAGTAACATTACCCGCATTGCCAGAACCATTTGTTGTGGTATTTACTCGTCCATCTGTGGTGATAATGACATCATGGCCAGCATTGATCGCGACATCACCAGCATTACCGTCACCATCTGTTGTGGCACCAACAAAGCCCTGGTCTGTGATTGATACGTCATGATTGGCATTTATTACTACTCCAGCACTACCCCCTGTAGCTGTGAACAGGGAGGCGCTATTGATGAATGCCTCGTCAGTTATCAGAAAATCTGTGCCGATATCTATTAATATCCCGAGGCTATTACCTGCACTACCGGCATGTGCGCGAATTGCAGCGTTATTATCGAACGTTGCAGACTCTGCTGTGCTGATTTCAATACGACCGCTGTTTTCATCAGAAAAGTTATTTACATTGATCTGTCCACGACTGATCGAAAAATCACCCGTGTGAATAGTGATAACACCGCTTTGCGTGATTAATTCACTTTGATTAAGAAGCGTCACGCTGCTGCCAGTAGCAGTTGATAGAGCATTTGGATTCAGTAACGGAATGGTTGTAGCTGTTTGTGTCGTTGCGATATCAATAACAGAGAAGGGCATATCAATGGTAGTGAAATCTATAAGTATGTCGCCTCCTGAAATATGCAGAGAGGTAAAAGATGAGAAATTATCATTAATAGTGAATTCAGCTAATGGTCTACCGTTAGGATCCTGAGAAGGGGTTTCACTTTGTATCGTTGCTGTATCAAAGGTGACATTGCCGGGATTATCGAGAAAGCCAAATGCCTGTGGTGGGGCAGAAGTTAGTCCAGAGGTTTCCGGCTGGTTTGTTTGAAACTGTTGACCATCTGCAAAGTTAAGACTATCAGCCGTTGAAAGATATACCGCACCATCGACATTGATGCTTGAGTTAGGGCCAAAAAGTAAACCTGCCGGGTTTATCAGAAAAAAGTTAGCGTTAGGTATTTCGCTATTTAACGCGCCATCAATGGTAGATAGTTCTCCACCCGTGACACGACTGATAATATTGGCAATGTCGGACGAGCCTGTGAATGTGGCGCTCTCACCAGTGTTAATATTAAATGTCTGGAACGAATGAAACAGGTTGTTACCACGGCGATCACCAAGTTCCTGTGTAATCGCAAAATCTGGGCCCTGTAGCGTCGCCTGTACACCGGTTGAACCGTCGGTAATGACTTCAGCATGCGTTTGTAATGCGCAGAAAATACCGCTACACAGTAACAGCAGGGCGAGGTAAGGCTTAAGTAGATAACGTTCCATGTTGTATTTGAGTATGCATCCCTAATCTGGTTACATTATACCCGAATTTGGTCATAAAAAAGGCCTCCATAAGGAGGCCTTTTTAAACTATTGAACCTGGTATTAGATTTCAGCAATACCAGGGTTATCAGGCATATTTTTAAGCTTAGGTACATTAAGCTCTTTAATGCTGATTGTTTTCTTGTCACGGCAGTATTCTGCAACTACATCCCAGATAGGCTTACCTTCCAGAGGTTTGGCAACACTTGCCCAACCAGCAACCTTATAATCCTTTCTGGCATCAATAGGTTTGCCATTGAGTTCCATGTTCGAGATTCGGTTACCGATTTTACCCAGTGGATCGATTTCGTACTTAAGACCACCAACACGCACCATGTCACCACCTTGCTGGTAGTATGGGTCTTCGTTGAACAGGTTATCAGCTACGTCTTCAAGAATGTTCTTCAGGTTAGCACCGGAGATGTCATTCACTGTTGCGACAGGGTAGGTCATTGCAGTCTGTGTCATCACCTGTTCAAACGTGATAGGTGAGTTTGGCAGGACGCTGACACCCCAGCGGAAACCAGGTGAGAATGAAATCTCGGCACCCTGTACTTCAATCATGGCATCACAGATGAGCTGGTCAAAGGTGCCGTTGAAGTTACCGCGACGGTACAGCAGGTCTTCGGTAATCGCCAGTTCTTCGTTGAGCTTGTCGAGGAATGGGGCACGAACCTGCTGGATGTAGGCTGACATTTTCGCATCAGGTTCAAGCAGGTTAGAGAACACAGGCAGTAGTTTGTAGTTGTAGTCGGCGACCTTGCCATTCTTCACGTCGAAATCGAGGACGGACAGGAACTTACCGTTTGAGCCTGAGTTGATAACCAGCGTCTTACCGCCAGCATTGCTAACTTCAACTGGCTGAGGCACTGCATCATGTGTATGACCACCCATAATGGCATCAATGCCACGTACACGGCTGGCCATCTTGAGATCCACGTCCATACCGTTATGAGAGACAACAACAACAACCTGAGCGCCTTCTGCGCGTGCGTCATCGACCACTTGTTGCATATCATCATCGCGAATACCGAAGCTCCAGTCTGGAACCATGTAGCGTGGGTTCGCGATTGGTGTGTATGGGAATGATTGTCCAATAACAGCAACAGGGATACCGTTCTGCTCTTTAATGACGTAAGGGTTGAAAACACGTTCTTCGAATTCGTTATCAACAACGTTCTGTGCGACAAAGTCGATCTTGCCGGCAAAGTCATTTTCAACCACTTCTTTGACGCGTTCCGCACCAAAGGTGTATTCCCAGTGACCTGTCATGACATCAACGCCAAGCAGTATCTGTGCGTCAACCATATCCTGTGCATTCGACCAAAGAGACGTTGCCGAACCCTGCCAGGTGTCACCACCATCAAGCAGAAGAGATCCAGGACGTTGTGCGCGAATTGTTTTAACCAGCGTACGTAAGTGAGCAAAACCACCGACCTTGCCATATTTACGAGCTGCTTCAGCAAAGTCGAGGTAGGTGAAGGCATGCGCTAGTTCAGAATTTGGGTCGATGCCGTATTTTTTCAGTAACTCTTCACCTACCAGATGAGGTGGGTTACCGAACATGCCGTGTACACCCATGTTAATGTTGGGTTCACGGAAATAAATTGGCATTAGCTGTGCGTGACAGTCGGTGTAATGCATGAAAGAGACATTACCGAAAGCGGGCATTTCATAAATATTGCTGGGTTGTTTAACGGCCTTAACACCTGCAGGTTGTTTCTGTGTGTCAGATCCTTTTTCACAGGCAGTCAGATTGATACCGGCTGCACTGGCGATGGCCAACATTTGCAGGAACTCTCTTCGCGAGATACTCATATTACTCCTCCGTCACCTTTGTATTTTTCTGGTTCTGAGCGTTATTGTTTTAGTACAAATGGGGTATGCTCAGGTCCCCACTATGTCGCTATGGAATAGCCAATTCTATAGTATTTTGGGTCTTTGCCCAACAGAAATGCACGAATTTTAAGGTGTTTTTGCTGAATTTGTTGTCAGCAATGGCGTGTATTTGGGGGGGACTATTCGATATATAAGACAAAAAAAAGCCCGGCATAGCCGGGCTTTATTAAACATCAGTTTAAGGTATTAACCGCGGACGCTAGGACCGTTCAGTTTCATACCGTTACTCATGTATGTGTGGAAGTACTGCAGGTTACGATAAGTAGTACTCTGAGCTTTCAGAGGCTTCGCACGAACCTGTTTGTTACAACCACCATAGCGACGGTGCAT